>Ga0209629_10000020_pt1 | contig 64965 bp, 63 predicted proteins | sample TergutCu122P5_FD_187286 | JGI IMG/M metagenome (GOLD analysis project Ga0209629, IMG submission 187286) | Cubitermes ugandensis P5 segment gut microbial communities from Kakamega Forest, Kenya - Cu122 P5 (SPAdes) (version 2) | ecosystem: Host-associated > Arthropoda: Insects > Digestive system...
AAGGTCAAACCTGGCATGAAAAAAACTGAAATCACTGGGCTGAAACGGATGACCCCATCCTTGAATATGCAGAATTTCAAAAATACAAAATTAAGCAAATCAATTGAAATTATTTTTCAACAGCCTGTTATAGCGATGACCTGCTGCTTTCCAGTGGTCAGTCACCTGAAGCATTTGAGCGAGAACTGCGTTTCCTGTTGGCGGTTAAGATGTTCGAACTGCGTCGTCTTTCTCTGGGCAAGGCGGCACAGTTGTGCGGAATGCCCAAATTGCGTTTCATGGATGAAGTGGGCCGCCTGGGTGTGCCGGTAATCAATCTTGACGACGAGCAAATCTTGGATGAATTGAGCAATGCGTGATATTGCCGCCATCGCCATCCATCGAAGCTCTGCTGGCAAATGGCATTTACATCCGCCGAAAACTGATCGAAGCGGTGCTCAAAGATGCGGGCGAATGACAAGAACCGAGGAGGATCATGAAGAGCAAACCGCTTCCCAATATGACCTACCGTTTTACCTGGGATGAAGAGCCTTCGGAGGAGCAGCTCCAGGCACTCATGCGCGGGGTCGCCGAAAAAGTGCGCCATAAAAATGCGGAAATTGCCCGACGGATGCGAGAACGCATTGCAAGCGAATACGAGCGTATCACATCCTCATCGTCAAAACAGCAATAATGTGTTATGGAGAAACCGAAATTACTGATAGTCGCCGGGCCGAATGGTTCCGGTAAAACCTCGGTCACCAGCGATATACTCGAACATCAATGGCGGCAGGGTTGCATCTACATTAACCCGGACAATATCGCACGGGATGTATTCGGCGATTGGAACTCCGCCGAAGCGGTTATCAAGGCGGCGCGGCAAGCGACTGAGTTGCGCGAAGATTGTCTTGCCGAACGAGCCAGCTTGATTTTCGAGACGGTTTTGTCCGTTGCGGATAAAGTGGCGTTTGTTCATCGGGCCAAAGAAGCGGGATACTTCGTGCGGCTGTTTTTTATTGGCACAGATGGTCCGGAAATCAACGCGGCCCGGGTTGCCTTGCGGGTTATGGATGGCGGCCACGATGTTCCGATTCCGAAAATTATCAGCCGCTACGCCAAATCCATAGCGCAATGCGCGGCGCTCGCTCCGGTTGTCGATGGGTTGTATGTCTATGATAACTCGGTGAACGACGCCCCGGCGAAACTGCTTTTTCGTGCAAGCGATGGCCGCCTGACCAAATGCTACTCAGAACCACGCGATTGGGCGAGTCTCATCTTTCAGGCGCTCTCTAGGGCAAACGGATAGTGCGCTTTTTCCCCTGGTATTTCCTCGTCCTGCTGGTCGTTTTTCTGCCGCTGTGCTGGCGTTGGGCAATAAATTATACCAATTCTTGCCATGTTAAATAATTCAGAACGGTGACATGACATGCGGCGAATCCTAATACTCTTTTCTTTTTTTCTTACCGGCCTTTGCTGTGGCCAGTGGGTAATGGCATCCAGTGACGATTGTACGCAAAGCTGGAAGCTGGACTTGGCCTGTCGCGATTGCGCTAACTACGACACCTACGGCTGCAACTACAAGGCCATTCTCGCGCCATCCAACGGCATAACCGTCAATCTGCTCCTGCTCATGGCGGACATCCATGCCGAGCGGTATAAAGTGGCCTTGACAGCGGCGCAACCTCCGGAACGCCAGGATTCGCCCCTGTTCACTTGGAATACCCTTGTTGCTCGGTTCTCCGCGCCAACGGACGCATCCGCATCCGGGCGCGATGATTCGTTGAACAACGATGACAATGGTCTAAACACGTTTGACAGCGTGGACGGTTTCCCCAATGCGGTCAAAGCCAATTCTTCGCTGACGCCGGAGGAACGGGATGCCCTTCTCGCCGCCCGTCTCGCCCAGAACCGGGAAAGCAGCAGAAAGACCACCGGTGAGGCCGAGAAAGAGGCGTTTGCCAATGTGGCCAAAACGGTAATGACTCCCGCCGGCAAAGCTTTCGCCGATTACCTGACGGGCGCCAGTTTTTTCTGGTTGAGCGATTATCAACGGGCTGCCGACTCCTTCGCGGCGCTCATCCATGCCGATACACCGTGGATCAAAGAAACCTCGCTCTACATGCTTGGGCGGATCGCCGTCAACCGCCTGCAGGAGGGAAGCTTTGACGCCTACGGTAACATTGACCGCAACCGAAAGCCGGAGCCAAAGCTGGTTGCCGAGGCGCAAACCGCGCTCGACAACTATTTACGCGAATATCCCAATGGCTTGTATGCGCTGTCGGCGCGTGGCCTCAAGCGTCGCGGCTATTGGCTTGGCGGTGGGCGGGAGCAATTAGCGAAAGAGTACGGCGCCTTGCTCATCCTGGATCCCAAGGACAGAAATGTAAACGACTTCGAGCTGGTGCAAGAGATCGGCAGCAAACTGATCTCCGCTCTTTACGAACCGGGATCGAATCGGTCTCCCTGGGAGCTTCTGTCTACAAGCCCCACACTGCTCGCCGTATTTGACCTGCAACGGATGCGTGGGCCGGAGGCCCAATCTGCAATCACCCGCGCCGAGCTGGAAGCTCAAAAGGAATCCTTTGTGAGCGACATGCCTCTGTATGAATATCTGCTGGCGTTTCATGTCTTCTATGTCGAAAATCAACCCGCCGAAGTGCTGCGCCTGATACCAGAGGCGACCCAGCAGAGTTCATTCAGTTATCTCGAATTCAGCCGCCAGATGCTGCGCGGCATGGCCCTTGAGGCCGAGAAAGATCGCGCCGCCCTTGACTTCTGGATGCGAATGCTGCCCGGTGCGTCCATGCCTTTTCAGCGTTCGGTGCTGGAATTGGCCGTCGCCTTGCGTTATGAACACGCCGGCATGGTGAGCAAAGTTTTTGCCGCCGATTCCCCGGTTCGTTATCCCTATCTGCGGCAGGTCCTACTTTTGAATGTTGCCGACGTCGCCTTGTTGCGCAGGCAAGCAAAAGACAAAAACGCATCGCAGCGCGAGCGTGACAAAGCCCTATTCACCCTGTTGTATAAAGAGGCGACGCGCGGTCATGCCGCTGACTTCCTGAAAGATGTTTCTTTGGTGGCAAACGATGCGCCAGCCAGCGCCGACAGGTGGTATTTCATGGTTCCCGATGATGGCGGCGTCTTTCGCTGGAGAGCGGAGGAACCTATCCCCCTGGGACTCTTCCGGCAACCCATTGGCGGGGCTTACGACTGCCCTTCGATGGTCGGGGTGCAAACCCGCCTGGCCAAAAAGCCGAATGATCCGAAAGGCCTCTTGTGCCTCGCTGACTTTGTCCGCATTAACTCCTGGGTGACTCGGCTAGACACTCCACCTTCCGAAGATCAATTGGGAGGAAGCCGGTCACAGTTTCCAGGCAAGCCCTATGCTCGTATGCCGGTCTACCAATCCGTTCTGAAAAATCCCAAATCCAGCACCGACAACAAGGCCTATGCGCTGTATCGTATGGTCAACTGCTACGCGCCCAGCGGTTACAGTGACTGTGGCGGCGAGGATGTTCCTCTTGCTCAGCGCAGGGCGTGGTCTGTGCGCCTCAAGGAGAATTATCCATCCTCACGATGGGCGAAGGAGCTGAAATATTACTGGTAAGCTCTGTTTTCTCTCTCTCGCCCTGTTTCTTGCTCTTTGCGCCGGGCGAACCGCTTTCGCGGATACGGTTGAGGCCAGACGCTACGATGCGTTCTGGCTCTGGGCCGGTGTCCGGTCGCAGCCGGTGCTAACGCACGCCAACCGAATCTACCTGCTTGATGCTGAGATTAGGACGGAAGATTCTTTCATCTCGCAGCGCCCGTCCGTGCCTCATATCCATCACGCCGATGTTTGGATGGTGATCCGCGTGCAGACGCTGCGCTGGTCCCCGACGATCTACACGCGGGTGCTGAAAGACTTGGCTCGCTGGTATGAAGCCGGAAACCGCATGGCTGGCATCCAAATCGATTTCGACGCCCGCACACGCCATCTCGAAGACTACGCCGCCTTTTTAAAGGACTTGCGCCGGAGCTTGCCCTCCGGCTGCCAGCTCAGTATCACCGGTCTGCTTGACTGGAGCGCAAACGGCGATCCGCGTGGCTTGGATGCTCTGGCGGGCGTCGTCGATGAGGTTGTCCTGCAAATTTATCAGGGAAAGCGGGTGATTGCCGGTTACGAAACCTATCTAGCCCGGCTCGACCGCCTGAAAATTCCGTTTCGTATCGGTCTCTTACAGTACGGAGAATGGCATGAACCGGCAAAGCTTGCCACAAATCCCTGGTTTCGCGGATATGTTGTTTTCCTGCAAAACCCAGAAGCCGCCGAAACCGATGCGGCAGGCCAGTAGGAGCCGCCGTTATGAGGGCTGGTGCTTGACGCCTATACGGCTTACAGCAGTGCCGTAAGCTGGAATGAAGCGCAACGAAATCCCAGCATTTACGGCACGACCTGTGCCACCACAACATCCAGCATACCGTGTTCTATACCGCCGCCAACCCAGCCCGGTTTGAAAAGCTGTGGTAAAGTGGCATACAAATCCATATATTCAGGAGGCAAGTGGGCCATGACCCCAGAGGGAAAAGAGGCATACCGCAAAGCCTGCGAGCAAACCGATGCGATTTTTGCGCTGGAAGGGTTCCCGCCCACGGAGCAAAGTAAAGCCATTGATGCGGCGGTTCTGGCGGGCCGCGTGACGCTCATGCAGGCGGCCAATGAACTGCGCAAATACATCAAACAGCACAAGGCCGTCGAAGGTTTTGTGGCGTCTCGCTCTTGGGTCTAAACGAGCGGCATCGTGGCTGACTCATATACGGACATCTTTGAGGATGGTGAACTGGCGCCGGACACAGTTGTTCGGAAATTCCGAACAACTGCCGCCGATAGGAAAATGCACATCAAAAACATTTTTCCGCCGGCGAATTGCACGAGGACTCAGTCTGTAAGAAATTCTTACAGACTGCCGCCGACGGCAAAAACTACGAAGTGATGTTTTAACTACAAAATTTATAAGGAGCCATGACGATGGAAGCATATCACGGACATATCGAAGCGGGACGAGTTGTTCCCCTGGGTGCGCCACTGTTGCCAGATGGGCGGAGGGCTATTGTCACGATATTAGACGAACCGACCGCAATCGCCTCATTGGCGCAAAGACAACTCGAAGCGTTGGACCGATTCCGGCGCGCCATGAGGGAAACTGGTCCACTTCCGAAGGCATTCGACGAGGTTATCCAGCAGCGCGTCAACATTGCGCGAGAATGTGACGTATGATCATTTATGCGCTGGATACCAATATTCTGTCCTATCTCTTGAAAGATGACGAAAAGGTCTGCTCCGCATTGATGAGGGAACTGACCGCTGGCAACACGTGTATCATTCCGCCAGTTGCCTACTACGAGATCAGGCGCGGGCTGTTGTATGCCAATGCCATTGCCAAACTTGGCTATTTTGATGAGCTATGTCAGGATTTCCCGGTTGGCGTGATGAATAGATTGGTGTGGGACGAAACTGCGGCGCTCTATGCGAAACTGCGAAGGAGCGGCCAGATGAGGGAAGATGCGGATCTGTTTATCGCCGCTTTCTGTCTTGTCGGCGGCTATACGCTGGTGACCAATAACGTCAGGCATTTCGCTGCGATTGATAATCTTGCCTATGCAAACTGGACATTGTAATTCCATTTCTATTTCAATTTACTTCCTCCCGGCGATCCTTGCCTCTACCAAGTTTGCGGTAAGAAAAGAATTTAATCGCCGCAAAAATGCGGTAAATAAATCGTCTATTTGCCGCAAAGCCATTTTGTCCGCCGACAATTATTTTGCATATGCCCAAGTACATTTATCAATACGCGAACTGGACTGATTTCTATTGGCAAAATGCGGCGGTGAGCGCCGCATTGGGCGAAGTTCGTCTTTTGCAGGGTAAAATCTTAGGGCAAATCCATGCGCTCGGCTTTTTGTCGAAAGAAGAAAAAAACCTGGAAACACTTACCCTTGATGTACTCAAATCGTCGGAAATCGAGGGCGAAAAGCTGCATTATGACCAGGTTCGCTCCTCCATCGCTCGGCGTTTGGGGATAAACACAGCGGGGCTTGTTGTTTCGCCCAAGAATGTCGAGGGCGTTGTCGAGATGATGCTCGATGCCACGCAGAATTATCAGTATCCACTGACGGCAGAGCGTCTATTCGGCTGGCACGCGGCACTCTTCCCAACCGGTTACAGCGGCATATATAAAATTGCGGTGGCGCAATACCGCGCCGAAGAAATGCAGGTGGTTTCGGGCGCGCTGGGCAAGGAAAAAATACATTACCAAGCCGTTGCCGCCAAAGATGTACAAGCGGAAATGGATAAATTCCTCCTGTGGTTCAACGATGAAAAAGTTGTCATTGACAGCGTACTGAAATCGGCGATTGCTCATTTCTGGTTTGTCATCATTCATCCGTTTGATGACGGCAACGGACGGATGGCGCGAGCAATTTCCGATATGCTGCTTGCTCGCAGCGAAAATTCGATGGAACGCTTCTACAGCTTATCGCAACAAATGCTTGCCGAGCGGAACGCCTACTACGAAATCCTCAAAAAGTCGCAATACAGCAGCGATATTAGCGAATGGCTTATTTGGTTTTTGCAATGCTTGCAACGCGCCATGCGGGAAACAGAAAACAGTATGCAAAATATCTTGCTGAAAGCGAAGTTTTGGGAAAAACATAAAAACGTGCCAATAAATGAACGGCAGCGCTTAATGATTAACAAACTGTTTGACGATTTTTACGGCAAGCTCACCTCTTCCAAGTGGGCGAAAATAACCAAATGTTCCTCTGACACCGCTCTTCGCGACATCAAGGATTTAATTGCCAAAGACATTTTAAGCCAGGATGCGGCGGGCGGGCGAAGCGCTCACTACACCTTGGTTTGTTGAAATCGAAATTCTTCGCTGTGCTATAATCCGCTTTGTAATTTTCCCAGTTGCGACCATACAATTTCCCACACGAGAAAACCCATGCTGAAACGCTTCTCCATTTCTCTCGAAGACAGCCTGCTCGATATTTTTGATAAACATATCGAGGAACGAGGCTACAACAACCGCTCCGAAGCCGTGCGCGACCTGATTCGCGGCGCCTTCATCGAGAAGGAGTGGAAGTCGGACACGGTAGTGGTTGGCGTGATCAACCTCGTCTACGACCATCACCAACACAAGCTGCAAGACAAGGTGACGCTGTTGCAACACGACTACCATCACCTGATTGTCTGTACCACTCACGTCCATATGGATCACCACAATTGCCTTGAGGTGATCATCGTCAAAGGCAAGGGTGCCGAGGTGCGGGAGCTGGCTGATAAATTGATTGCCCTGCGTGGCATCCGCGACGGCAACCTGACTATGAGCAGCACCGGCGAGGCGCTGCGTTGATACCAACTTTCGGAGGAACCATGTCCGCTCGTCTTTTCGCCTGTAAAACGAAAATTGTCTGCACCATCGGCCCGGCTTCCAACTCGCCGGAGATGCTCGAAGAGATGCTGCGTGCCGGTATGAACATCGCCCGGCTCAATTTTTCCCACGGCGATTTTTCAGTGCATGGCGAGGTCATCGCCCGCATCCGCCAGGCGTCTGAACGCACCGGCTTGCCGATCGCGATCATGGCCGATCTGCCCGGCCCGAAGATCCGCATCGGCACCTTTGCTCAGGAACCCATCGAACTGGCCGTTGGTGACCGCTTTACCCTGACTACGGAAGATATTGTCGGCAACCAGGAGATCGTTTCGGTCAGCCTGCCGGAATTGCCGAAAGCGGTCAAACCCGGCGACATTTTGTTCCTGAACGATGGCCTGGTGCAGATCGAGGCCGAGGAAATCGACGGTTGCCGCGTCCATGGCCGCGTTTTGGTTGGCGGCAGCCTGCGCTCGAAAAAGGGATTGAATTTGCCGGGCATCGACCTCGGCATTTCGGCCTTTACCGAGCATGACCGCGCCTGCATGAAATTCGCCCTCGATCATGGCGTTGACGCCATCAGCCAGTCGTTTGTCAACCGTGCCGAAGACATCATCGCCGTGTGCGAGGCGGCGGAGGAGATGGGGTATTCACCCTTTATTATCGCCAAGCTCGAGCGCTCGTCGGCCTTGGATTCGATTGACGAGATTTTGCAGGTGGCGAGCGGCGTCATGGTGGCGCGCGGCGATCTGGGTGTCGAGGTGCCGATCGAAGAGATTGCCATGCTGCAAAAAAATATTACCGCTCGTGCCAATTATTTCGGCAAGCCGGTGATCACGGCGACGCAGATGCTCGAATCCATGACCCACAATCGCCGCCCGACCCGCGCCGAGGCCACTGATGTCGCCAACGCCATCCTCGATGGCACCGACTGCGTCATGCTGTCAGAAGAATCGGCGATGGGTGATTATCCGCTCGACGCCGTGCGTATGCTGGTGAAGATCGCCCGCGCCAGCGAAAACAGCCGCATCGGCCAGGAAGGGACGCAACGGGCCAAGCGGCGCATCGCCGGTAGCTTCATTAAAGAGTTGGATTTCATCGCCGCCGGCATCAACAGCATTCTAGGGCAGGCGTCGGGCATCGGCGCTATTCTGTCACCAACAACACGCGGTGAAATGGCGCGGCAGATCACGAAACTGCGGCTGCCGATCTGGGTGCTGGCGGTCAGCCCAAACAAAAAAACCTGCCGCGAACTGCTCTTTTCCTACGGCGTTTTCCCGATCTATGAGGCCAGCCATCCGGAAGACTGGACCGAGCTGGGCAAACGCTACTTCAGCCAGTTGGGCTTGCCTGGAAACAGCATCTTGCAGACCGAGGGGCCATCGGACGACAACCCGGAACGCCACCACAAGATTGAGTTGATGTATACCGGTGTCAGATGACAGAAAACAGAGGACGGAGGACAGATTATTGCTGTAATTATTTGTGTGGATATTTGCAATTTTGGATGAAAACTCATCAACATGATACGAACAGAATGCGCCAAACCTTTGGCCGTCCGTGGGCGGCTGATCGGCGGTAAACGGCCTTTGATCTGTCTGCCGCTGGTAGCGGCGACAGAGGATTATTTATGCCAGGCGGCGAGGAAGTGCCTGGCTTTGGCGCCGGATCTGCTCGAGTGGCGCGTTGATTTTTTCACCGCTGTCGATGACCTCGAAGCGGTGGTGGCGGCGCTGGCCGCTTTGCGCCGCGAGCTGGGCGATGTGCCGCTGATCTTCACCTGCCGCGACGTGGCCGAGGGTGGGGCGCGGCGGCTCGATGCCGCCTATCGCTTGCGCCTGGCGGCGATGGCCCTGATTTCCGGCCAGTGCGACCTGCTCGATGTCGAGTTGGCCGTGGGCGAAGAAGCCATCGCGGCGCTGCGACCGCTGGCCGCCGCCTCCGGTGTTGGACTGATCTTATCCTATCACGATTTCACGGCTACGCCCGATGAAACGGCGATCTTCGCCAAACTGCGGCAGGCGCGGGATAGCGGCGCTCACATTGCCAAGGTGGCGGTGACGCCGCAAAAAGCCGAAGATCTGCTGGCGTTGTTTGCCGCCACCTGCCGGGCGCGGCGGGAACTTGACCTGCCACTGGTCACCATCGCCATGGGGGACGATGGCCGGCTGTCCCGTATTGCTGGCGGACTGTTCGGCTCGGATATTACCTTCGCCGCCGGCACGGAAACCTCGGCGCCGGGACAGATCGCCGCCGGTACACTGCGCGAGGCGATGCAACTGCTTGGTCTAGCGCCGAGGGATTGACAGCTTTTCCGAAATGTCTACCGTAGCGACATGAATGCGTAACCGGGCGCTGGCACGTCGCTGGCGCCGCCACCATTGCAAGGAGGAACGCCATGTTGACACGATGGAACGATTTGGATCGCCTGTTCAACACCCTGCATTTTTTGCAGCGCCATCTCGACGCCGCTCCCGTGCCGTGGCCGGGTCATGCGCTCGCCGACTGGCAGAGCGACGCCGCCCCGAAGGCCAATCTCTACGACCTCGGTGACAGCTTCGAGATGTCGGCGGAAGTCCCCGGCATCAAAAAAGAAGATCTGGGCGTGAAAATTCAGGGCAACTATCTGGAAATCAGCGGCAAGCGGGCCTTTGCCGCGCCGGAGGGCTATAAAGTCCACCGTAGCGAGCGCCAGGATATAACCTTTACGCGCAGCTTCACGCTGCCCTCCGACATCGACGCGGAAAAGGTGGCGGCGAAGCTGGAAAACGGCATCCTGACCCTGACCCTGCCGAAGGCGGCGACGGCGAAAGCGCGGCAGATCGCCATTGGCTGATGACATCTTGAGAGGAGGAACGATCATGAGCGAGCAATCCCTTACCGCCAGCCAGGGCGGTCAGCAAACGGAAGAGACCCGCCACCTGCATGTGCTTTCTCCGGCGGTCGATATTCTCGAAAACGAGAATGAAATTGTCGTCTACGCCGACTTGCCCGGCGTCAAACGTGAAGAGCTGAGCGTCCATATCGACGACGGAACCCTGACGCTTTCAGGCATTTGTCAACCGCAGCGGGCTGGGGCTGCCCAATGGGAGGAATTTGGCGAGGCGGAATACCGCCGGCGCTTCGCCGTGCCGCAGACCATCGACATTCAGGAGGTCAAGGCTGAATTGCGCGACGGCGTGCTCTGCCTGCGCCTACCGAAATCGGCGGCGGCCAAACCGCGCAGCATCGAAATCCAGAGCGCCTGAGCATAAGCGCCTGAACGCGATTTTAATGGTAAACGGGCGGATTCCTTCGCGGTATCCGCCCGTTTGTTTTCTTTCTTCCGTCGTCCTCTTCCGTTGCCCTGAAAAATTACCAGAGCTTGCCGATTTTGAAGGCGAGTTGATAGTCTTCCACTTTGGTCGGGCTGTCGTAATCCTGCCAAACCGGGAAAAAGATGCCGATACCGAACCATAAATCGTAGCGGTCGATGGCAAAGTTCATCGACGGCCCGACGAACCATTCCTTCGAACCGTTGTTCAGATCAATGTCGCCCGCCGGCGTGCGTTTGTTGCCGCCTGAGGTATCGACCAGCGAGCTTTCCAGCGCGATGTCGCAGATCTGGAACAGATAGCGAATCTGCGTATTCCACTGGTACTGCTCGCCGCGTTTGACATCCTGGTTGCCGCGCTCGAATGGGCCGCTGACTACCAGGCCGGTGTCGAACTTGATGTCGGGAGTCAGGAATTTGCCGAAATCGACACTGGCTCGCCCACCCCAGGCGGCATTGCCGGGCAGGTGATTGTCGCCTTCCGGCGCTGTTGGCAGCAAGACGCCGGCGGATAAGGACAGGGCGAAAGGGTCCCGCTGGTGGATGTTATAAAAAGCATAGGTCAGGCCGAGCGACTGGTCGCCGTAGCCTTCCAGATGTTTGACGGCGGGCGTTGGGTCGGTGCGGCGTAGGTTGACATAGGACAGCACCGAATTCAGTTCGAGACTGTTGGTGAGGCCGTAGCGCAGCTTGAGCAGCCAGGCTTGCGAAAAGGTATCCGGGCCTTGAAAGCCGTCCTGGCTGCGGTTTTTGTTGGCAAAGGTCGGGTTTAAAGCGGTGTACAGCACCCCTTGCGGCACCGTGCCGCCGTTGGCAATGTTCGGATTGACCGGCGGCGTGGCCATGAGCGTTTTCGGGCGTTGGATCACCGGTGTTTCCGGCGCGGCGGTTGGCTCCATGGCCATGGCCGTGGCCTGGGCGACGAGTGTCATGACCAGGGCGCCGGCCAAGGTTTTTGATATGTTCATGCTGACTCCTGATAAAAATTAAATCATTCCCGGCGTTTTTTCCGGGTTAATGAAGAGGACAGGAGGCGACTGTACCCCATCCTTCGCTTTTGGCAAAGAAGAAATCAGCCATGAACTGGAAATTGAGCCATGACTCTGGCGTGAACGCCTGTTAGCAACTGAACGCCGGGGCGGCTCAAGCGGTTTTCCGACCGATGCCCAATTTCCGCATTTTCTTGCGCAGGGTCGAGGGATTGATATGCATCAGCCGAGCCGCGCCCTTTTCGCCGGCGATGCGGCCATGACATTGGTCGAGGGCTTTGCGGATATGGTTTTTCACCACCTCGTCAAGGGCCGCCATTTCCTGAGTCGGGGCAATATCCGATTTCCGCCGCGCCATTGCCTCCTCTCGCTTCAAGGCACCGATTACCCAAAAGAAAATCTGGTCGCCGGTATCGAGAATCATCGAACGCTCGACGGTGTTTTCCAACTCGCGGATATTGCCCGGCCAGTCGTAGCGCAGAAGGCGGTTCATGGCGTCTTCGGTTGGGGTGGGGATGCGCCGCCGTTTCATTTCTTTGGCTTTTTTCAAGATGAAGTAGGCAACTAAATCAGGGAGATCCTCCTTACGCTCCCTTAAGGGCGGCAGCGTGATCGGAAATATCTGCAAGCGGAAGAACAGGTCGGCACGGAACTGCCCTTCTTGCATCATCTTTGCTAAATCTCGGTGGGTGGCGGCGATTATCCTCACATCCGCTTTTATCGTTTCGTTGCCGCCGACGCGATCGAATTCCTTCTCTTGCAGCACCCGCAACAGGCGCACCTGCGCTTCTGCCGACAGCTCGCCGATTTCATCGAGAAACAACGTGCCGCCGTGCGCCCGTTCGATCCTCCCCCTTTTTCTCGCCGTCGCTCCCGTAAAGGCGCCTTTTTCGTAACCGAACAATTCGCTGTCCAAAAGCGTCGCCGGGATGGCGCCGCAGTTGATCTTGATGAACGGCCCGTTGCGCCGCGATGACAAACGGTGAATGGCGGTGGCAATCACTTCCTTGCCGGTGCCGGTTTCGCCGAGGATCAGGGCTGGCGTGTCGAGTGGCGCCACCTGATGAACCTGACGCATCACTTCTTTTAACCCCCCGTCAGCACCGACAATTTTCTCGCCGGAGACTTTGTACAACTCTTCTTGAAGGTAGCGGTTGTCATCGGCCAGCAGTTCCTGCAAACGCTTCATCTCACGATAACGCATATTGTTAGTCAGTGCGATGGCGCAAGGTTTGACCAACAGGCTCAAAAGGTGGACATATTCGTCGGCCAAGGGGTTGTTGCTTGAGACGGACAGGACGCCGAGCATGGTACTGTTCAAAATCAAGTCAAGTAACACCGCAGCTTGGTCGGAGGCGCCGAGTTTGGCGGCGTTCGCCGCCTCTATCGCATGATTGCCTAATCTGTCGATGCGGCGGATTCCCAACCAGCGCCTGCGAGCTATCCGCTCCTGTTCCTGCTGACTGAGTTTGCTTTTGACGGAAGCGCCTGGCCATGTCGCACGGTCGGTGTGGACCACGGTTTCCAACACCCCCTCATCCCAGTGGTAAATGTGCATACCCATATGCAGCACGTCCGGAATGAATTCTTTGACATACTGCAGGCAATCATGCACCGCTTCTTCCAGATCAAGGGTACCGCAGATTTTCAGAGTGGCGTTTTTGAAAAACTCGTTTTCATCGACTGGCATGGCAAGTTCCTCGCATCGTTTGCGTCCCATTTGCCACTTTCCTTGAATCGCGGCAAATGGGACGAAATTTTTCGCGCCATGGCGCATCTATCTGGAGAAATAACGTATAAAACGCCGTTTTTCAACCTGTTTGATGGGTGGCACGCATCATGCTTATGGAGAGTAAGCGCCGCGCGATCAATGCAACACTGTCTCAATCCATTAGCAAATAAGGAGACTCCATGAAACAAAATCATGTGACAAGGGCAGGCATTGCCGCCGTTGCTCTGCTCGGTGCTTTGGGCACAGCATCCGCCATGCCCGCCCACGCCGAAACCAAAGTAGACGTAAAAGCATTGGTAGAAGCATTGAAACGCGCCGAAGCCGCAATACAAACGCAGCAGCAGGAATTGGCGCAACAACGCGCTCTGATCAATAAGCTCGTTGCCGACCAAAGCAGCCAAAAGGCAGCAATCGAAAAAATCGAAACTCGTCCCGGGCCGACTCTAAATCCAATTGGCATGCGACCTACACCTGCGAGTCAGCCGCCTTCCAACGATGACAAGAGCCAATTCAAAGTATGGCCGCCACTCCTTGCGAACATCCAAAAATGGGCTCCATCCGATGCGGATAGCAGCGTGATCGCCAGTCTTCTCAAGGACTTCCGCCTGTATGGCACGTTGGATGTAAACGTCTCGGCCACGAACAGCGGCTATGGCACCAAAATGCGCGTCGGTTCCGCCGGCATGCTGGCGTCCAGCATCGGCATTAAAGGGCAAAAAGAACTCTGGGACGGTTGGAAAGCGATTGCTGACCTCGAAATGGCCGTCGATCTGTCAACCGGCGTTGCCGGCAGCGGGCCATCGCCAGAGACCAGCGCCAACGTCAATGTCCCTTCTTCAGGCGCTTTTACTGGTGGTGGCGGTCAATTGTTCTCACGCGAAGCCTATCTCGGTGTTGGCAATGATACCTATGGCTACGTGACGCTGGGCCGTCAATATACCGGCTCATTCATTGCACTGCCCGGTGCTCTTGGCATGGGCTTCCTTGCTAACGGCGGCGCTTGGCTGCCGCAGATTGGGGGAATGGCCGCCCGATTCGACAACGCCGTTGTTTATCGCACGCCTCACCTCATGGGACCAGGATTCTCCGCTTACGTGACGTATACCACCGGCAGTGAAAACAACGTCAAGGGGCTCACCATGCCCCTTGACGGCAAACCCGGACTAGCGGACGACTCCGGTACAGGCTGGGATGTGGCCCTAATCTATAACTTCAAGGAGGTGCCACTGCATACGGCGATAACGGGATGGTATGTGAATAACGCTACTTTCGCTGCAGGTGAAACAGGCCTGGCCACTAAAAAAGGCGTACAGGTCGGCGGCGACTATAATTTCGGTTTTGCCAAGCTTTTCGCTGTTTACCTCTATGGCGAGATTTCCGGCGGCAATTACGAGAACGTCACAAAAAAAATGTCGAGGGCGGATGGTTATATGATCTCTGCCATGATTCCCATCCCTCACTTCAACAGGCATGCCATTCTCGCGGCTTACAGTTCTCTTGACGACAAATCCTTGCTCAATCGCGATGCTAGTTCGATTAGTATCGCCTACATCTACAAACTCTACGAGAACGCATGGCTGTACGCCAACTACGGGCAGATGTTCAACAATGCCAATGCCAGCTATGGCTTGCAGGACGGTGGCGACCTGGTCGGCTTGGTTTCCAAACCTGGCTACGACCCAAATGGCGCAATGGTAGGCGTAAATATCAGGTTCTAGAGCAATCATCTTCAAGGAGGGCATCGTCATACAAAGCATTACCTAACCTGATTCGAGTTCGCTGAGACCGAATCAAAATCCACACACACATCATCTTCAAGGAGGGCATTACCATGCAGATCAAAGACAAAGTTTTCATCGTTACCGGCGGCGCGTCCGGTCTGGGCGAAGGCACAGTCCGTATGTTGGCGGCGTCTGGCGGCAAAGTCGTCATTGCCGACCTGCAGGCCGACCTGGGCGAGGCTTTGGCTAAAGAGATTGGCGGCGCTTTCGTCAAGTGCGACGTGAGCAACGAGGCCGACGGCCAGGCCGTAGTGGCCAAGGCCCAATCGATGGGCAAGCTGATGGGCTTGATCAACTGTGCCGGTATCGGCTGGGGCGAAAGAACCGTGGGCAAAAACGGCCCCCACAAGTTGGAGACGTTCACCAAGGTAGTCACGGTCAATTTGGTGGGCACCTTCAATATGATCCGTCTGGCGGCCGACGCCATGGGCAAAAACCAACCGGAAAGCACCACTGAGCGTGGCGTCATAATCTCCACCACCAGCGCGGCCGCTTACGAAGGCCAGATCGGCCAGGCGGCCTACAGCGCCAGCAAAGGCGGCATAGTGGGCATGACGCTGACGATTGCCCGTGACCTGGCGATCAGCGGCATCCGCAATATGGCCGTTGCGCCCGGCATCTTCAGAACGCCGATAATGAAAGGCGCGAGCCAAGAAAGGCAGGACGCGCTGGCTGCCACCATACCCTTCCCAAGCCGCTTGGGCACCCCGCAGGACTTCGCCGATCTCGTCAAACATATCTTTGAAAATGAGATGTTGAATGGTGAGGTCATTCGTCTGGACGGCGCGCTTCGCCTGGCGCCGAAGTGAGAGAGAAAACCGCATGGTTCCGCTTCAGGAATTGTAGCCCACTGCGGCGTCTCCAGTAGCTCGGATGCGCGGTCCGCGCGTACCTGGTCAAAGCTGGAGCCGCCGTGGCGAGCGGCGGACGGGAAAGCCTATTTCGAATCATATTACCAATTGGGAGGCTGAAACATGAAGGATTGGACGGAAATGGAACGAGCGCCGGCGCCGGCGATTATTCCTCAATTTGGCCCACTGACGGGAGTACGGGTGCTGATGACGGGAAGCGTCGTCGCCGGGCCGGTCGCCGGCACTATCTTTGCCGAATTCGGGGCGGAAGTCATTCATGTCGAGATGCCGGGAGTGGGCGACACCTTGCGCACTCAGGCGCCTATCATCACCCATGGGGATGATGGCGCGCCCTTCAAGCTCAGTCCCCATGAAGTCCCCCGCGACCAGAAGATCAGCGGCGCCTGGATGCAGGAGGGCCGAAACAAGTTGAGCTTCACCCTGAGATTGGATATGAGGATTCCAGAGTCGAAGCAGATATTCTACGGCCTGATCAAAAATTGCGATGTCTGGATCGAAAATATGGTCTGGATAGAGAAATTTGGCATCACCGATGCCGACGTTCTCGCCGCCAATCCTAAAATCGTCATCGCCCATATTTCCGGCTTTGGCCGCCCGCAGTTTGGCGGCGTGCCCGAGGACTGCGACCGTCCGAGTTACGATCCCATCGGCCAATGCGAAGGCGGCTGGGCGTATATGAATGGTTTTCCGGACAGTTCGCCGATGGTCGCCGCAAAGTACCCAAACGATTATGCCACAGCGGTAACGTGCTGTAACGGCGTGATGATGGCTCTTTACAATGCCCAGAAAACGGGCAAGGGTCAGGTCGTTGATGTCGCCCAGATCGAGGTCCAGACCCGCAACCTCAACGACTCCATCGTCAATTATACTACCATTGGCCATCAGAGAGGGAGAGTCGGCAGCAGATCTCCCATTTTTCAGCCGGCCGGCCTGTACCAGACCAAGGACAATTATATCTTCGTAGGCACCTTCGGAGAAATCAGCTACGACCGCTCCCTGCGGGCCATGGGGTTCGACCCGGCCCAATATCCCTACCTCGAGGCCGGTGGTTCCATGGCGGCGGTCAGTTCGCCACTAGGCAAGAAACTGGACGCGGCCATTGCCGAGTGGATGATGCAGCATACTTCGGACGAAGCCTTGGCGGTTTTCAAGAAAGCCAAGATCGCCGCCGGTGTGCCGCGGAAAATCGAAGAGGTGGTCAAGAGCGAGCATTATCACAAGCGCGGCGATTTCATCACCTACAAAGACGAAACGCTGGGCAAGGAAATCACCGCCTTCGGCATCGTGCCGAAAATGAGCGACACCAAGCCGATGGTTTGGCGTGGCGCACCAAAGCTGGGTCAGGACACGGAAAATATCCTCAAAACCATTCTGGGTTACAGCGATGCCGACGTCGCCGCGTTGCGCGGCAAGAAGGCGATCGACTAGGCCCAAATAATTCAGTCCATTGGAGAAGTTATGAGTGAACCGCAAAACAGCAGCGATGTGGTGCTGCTCGACACACAGGATGGCATTGCCTATCTGACCATCAACCGTCCCCAGGCCTTAAATGCTCTGAACGCGGAAGTAAGAGCTCAACTCGTGGGAAAATTCAAGGTTGCCGAGGCCGATCCGCAGGTCAATGCCATCGTCATTCGGGGCGCGGGCGGCAAAGCTTTTGTTGCCGGCGCCGACATCAAACTCTTCCTTGAGCGCATCAAAGGGGGCCGGTTCGCTGAACAGGTTTCCTCCTCCGCCGAGGGGCACGAGATGCTTCTCAGCATCGAAAATAGCAAAAAAATCACGGTAGCGGTCCTGAATGGCCTCTCTTTGGGCGGCGGCAGCGAACTGGCCCTGGCCTGTCAAGCGATTGTTGCCACCCCGGCTGGTTCGATGGGTTTTCCGGAGACATCGATCGGCATTTATCCTGGCTCTGGCGGCATGTTGCGTATGGCTCGCCAAGTTGGCTGTCAACTGGCCAAATACTACACCTTCACCGGTCGTAGTCTGCCGGCGCAGGACCTCTATGATCTGGGTATTGCCATTAAGTTGGTCGAACCCGCCGAACTTGAAAAAACCATCAAAGAAGTTTGCGCCGGCCCGGCGCCCGACAAATATCGGAAGCGGGTAATTCCTGCCCGCTTCCAAGAGATGGCAGATGTCTGCTCGCCGGACAATGTCAAGCTGTTGCTTGCCGGAAAAAAACCCGCCGGCGTTTCCGACGAGGTTGCCGAAAAGACCCTGAATACGGTGTCGAAAAAAGCGCCCTTGGCCCTGAAGGTGGCCAACGAGTTGATTGACGCCCAGGAGAAAGTCGGCATCCGCGAAGGTATGAATCTTGAATTAGGCAGGATGGTTGAGATTTTCTCCTCGGCGGACGCGCTCGCCGGCATATCTGCCGTCGCCGCCGGTATCAAGGAACGGCCCGTCTATCAGGGCAAATAACCGCGCCTGTTTCGGCGCAATCACCTAACATAAGGAGGTTTATCATGTACACCAAGGCTTTCATCCCGTATGGCGGTTACTATTCCAGTCCCTTTGCCAAGTGGCAGGGGACTCTGGCCAATGACAACGCCCTCATCCTCGGCGCCGCCACCTTCAAACGCTGGCTGGCCATGAAGGGCTGGGACGCATCGGTTTTTGACTACACCTATCAAGGTCAAACCGTTGTCCAGAACCGTTGTTTTTGTGGCGCCCCTTGGATCAATGCCATGATCGGGAATGATCGCGCCCCCGGCATCACCATCATGCAGGTTTGCGCCACCTCCACCAGCAGCCTGAACATGGCCGCCATGGGCCTTGAGATGGGTCTGCATCAGGCGCCTTTGTGTTTCATGGCCGACCGGATGTCCAACTCTCCGCATCTGGTCTGGGCGAATCCGAATGGTCCTGGCGGTCAACCCGTTCATGAGGACTGGGTTATGGATAATTTCAGCGGCGACCCGCTGACCAAGATAACGGCGGTAATGACCGCGGAAAATGTCGCCAAAAAATTTGGTTTCACCAAGGAGCAGGCCGATGAGATGACACTTTGTCGTTTCGAGCAGTATCAGGATGCCTTGAAAGACGACCGCGCCTTCCAGAAACGTTACATGTTTCCGGTCGAAATTCAGATCAGCAGGAAGAAGACCATTATGCTGGAGGCCGATGAGGGCATTCCGCCGACCACTCTCGAGGCCGTTACGAAGATGAAACCGGTTTTGCCGGATGGCATTCATTCCTCCGCCGCGCAGACCCATCCCGCCGATGGCAACGCCTGCATGTTGGTGACGACCAAGGACAACGCCCAGAGACTGAGCGCCGATCCCAGCAAAACCATCCAGCTTGTTTCCTACGGTTTCACCCGCGTCGAACCGGGCTATATGCCCATGGCGCCGGTTCCCGCCTCGAAAATGGCCTTGGAACGGGCCGGCATTAAAATGAGCGATGTCAAAGTCATCAAAAGCCACAATCCCTTCGCCGCCAACGATCTCTACTTCGTAAAAGAGATGGGCATCGACATGCGGGCGATGAACAACTATGGCAGTTCGATAATCTTTGGCCATCCCCAGTCGCCGACCGTCTTGCGCCTGGCTATGGAAGGCATTGAAGAAGCGGTTATCAAAGGTGGCGGCTATGTCCTGATCACCGGCTGTGCCGGTGGCAACATGGGGGCGTCGCTGGTGTTTAAGGTCTCCTGATGTATTACGGGGCGCTCTGTTTGCCGGGGCGCCCCTTCAGCCCACTCGCGGTTTTGAAACGAGGTCTCCTTATGCGCTTGGAAGCAAAACGTTGGCTATTATTGGCCTGCTGTACGGTGATCTACTTTTTTATGGGGCAGACCTATGCCTGGTCGGTTTTTGTCAAACCATTCGCCGCGCATTTTCAGTGGTCGGTTGCCGATGCGATGGTGGCCTTTTCCATTTTTCATTCCATGACGTTGCCGGGTGGTTTCGTTGGCGCTGTCGCACAGCATCGGTGGAATGTCAAACCGAAAAGCGTCGTCCTCGTCGGTGGCCTGATCTATGGCCTCGGCATCTTGCTCGTCGGCTTTACCACAAATCTGACTACCCTGTGGATCGGCTATGGATTCATGGGTGGCGGCGGCTTTGGACTCATGTATTCCACTATCCTCCCGTGTATGGTGAAATATTTCCCCGACCGGCGCGGTCTGGCCTGCGGCATTCTCGTGGCCGGCGTTGGCGCGGCGCCCCTGGTCTGGGCGCCGATCGGTGTGTACATGATTGGATTATTCGGGGTGCTGGCAGTCTTCAAAATCCTCGGCGTGCTAAGCCTGATAGTGTTTTGTACCCTCGGCTTCGTTGTCAAGAATCCGCCGGATGGTTTTATCCCCGAGGGCTGGGTGCCCAGCAATATTCAGCAGGCAGCCATGGAGGTTGAAAATAAGGATTGGCTGGGGATGCTGAAAGACCCCCTCTACTACACCATTTCCTTGGGCGTCGCCATGATGGCGTTTTCCGGTCTGATGATCATCTCCTCCGCCTCGCCGATTCTGCAAACGACCAGTGGCTTTACCCCCGCCGTCGCCGCCTATTGGGTCGGCATCCTCGGTCTCTGCAATTTTTCCGGTCGGCTGTTTTGGGGCTATCTTTCCGATAAATTTGGCCGGATGCAGTGTTTGATCGTTATCTACAGCATCGTCGGCTGCGCCATGCTGTGGATGACCGTCGCGGACAGTAATCAAATCATCGTGCCGCTGCTGGTGGTTGGCATGGCCTTTGGTGGCTTGATGGGGATGTCCGTCTCGGTCGGCGCCGATGCTTTCGGCCAAAAACATCTGGTGCTTAATGCGGTTATTCTGTTTTTTCCGTTTGCCGTCGGCGCCTTCTTCGGTCCAAGGCTGCTCCATGTGATGTATGCAAAGACCGGCAGCTATTCAGTGACCTTCATTTACGCCAGTATTTTGGGTTTTATCGCCGCTGTCCTGGCCTTTATTTCAGTCCGAATAATGAGCCAGCGCAGACAGCGTGTTCTGGCTGCAAGAACTGGTGCTGGCGCTGTATGAGGCAGCGAGTGGCACCAGCGTGTGGAATACCTCCGTGTCATTCCGCGCGAAGTCGCGGAATCCAGTCTTTTCCTCAATGGATTCTGCGACTCCGCTTCGATTCGCGCAGAATGACGGCAGCAGCAAGGATGCGCGGAGAAAATTGTCACGCCTGTATTAGGTATTTGAAAGTTGACATGACATTAGGCAATTTATTTCAATAATCTGGAGGTCAGGATGTCGAATTTACCCAAAGGTGGATTTTTTTTAATTGAACCCACGAAACCGGAAGATGTCTTCACGGTGGAGGATTTCAACGACGAACATAAACTGGTCGCCGACAGCATAAAGCAATTCGTAGCGGAAAAGATTGAACCCGATTATGCCGAGTTCGAGGAAACCCATAGCGGTGAGATCATGAAAAAGATGCTCGTGGCCGCCGGCGAGGCCGGTTTCTTGGGCATGAGTATTCCAGAGCAATACGGGGGAAACCCAGTCGATGAAATTTGCACGACCATTATCATGGAAGGGTTGGGCGGCTACAGCTCTTTTGTCATAGGCCATGGCGGTCAGACCGGCATAGCCAGCCTACCGATCGTCTTTTTCGGCACTGAGGCGCAGAAGGCCAAATACCTGCCCAATATCGTCATTGCCAAAAAACTCTCCTGCTTTTGTCTGACCGAGCCAAACGCGGGGTCGGATGCTCTTGGCGCCCAAACCAGGGCGGTTTTGAGCGAGGATGGCAAATATTACATTCTGAATGGCAGCAAAACCTTCATCAGCAATGCCAACATTGCCTCCTACTTCGTCGTTTATGCGAAAATAGATGGCGAGCAATTCACGTGCTTCATTGTCGAGGCTGAACAATCCTCCGAGGGTTTAACCGTGAGCCCCGGCGAGAATAAGATGGGTTTGAGGGGATCTTCGACGTGCAGCGTTTTTTTCGATAACGTCAAGGTGCCGGTGGAAAACGTGTTGCTCGGGCCGGGCCAGGGCGGGACCGTCGCCATGGGTACTCTCAATTTTGGCCGCCAGAAAGTGTCCGCCGGCACCGTGGGCACGTCGAAAAGGGCCATGGGCGAAGCGGCCTCTTACGCCAACGATCGCAAGCAGTTCAAAGTGCCGATCGTCTCCTTTGGCCAGATCAGGGAGAAGCTGGCGGAAATGGCGGTGCGCACCTATGCTAATGAATCCATGGTCTACCGCACTGCCGGCCTGTTGGAGGATGTCCTGCACAGCGTTGGTAAAGACGCCGCTTCCGCCGAGATCATCAACGCGGTTGATGAATACGCCATCGAATGTTCAATCGACAAAGTCTTCGGCAGTGAGCAGCTAGCCTTTGTCGTCGATGAGGCCCTGCAGATCCATGGCGGCTACGGTTATATCGCCGAATATAAGGTCGAGCGCCTCTATCGCGATGCCCGCATCGTCCGCATCTTCGAGGGCACCAGCGAGATTAATCGCCTTGTCATCGTCAATATGCTGACCCGCCGCGCCGCCAAAGGCGGGTTGCCGCTGGCCGATGCCGCCAAAGCGGTGCGGAATAAGGCCGCCGGCGCTGCCGCGACGCGAGTCACGGCTGAAGATATGGTCATGATGGCCAAAGACGTGACGCTGTACACCTTCGGGATGGCCCTGGACAAGTATGACGGTAAACAACTGGCGAAGCAGCAGATGCTTGTCTCGCGCTTGGCCGATTTGTCCATTTATACCTACGCCTGTGACTCCGTTTTGGCGCGGGCGCGAAAATACGAGGCCAAGAAGGGCGCCGCCGCCGCCAAACATATGATGAACATGGCCACCGTGTTCATCTACAGCGCGGCGGAAAAGCTGAAATCTATTGCCAGGGAGTGCCTCTGCGATCTGGCCGCCGAGGGCGGGTTGGCAGTGAGGCTTACCGAACTCGACAAACTGACCCAGTACAGGCCGCTCAACCTGCTCGCCCTGCGGGAAGAAATCGCCGCCAAGATTGCCGAGGCGCGCAAGTATGTGGTCTGATTTAGCCTGATGTGATTGCCAGTGAAAAAAAGGCGGGGAAGTTGCCCGCCCTGAAAATTTCTCTGCTCAGGCAAGCGCGGACAGACGGCGTGCCACTGACTACAGTCGAAACATCAGGGAGAAAAGCAGCGATGGCAAATAAGCGACTCACCGAAGACGAGAGACGGCGCTATGACATAATTCATCGGGTACTGCCAAACCATCAGGAAAGCAGTTTCTGTCTGCTCAGGCAAGCGCGGACAGGTAACGTGCCACTGACTACGGTCGAAACACCAGGGAGGAAAACGGCGATGACAAATAAGCGGCTCACTGAAGACGAGAGACGGCGCTATGACGTAATCAACCGGGAAAATATTGATTTTCTCATGAACCGTTACAACCGGGTCAACCGCTGGGTAGTTGCCGATATGATCCGGCGCAGCCGCTACCGCTTCCCAGACAAAACCGCCCTGATTTTCGCCGACATAATCCTGACTTATACAGAGCTTGATGAACAATCGAATCAAGTAGCCAACGCCCTGGCCGGTCTAGGGGTGAAGAAATATGACCGGGTGGCGATCCTGGCCCATAATACGCATCATCATGTCCTGAGCTGGTTGGGCTGCGCTAAAATTGGCGCCATCTATATGGCCATCAACTATCTGCTGCGCGACGACGGTATTGCCTTCTGTATCAACCATTCGGAAAGCGTGGTCTTCATCATCGAAGACAGTTTGTATCCGCAGGTCAAAGAGGTGATGAGCAAGATGCCGTCGGTGAAACATTTGATCTGGTCGAATCAAGGGGCCGGGCAGACGCCGCCGGAGCAAAAGTTCATTGATTTCAACCAGTGGTTCACCGCCGCGCCGAAAAGCGAGCCGGATGTCATCCTGCGCATCGAAGACCCGGTGCAACTGACCTACACCAGCGGCACCGAGTCGCTGCCCAAAGGCGTGATCATCAACAACCAGGCCCTGATCGCCAACTGTCTGAGCGCCATTCTCGGCAGTAAATATGAGGCCAGCGACATCATGCTCAACGCCATGCCTATCTTCCATTGCGGCCAGCGGAATGGAGGCATGAACCCGATCTTCTGGGTCGGCGGTACCAACATTCTGATGACGCCCGACATCGGCAACATCCTGGCCGCGATTGAAAAATACCGGGTGACCATGTTCTTCGCGCCACCCACCGTGTGGATCGCCATGCTCCGTCATCCCAATTTCGACAAATACGACTTGAAGAGCTTGGTCAAATGCAAAACCGCAGCCTCGAGTATACCGGAGTCAATCCTGCGCGAGATGCTCGCGAAATTTCCCCAAGCCATAATAGTCACCAGCTACGGCCAAACCGAGACCACCTGCTATCACACCATTCTCAATCCCGAGGAAACGATGACCAAGCTCGGTTCCGTCGGCATGGCCACGCTGCATATGGAAAGCCGCATTGAAGATACCGACGGTTTGGAGATAGGCCAGGCCGGTATCGCCGGGGAAATTTGCGGTCGCGGCGGTCATGTCATGACCATGTATTTCAAAGATGCGGATAAAACCGAAGCCATCATGGCTGGTGGCTGGCTCCACAGCGGCGATCTCGGCGTTCTTGATGATGACCGCTATATCACGGTCGTTGACCGCAAAAAGGATATGATCAAAACCGGTGGCGAAAGCGTTGCCTCGCGCAAAGTGGAAGAAGCCATTTACTTGCATCCGGCGGTTGAGGAAGTGGCGGTGGTCGGCGTCGAGCATCCGCGTTGGGTGGAGGCGGTGGTAGCCGTGGTCAAGGTTAAAGCCGGCGTTTCTGTTGGTGAAGACGAATTGCTGCAACATAGCCGCAAACATCTGGCTGGTTTCGAGTCACCGAAAAAAATCGTCTTCGTCGATGAGCTGGCGAAAACTCCCTCAGGCAAACTTCTGAAGAGGATGATGCGCGAACAGTATCGGGGCATCTTTCAATGAACTATCAAACAAGGAGAAAGCCGGCCTAGTATTTAGTATTATGCGGTGCTGGCCATCGCCGCCTGTCTTCGCCACCAGATAAATAAGCCGCAGCAGATCATGGCGCCGCTCAGGAGCTGTCCCATCGTGACGATGCCAAAGAGAAAGCCCAGTTGCGCGTCCGGCTCGCGAAAGTTTTCGACAACGATGCGGATCAGGCCGTAGCCGATGAGAAAGAGGGCGAGGATGGCGCCGTGCGGCCAGCGTCCCTGCCAGGGTTGGTTGCGGTTCAGCCACAAAATGACAAACAGCAGGGCGCCTTCGAGCAGAGACTCATAAATCTGCGACGGGTGCCGTGGCAGCGGCCCACCCTCTGGGAAGACCATTGCCCAGGGCACATCGGTGACTCGCCCGTAGAGTTCACCATTCAAAAAATTACCGATCCGGCCGAGACCGAGGCCAATCGGCGCCGTGGCCGCGTAGAAATCGGCGGTGCTCCAGAAATCGAGACGATGACGGCGGCAGAACCACCAGCCGACCAGCGGCAAAGCCAGGCAGGCGCCGTGAAACGACATGCCGCCCTGCCAGGTGGCGATGATTTCCGCTGGATGCTGGAAGTAGTAGCCGGGATTGTAGAACAGCACATAACCAAGGCGCCCGCCCAGCACCACAGCCAGGATCAAGAACAGATTCAAGTCGTCGAAACGGGCGGCCAGATCATCTTGCTGGTGTTCCAGTATCTGTTTTTTCACGAGCAGATAACTGGCGGCAAAACCCAGCACATACATCAGGCCATACCAGCGGATGGCCAAGGGGCCGACACTGAAGATCACCGGGTCGATTTGCGGATAGGTAAGCATATTCAGCCCTTCAGGCGGCGCAGATGCACCTGCAAAATGGCGATGGCCGCCGGCGTCACCCCGGAAATGCGCGATGCCTGTCCAAGCGAGGACGGACGCACACGACTCAATTTTTCCACCACTTCTTTTGACAGGCCAGGTAGAGAGCTGTAGTCGATGTCACCCGGCAGCTTCATATCTTCCATCTTTTTGAAACGCGCCACCTGCTCGGTCTGGCGGTCGATATAGCCGCTAAATTTGATGGTAAGCTGCGCTTCGCCGCCTGCTGTCTCTGTCGCTAATTGCCGCAACCGCGCGCATACCACATCGCCGAGCGGCAGGTCAGCCAGGGCGGCGAGATCGAGTTCCGGGCGGCGCAACAGATCGGCGAGCGTCGCTTTCTGTTTCAGGGCGGCGCTACCTTTAACGGCTAAGTGCTCGTCGAGGGCCGGCGTCGGCTTCACTTCCTGGCCCTGCAGAAAAGCCAGAGCCGCCGTCAGCGCCTCTTTCCTCTCCAGGAATTTTTCATAGCGTTTTTCAGGCAATAGCCCGATTTTATAGCCTTTTTCGCACAGGCGCAGGTCGGCGTTGTCCTCGCGTAGTAAAAGGCGGTATTCGGCACGGCTGGTGAAAAGGCGGTAGGGTTCCTTGGTGCCGAGCGTAACCAGATCGTCAATTAAAACGCCGATATAGGCTTCCGAACGATCGAGCAGCAGTGGCTCTTTGCCCTGGATGAAATGGACGGCGTTGATGCCGGCGACGAGACCCTGCGCCGCCGCCTCCTCGTAGCCGGAGGTGCCATTGATCTGACCGGCGAAAAAAAGCCCCCGTATCTTCTTGGTTTCCAGCGATGGCCGCAGCTCGAGCGGATCGACGTAATCGTATTCGATGGCGTAACCGGGGCGGACGATGACCGCCTTTTCCAGGCCTTCGATGCTTCTGACCATCTCGATCTGCGTGGCAAAGGGCAAGCTGGTCGGCAGGCCATTCGGATAGACTTCCGCCGTATCGAGGCCCTCCGGCTCAAGGAAGATCTGGTGCCGGGTTTTCTCCGGGAAACGCATCACCTTGTCCTCGATCGACGGGCAGTAGCGGGCGCCAATGCCCTCGATAATACCGGCGTACAAGGGCGAACCGGCGATGTCACGGCGGATGATGGCGTGCGTCGTCTCGTTGGTGTAGGTGATATGGCAGGGCCGCTGCGGCAGCGTATAGCGTCCCTCGGAGGCGAAGGAAAAATGCGCCGGTGGCTCATCGCTGTGCTGCGCTTCGAGACGGTCATAGTCGATGCTATGGGCATCAAGGCGTGGCACGGTGCCGGTTTTCATGCGCCCGGTGTTGAAGCCGGTTTCCTTCAGCCAATTGGCCAGCCCGACGGAAGGGGCGTCACCAAGGCGCCCGGCGGCGAAATGCTTGAGGCCGATATGAACCAAGCCGTGCAGAAAGGTGCCGGTGGCAATCACCACAGCGCGGCAGGCGATGGTCTCGCCCAAGTCCGTGACCACACCGGTCACTTGGCAGTTTTTCACGACGATGGCCTCGATAGCCGTCTGGCGAATGGCCAGGTTCGCCTGCTGTTCCAAGACCGATTTCATGCGCAGGCGATAGAGCAACCGGTCGGCCTGGGCGCGCGATGAGCGCACGGCCAGGCCCTTGCTGGTGTTGAGGCGGCGGAACTGGATTGAGGTGGCGTCGATGTTCAGTGCCATTTCGCCGCCGAGGGCGTCGATTTCCCGCACCAACTGCCCCTTGGCTAGGCCGCCGATGGCCGGGTTGCAGGACATGGCGCCGATGGTATCGGCGTTGATCACCGCGACCATGGTTTTCAGGCCGAGACGGGCGCCGGCCAGCGCCGCTTCGCAGCCGGCGTGCCCGGCGCCGATGACGACAATATCGAATTCGCGCATGGATGGGATGGGATGGATGGGCAAAATCATTGTTTGGATGCGCATGCTTGCGCCAAGTTGATTACATTAGCACGGCTCGCGGTCAGGACGCAAGCATGGGCCGCCCGCCGCCGGCGGCAAAAGCGCGAAAGCGCGAAAGCTTGACACGCGGGCGGCGATACGGTTACTATCGGCGGCTTATCAATGTATCGGATGGTATTTGCCTTGATTGCCATCCGGCAATATATCTCATCCCGCTTCGCCGCGGGCGAACAGGAATCGCATCATGAGCAAAAGAACCTTCCAACCCAGTCAGCTTAAACGCAAACGCACCCATGGCTTCCGCGCCCGCATGAAAACCCGCGCCGGTCGGGCGATCATCAATGCCCGCCGCGCCCATGGCCGGCAACGTCTTTCCGCTTAAATCTTTGGCTGATCCTTGGCTGATTTTTCTTTTCCCAGACGCCAACGCCTGAGAAAATCCAGTGAGTACGCCCGCGTTTACGCCGATGGCCGGCGCCGTCACGGCGCGGGCTTGATGCTTGTCGCTTTGGACGACGGTCTGGGCCGCTCGCCCCGCTTCGGCATCAGCGTGCATCGGAAAATTCGCGGAGCCTGCGCGCGTAATCGCATCAAACGGATATGCCGGGAAGCCTTCCGCCTGCACCGCGACCTTTTTCCGGCCACGGGCGACATGGTTCTGGCGGTGAAGCCGGGTTTCGCCTGCGCCTCGCCCGCCGCCGTGGCCGTGGCGGTGCGCCGCATGGCGGAGGACAAACGATGAAAACAACGGGCATCATGGCGTGGCCACGTTTGGCGGTCGTTGGCCTCTTGCGCGGCTATCGTCTCTTCGTGTCGCCTTTTTTGCCGCGAGCCTGCCGCTTCGAGCCGACCTGTTCTCGCTACATGATTGAAGCGGTGAGCAAATATGGTGCCGTGCGCGGCGTGTTCATGGGAGTGCGGCGGTTGTTGCGTTGCCATCCTTTTTCTCCGGGCGGCTACGACCCGGTTCAATGAAGCGGGGCGTCTGGAGCGACCGTCTCGCGCAAATGGAATGATGTATGGATACTTACCGGGTTCTTCTCGCCGTCGTCCTGTCGGTGGCCATCCTTTTCGGCTGGCAGTATTTTTTTGTCGGCTCTTCCCCCGTGCCGCCGGTCGCCAAACAGGCCGATGGCCAGGCGCCGACGCCGGCTCCAACCGGGCAGGCCACCAATCCTCCGCAGCTCGCGGCCCCGACCGCTTCACAACCAGCCGGTGCCACGCCAGCGCCAGCGGCCACGCCTACCGCGCCCGCCAGGCCGGGACGGGACATCACGGTACGCACCGATCTGTTTACCGCCGTTTTTTCGGAAAATGGCGGAGCCCTGAAAAGCCTGACCCTGAACCGCTATAAAGAAACCACCCAAAAGGGTTCTCCCGGCAAAGAGATTGTGACCAACACCCCGGAAGAGGGTTATACCCTGAAATTTTCCTGGGGCGATTTGGCCAGCGACAATCTCTTTTATCAGGCGGATACCACCGCCCTTGACCTGCTGGGCGAGACGAAGACCGGCACCTTGGTCATGCGGGCCGAAGCCGGTAACGGCATCGTCGTCGAGCGCCGCTACACGTTCGATACGGACAGCTATCTGTTTTCCGCCGATATTACCGTGAAAAACACCAGCGACCATCCGGTGCAGGGTATCCCCAGGCTGGAACAGATCAACCCGCCGTTTGAGCGCGGCAACAATCCCGCCGATCGTTTCCTCTTCAAAGGGCCAATCGCCTTTATTAACAGCAAGCGCCTGGAAGTCCCGGCCAAAGAGTTCGCGAGCGGCCCGAAGACCGAGCAGGGTGACATCGAATGGGCCGGCTACGAGGGCAACTACTTCCTGCGGGCGGTGCTGCCCCAGGAGACCGGGGGCCTCTCGTTCATCATGCGCGGCGACGACAAGCTGACCATTACCAGCCTGGCCGGTGAGCTGGCGACAATCGCGCCCGGCGCGGAAAAAACATTCAGCTACGGGGTCTTTTACGGCCCGAAGAGGATTCGCCAGTTGCAAAAGATTGGCCACAATCTGGAGTATTCCGTCGATTTCGGCTGGTTCGATATCCTCGCCCGGCCCATGCTGACATGGCTGTTGAACCCGGTGTACGGCGTCGTGAAAAATTATGGCGTCGCCATCATCATCGTCACCATCCTCTTCAAGCTGATTCTCTGGCCCGTATCGCAGAAGGGCCTGAAATCCATGAAGAATATGCAGAAGCTTCAGCCGAAGATGGCCAAGCTGAAAGAGAAATACAAGGATGACCCGACGCGCCTGAACCAGGAGGTCATGAACCTCTACAAGACCTACAAGGTCAACCCGATGGGCGGCTGCCTGCCGATCCTCGTACAGATTCCGATATTTTTCGCCCTGTACAAAGTACTGTTGCAGAGCATCGAGCTGCGACACGCGCCCTTCATGCTGTGGATCAACGATCTGTCGGCGCCAGACCGGCTGCCAGTCGGTTTCGATATTCCCTATCTCGGCGGCCTGCCGGTGCTGACCCTTTTGATGGGCGCGTCGATGTGGTACCAGCAGAAGATCACGCCAACCAGCGCCGACCCGACCCAGGCGAAAATCATGATGTTCATGCCGGTGCTGTTCACCTTCATGTTCCTGAATTTCCCCTCCGGCCTGGTACTGTACTGGCTGGTTAACAATCTGCTCTCCATCTTGCAGCAAAAACTCATCCTGCGCGAGGCGGAGAAAAATGCTCCCGCGCGGCAAGACGGCGGAGCCTGATGTAAAAGCGCCGAGGGGGCCATATGTCCATGGAATTCACCGGCAAGGAAGTTGCCGACGCCATCCACGCCGCCTGCGAGCATTTTCATGCCGAGCGGGAAGACCTGCAAATCGAAGTGCTGGAGACCGGATCCGGCGGCATTTTCGGCCTGATCCGAAAAAAAGCCCGGATTCGCGCCGGGCTACGCCTGGAGACGCCGGAGACGATCGCTTTTCCCGAACGGCGGCCCGCCGCCGCATCGCATTATGCCGAGCCGCGCCACGCCGGCTCGTCGGGCGAAAAGGCGGTCGAAAAAGCGGGCGAAGAAACGCCTGGGCCGGACGAGGAAGCGCAAACGATAAGCCCAGAAAGCCAGGCTGTGGTGCACGAGATTCTCGACGAGATGCTGCGCCTGATGGCAATGCCATCGACGGTCGAAACCAGCGCCGACGGCCTGGTTGTCACCTGTGCCATCACCAGCCCGTTTGAGCAAGAACTGATCGGCCAGGACGGGCGTGTCCTCGACAGCCTTCAGTATCTTTTGCGTAAAATAGCGGCCAGGCGCTGTCCGGAGCCGCTGCGGATCGCCGTCAATGTCGGTGATTTCCGTGAACGCCGCCTCGAACAACTGCGGGCCATGGCCACGGAGTTGGCCGACGAGGTGCGGCAAAGCGGCAAGACCCGCATCATTGCCGCTTTGAATCCCGCCGAGCGTCGGGAAATTCATCTGCTGCTGCAAAACGACGCGGAGGTGCGCAGCCGCTCGGTCGGTGATGGCGTCTTCAAACGGGTGTTGATCTTCAAACCGGGACGTCCGTCCGGCAAGCCCGGAACGCGGCGGCCAGCGAAACGCGAGCCGGGCGGTAAAACGAAAACGTCGGCCAGCGGCGACTGATTGCCGGATACCGCCAGTACCATCATGGTCATGCCCGTCCCGCCGCTTGCTGCCGCGAGCACCATCGCCGCCATCGCCACGCCGGTCGGCGCCGGCGGTATCGCAATCATCAGAATGTCAGGCGATCGGGCCTTGCCGATTCTCCGTGCCGTTTTTCGCCCGCGGGCCGCGGGGTGTTCCTTCCGCAGTCACCAGTTGTACTATGGCCAGGTAATTGACCCTGGCAGCGATACCGTCATCGACGAGGCGCTGGCCGTGTTCATGGCGGCGCCGAACAGCTATACGCGAGAAGATGTGGTCGAAATCCACGGCCATGGCAATTTTCTCTTGGCGCAAAGCCTGCTGGCGGTATTACTGGCTCAGGGCGCGGCGCTGGCCGAACCGGGCGAATTCACCAAACGGGCCTTTGTCAATGGCCGCATCGACCTGACCCGCGCCGAGGCCGTCCTCGACCTGCTGACGGCGAGAACCCGCAAGGGACTGGAGCTGGCCGAGAAGCAGTTGGCTGGCACCCTGTTGCAGCGGCTGGAAACGATTCGCGGCAAGCTGATTGACATGACGGCGCTGCTCGAAGTGGCCATCGACTTTCCCGACGACGAGGCCGAAGTGCTGGATTGGCCGCTTTTAGCGCGGCAACTGCAAGATGACATCGCGGCGCCGCTTGCCGGCCTGCTCGCTGCGGCGCGTCAGGGCGAGCTGGTGCGCGACGGGGCCACAGTGGTGATTTGCGGCCTGCCTAATGCCGGCAAATCGAGCCTGTTGAATGCCCTGTTACGGCGCGACCGCGCCCTGGTTACGGCCATCCCAGGCACCACCCGTGACACTATCGAGGAATATTTTGACCTGAATGGCCTGCCGGTGCGCTGCATCGACACGGCGGGTATCCGGCACCAGGCTGATGCCATTGAAGAACAGGGCATCGCCCGCGCCCGTGCCGCCATTGCTGGCGCTGACCTGCTGCTGTTCGTCCACGACGCTGCCCAGTCCTGGAGCGAGGGCGAAGATGAATTACTGGCCGAGATCGGCGGCAAACCGCTTCTTTTTCTGGTCAATAAAATTGACGCGGCGATTAGCGCGGTTCAATCCATGCCGCCTTTACCGCCTGACGCCGCGCTCTTTATCTCCGCCGCCACGGGCGCCGGCCTCGATGCCCTGCGTCAAGCGATGTTTGCCAGGCTCACCGATGGCGCCAGCCAGTGGGAAGAAAACGTCTGCGCCCCCAACCTACGCCAGGCCGAGGCCCTGCGGCAGGCGCAGGCCGCCATCCGGCGCGCCGGAGAGACGCTTGCCCTGTGCGCCCCCGACCTCCTGGCCGTTGACCTGCGCCAATGCCTCGACGCCCTGAACGGCATCATCGGCCTGACTACGACCGAAGACATCCTCGACGCCGTCTTCAGCCGCTTCTGTCTGGGAAAATGAAGGACTATTTTTCGAGATGCTCTTATGAAAAGGCGAACCATTTCTTTTTTGGCGAGTAGGCGACAACCCGGTTCCGTCCCTTGTTCTTCGCTTCATAGAGGGCCTCGTCCGCCTGGCTGACAAGAGCGCCTTTGTTGAAGTGATCGTCTACCGCCGGTTTGACGGTGGCGACACCGAAACTGGCCGTGACTTTGTGGTCGCCGTTATGGTTGGAAAATATCTGGTTAATCACCGCCGTCCGCAGTTTGTTCGCGACGATCATCGCCTCGTCGTCGGTGGTCTCTGGCAGGATGATAGCGAATTCCTCACCGCCATAGCGAGCCAGGGTATCATAGTTGCGCAAATGTTTTTTCAGCGTCTGGGCAAAACCGGTCAGGACAAAATCCCCAGCTTGGTGGCCGTGGGTGTCGTTGAAGCGTTTGAAGTGGTCGATGTCGATGATGATCAAGGATATTTGACTGTCGTTGCGCACAGCCCGGTTCAATTCCCGATCGAGAGCATTCTGAAAATAACGATGGTTATAGATGCCGGTCAGTCCGTCGAGGTTGGCCAGGTGGTCGAGAATGCGGTTTTTCTCTTCCAATTCGCGTGTCAGCTTTTCCAGTTCGATTTTCGTCTGTACCAGCTCTTTGTTGATTTGCTCGTAGTTGAGGTTGATCAGACTCAGCTTGATGTTGGCTTCCTGGAGGATTTCAGGCACCGATCTCCTGTTATGTATTTTTAGGTCGAAGTCGGCTCCGGCTTCCTCGACCCTGGTGTGGAAAATTGCCAGGATGTTATCGACCGTTTCGTTGTCGAATCCGAGAAAACGTTGAGCGCGATCACGGAACCGGGCGTGGAAACTCATCGGATCGCCAGAGTAAACGATGTTGGTCAAAATGTGCGACAGGTGAATCGCTTTGATAATGGCCGCCATGGCCGGATCGCCGCCCTGATAGTCTTCCGGTTTGTGGTGGTAGAGAATCGGCAGCAGCAAGACATCGGGGAAGCCCCAGGCCTTGGCTACCTCGTAACCGACCACCGAGTGCTGGGCCTGAAAAATTTCCTCTTCGGCCTCGCTGGTGATGAGATGCCGCTCTTCGACGGCCCTGAGCACGGCGTCGTAGCGGTCCGGAAAGGTGCGGGCGAGGATGAGGACGCCTAAATTCTGCAACAGGCCAGAGATGAAGATTTGGTCAGTGTCGGCGCCTTCGACCTGCTCTAAAATCAGTTTGGCTGCCACCGCCGAGGCCAGCGACCGTTCCCAGAAGGCGTCGAAATTGAAACGGCTGTTTTTTCGCCCGGCCTTGATCGACAGAAAACTGAACGACAGCACCAGACTGCGCACCGCGTTGGTGCCAAGGAGGAATACGGCCTGGCGGATAGAGCTGATCTGCTGGGGAAAACTGTAAAAAGCCGAGTTCGAGACTTTGAGAATTTTTGCCGACAGCGAAACGTCATGAGCGACCAGATCGGCGATGTCGGTCAGTGTCGTGTCATCCCGCGAGGTCAGGCTCAGCAGGGTGGCGGCCACCGCCGGCAGGGTAGGGAGTTCATCGGAATGCAGCACGGCCTGAAGCAATTCTTCTTGTCCCATTCTGATGCCCTGATTTTAAGGAATTACCGAAAATTTACAGGATAATATGTTCAGGATAGCATTCGCGACTTTCGTCAGTCAAGCGCGGGCGGCGAAAATCCGGAGGCGGAATCCGGCTCCGGGTAACGGCATGGCTCGCCTTGGTAGCTGGTGAAACGCAGTATATCACCGTATTCGGTGACATAGCCAGGGGTCAGCGGAATTTTACCTTTGCCGCCCGGCGCGTCGAGGGCAAAAGTCGGCACCGCCATGCCGGAGATATGGCCGTACAACTGGCGCATGATGGAGACGCCGGCACTTGTCCTGACTCTAAAATGGTTTGTTCCTGTGGTCAGGTCGGTTTGCAAGAGATAGTAGGGTTTGACCCGGAAACGCAAGAGACCGAGAAAGAGTTTTTTCAGGATGGCGGCATCGTCGTTGACTCCTTTCAGCAAAACCGTCTGGCAACCCAGGGGAATGCCGCCGTCGGCGAGGAGTTCGCAGGCTTGCCCGGCTTCCGCGGTCAATTCCGCCGGGTGGTTGAAATGGGTATTGATATAGAGGGGATGATAGCGGCGCAAAATGCTGACGAGTTTTTTCGTTATCCGCATTGGCAGGGTACAGGGAAGCCGGCTGCCGATGCGAATCACTTCGACCGAGGCGATAGCCCGGAGCCTACCCAGGATATAATCAATTTTGTCGTCGGGTAAAAGCAGTGGATCACCGCCGGAAACCAGCACCTCGCGGATTTGCGGATGCGCCGCCAGGTAGTCGAAGGCGGCGTCCAGGGCCTGGGTGGAAACGGCCATCGCCGCGCCGCCGACTTTGCGTTTTCTTGTGCAGAAACGGCAGTACATGGCGCACTGGTGATGAACCAGCAGCAACGCTCTGTCGGGGTATTTATGCACCAGGTTCGGCGCGACGGTCAGTTCTTCCTCGGCCAGTGGATCGGTAAGACCGAGAGGATCGTGCAATTCGGCCAACTCCGGGATGGCCTGTTTGGCCAGTGGCGCGCCATGTTCCTCGATCAACCGCAGATAATACGGATTGATGCGCAGTGGATAGCGGGCGATAACCTCGGCCAGGCCAGGATCGAGACCGGGAAAGCGCCGGGCCAGTTCCTCGTAGCTCGTGATGCTGTCGGCAAGAATGGCTTGCCAGCTTTTCATGATGGGAGGAGAAAAAAAGCGACCGCTTTCAGGAAATCCTGAAAGCGGTGTCAAAAGAATGGATGCCTAGGAAACTACTCAGGGGTGTGTGGCTTAGATTTTCTTTACATTGCTGGCAGCCGGGCCTTTCGGGCCATCAACAATGTCGAAGCTTACACGACACCCCTCCTCAAGGGATTTGAACCCCTCCGCCTTGATCGACGAGTAGTGGACGAAGACATCTTTGCCGCCATCCTGTTCAATGAAACCAAATCCCTTCGCGTCGTTAAACCACTTCACAGTTCCTTCAGCCATTACAAAAACTCCCTCACCTACGTCCTTTTACAGGACTTGAAAAATAAAAAAACCGGGCTTGCGACCGGCAACGAGCATGTGACGAAAAAACGACTGTGAACCATTTTCTCGATAAGGCATGACAACCCACAGATGATTTCAAGCGTCCCAAGCTGATATTTTCTAGCATATGGGCTAGGGAATAGCAATGGATTTGTTGGTTCAAATCAAAAAAAGAACGCATACCGCCGTCTGCCTGGTCTCGGCGCGTATCCGACCATGCTGGTCGCGCCGGTACTGGCGGCAAGCGAGACGGTGTCCTCGCCCGGCGCCACCTTCCGTGCATTCATGCCTTTCCCAATAACCTGCCGCTGCATATGACCGAATCCGCTGTTTACAAGTCGGCGAAAACTTCCGATTTTTTCTTCATTTTTTCGAGAAGCGTCGTCCTTTTCAAGCGTAAAAGCCTGGCCGCTTCCTTCTTGTTGCCGGCGGCCAGGCGCAGAGCGTGGCGGATCAGGCTGTTTTCCATTTCGCCAATCAGGCGGTTGAAGTCGAGACCATTCTCGTGGTCGAAGGAATCGTTCGGAGGGGAGAACAGAAAATGTTTTTCCGCCACGGCCAAGGCCGCCGGCGCCTGTTTCGCTGGCGTTTTCGCTGCGGGTGCTGCTGCTGGTGCCTCCACTTGTGCTTGGCTTTGTCCGGCCTGGCCGCCGAGGGTATGAAATTTTTCCGGCAGATCGGCCAAACCCACTTCCTGGCCGCCATGCAGCACCGACATATACTGCACCAGATTTTCCAGCTCGCGGACATTGCCCCGCCATTCACACTGGCAGAGGCTTTGCAACGCTTGGGGCGCGAAGCGGAAAGACGGGCGGTGGCGGCGGGTGGTGAAACTGTCGATGAAGGCATCAATCAACAGCGGGATGTCTTCGCGCCGCTCTTTCAGCGGTGGGATATGCACCGGGATGACGCTGAGCCGGTAGTACAGATCTTCACGGAATTTCCCTTCCTGCACCAGTTGTTCGAGGTCACAGTGGGTGGCGGCCAGGATGCGGACATCGACCGGCACCGGTTTGACCGCGCCGACCGGCTCGAATTCCTTTTCCTGCAAGACGCGCAAAAGTTTGGCCTGCAAGGGGAATTTCATGTCGCCGATTTCATCGAGGAACAGGGTGCCGCCGTCGGCGTACTGGATGCGTCCGGCTTTGTTCGCCGCCGCTCCCGTAAAGGCGCCCTTGGTGTGGCCGAACAGTTCGCTTTCGAGCAGGTCGTCGGGGATGGCCGCGCAGTTGACCGGCACGAAGTTGTGGCTGGCGCGCGGACTGCCGGCATGGATAGCCCTCGCTACCATTTCCTTGCCGGTGCCGGATTCGCCGCGAATCAAAACCGTGGCCAGATCGTCTTCGGCGATGCGGTCGATCAGGTCGAACAACCGCCGCATGGCCGGGCTGTCACCGATGATGCCGTGGAACCGCCGCCGCGCTGTTTCCTGACTTTCATGGCGGGCTGGCTCGGCGCCGTTTTTCAGCCTGAGAAAGGTTTCGGCGCGGCCAAGCGTATCCGCCAGCTCGTTTTTATCGAGCGGCAGCAAAATGACGGCGAAGGCGCCGGCGGCGAGCAATGCCCGGTGCTGTCGCCGTTTGTTTTCCAGCGCCAGCGGCAGGAACAGGGTACCCGGAAAACGCTCGGCGAGTTGTTTCAGCGTAGCGGCGCCGGCAATATCGACGATGCAGCGGCGAAATGATTTTTCGCCAAGCGCCGTGGCGACTTGCGCGACGACGGTCGGTTCCGTCACCGTCAGCGACGAACAGGTATAACGCTCGCCGAGGATGGCGGTGACGGCGGCGATGATTTCCGGCTGGGCGACGATGAGAATTTCTGGCGCTGGCATGATTTTGACACGAAGGAAGACGAGGGAAATCGAGACAAAATGGACCATAGTCATTTCCAAGCGTATCACAACGATCGAGGCAAGGACAAAAAAATCTTGCTTTCTCACCAGCGCATGTCAAATTCATGACCTCCGTCAGCACCTTCTGGCCATCGCCTTGGCGAATCTTCTTGAAATGACCGGCAAGCTCGTTTTAATTGCCGGAGTCGCCGCCAGTGGATAGGGCCTTCTGGCACATCCGGGACTTCTGGGAATGGGCCGGCAAATCTCCTAACAGGATATATTATGGAACGCGTGCTCAGCATCGCTTTATCCGCCGCCATCGGCGTCGCCGTTTTCCTGTGGTTCAGCCAGGCGATCAAACGGCAGCCGCTGCAAAGTTTTGTTTTCAGCCATCAGTGGCTGCTGCACCCGAACGCCATCTGCTACTGGCGTACCGCCCTCGCTTTCGTCGCTTTGTTTTTGTATTTCGTCGCCAACTGGGAGGTTGTGGCCATCTTCATTTTCACGCTGGCCGCGATCATGGATGGCATCGACGGCATCGTGGCGCGACAGTGCAAACTTGGCTCGGCCTGGGGCGAATGGCTCGACCCGATGTGCGACAAACTGACTTATCTGCCGCCTTTGCTCCTGTTTGCCTACCGCGGTATCATTTCCGTGCCGATGGTCTGGCTCTTGGTCGTGATCGAACTGATTGGTCAGTTCATGGCCCGCTGGATTCTGTCGAAACTGCGCATCTCCGGCGCCGCCAACAATTTCGGCAAAATCAAGGCTATCATCTGCTTTGCCCTGGTGATTTTGTGCGCCCTGCTCGACGCTAACCCCGACGACATCAACATCGGTGACGAGGTATTGCTCGCCTGCATCGTCCTGTCGGCGGCCTCGCTGCTCTTCAAATTCATCCCCAATCGCCTTTATGCCGATATTCTCTCCGGCCTGAATCTGGCCTGCGGCCTCGGCAGCCTCTACATGGCCTACCAGGGCCGCTTCGCCTCGGCGGTCTGCCTGATCATCATCGGCCAGTTGTTCGACCTCTTTGACGGGCGCATGGCCGAAAAGCACGGCGGCACCCGTTGCGGCCCTTATCTTGATGACATCGCCGACTTCGTCAGCTTCGGCTTCGCCCCGGCCTATATGATCATTTTGCGCGGCGGCCCCTTGTCATGGTTTTTTTCCCTGCTCTTTCTCGTCGCCGTCGCCTATAGGCTAATTCGATTTGTCAGGATTGACAAGTACCGCAGCGATCTGCCCAGCGGCGTTTTCAACGGCCTGCCCAGTCCAGCCGGGGCGCTCTTGGTACTGGGTTGTGTGCTGATTCGCCCGACCAGCGCCTCATGGCTCCCCCTGACGCTTTTGTGGCTGGCCGCCGCCTTGGCCTCTTTTCTCATGGTCAGTCATATTCAGTTCGCCCATTTCGGGCGTATTCTGCTGAAAAAGGTGCCGCGCCCGGTCTTCTTCGCGCTGGCGGCGGCAATCATCGTTATCCTGGCCTTCATCTTCAAAACCAAGAGCATCGGCATGTTCGCGGCGCTGATTCTCGTGTCGGTCGCCGTTTACATGATCTATGGCCGTAAATGGCGCGATGCCGCCGAGGAGGCCGAAAGAGCCGCGGGCAATCCATGAAATTTTTACCTTGGCTGACGCTGGCCCTGATATTGGCGGCGGTGACGCCGGCATATGCCGCGCCGCTGTTCTCCGCCCGTGTCGTCAAGGTGGTGGATGGCGATTCGCTCGTGGTCGAGTACGACGGGCAAAAAATCAAGCTGCGTCTGTGGGGTATCGACGCGCCGGAAGTGCGGCAAGTTTATGGCAAACAGGCCAAAGTGTGGCTGGCGGCGATGGTAAAAGGGCGGCGGGTCGAAGCGCTGGGCAAGGATATTGACGCCTACCACCGTTTGGTGGCCCTGGTCTGGGTCGATGGCCAATCGGTCAACGAAGAGATGGTGCGTCAAGGCGCCGCCTGGGTGTATGACCACTACTGCCACGAAGCGGTCTGCGACGACTGGCGGCGTTTTCAGGAAGATGCCCGCCAGTCCGGGCGTGGTTTATGGAACAATGAAAAAGCGATTCCACCCTGGCGGTGGAGAGCGGCAACACGGCCCTGACTGAGGTGGAGTACAATATCAGCAAATATTCGCAACTCTATCGCACCACTTTTTCATCCTCTGGCTGAAGGCGGCCACCTCGAGAAATCTTTCCGGCTCACTTGACATCGCCGGCAAGATAACGCATTCTATCATTTTTTTATTTGAAACTGTGTTTCTCATCCTTCATTCTCTGGTATTCATTTTATGCGAGGAAAAATCTACGAGGTCGCCGCGCTGCTCAAGGCCTATGAAATTCTCGATTTTCTGCTGGTGAAAGGCGAGGCGACCTTCACCGAAATTCATACCAGTCTCGGTCACCCCAAATCGAGCACCTACAAAACCATCAGCACCCTGGAATCGCTGGGCTTGGTGCGGATGATCGGCCAGTCGAACCACTATGCCCTCGGCCTCAGGCTGATCGAGCTGGGCGCCAAGGCCGCCAACCAGGTTGACATGACCACCGAAGCCAAACCAATCCTGCGCACTCTGTCGATGGAAAGCCGCCGCACCTGTCATCTCGGCATCCTCGACGGTTCGGAGGTTGTTTATCTGCTGAAAGAAAATGTCTACGGGGCGATCAGCCTCGACACCTGGGCCGGCAAGCGTCTCGGCGTCCACTGCACGGCCATGGGCAAAGTGCTTTTGGCCTGGCTGCCGGAAAAAGAGGTGGATCGCGTTCTGGCTGGCGCCGAATTCACCAAATATACGCCAAACACGGTGACAACGCCGGAAGAGGTCAAACGAGCCCTGATCGAAGTGCGTGCCCGCGGTTGGGCCATCGACGACGAGGAGAGCAACAAGATGGTGCGCTGCGTCGCCGCGCCGGTGCTCGACAGCCGGAGCAAGGTCTGCGCCGCTATGAGCGTTACTACTCTGACTGACCTGGATAATTACGAGCAACTGCTTGGCTTGACCAACATGGTGGTCGATGCCGCCAACTCCTTGTCGAAAAAAATCGGCTCCCATATCTGAACTTTCCCACCGGGATTCCCGGTCGCCCTTTGGAGCATGACATGTCCTTTCCCATCGACCTCGGCGGCTATCGACCGCTCGCCCTGTCCCTCGCCGAAGAGACCCTCTCTGACGACAAACGGCAAACACTGACGAATAATCTGGCCCTTGTCCGCGACAGCTTAATCTTCTTCACGGCTATGGCTAACGCCAAAGGCCTGGGCGGCCATACCGGCGGCGCCTACGACATCGCCCCGGAAATACTGATCGTCGATGGCTTCATCAAAGGCGGGGCGGCGATTGTGCCGATCTTTTTCGACGAGGCCGGGCACCGCGTCGCCATTCAGTACCTGATGGCGGCGCTGAACGGCTACCAAAGTTACGAGTCGCTTTTGCACTACCGCGAGGCCGGGCACGGTTTGTACGGTCATCCGGAGCGGGAGGACAAGGCGGGCGTCTTCTTTTCCTCCGGGCGCCTCGGACATATGTGGAGCCACGTCAACGGCGTCGCCGAAGCCAATCCGGGGAAAGCGGTGGTCATGTTCGGCAGCGACGGCGCCCAGATGGAAGGCGACGACGCCGAGGCGGCGCGCTACGCGGTGGCGCGTGGGCTGAACGTCAAACTGTTGCTCGACGACAACAACGTCACCATCGCCGGTCATCCACGTGACTACATGCCGGGTTATGACCTGGCCAAGACGCTGGCCGGGCACGGCCTGGTGGTCAGCGAGGGTGATGGCGAAGACCTCGGCGATCTCTACCGCCGCATCCGTGCCGCCTTTATGGCGCCGGGTTCGGTGGCCGTAGTCAACCACCGTAAAATGGCGCCCCTGGTGCCGGGGATCGAAGGCTCGCCGAAGGGGCATGATGTCATCGCCGTTGACCTGGCCATCGAATACCTGAAGGCGCGTGGCCGGGATGAGGCCGTGGCCATGCTCGCAAGCGTGAAGCCGGAGAAACATAAAATTGTTTATCAAGGCAGCACGCCGGAAACCGGCAAATGCCGCGACGAATTCGGCAAGGCCATTTGTGACATCCTCGCGGCCATCGACAAACCGGAAGAAAAGGTTCTGGTCGTCGATTCCGACCTTGAAGGCTCCTGCGGCCTGCATCACATCCGCAAAGCCTTTCCGCAGTTGTATGTCACCGCCGGCATCATGGAGCGCAACAACTTTGCGGTGGCGGCGGGTTTTGGTTCCGAGCCGGGTCGGCAGGGCATCTTCGGCACCTTTGCCGCCTTCCAGGAAATGCTGATCTCGGAAATCACCATGGCGCGACTGAACGGCGCGAGAGTCCTGGCGCATTTCTCCCATTCCGGTGTCGATGACATGGCCGACAACACTTGTCATTTCGGCATCAATAATTTCTTCGCCGACAACGCCCTGGCCGAAGGCGATGCGACACGGCTGTATTTCCCCGCCGACACCTTGCAACTGCGGGCGATGCTCAGCCGTATCTTTCACGACCCTGGCCTGCGTTTTGTCTACAGTACACGCTCGGCGACGCCTTTCATCCTTGGTATGGACGGCAACAAATTCTTCGGCGACGGCTACAGCTTTGAGCCGGGTAAAGATGAGCTGATCCGCGAAGGGAAAGCCGCCTATATCGTCAGCTACGGCGAGATGCTCTACCGAGCGCTTGACGCGGTCGAAACGCTGCGGGCGGCGGGCCTCGATGTCGGCCTGGTCAACAAACCGACCTTGAACGTGGCCGATGAGACCATGCTGGCCAAAGTGGGTACAGCGAAAGCGGTGCTGGTCGTCGAAAGCCAGAATGTTAAAACTGGTCTCGGCAGCCGTTTCGGCACTTGGCTTTTAGAGAGAGGATTGGCGCCGAAGCTGAAAACCATGGGTAGCCACCGCCTGGGCCGCGGCGGTTTGGCTGAGCAGATCGCCAACCAGAACCTGACGCCGGAGCATATCGCCGCCGCTATGCGCGTCCTGCTAGCCTAAGCGAGATACGATACGATGCCTCCGCCGAATGTGCTGGTGATGTTTTTTCTGTCGGCGTTGCTTTTGGCTTTGGCGCCTGGCCCGGACAATCTGTTCGTGCTGGCGCAATCGGCTCAGCATGGCAAGAAGGCCGGGCTGGCCGTGACCGCCGGGCTGTGCACCGGCCTCATTGGCCATACCGTCGCCGTCACCGCTGGCGTGGCCGCCTTGATCAGGGGCGCACCCATGGCTTTCGAGGCGCTGAAGTACTGCGGCGCCGCCTATCTGCTGTGGCTTTCCTGGCAGAGTTTCCGTGCTGGTGCCAGCGGCGCGGCGGCAAGCGGCATGCCTTCTCTGCCCACCGCCCGTTTGTACGGACGCGGCATCATCATGAATATCACCAACCCCAAGGTGCTGGTGTTTTTTCTCGCCTTTCTGCCGCAATTCACCAGCCGACGCTACGGAGCGATAGCGCCACAGATGCTTATCCTCGGCCTGTTATTCATCGCCGCCACCGTCATCGTTTTCGGCGCCATCAGCCTTGTGGCTGGCAGTGTCGGCGAACGGCTGAAAACGTCGCGACGGGCGCAACTCGTTTTGAACCGGCTGGCCGGGACTCTGTTCGCGGCCCTGGCCATCAGGCTGGCCCTGTTCAAAAACTAAAGGCTTTTCCGAACCACACCATTCCTCTAAACCCTAAAGATATTTTGCATGACACGGCATATCACGTTGTACGATACGACATTGCGCGACGGCACCCAGGCGGAAAACGTCAATCTGTCGCTGGAAGATAAAATCCGCGTCAGCCACAAACTCGATGATTTGCGGCTCGATTTTATCGAGGGTGGCTGGCCGGGGGCCAATCCACTGTCCGAGGAATATTTCCGTCGTATGAAAAGCGAGCGGCTGCATCACGCGCGGCTGGCCGCCTTTGGTTCGACCCGGCATTTCCGCAACCGTCCGGAAAAGGACGACAATCTGCGGGCGCTGGTCGCCGCCGGCACGCCGGTGGTGACAGTTGTCGGCAAAAGCTGGGATATTCACGTCACCGACGCGCTGCAAATCGGCCTGAACGACAACCTAACCATCATCGAGGACAGCCTGGCTTGGCTGCGGCCACAGGTGGACACCTTGATCTACGACGCCGAGCACTTCTTCGACGGTTTCAAAAATAATCAGTCTTACGCCCTGCAAAGCCTGCAAGCGGCCATTGCCGGCGGCGCCGATTTCCTCGTCCTCTGCGACACCAACGGCGGCACCCTGCCGCACGAACTGCCCGCGATCATCGGTCGGGTACAGCGGCTGGTGGCGGAGAGCGGCCAGGCGGTGAAACTCGGCATCCACACGCACAACGATTCCGAGACGGCGGTTGCGGGCAGCCTGATGGCGCTTTCCTTGGGATGCGATCAGGTGCAGGGCACGATCAACGGCTATGGCGAGCGCTGCGGCAACGCCAATCTGATTTCGATCATCCCGGCGGTGGTCTGCAAACTCGGCCTTGATTGCGCGGCGGCGGGACAGCTCGATCAACTGTACAGCGCCTCGCGCTATGTCAACGAACTGGCCAATCTGCCGCAGAATCGCTACCAGCCCTACGTTGGCGAATCGGCCTTCGCGCACAAGGGCGGCATCCACGTCAGCGCCGTCAAGCGCAATCCCCTGACCTATGAACATATCGATCCGGAACGGGTCGGCAACATCCGCCGCATCCTCGTCTCCGACCAGGCCGGACGCGCCAACCTGTTGTACAAGGCGCGGCAGTGGGGCATCGACATCGCCGAGGACGATCCCGTCCTCTACCAATTGGTCAACGAGCTGAAAGAGCGCGAAAATCAGGGCTATATGTTCGAAGGCGCCGAAGCCAGTTTCGAGCTGCTCATGCGCCGCGCTTTAGGCATCTTGCCGGAGTATTTCAAGCTGAAAGAATTCCGGGTTATGAACCACAAGTACCGGATTAGCAAGCGGCCCTATACCGAAGCGACGATTCGCATTCTTGTCGGCGAGGGTGAGGAAGAAGAGCACGCCGTGGCCAAAGGCGATGGCCCGGTCAACGCCCTCGACCGTGCCCTGCGCCTTGCTCTGCGCCGTTTTTATCCGGTGGTGGAGACGGTGAAACTGCGAGACTACAAGGTGCGCGTTTTGACCGGCGAATACGGCACCGAGGCCAGGGTGCGCGTTTTGATTGAAAGCGGCGACGGCGAAAAGACTTGGGGCACGGTCGGCGCTTCGGTGGACATCATCGAGGCCAGTTGGCAGGCCCTAGCCGACAGCATCACCTATAAATTGATGAAGGAAGAAAAGAAGGAAGGGTGAAGCATGGGCCTTCCTCCGTTTCCACTTACACCGGGCGGCGGCGCTCCGCTTGCTGTTTATCAGCCATTTGCCGCAACTGACGGACCATGGCAAACAGTTCCGGCGGCGCGTCGGCAATGTTTTCAAAAGGCCGGCGGCCCTCGCGGTCGGCTTTCGCCACCTCGTCCTGCTCCGGAATAAAGCCAAGCACCGGGAAATCGGCCAGCGTCTCGCGGATGAGCTTGATGTCTTCCTCGTCGCGCACGCGGTTGCCAAGGACGACAATGTTTTTGATGCCGATGTCCTGGCCGAGTTTACGGATGGTGGATGCTGCCGCCCGGCTGCGGGCGCCGGGATTGACAACGACGATCAGGGCATCGACCGCCGTCGAGGTGCCACGCCCCAAATGTTCGATACCGGCTTCCATATCCATGAGGACGATCTCGTCGCGGTGCAGCACCAGGTGCGTCATCAGGGCTTTCAGGATGGTGCTTTCCGGGCAGATGCAGCCGCCACCGCCGGTCTTCACCGTGCCCATGACTAAAAGCTTGACGCCGTCGCGCTCACGCGAGAAGCGTTCCGGAATGTCATCGACCTTGGGGTTCAAGGTGAAAAAGCCGCCCATGGTGCCGGGCGTCGCTCCCGTGCGTTCGGCGATCAGATCGCGCAGCTCAGCGACCGGGGTAATCGGCAGGTCTTCGGGAATGCCAAGACCAGCAGCCAGGTTGGTCACCGGGTCGGCGTCGATGGCAATGACTTTACCGCCATCGGCGGCCAGGCAACGCGCCAGAAGTGCCGTGACCGTCGTTTTGCCAACTCCACCTTTACCACCAACAGCGATTTTCAAGCTCACGATACGCCTCCTTCTTGTTCCGGCAAGGCGCCGATGACCTTGCCCTCGCCATCGACCAGGGCAATGATGAAACCGTTTTTTGCCGCCGCTTTGCGCAGATCATCGACATGCACCGCCTGCAACTCGTACTTTTCGCCTTTTTGCCGCGGCAATTCGAGAAAGCAGTCCTGCGCTTCTTCCCGGCTACTGAAAGCGGGAATGATATTCTGTTCGCTTTCCTGATTGTACAGGCCGAGAAAATTCGCCCTGGTTTCCGGGCCATAAACGAAAACATACAGCCAATCACGCGCTTCTGGATTCTTCACTGTCATGACCATGCCTTTTCACGAGGAGGACAAACCGGACCGATGCCCGATCCATACAAAAACCCCGGACTGTTGGCCAGGCCGGGGTTGGACAAGCAAAATGAAACAAGGGCAAAACGAAACAATCAGATTTCCAGATAGGAATCCGAGAACAGCGAGTGACCGACGATAACGCGAACGGTCTTGACATAATCAGCCTGCTCTTTCGACAGCCCATCCAGCGACATGGCCGGATTATCCATCGCCTGATATACGGCATCGACCAAATCCTGCCGTCTTCCTTTGGCGACATCGGCCAGGGTGGTGTCGAGCGGATCGGCAATAACCGACTTCATACCATACCGACCCAGCATGACCATGTAGGTGGTATTGATGATCGGGCGCAGATGCACTGGCGGCCCGTTCGAGATATTCGACAGACCGCAGGTGCTCATGCAGCCGGGAGCCATATCTTCGAGCATCATCTGGAAATTCAGAAGACTGACAGCCTGCGCCTGCTGAATGTTGACCGGTGTGACAATGCCATCGACCCAGATACGCTCGTTGGCGATACCGGCGTCGTTCGCGACCTGGATCAGCTCGACGCAGAGGGCGGCGCGTTCGTTCTCGTCACGCGGCAAGCCATCCGGCCCCCACATCAGGGCAATGAAGTCGGCGTTATATTTGGCGGCGATCGGCAGCATCTTCTCGTAACGGGCCGGGACCGCCATGATCGAGTTGATGATATGCGGTTTGGCGCAGGGCTTCACCACCTTCAGGCCTTCTTCGATAGCGTCGATATTCGAGGTATCGAGCAACAGCGGCAGATCCGGCACCACCTCCTGCACGACCTGGCATACCCATGGCATCAATTCCTTGCCGTCTTTCTTTGCCGGGCCAAGGTTGATGTCGATGTAGTCCATGCCTCTTGCCTTCTGGTCCAAAGCCTCTTCTTGGATCGGCTTCGGGTTACGCTCTTTGAACGCCGCGCCAATCTTCTTGGACATAACGTTCAGACTTTCACCAAAAAGTATCATTTGATGATCTCCCTATAGTAATGGGTTGACAATTGTTTCCTGACACAATCTCCAAATTCCGGAGAAGGCGAACGGCCTTCCCCGGAACAGCGGGCTTACTGACGCCCCTTCAAGAAGCCCGTGATATGAGCCGATTCACGCGGGCCAACGGTGATCGTCCAGCCTTTCAGTTCCTCTTCAACATCGCCGGCGATGGCGGCGGCGTAACCGGGAATGATCAACTCGGTGTGTTTGATCTTATCGGCGATGCCGCATTTCTTGACAAAAGCGCCAACGTCGTCGCCGGAGAACTTGCCCGCCGCCCAGGCGGTAAGTACCGACAGGCCATCGGTATTTTTGATCAACAGCCAAGACGGCACCTTGCTGCCCTCGATCTCGCCGGAAACGATGAAGTAGGTAAGTGCGAAGTTGGAAGTGACCAGTACCGGCGAATTCTCGTTCGGGTTGTTGATCTCGTAGATACCTTCGGTCACGGTCATCGGTCGCTGCGGGTCGGTGAAGATATTCAAGCGCTCCAAAAGCAGCGGGAATATCGACTCGGTGGTCAGATCGGATAAGACAACAATTCCGGCGTATTTGGCAACGAACATACCGGCGATGAGCGTCTCCATATCGACATTTGCGGCCATCTCGCAAGGGAAGACGACGGTCGGGAAACCAAGCGAGCGATTGCCGTCTTTCAGAGCGGAACGACGAATGGCAACCTGATCTTCCAGGGCTTTTTTCAGTTCACGGGAACCGGAATCAATCAGCAGGTCCTTCAGGCCCATGTCGGTAAGCTTGTCGGTCAGAGCGATAACACCGTCGATGTTGTCCGCCTTCACAGCCAACGGCAGGCCGTTATCCAGGGCGATTTTGCCCATGGCGTCGGCATTGGCGGCGGTGGCGGCGAAAATGACCGGACGTTTGAAGCCACAAACCGCGACCGCCGCTTCAATCGTTGCTGGGTCTTCACTCATCAAAACCAGATTGAACTCGGAAGTCTCGGCGACCAGTTTGGCGGTAGAGGCGAAAGCGGCCTTATCGCCGGTATCTTTCAGCGCCACCAGTTCCGGACGCAGATTCAGGCCGACGCGCTCATACTGCAAGGCGTTCCAGGCTTTCAGCTTGGCTTCGGCCTGTGCCGCCGGGGTATTGGCGGGCAACAACCCGGCGAACAGCGTCGGGTTGAAAAAGGTTTTTTCGTGGCGGTACAAAACAGTCTCACCGCCAGTGGCGCATTTGCGCACGCCTTTGCCGATCGCTACCGGGCGAATCGGCGGCGCCGACGCCTCGGCCAGTTGGGCGCGGGCCTCGTCGGAAACGTAGGGGCAGGCATCGAGTTCCGCCTTACCGGCGGCAAGGTTCATGGCAAACGCAAGGCAGGTCGGCACGCCGCACTCCTTGCAGTTCGTCTTGGGCAGCAATTTGAAAATCTGAATACCAGTTAAGGCCATGGGAGAATCTCCTCGTCAATGAAATGTCGTCTGGCATCGGCCACCAGGCAGTCTGGGCAGCCGATACCAGTCATGGATATGATCTCAGCCGACCAGCGGTTCCATCGTCAGAGCCGGATGCCCCTTCTCTTGCAGCCAGGGCAGGATCTCTTCCTCGGTGATGCCAATGGTTTCATCGGCAATCATATCGGCGAAATTCTTCACGCCCATTTCTTCGCCGCGCTTGTTCAGGCGGTCATAGATTTCATCCTTCAGTACCTTCGGCATCCAAACCATGCGCAGCAGGCCACCGTCGCCGAGGAGGAACTTCTTCTGGGTAACGTTGTACTTGGAGTGACCAACGAAACCCGGCGAAGAGTTGCCACCACCCATAACACCGGCCAGCGTCGTGAACTTCATACCGCAGGGGGTCTCCCCGCCGTAATCACGGCCAACGGTCATAATGCCGTTGCAGGCCGGCAGCATGGCGGCGATACACTCGCAGCAACCGCAGGTGGTCATCGGCGCATAGACCATCGAATAGAAGTTGTAGGTCTCAACCGCGCCTTTCGAAGCAATCTTGATGAACTCGTCAACGCCCTCGAAACGGCCAAGCTTCTGATCGAGCACCTTGCCTTTTTTCACCGGCTGGTTCGGGCCGGTCGGGTTGATCTCGAAAGAAGCGCGGCAGTCCATCCAGTTATAGGCGCCGCAGAGACCGGTACGCTCCGGGCTGACCGTGCAGACATGGTTCGGCGCGAACGACTGGCACAGCGAGCACGAATAGAAGGTATCGACATCCTCGTCGGTCATCTTGTCCACACGTTCGTCGCGGCGTTTGTACTCGGCGCGAGCGCGGGTGGTGAGTTTATCGACATCATCCTTATTGGTGAACAGCGTGACCTGCACCTTATCGACGATCTTCTTGAAATCCTGATGGAATTTGGCGTGCAATACGACGCCGATATGTTTCAGGCTGAAGCCTTTCTCGACGGCGGCTTTGCTGACGCGCACCCAGGAGATGTCGCGTTGACCGACATGCATGACCGACTGGATGTAGTTGACCAGATGGTGAATCTGGCGCTCCATGATCGGCTCGAAATCTTCCTGGAACTCGCGACCGGCGATCTGCACATAAATACCGAGCGGCAGAACTTCGCCCTCTTTCAGGTCGGCGATATCTTTGCCGACAACCGTGACCTTGCCATCCTCGATCTCGTTCATCTCGGCGCGTTTGACCAGCTCGGTGCACTGGGTCTTGCCACCGCCCATCTGGCAGAAGAGATCGCCGCCACGTACGCGCTCGCCCTCGAAAGCCGGGCCAAAGGCCATCGGGATGTCGATCTTCGTGACGTTGACCTTCAGGCCGCGTACCTCGATCGAGCGCTGGCAGATTTCATCGTAGGGGACGTTGGCGATAACGTGTTCGTAGGTGCAGATACCGGTGGGCAGTATCTCCGGAATGTCGGTGTCGGCCAAGGTCGGGAAACCCCAGTTGACGGCGCCGGCGGCGGCCACCGCCCATTCGGTGCCGACATCGCCCAGGGCGTTGACGAAGGCGAAGATACGGTTCTTGTTATACATCAGCATGCGGCGATAATCGCCCGGCTGCACGCCGCCAAAGGCCATGGCGGCGCGGTTGGCGAAGCCCAGAGCGAAGACCGCCGAGGAAATATCCGGGCCGAACGGCACGATACGAGTATTCCAGCCGACCTGCATCCCGGCTTCCAGACACTGCTGGATGATGGTCTTGCCGTTGTGGTTGGCGGCGCAGAAGATGTAGAGCGATTTCGTCTGATAATCCTCGACGATCTTCTTGGCAATTTCGGCGTTCGGAGCAGCGCCGACGATGGCGGCAAAACCCGGGGCCGAACCGTCAACGAACTCGACGCCACGTTTACGCAGGATGGTGTCGTCGGCTGGGCCAACCCAGAGTTTACCGGCTTCGATATCCGGGTCTTCCTGGGCAATGTAGAAATCCGGCTCACGCAGGATGCGCAGGGCCTCTTTGATCTCGTAGGCGAAGATACCAGCCATGCCGGCGTCGAGCAGCGGTCCGAGATAGGGCAGGTTGTTGACGTTTTTGATATGCGGCGGCAACAGGCCGCGGGCAAATTTCATCGGTTTAAGCAAATCTTCGAGCGTCTCGCACTTCATGCCGGTTAAAGAATAGATAACCGGCAAATAGTAGGCGGTGTTCGGAAAACCGATCTTCGTCGAAGCGCTGTAGCTTTCCAGGGCGCGATTCAATTCGCCCTCGACCTGGGCGACGACCTGATAGCCACCCTGTATGGCGGCAAATGCGACTAATTTGGACATGCGTTCCTCCTCGCTGAGGTCTCTCGTATAGGGATGTTATGATTTATTCAACAGCCAGAGCCTGACGGGCGGCCATATCCATCAGCACCCGCTCACGGGCCTTGTCGATACCCAGCGCTTTGCGCTTCTTGTCGATATGCGCGATCATCTTGTGCGCATGTTTGATCGGGTCGGGTTCGCAATCCCACATGCCGCCGTAGATATTCTCCATATCTTTACAGAGATAATCTTTGAAAACCGGCGCGCCTTCCCACGGCATGCTGTAGCCAAACACGGTGTAGACGCCGGAAGAGACGAAATACTGGCCGATGCAGATGGCCTTTTCGCTCATCCATTCCGGCGCCGAACCAGCCGCCGGCAGGTCGCAGATGTCTTTGCCCAAACCACCGGCTCTGACCACTTCGGTGGCGGCCAACAGAATACGGCTGTTGTCAACGCAGGAGCCGAGATGCAGGATTGGCGGAATACCCACGGTTTCACAGACTTCGGCGAGTCCTGGCCCGCAATAGACAGAGGCGGCGCCGGGAGTCAAGAGGCCATGCATACCGGCGGCGATGGCATTACATCCGGTAGTCAAAACAAGAACGTCGTTCTTGATCAACTCCTTCATCAGGGTAATGCCTTCCTCGTTATGCTTGGTGCGGGCGTTGTTGCAGCCAACGACACCGGCTAGGCCACGGATGCGGCCATTGATGATATTATCGTTCAGGGTGTAGTAATCGCCGCGGAAGGTGCCGCCCAGGTGATAGCGGATCGACTCGACGCCGAAACCGGCGATCTGGGTGGCTTTGTACTGCGGAATCATGACTTCGGCGCGGCGGTTGTTGTAGTTGTCAATCGCCATCTTGACGATGCGTTTGGCGTCTTCCATGGCATACGCTTCGTCAAACTGGATGTGAATGACGTTATCCTGCTCCATCTTGGCGATCGGATGGGTGGTGATCAGCTTGGTATGGAAGCATTTGGCGACATTGGCCAGATTCTGCATGACGCACTGAACATCGACGACCATGGCGTCGCAGGCTCCCGTGATGATCGCCAGCTCCTGCTGCAGGAAGTTACCCGCCGGCGGTACGCCGTGACGCTGCAAAATTTCGTTGGCGGTGCAGCAGATGCCGCCCAACTGGATGCCTTTGGCGCCCTGCTGTTTGGCATAGTCAAGCATGTCCTGTGATTGCGAAGCGGCGACGATCATCTCGGACAAGAGCGGCTCATGGCCATGGACGATGATGTTGACATGATCGGCCTTCATGATGCCCAAATTGACTTCGGCCTGCAACGGCGACGGCGTGCCAAACATGACATCCTGCAAATCGGTGGCCATCATCGCCCCGCCCCAGCCATCGGCCAGCGAGCAACGGGCGCCCTGTTTCATCAGGTTTTTGTAGTCCTGATCGACGCCCATATGGGTACGGTGCATGATTTCGACGATTTCCCGGTCGATGTTGCGCGGCTGAACGCCCAGGGCCTTCCATCTCTCCTGGAGCGGCTGCGGAGCGCGTTTCAGATAGTCGAGGAAACCATGGTCTTTGCCCCACTCTTTAACCGCCTTCTCGCCGACTTCCAGGGCAATTTCATTGATATCGCGATCAAGGGTCTGGCCATCGACCTCGACGGTGGTGGCAACGCCGAAATGCGGGGCAATGGCCACCAGTTTGATCGGATCCTTGACTTTGTAGTCCTTGGCATGGCCTTTGGCCATGGCCAAAAAGGTCTCGGCAACGCCGCGGCCATGATCGGAGTGGGCGGCGCAGCCAGAGGCGATCATTCTTGCGAAGTTACGGGCGGCGATGGTGTTGGCGGTAGCGCCGCACAGGCCCTTGCGGGTATCCTCGCCCTGGATGCCGTCTTTCGGCAGCGGCAGGCGGCACGGTCCCATAGCGCAGTTTTTGCAGCAGATGCCCTGAATGCCGATGGCGCAGGGCTTCATGGTGTTGGCGCGGTCGAAAACCGTCTCGATTTTCAACTGCTGGGCGCGACGGATCATCACCATCGTCGCCGGATCAATGGTCAAATCGGCAGGATCAAGCTGCTTTGCCGCTTTCACTTCTTTATTCACTTCTGCCATCTGAGGTTCCTCCTCATGTGTTTTTCGCTTGATGTTCACGTTTTCGGAACAAGCTCACAAACGACCATTATCGCCTGTGCAGGCGGTTGAGATTATCGAGAATCTTCTCGCTCTGGTTTTTCTGGACCGCGGCGGGGGTCATGCTGACTGTCGATACCACCGTTTCTTCCTCTTCGGCGGCGTGGCTCTGCGCTCGCTGCGCCCGGATAGCGGCTTCTTCAGCATCACGCGCGGCGCGAGCGTCGGCAGCGGCCTTTTTCTCTTCGTCAGCTTTGGCTGCGGCTGCGGCTGCTGCATCGGCTTTAGCCTTGGCCTCGGCCTTCTCTTTCGCCGCGGCATCAGCTTTCGCCTTGGCCTCAGCGTCGGCTTGCGCTTTGGCTGCCGCTTCCGCTTTGACCTTGGCGTCGTCTACCGCTGGCGCCGTGGCAGCAGCCGGGGCGGCAGGTGCAGCGGCGGCGGGCGCGGCGGCGACCGGAGCTTTGGCTTCAGCCTTCGGAGCAGCGGCAGCGGGGGCGGCAGCGGCGGGCGCGGCTTTCTTGGCGGCGGGCGCGGCGGCTTTCTTCTCTTCTTCTATGGTCAGATCGACGGCGGGAGCCAAGGCCGCGAAATCGACTTTGACTTCGGGCAGGCGTTTGGTAACACCGGCAGCATTCTGAAGGGAGCCGCCACCGGCCAGGGCCTTGATGAACTCACGCACCATGCGCACCGCTTCCGGATGCCGCATGATCAGGATATTTGAGCCGCTCATCAGGTACGAAACGGCGCCGACCGATTCCATCATGACGCCACGGCGTTCCGGATCGCCCAAAACCGGGGCGGCATCGACCGTTTGTTTGGCTTCTTTGCTTTTCCACACCTCGTTGCCGAGGTTGTTGATCATCGGGAATTGCAGTTTGTCATCACCCTGGGTCAGGGCTGCCAGCGTCAGACGCTCCATAACTGAATAGGTGTATTCAAGGCCGTAGCCCAAACCGCCCGTGGTTGGATCGACGACCAGACGATCCATCGGCATACCCAGGTTTTCCAGCAGGATGTTGATCTGCTTGGCCAGGTTGACATCAATCGGCGATGAGGCGATGACCGAGTGGCCATAGCCCATGGCGGCGGCGCCGATGCCTTTGTAGTTCTTTTCCTCGACCGGCCCCAGCAAGAGGTTTTCCCCCTGGCAGGCTTCGGCGACGGCTTTCAGCACCATTTCGTCCTTGGCTGGAACCGCGCAGCCCCAGACGATCAGCGGCACTTTGATCGCGGCCAGCACCTTTTTCACGGTAGTGGCCGCGGCTTCCGGGCTGACATCTTTATCGTTCGGATCGGTGCTTTTCAATTGCAGGACGATGGCGTCGGCGCCAAACTCATCGACACATTTTTTTGCCCAAGCCGCTGGATCGCCCAGCACATCTTTGAAGGGGGCAAGCGCGGATTCCGCCCAGTCTTCCGGCGCCATGTCCCATACTTCCATGGCAATGACCGGTTTGTTCGGCATTGCGCCTTCGAAGGTGTAAAACGGAAAACAGGTCTGCCCGCCGATCTTCACCGCACCGGCGCCCTTTCCGAGTGAAATCTCTTTAATCCCACCCACATAGGATTCCTTCTTGGTTACAAATCCCACTTTTGCCTCCTTCATGCTGAATTGTTGGTTTGACAAAGACCGGATACTGCCAATTCATGGTCTCCCCAAATCGTTCCTGACTCCTGACTACCCACGGCTATAGTATACAAACATGCCCACCAGTCCCCTCCGGTGGTCATGTCTGGTTGCCCGCCACCAATTTCTTCCGCGCCTCGAGCCTGGCGCGCAGGCGAGGGAATTGTTCGATCTCCGTATGGGGGATGAACATGGCCGCCACATAATTGCTCATATACGATGGCGTCTCGGACAGTTCAAAATTGGTCGTTTTCTTCGTCACTTCGACGACATCTTTACGAATCCTGTTGGTAAGGGAACACATTCGTGCCCCCAATAATGAGCCATTGCCGATGAAGACCACGCGCTCCGGATCGATTTCCGGCAAAAGCCCCAGCGTCATCGCCTTGTCCAAGTCGATATAACTACCGAAGCCACCGGCAAGGATAATGCGTTCGACCTCGTTCATGCTCAGACCCACCTCGGCGAGCAAGGTCATGCAGCCACTATAGATGGCCGCCTTGGCGCGGATCAAATTCTCAATATCCAGCTCGCTCAGCGTGATGTCGCGGTCGATATCGGTGTCCTCACGCTCGGCCAGGACATATTCCCAGATGCCATGGTGGCTTTCACGGATGCGCTTGCTGTCGATGGAGCGATGAAATCTACCGTTATTGTCAATCACGCCCATCTCGAACATCAAAGCGACCATGGTCAACAAGCCGGAACCGCAGATGCCGCGCGGCTTGGCGCCGCCGACCGTGACCAGCATCGGCTCGAAAGTCACCGGATCGAGGGAAAAATCCTCGATCGCCCCTTTCGTGGCCCGCATACCGAATTCGATGCCGCCGCCCTCAAACGCCGGGCCAGCCGAACAGGCGGCGCAGGCCAGCCAATCCTTGTTGCCGACGACGATTTCGGCGTTGGTGCCAATATCGAGGAACAGAGTCAGCTCATTGTCGAGGTACATGCCGGTGCCCATGACGCCGGCGACAATATCGCCGCCAACGTAGCTGGAAATCTGCGGGTACACCAAAGCGATGGTATGTTCCGCCAGGTCGAGACCGATAGAGGCCGCGGGCAAGGGCGGATACAGGGTCGCCGCTGGAACGTATGGGGCACGGCGGAGATAGCTGGGATCGATCGCCAAAAGGAGTTGGGTCATCGTCGTGTTGCCGGCGATGGTAATGGTGACGATGTCTTGGCGGTCGATGCTGGATTCATCGACAATCTGGCCAATCAGCCGGTTGATGGTGGTGGTGATAACCGATTGCAGGGTTTCCAAACCACCCGGTTTTTCGGCGTACATGATGCGGCTGATCACGTCTTCGCCATAGCTGATCTGGCCGTTGAAATCGCCGCGCTCGCCTTTGATCTCGCCGGTGGCCAGGTCGATCAACTGCGCATAGACCGTAGTGGTGCCAATATCCACGGCCAGCGAATAACTGGCGCCGCTGTGGTCGCCGGCCTGAACGTTGGTAATCAGATTTTTGCCATCATCGCGCACCGGTTTGACCAGCGTGACCGTGATGCGGAAATTGCGGCGCCGCAATTCGGCGGGCAAACGGCGGATCATCGGTAGGGCCAGATCCAGTTTGTGCAGACCGCTTTGCTGGCGCAGAGCGATGAGCAAGCGCGAGACATCGGGCATATTGTTGCCGGCATCGGGCGGCGCCAGTTCAAGATAAATCTTCTCGACCGGGGCGATGAACAGGCCCTTTTCTTTCAGGGAATCGAAATCGAAGGTCTTGATCCTGGCGGTACGACGCGGCGCCATCGGTTGGTTGAGCACCGCCGCGTCGATGGCCGATTCAACCGGCACCCGCACGGTGACGTCACCCTCTATTGTGGCCAAGCAGGCCAAACGGTAGCCTTTGGCGACGTCCTCCTCGTTCAGGCGCTCGGAAATTCCTTCGCCAACCGCGCCTTCCTCGACCATGATCCGGCATTTGCCGCAAACGCCACCGCCGCCGCAGGAGGCATTGATATGGACACCCGCTTGCAGGGCGGCACGAATCAGCTTTTCTCCCTTGCTGACGGAGATAGTACGATTATGTGGCAGGAAGGTTACGTTGGCTGTTTCCATCACATTCTTTGTTGGTTTCGCTTCCATCACCGGAGCGGCTAAGGCGGCGGGGCGAATGAATGAGAGGCTTGTGGACGTGGCGATGTGGACGCTTATCGCGGGAAGGATTTACCTGTTCAGTCAACAAAAATCAAGAGGAAGCTGGCCGGATGGCATGTTTTTGTCCGCCCGCCGCTTTGCCGCGAAATTGCTGGCTATCCCAGCGGCGAAGGCTATTTTCAGCGCGGCCTTAGAGATAAGAAATTATGATTTATCAAGAAAAATTTGTTGATATATAATGGGCGGCCACAAAAAAAGTGAGAATTATTGTTATTTCCGCCCTGGACGCCACGCCAATCGGCAATTACTATGCCGGAGGATTCAGGGAAGGATGGGAAACGCCACCGGCTTTACTCCCATCCACATCAGCCTTTCTTTTTTCTTTTTTACGGAGGAAGCACCATGCCCACCACATCGGACAATCTGCACGAAGCCTTTGCCGGCGAAAGCCAAGCCTATCAAAAATATATGGCCTTTGGCAAAAAGGCGGAAAAAGATGGTTTCGCCAACATCGCCAAACTGTTCTACACCACCGCCGAAGCCGAGCGCATCCATGCCGAAGGCCATTTGAAAGCTATGGAGCTGGTGGCTGCCACTGTGGACAATCTGCAAGCGGCCATTGATGGCGAGACCCACGAGTACACGAAGATGTATCCGCCGATGGTCGAGCAGGCGGTGGTTGAAGGCAGTAAAGCGAAAACCATGTTCAAATTCGCCGTCTCCGCCGAGGAAGTGCACGCCAAACTGTACGCCAAAGCGTTGGCAGCGGCAAAAAAGGGCGTCGATCTCGATGTCAGCGACTTTTATCTTTGCCCGGTCTGCGGCTACATCGAAATCGGCAAAGCGCCGGAAAAATGCCCGGTCTGCGGCGCCTTGGCGAAAATTTTTACCAAGGTAGCCTGATTCGCCGGCGGCAGCCCCGTCCGTTATCTCGTCCCGGCCTGTCTCAGGCGTCTGCCTGACTGCGCAGGCCGGTCACTGCCGCCGCCGCGAATTCACGGCATTCCCCAGCCAGCGTCAGCGCCAGCCAACCATTGTCCTGGCGCCGAGCCGCCACCAGGCAATCGACTTCCGAGCCATCGGCCAGCCGCAGGGTACAGACGCGACACTGGTCGAGGGTATACACTTCCGCAAGGGGCTGTTGCCCGGCCAACGCTTTGAAACGGGCGGTTTCAGTCTCCAGCTTTTGCAGCCGCTGGTATTCATCCGGGCTGATGCTGGCGATCGACTCCTTCAGTTCGGTCAGTTGCCGCTTCAATTCGGCGATTTTGCTGATAGTTTCCTCGATTTCGCTCCGCTTTCCACTGGGAATGGTGGCAAGAATCTGTTTGTGCAGTTCGAGGTCGCGCTCGATGAAATGAATCTTCTGATAAACGGCGTGCAGTTGTGCGCTCATGGTTTATACGATTCCGCTGGGGCGTTTTCGCGCTGTATTGAAGTCAGGATTTCTCCATACAGCGCGAAATATTTGCCGGCAATCACCGGCAGGCAAAAATCTCTTTTTCGCTGGCTGGCCACTTGGGCGAACAGCCGCTGGTAACGGGCATAGTGCAGGTGGACATCGGTGATTTTCCAGCTCAGGTCGGCAAGGCCGCATTGCAGTTCTGGCGGCAGAATTTCCGGCACCATGCCGACGGGAGTGGAAATCAGCACCGGCGCATAAAACAGGCTTTCCGGCAATACCCTGGGACCACCCTCGCGACGCGACGAAATCACCACCAGATGGCTATCGGCCATCATCTGCGCCACATCATCACGGAATCCTTCGAGAACCACTTTCCCTTGCAGACCGAATTCGGCAATCCCTTTCTCCAGCCGCGCCTGTTCTGGACCAAGGCCAACGATACGCAGACAAAAAGGAAAATCGAGACCAGCCACCGCCCTGAGCAACTGGTCGAAACCCTTGATGGCGTCGAGGCGGCCCACAGCCAGGATGCTGAACTCTTCCGGCGCGCGGCCACGCTCCACCTCCTCAACATCGATGCCGTTGTGGATGACCCAGACTTTGCCGCCTGGCCGCGAATACACCGAGGCGCGTCCCTTTTCCGACACGGCGCTGACAAAAGGTAATTTGTTGAAAATACTGCCTTTCCGGTCGTTGTGTTTCGTGGCGAGATGGACGAAGCGGCGATCGCGGTTCACCAAAGCGACCAGCTCGGCGGCCTTGGCGGCATGGGTATGCACGATGTCGGGATTTTTCGTTTTCAGCAGACGGCGCAGTTCCAGCCATAGCAAGGGATTGTGGCGGGTGGGATGGCTCCTCAGTTTGATGACTGGCACCCAACTGGCAAAGCGATGCAGATATTCCGTGTCGCGGAGCACCAAGGCCGTCACGCGAGCGTGGTCGGCCAAGGCGTTGGTCAATTCGACGAAGGCTTTTTCGGCGCCGCCGAAACTGGCCGAGGCCATGAATTGAAGTACTTCGATCATCGGAGGGCACCTCCGCCCGCCGAAGGGGCAAGCGGCAGAAAGCATTCCAGGCGCGTGCCACGCCCAAGCTCGCTGTGGGCGGCGATGCTACCGCCGTGCTCCTCGATGATCTGCGCCGACAGGGCCAGGCCCAGGCCGGTGCCGGTGCTTTTGGTGGTGAAATAGGGGTCAAATATTTTCGTCAAGTTTTCCGGCGCGATACCACAACCGGTATCGGTAACCGTTAATTTTGCCTGGCCGTTTTCAACCCCCACGGCAACGTTTATCCGCCCGCCGCGCTCTATCTTTTCCATCGCCTGCATGGCGTTCATGAGAAGATTCAACAGCACCTGGCTCAATTTATCGGGGTCGGCATCGACCGTAACCGCCGCCTGTGAGGAAAACTCCAGCGTCACCCCCATGGCGGCGGCATCGGGGCGAATCAGCTCCAGAGCGCGCCGCGCCGCCTCGTTCAAAGAAATCCGCGTCTTTTCCAATTGCGGCGGCTTGGCGTAGGCCAACAGGTCGGAGATGGCGCGATTGAGCCGTCCCACCTCGGCAATCAAGAGATCCGCCGTGCCATCTTCGCGGAATTCTTCCGGAAGTTTTTCCTTCAGAATGAGAGCCAGACCTTTAATCGAACTGAGCGGATTCCGCAACTCATGGGCGACGCCAGCGGCCATTTTCCCGAGGGCGGCCAAACGTTCATGACGGCGCAATTGCCGCTCCAAGCGTCCCAGCCGCTCCTGCGAACCGCTCCAGCCCTGCACAGCAATCAGCGACAGCCAGCCGCCGAGGCCAACCAGCAGAAGGCTCGCAGTCAGGGCGAGGATCTGCCACATCTGGCGGCGGACGGCGGCATTGAAACGCTCCGGGTCGAGGACGACGACGAGGCTCAATCGCCTCTCGTCCAACTGTTGCCACTCCTCCTGCCAGGCAGCCCAACGCGGCGATACCATACGCCCGCCACCCATGCCGTCACCCATATGCCGGTGGCGGCGGAAGCCAGACAATCGCGACGGCGAGCCATCACCGGCGCCGCCGCCAACAAAAAGCGGACGCGGCCACGGCCCGGCGCGGTAACGAAACGCGACCAGGAAAAAGCCGGAGCGCCGTCCGGATTCCTCGCGCTGAAAGGCCATCTGTCCCGGTTGCAGGCTGGCCACAAAGCGGCGCTCGCTGGCCTCCAGTTGTTCCGGCTGGCCATCGTCGTTGCCACCAGCGAGAATGCGCCCATCGCCATCGACAAGGTAAATGGCCCGCACATCGTCATCCTCCTGAAGCTGATCGATGACCTGGCGCATCCGCTCGACAAAGCGCAGCGGCACCGCGTTGCCGGCGGCAGCATTTTCTTCAAGCGAGGCGTTGAGGGAAACCCGCAGGCCGGTGTGCGCCGCCGCGATCAGGGCGCGTCCTTTTTGCTCCAGCGCCTCGTCACGCAAGCGCAGCTCGCGGCGGTAGTTGCTGACGGCGAAGACGGCGAGGATGACCACCAGGATCAAACAGGCGGCGGCCATCAGCCAGGGGCTGATCGAGGCCAGACGGCTGGGCGGCTTCACGATTTTTTGCCTGTCATGTTGAGGATTTCCACATCAGCCATTTGCTCACATCGTCATACTCGCCCCAGTGCAGGCCAAGGCCGCATACTTTGGAATTTTTTTTCACCGCTCCCATAATAAAGTTTTTGCCTTTTCCGTGGGCGCGACCGCGTTACGCCACCAGCCAGCGGCTGATGCCGCGCCCGTCGTGGCTGAATTCGACGCCGATTTTCATCAGCTTGCGGCCATCGGCGGTGAAAGGAATCAGATAACCCTTGTCGCCGATTTGCGCCAAGGCCGCCTCGGCGCTGTCGTTCTTATCCAATTTGAACTCGAAAACATAGATAAAATCCGGTGTTTTGACGACAGCATCGGCGCGGCCATTGATGCTTTTCACCTCGGTTTGTGTATATTGGCCCATCAGTGTGAACAGCAGGTAGAAAATCGTCTGATAATCCCGCTCGGTTTTGGCGCTTAAATCATAAGGAATGGTGGCGAAAAAAGCGCGCAGCCGGATCATGAAGTCATCGGTATTGCCGCGCTTGAGGTCGCGCACAAACAAGCCGGCGGAAAATTCCTCCATCATCTCTGGCTTGTTTGTGTAGCTTGGCAGGAGGTCACTCAAAAAACCGTATTTCACCTCCTCGTTGGGAAAGCCGAGGAAATAGGTATCAATATCGGCTTCGTAGCTTTTAATGGTCAGATAGCCGCTTTGATATAAAATCGGGATCGGACCGGTCTCGCCGACGCGATAAGTGTCGATGTTTCGAGCATTGACCGCGACATCGTTTTCAAAGCCACGAATATCGAGTTGCAGATTTCTGACCGCTTTCACTAAAAAGGTCGGCGTGCCAGTCTGATACCAGTAGTAGGCAAAATCTTGTTTGGCAAAAGTGTTCAGCAAACTGTACGGATTGTACATGCCCTCACTTTGTTTGGAAAAATGATAGCCGTCGTAGCGTTTTTTCAGCTCGGCCAGCGTCTCCTGGCGTGACATGCCACACTGTCCAGCCAAGGCGTCGATTTCCGGCATGAAGGTTTCCCGCATCGCCGATTTTGAGATGCCACAGACGCCAGCGTATTTCCTGTCCAAGCTGATGTCGCGCAATTGGTTCAGGTCACTGAAGATACTGATTTTTGAGAATTTGGTGACGCCGGTGAGAAAGACGAAGCGCAGATGCGCGTCCATGCCTTTGAGAACCCCATAAAATCCTTTCAAAGCGTTACGCATCGCATCGTTGACATCGAGATCATCCATGGTTCCGAGCATTGGTTTATCGTATTCATCGACCAAAACCACCACTTTTTGCCCGGATTGTTCATGCGCCCGCTTGATGAGCGCCTCCAAGCGCGACGCTGGGTCATTACTGTCCACGGTTTTGCCCCACACCTTTTCAAAGGCGTCGAGAATCACCGACAATCGGTGGCCCAGCGCTGGCAGGCTGCCAAGCGAGCCGATGCTGAAATCAATATAAAATACCGGATACTCGATCCAATTTTTCTCTAATTCGGCCAGAGCCAGACCATCAAACAGTTCTTTTTTACCCTGGAAATAGGCTTTCAGGGTACTGAGAAACAAACTCTTGCCGAAACGGCGTGGACGGCCAAGGAAGTAGGGCAACGGTTGCCGCGCCAACTGGTGGACATAGGCGGTTTTATCGACATAGAGAAAACCTTCCGTGCGCAGCTTTTCAAAATCCTGAATGCCGATGGGCAGTTTACGGTCGGTCATGGCAATTTCCCAGTCGATGAAACGGTGGATAGCGGCCAGCCTTGGCCAGCATACGCCGATCTTGTCAGTGGTAATGGTTACTGAATGGAAACGGCGCTGTCAACGGCGGCGCCAGAAGAAACGAGAATAAGCGTTCGCCTTGAGCCAGTCTGCGGGGTGGTGGTCATGGCTTTGCCAAGGTGGCGTGGCATTTTGAATACAAATTGAATAATGTTCGATGTATCTTCAAATGACGGAAGGTCGTTTGTACTTTCAACCGCTAAAATCATTCACCCAAGGATTGATAAGTGGTACGTTGGATGCTTGGAAGTCCGCTACATTCCGCGTGACAAGCGTCATTTTGTGAACAAGCGCGGTTGCCGCAATCAAGCTATCCCTGAACGGTCCAGGGTTCGGTACATGGAGAGCCGCACTGCGCTTTGCAACTGCGGTATCGACCGGCAGAATACGTCCGGCGAAGGCAGGCAGCACATGGTCTTCAAGCCAAGTCCGAAAAATAGCGCCTTGCGATGGGTCGCGGCGCTCGGCCAGTAATACGCCAATTTCAAGCTCTTGCACGGTAATGGCCGACAAATACAAGACTGCCGAATCCACACTATCGGCCCACTGCGCCACGTTTTTATCAGCTCGTCCAAGGCGGATTTTTCGCAGCTCGGAAACGACGTTGGTGTCAAGAATAAACATCAGGAAAAATCCGCGGGTCGTGCAAATTCATGTGAAAGCGGAATTTCAAAATCAACATCCGTGCCAGGCATTGCCAGCAAATCGGCAATTTTCTTCTGATTTCCGGTAATGCGTCGATAAAGTTCTATATTCATAAGTACATAAGCCGGTCGGCCTCGGTCTGTGATGAACACAGGACCATTGTTTGCCGCCCGTTTTGCTTCACTTGCCGCCTGGTTAAACTCGCGGCTTGATAGGGTCACAATTGCCATAGCAACCTCTCGTTTTTCTATTTTGTAGACATGTTACTACGTTATTTATTAGGTGTCAATCTTTTTCCTTCAGATTGTAGCGAGCAAGTAAAGTGTCCGGAGTTGTAGCACGCGATGTGTCCGGTTTCATTCGGTATCCGAGGAGGTGCCGAGATGAGACGGACGGAATTGCTACAGGAGCTGCGGAAGATGCGATTTGAAGAAGCGTATGGAGGATGGGAGTCAGGGCGTTTAACGCAAGCGGAGGCGGCGCACCTTTTGGGGATTTGTGAGCGGACTTTTCGGCGCTATCTGGCCCGCTATGAAGCCTCTGGATTGGAAGGGCTGATTGACCGGCGGCTGGAACAAGCTTCGCACACCAAGCGCGGACGCATGAATTCCGGCGTCTTGCGGGAAGCAAAACTGAATTCTCCCATCTTGCCGGGATCGATATATTCGTCGGCGAAATGCGAAAAGTCTTTTCCTCCACAGACTGGGCAGGGGCGGTCGGATGGCGTTGCCATGATACTCTTCGTTATTCACCAAAAATATCGGCGTGCGTGCCGGTTGCACACAGCAAGAGGGTAAGCTCGTGGCCGTTTATCTCGTAAATCAAAAGCCAATCGGGGCGAATATGACAATCACGCTTGCCTTTGAGGTTGCCGGTCAGCGCGTGGTCACGATATTTTTTGGGTAATTCCTGACCATTGGCGAGCATGGCAATGACGTTATCGAGTAGTGCAATGTCATATCCTCGTTTGACAAGTAATTTGCGTTGTTTTTTGAACAGCGTGGTGTAACGCAGCGCGTATTTAGTATTTATCCATAAATAACCATACATTTATTGAGAGTGATCATAGCAGCGGCGAGGTGGATGAGAGCGAGATGAGAAGCATCAGTCTTTTCATATCTGGGAATCAGCTTGCGGAAACGGTTGAACCAGGAATGTCCTGCTTCCACGACCCATCTGCGTGGTTTGAATAAGGGGTTCTTTTCGATGAGCATTTTTTCTTCTCCCCGTGGGCGAATATGTGGAATCATATGATGTCCCTCAACAACATCATTTCTGCCGACGTATCCAGCGTCAAGACATAGATTTTCGGTGGTTTCCGGTGGTGGTTCTATGATTCTTGCTTTGAGCAGTGGATCAAGCAAAATACTGTCATGTCGATTAGCCCCGCAGACGATAATCGAGAGCGGGACGCCACGCTCGTCGGTAAGGAGATTTCTCTTGGTGCCATTTTTTTCCCCGGTCGGTTGGATTGGGGCCGATGGATTGTTGAGCCAAAGGGGCTTCGATGTTGGTGCCGTCAGCGGCTTGCCATTCCCAGGCAATTCCCTCCAGATCGTCATATTCAGCCAGGCCGCGCCGCCACAAGGCTTGAAAGAATCCGGCCCGTTCCCACTGTTGGAATTTGGCGTGCAAGGCGGACGAGCCAAGGCCGTCGAATTTTTCCCTGGGAAGGGCATTCCATTGAATACCAGTACGGAGGATATACACAATGGCTGAGAAGTATATCCTCTTGGAATATTTTGGTTTTCTTCCACCGCCGGACTTCCGTTTGTATTCTTTGCCGCCTATACGAGGTGAAGTGGGAATCAAAGGCTCAACCAAAGTCCAAAATTCGTCGGAAATTTCCCAAGGATGAGTGCGAGGCATGATATGCTCCATGAAATGATATGAAATAATTTCCTTCAGCATATCAACATGTAAAGCAATTTTCAATAAAATTATTTACGGATAAATCCT
>Ga0209629_10000021_pt1 | contig 64769 bp, 61 predicted proteins | sample TergutCu122P5_FD_187286 | JGI IMG/M metagenome (GOLD analysis project Ga0209629, IMG submission 187286) | Cubitermes ugandensis P5 segment gut microbial communities from Kakamega Forest, Kenya - Cu122 P5 (SPAdes) (version 2) | ecosystem: Host-associated > Arthropoda: Insects > Digestive system...
AATTTCTATCGGGGGCGAGACCTACAAATTTGCAAAAGGAATTGAAAATTTTGTTGATGTTTTGGCACAGAAATTTCCTCAAAATCGCGCTGATATTCAGCATTATGCAGAAAAAATGAAAAAGATTGCCGAAAATTCGCCGCTGTATAATTTGCAAAAAATAAATTCCGACATTTACATTGATACAGAATACTTTACAACTTCTGTAAACGATTTTATCGCCTCGTGTACCGAAAATCCGAAATTGCGCAATGTTTTAGCAGGAAATTTGCCGCTATACGCCGGCGTGAAGGACAAAACGCCGATTTACGTGCAGGCGTTGTTGAACAATTTTTATCTGCAATCGGCGTACAGAATTATTGGCGGCAGCGACTCAATCGTGTTTTCGTTGGCAAAATCTATTGAAAAATTTGGCGGGAAAATTTACAAAAATTCTGAAATTGAAGAATTTGTCTGCGATGAAAAACGGATGACAAAAATTCGTCTTAAAAACGGACAAGAGTTTGAAAGTCAAAATTTTATATCAAATATTCATCCGCAAATTACAATTCCAAAAATTCATTCGCCCATTTTACGAAAAGTTTACAGGGATAGGATTGCGAGTATCGAAAATACGATTTCCAATTTTACGGTTTTTTTAATTTTCAAAAAAAATACTGTAAAATATCTTGATTACAATTTTTATTATTTTGAAAATGAAAATGTTTGGGAAATAGAAAATTACAAAGCGGAAGATTTTCCGCAAAATTATTTGTATATGCATCAAGCCACTGAAAATCAGGACTTTGCCGAAAGTGCGCAAATAATTGCATATATGCGTTTCGATGAGGTAAAACGATGGGAAAATACTTCGAGCGGCAGGCGTGGAAAAGATTATGAAAATTTTAAGCGACAAAGAGCCGAGCGACTGATTGAAAAACTAAATGAACAATTTCCAAATATAAAAGATTGTATTTCAGCATATTATACATCATCGCCGCTAACTTACCGCGATTATACGGCAACGGTCAACGGCTCAATGTACGGAATTTTGAGAGATAAAAATAATCCGATGCAAACGCGAATTTCGCAACGCACAAAAATTCCTAATTTCTTTTTTACAGGGCAAAATATTAATTCACACGGCATTCTGGGCGTTACTGTCGGCGCAATTACAACTGCTGCGGAAATTGTTGGAAAAGAAAAAATTATAAGCGAAATTATTGATTAACGGATTTTTTTTATAATTTTGCTGCAAAAATTATTTAAAATATTTCAATTTTAAAATAAAAATAATGAAAATAAATCAATTCTCTGATTATAAGCAATTTATACCGCTATGGTTTGCCGAAGATATTGGCGATGGCGACCATACGACCCTCGCCTCAATTCCTGCCGATGCCCTTGGAAAATCGCAGTTGATTATCAAAGATAATGGAATTTTGGCTGGTGTTGAAGTTGCGCGTGAAATTTTCAAATCTTTCGACCCATCGCTGCAAATGACTGAATATAAACACGATGGCGACGAAGTTAAATACGGCGACATCGCTTTTGATGTTCAGGGAAAAATCCGCTCGCTGCTGCAAACCGAACGTTTGATGCTCAATATTATGCAACGAATGAGCGGAATTGCTACGCGCACTCACGAGTACGTAAAACGGCTCGAAGGCACAAAAACGCGCGTTCTCGATACCCGAAAAACTACACCCGGACTGCGCCTGCTCGAAAAAGAGGCGGTACGAATCGGCGGCGGTACAAATCATCGTATCGGGCTGTTTGATATGATTTTACTAAAAGACAATCACGTGGATTTTGCCGGCGGAATAAAAAACGCCATCGAAAATACGCACAAATATTTAAAGGAAAAGGGCAAAAATCTGAAAATAGAAATTGAAGTGCGTAACTTAGACGAACTGCAGCAGGTGCTTGATTTTGGCGGGGTGGACAGGATTATGTTTGATAATTTTTCGCTCGAATTGACACGAAAAGCAGTAGCAATGGTTGGCGGACGTTACCAAACCGAATCGTCGGGCGGGATTACGCTCGAAACTTTACGCCAATATGCCGAATGCGGGGTCGATTTTATTTCGGTCGGCGCACTTACACATTCCATAAAAAGTTTGGATATGAGTTTTAAAGCGGTGTGATTTTTTAATTCCAAAATTCCAAGATTTCAAATTTCAAGATTTCAAAATTATTTAAAAAAAAATATAAATATTATGAAACGAATTTTTACAATAGTTTTTACATTTTTAATGCTCGCAGTTGTGCTGACCAACTGCACTTCGCCTCAAAGTTTGTATAAAAAAGGAAATTATTATCAGGCGGTTGTTTCGGCAGTGAAAAAACTGCGCTCAAAGCCCGACAATATTGCAGCTCAGGATGTCTTAAAACAGGCATATCCTTTGGCACAGGATATTGAATTGAGAGTTATTAACAATAAAAAAACCGAAACAACAAATCCGAATCGCCATTATGATATTGTTGAGCGGTATGATAATCTGAATAATCTGGCGAGCGAAATTTATCGCAGTCCGGCGGCTCTGCAACTTGTGCAGCCGCGCGAATATGCTGCTGAATTGCAGGCGGCAAAGCAGGTAGGTGCCGAAGAGTTTTATCGCTTGGGAATGAATGCTCTCAATACGCGAGATGTGCAGCAGGCGCGGCTGTCGCTCGATTATTTCAAAAAAGTGCAGGATTTTGTGCCGAATTATAAAGATGTGGCGCAGCGTACTCAGCAGGCAGTTTTTTACTCAACTTTGCGCGTGGTAGTGCAAAAACCGCTCACAAACCGTGCATATCAACTTTCGGCTGACTTTTTCTTTGACAATTTGATGGCAGAATTGCGCCGTCGTGGTAGCCGACAACTTGTGGAATTTTACAGTGAAAATGAAGCAAAACTTGCAAATATAACCGAGCCGCACCAGTTTATAACTCTTGATTTCCCCGATTTTACCGTTGGAAATGCGCGTGAAACAAGCAGTGAAATTGAATGCAAGCGCGACAGTGTTCACGTTGCCGATGCTTACGATAAGGACGGAAACAAAATTCCCGCTTACGCAACCGTCAGGGCAAAACTTCGCACTTTTCGGCTCGAATTGCTTTCGCAAGGGATTTTAAATGTGCTCGTTACCGATGCTGCGACTAACAAACCGCTTGCACAACAAAAATTTGCGGGGCAATATGTTTGGACTTCGGAATGGGCAACTTTTTCGGGCGACGACCGCGCTTTGAACGATAATCAAAAACGCCTCACACAGCGTCAAAGGGAAGTTCCGCCGCCACCACAGGACTTATTTGTGGAATTTACAAAACCGATTTACACTCAAACAGTGAATTATCTAATTAATTATTATTCAAAATATTAAAATAATGATTAATGATTAATGATTAATGTTTTAAATATATTTTTAAAAATAATAATTTTGAAATCTTGAAATTTTGAAATCTTGGAATTAAATTATGGCAAACGAAAAAATAACAATAGGAATCACATCGGGCGATTTTAACGGAATTGGTTACGAGGTAATATTGAAAACACTTACCGACAGTCGTGTTTATGAACATTTTACGCCGGTAATTTATGGCTCGGCGCGTGCTACGGCTTATTATAAAAAAGGAATTGAGGCGCAAATGAGTATGAATGTAGTGGCTTCGGCACGCGAAATCTCGCACAAACGTATAAATGTGGTTAATTGCATTGACGAGGAAGTTAAAATTGAGCCGGGAATTTCAAATCCCGTTGCCGGCGATTTTGCCTTTCGTGCACTTGAATGTGCCACCGAAGACCTGAAAAACGGACTTATCCACGCACTTGTTACCGCACCTATTAATAAGGAAACTATTCACAGCGAAAAATTCCGCTTTCCCGGTCATACCGAATATCTTGCGCAAAAATTTGACAATGCGGGAAAAACTCTTATGTTGCTGATTTCAAACGAATTGCGCGTTGCTGTGGCAACAGGGCATATTCCGCTGAAAAATGTCGCTGATAAACTTTCGACCGATTTTATTCTGAAAAAATTAACAGTGTTAAATCATTCGCTCATTCAAGATTTTCGCATTTCAAAACCGCGAATTGCTGTTTTGGGACTAAATCCTCACGCAGGCGACAACGGCGTTATTGGTACCGAAGAGCGCGAAATAATTATTCCGGCAATGAAAACCGCTGAAAGTCAGGATATTCTTTGCTTTGGACCTTTTTCTGCAGACGGATTTTTTGGAACGGAAAATTATAAAAAATATGATGCAATCCTTGCAATGTATCACGACCAGGGACTTGTACCGTTTAAAACGCTTGCTATGCAAAGCGGTGTGAATTTTACAGCCGGTTTGTCGGTTGTGCGTACTTCGCCCGCTCACGGCACCGCCTACGACATTGCCGGCAAAAACACCGCAGACGAAAATTCGTTCCGCCAGGCATTGTTTACCGCTTTTGATATTTTCAATAACCGACAATGGTACAAAGAGATTTCCGAAAATCCATTAAAATCGGAAGCAAAAATTGAACGCGGCGGAAATATTGAATAAAAAAAGGCGACATTGTCGCCCTTTTTGTTAATTCACTCTGAATTGCTGATTTCCTGTTTTGAGAAAATCTACAATCTGACGTGCGGCGGCTATTCCTGCGTTGATATTTGCTTCTGCGGTTTGTGCGCCCATTTTCTGTGGGGTAGAAAAATATCTGGCAGCAAATTTTTCCTGCATTTCGGCGTGATTGCCCGGCAAAATATCGGTAACATATTTGCAATCGGTACGTTCGGCGAGGAAATTTATCATTTCCTGCTCGTTAATCACTTCTTTGCGGGCGGTATTTACCAAAATTCCGCCTTTGGGCATTCGGTTAAGTAATTGAAAATTAATAGAATTTTTTGTTTCGGCAGTTGCCGGAATATGCAGCGAAACAACATTACATGTTGAATAAAGTTCCTCTGCCGAGCCAACTGCTTTAATTCCTTCTTTTTCAATATCTTCTGCTTTTAAAAATGGGTCGTAGGCATAAATTTCCATTCCAAAGCCGCGTGCAATCCGTGCAACATTACGTCCTACATTGCCGTAGGCGTGTATTCCCAAACGTTTTTCTTTGAGTTCGGTACCCGAACTGCCGTTGAAAAAATTACGAACCGCATACACCAAAAGTCCGAAAACCAATTCTGCAACAGCATTTGAATTTTGCCCCGGCGTGTTCATCACACAAACGCCTGCCGCTGTGGCAGCGTTGAGGTCGATATTATCGAAACCGGCACCTGCGCGCACAACAATTTTCAAATTTTTGGCTGCGCCAATTACCTCACTGTCAATAATATCGCTGCGTACAATCAGCGCATCAACATCGGCAACAGCATCCAAAAGTTGCTGTTTTTCGGTGTATTTTTCCAAAAGCACAAGCGAAAATCCCGCACTTTCAATCTCTTTTCTGATACCATCCACTGCAATTTTTGCAAATGGCTTGTCGGTTGCTACTAAAATTTTTGTCATAATATAAAATTACATTAAGGTTATTTTGTTTGCCTGCAAAAGTAAGAATTTTATTTATAAAAACATTAATAATTCATTTATTTAAAAAAAATTTCTATTTTTATTGAAAAAAAATCATTAAAACAAATACTTATAGTGCGGTTTTTGCAAAATATTTGATTTTTTTTATTAAAAAAATTTTGCAGTTAAAATTTAATGTCGTACCTTTGTCCGCTCTATCTGAGGTTACTTGGAAAAATTTAAATACAAGTAAATCAGTAGTTTATTATATAAGGGAAAAAATTATTGAGATTATTGCAAAACTGTTGTATTGTAAAGAATACTTGTGGCACAATTTTTGACAAGGGAAAAAATTGTTTCATAAGGTTTTAAATTACACTTTTTTTAAGTAAAACCAAAATGGATTTTTGTTTTTTTTGTAAAAAAATTGTGTTTTGTAATTATTTATTTTAAAAAAATATTCTGATAAATAAAATTAAATAAAAAAAATATGAAGAGAAAAGTTCTAATTTTTGGAATAATCGCGTCATTGAGTGTGTTTGGGATAACACGACTTGGTGCTGCTGATTATTATGGTAAAGTGCCGTCTGAAAAAATGCTTGCACAAGGTGGTATGCCAGACGAAGACGGTGATGGCGTGGACGATTTATCGGACATGTGTCCAGGACAGAAAGGTGATGCTGACCATTGCGGATGTCCTCCGGAATTGGTAATTGTATTTTCACCCGGTAGTTGTGTTCTGATTAATGATCCAGATGACCCGAATTACACCAATGACTCGGATGCGCCTGTCGGAGGTGGCTTATTGTTGCTTTTGGGCAGTGCTCTGGCTTATGGTCTAACTAAACGAAAAAACAAAAACATTAATTTTAACAAAGAATAATAATTTAATGAGAGGAATTTGAAAAATGAAAAAAATATTTCTATTATTAGCAGTATATATGGTTTCGGCATCATTGTTTGCCCAAAACCCTCCGGCTACTGTAATGACCAATCTGGGTATTCTCAAAGTGGCAAATGAAAATAACGACCCCGCAATAATATTTGTTGACGGGACTATTAAAACTAAAGATTCTTCTGCTATCGACCTTGATGGTAAGATGATTATTACAGGTAACTTTATCCAGGATGCCGACCGTCCGGCTTTCGTTTCGGCTGACTACGACGGCGATCCGACGAATGCTTCTGGAATTACCGATATGGAATCGAATGGTACTTTCGTTTTCAGAAACGATTTTGCCAATGGAGGACGTACACATCAGATTACAACTGACTTGGGAGCAAATGTTTTCGACCGTGGCTTACGTTACCTCGCTTTTCCGCACATTTTGCTCGAAACAAACGATACGGTTGTTGTAACCTCGTATATGGGTATTGATGCAAAATCAATTGATACGGTAAGTAAAGGTAGGTTGCTTTTGCGCTCGGAAGTAAAAAATGTTAACGGAGTAAATAAAGTTTATGATGCTTCTTTACGTTTTCCGTACCCAAGTGCTACTGCTACTGCCGGTACGATTGCTATAGAACGCAATGTGGAACTTTATCGCACAAATCAAATGAATCAACTTTATGCATTCGCATCGCCATTTACGAATCAGCGTTCTGGCTATTTTGCCGGCAACTGGGTGCGTAATCCAATTTATGATTCAAATGGTTTTTATGTGGGATATCCTTTGGCTAATGCGATGGATAAATTCGGTAAAATTTATATCGAATATTACGTAATTGACCCGTTTGAGCAACTGTTGGTAGGTCAGCCATATCTTATAAGATATACAAACAGCAGTTTTGTTTTCACGGATAATAATCTGATTTGGACAGGCGACAGCACGACAATATTACAAAACACAATAGGTACTTACCTGTTTAACGGATATCCTTATAATTTATCGCAACTTCAAGGATATATTCCTGAGCAGATTTTAACAAATGAGGCGTTATACAGTCGTAACTTGGGAGCCGTTTCGTCTTCAAAATGGATTGTTATAGGAAACTCATACAGTGCACCAATTTCTGTGGAAAAATTGATAAATTATCTACAAAGTACCGGAATTGGATTTCACGATAATTTGTGGTTCTTCCCTGCCGGCTCACAAACTTATACATCGGTAAAAATGAGCCAGTATGATGCAAACGCGTTTCCATTGCAGTATATCCCTTCGCAGAGCATATTTATGTTACTTCAAACAGGTGCCGGTGGTCAGCTGACAATTGACAAATCATTGACCGTGCAGGCAGATGTAACTAATAATCTGGTTTTTGATTCTGGTACTTCTTCTTATAACGCACCTGCAGCGGGTGGCACTCCAAGAGGTAATTACCAACCAAATCTGTTGAAATTTAAAGTCAGCCCTGCTGATAACCCAAATGTATTTGACCTTGCGGCAGTTTTTGTTCGCCCGGACGGGTCTGTTGGTAACGACAGATATGATATGCAGAAATTTACGAATCCTGATAACGGAGCAATTCAATTATCAATGCGTGATGATGCAAATTTACGTCAGTTGCAATTAGGACTTCCAACCACTGCCGTGAATGCAAAGATGTCGTTCAGACCATCTCAATATAATGGAAATTATGTACTTACAACCTTTAATGTTGAAAGTATGACAACGCAGGCAGTTATTTTAGAAGATACCAAAACAGGTATTTTCCAAGATTTACGTGAAAATCCAATTTATGAATTTGCTGCAGAGCAATATGACAATGAAGACCGTTTTGTTGTTCATTTTGTTCCGCAAATTCCAACAAATACAAACGATTTGACCGCAGGTGCAATTAACGCATATTACAACAATCATTCTATCATTGTTCATCGTTTGAACGAAAAAGACCTCAATAGTACGATAGAAGTTATTGATGTTCAAGGACGTGTAATTTCGAGAGCGATAGTAACTTCTTATCCGACGCAAAGCGTTGATGGCAATTTGGCAAGTGGAGTTTATATCGTACGCGTAAAAGGTGCGCGTGATTATACAGGAAAAGTTGTTGTAAAACAATAAAGAATTAAATTATTAAACATTAATATTAAAAGACCCGAAAATTAAATTTTCGGGTCTTTTTTATTTTCTCATTGCTCGGGCTATTGCCCGCTTGTCGTCTTTTTCTCTGATTGACTGACGTTTATCGAAATTTTTCTTTCCTCGTGCAAGTGCAATATCAAGTTTGGCAAGCCCTTTTTCGTTTATGTAAAGACGCGTGGGAATTATTGTCAGTCCTGTTTCTTTGTGCGCACGTTCAAGTTTTCGCAGTTCGCGGTGCGTAAGAAGCAGTTTTCGTTCACGGCGCACTTCGTGGTTATTGTATGTGCCGAAAAAATATGTTGCAATGTGCATATTTACAACCCAAAGTTCATTCTTTACAAATGTACAATAAGTATCGCTCAAGCCCGCCTTCCCGTCCCTGATTGATTTTATTTCCGTTCCAAAAAGTTGAATACCCGCTGAATAACGCTCAAGCAGTTCGTAGTCGAACGTGGCGCGTTTATTTTTAATATTAATATTGGATTTTCTATACATTATAAAAAAAATATTTGCAAAAATACAAAAAAATAAGTTTTTTATTTGCAAAATAAAACTTATTAAAGAAAATCTATATAAATTCTAAAAATAATTGCACAAATTATATTTGTAATTTCTTGAATTATAATAATTTTGAAATCTTGGAATTTGAAATTTTGAAAAATAAATAATTCTTTAATGATTAACAAACTCAAAAGTAGCGCAGGCAATGATCCCTGCCGTTTCGGTACGCAGCCGACTATCCCCCATCGAAACGGAAACAAATCCGTATTTTTCAGCCCGTGCAATTTCGTCTCGGCTAAAATCGCCTTCTGCACCGATAAGAATAATCGTATCTTTTGCGGGCAGACAAATATTTTTCAAAAACGGTTTTTCTGTTGGGTAACAATGGGCTATAAATTTTTGTGAGTTGCTATTTTCTGTTTGTTTTATAAAGGTCTCAAAATTTGTAAGTTCTTCTATTTTAGGGAAATAAAAACGCTGTGATTGTTTGCAGGCAGAAATAATTATTTTTTCCAAACGTTCGGTTTTTAAGGTTTTCCGCTCAGAAAATTGACACAAAAGCGGTGTAATTTTTCCAATTCCAATTTCCGTCGCTTTTTCGACAAACCATTCAAAGCGGTCGATGCCCTTGGTCGGTGCAATGGCAATGTGCAAGTCAAAATTACGGTTTTTTTCTATAAATATTTTTTCAATTATCTGAAATTCACAGCGTTTAGGATTTTCTAAAGTAATCTTTGCCTTGCAAAGCAATCCTTTACCGTCAATTATTTCAATTTCATCGCCGCATTTGAGGCGTAGAACCCTGATTGCGTGAGCAGATTCTTCTTCGGGTAAAATATTGCTTTCCAGCAAATTATGAGAATAAAATAAATTCATTGTTGGGATTTTTAAAATTTTCAAAATTTCTATAAAAATATTTTTTCAAAAATATTTCTCAAATCGTTTTTAACTTTTTGAATATCAATGGTTTGCCCTAATTCTTTTTGCATTGAAGTTACGCCTTTGTCAGTAAATCCGCAAGGATGTATATGATTAAAATACTTTAAATCGGTGTTTACATTCAGTGCAAAGCCGTGCATAGTAACAAAATGCGAACTGCGCACGCCTATTGCACAAATTTTTCGAGCATTCGCATTTTCGGCATCAAGCCAGACACCTGTTGCTCCTCTGAGTCGAGTTGCAGAAATTCCGTAAAGTACTAATAATTCGATAATTGCACTTTCTATTTTGAAAATATACTGTTTTAATCCTAAAGAAAAATTTTCCAAATTGATAATCGGATAGCCGACAATTTGACCTGGACCGTGATACGTGATGTCGCCACCGCGATTTGTGCGAACAAAACTTGCATTTGCCGCCTGCAGTTGAATATAATTGAGCAGTAAATTGTTTTGGTCGCCACTCTTTCCCAAAGTATAAACGTGCGGATGTTCACAAAAAATCAAATAATTTTCTGTTGGCTGTGCCGCTTTTTTCTCTGCAATAATTTTCTCAAAAAGCGACTCCTGCCTCTTCCACGCATCTTCGTAATCGGTCAGTCCCCAGTCCTGAAAAATAAGATTATTCATTTTCTTTTTAGTGGTTCAATATTTTCAAAAAGGCACATTATCGTAATGTATTACGTCTGGTTCATCTTCGGTTTTAGATAAATCGATACTCTGTGAATTTGAATCATTTTCGGTATAAAAGTCGGTATCGCTGTTTATTTTTGAATTGAACGACATATAATCGCCCACGTTCCAAAATTTGGCATATTCTCCTTCGAAACGCAAATAAAAATCGCCAATTGCGCCATTTCTGTGCTTTGCAACAATGATTTCTGCCAAACCTGTAACGTCAAAGGTAGTTTCGTTATCTCCTTTTTTTCGTTTTATTTGTGTAAAACCGTAATATTCAGGACGATGAATAAAACAAACCATATCTGCGTCCTGCTCAATGGCACCTGATTCGCGCAGGTCGGAAAGTTGCGGGCGTTTTCCTTCCGCTCCCGTTCGCCCTTCAACGCCGCGATTAAGTTGCGAAAGCGCAATTATCGGAATATCAAGTTCTTTGGCAAGTCCTTTGAGCGAGCGTGAAATTAAACTTACTTCCTGTTCGCGGCTGTAAAAACCCATTCCGCTTGCATTCATAAGTTGCAGATAATCAATCATTAGACATTCAATTTTATGTTCTTTTACAAGGCGACGGGCTTTACTGCGAAGTTCAAAAACCGAAAGCGAAGGCGTATCGTCAATATAAATCGGCGCATTGAGTAGCGGTACAATATTTTTATCAAGAATTGCCCATTCGGGCGCACTCAAATCGCCTTTTCTGATTTTATTGCCTTCAATTCGACAAACATTCATTATCAGACGATTAACCAACTGAACATTTGACATTTCCAAAGAAAAAATTGCTATGGGAATATTATGGTCAACCGCCATATTTCGCGCCATCGACAGTACAAAAGCCGTTTTTCCCATTGCAGGACGGGCAGCAATAATAATCAAATCCGATTTTTGCCAGCCGGCAGTAATTTTATCAAGTTCGCGAAAACCCGACGGGGTTCCGCTCGTTCCGTCATCGCGTTTTGCAGCCGCCTCAATTCGTTTTAACGCCTCTGCGATAACCGGTTCAATTTGCGTAACTTCTTTTTTGAGGTTTTGCTGTGAAATTTCAAACAGCCGCGCCTCTGCCTCCTGCATCAAATCATCAACATCGGTAGCGTCGTCAAATGCTTTTGACTGAACTTCCGACGAAATACGAATCAATTCGCGCGCCAAGTATTTTTGTACAATAATTCGAGCGTGATATTCCAAATGCGCCGCAGAAGCCACTTTTGCAGTCAGCAAAGCGATATAATACGGACCACCAACTTCCTCAATATCACCGGTTTTACGCAGTTGCTCGGTAACGGTGTGCATATCAATCGGATTTTGCGCCATATACAAACTCAAAACCGCAGCGTAAATTTTTTGATGGGCAATTTTGTAAAAATGTTCTTTTCTCAATATTTCGGAAACAATCGGGAAAGCATCATTTTCAATCATAATCGCCCCCAAAACTGCCTCTTCGAGTTCCAATGCCTGCGGCGGCAGTTTGCCAAGTTCATTTGGCGGAACTGGTGCAAGTTCCTGCGCAACTTTCGTATTTCGTCTTTTCTCAGCCATAAATCAATTCCAAGATTTCATAATTTCAAGATTTCAAAATTTTGAAAAAAAATCATTTGCAAAAATACAAAAAGGATTTTTGATAAAATATTAAATTTAATAAATTGTTGAAAAGTAGGAATTTCATTTACCTGAAAAAAAGAATTAGCAATTTTTTATGTAATTTTGCAAATTATAATCGTAAATAGTAAATCTAAAATCGTAAATAATCTTTATGTTAAGAACTCACACAAACGGCGAATTACGCCTTTCGGACATCGGAAAAATTGTTACGCTCACAGGTTGGGTGCAGAAAAATCGCAGAATGGGCGGTATGACTTTCATTGACCTGCGCGACAGATACGGAGTTACGCAACTCGTTTTTAATCAGGAAATTAACCCCGAACTTTGCGAAAAAGCAAATCATCTCGGCAGAGAATTTGTACTGCAAATCACGGGCAAAGTTGCCGAGCGCAGCAACAAAAACAAAAATATCGCAACTGGCGACATCGAAATTATCGTTTCGCAGTTGAATATTCTAAACCAGTCGCTTACGCCGCCCTTCACAATCGAGGACGAAACGGACGGCGGGGACGAACTGCGTATGCAATACCGCTACCTCGATTTGCGCCGAAATTCTGTGCGTGCCAACCTCGAACTGCGCCACAAAATGGCGTTTGAAACGCGCCGTTATTTAGATAATGAAAATTTTTTGGAGGTGGAAACACCTGTTTTGATTAAATCAACGCCTGAAGGTGCGCGTGATTTTGTTGTGCCGTCGAGAATGAATCAGGGGCAGTTTTACGCACTGCCGCAAAGTCCGCAGACGTTCAAGCAGTTGCTTATGGTGTCGGGTTTTGACAGATATTTTCAAATTGTAAAATGTTTTCGCGATGAAGATTTAAGAGCAGACCGTCAGCCCGAATTTACTCAAATCGACTGTGAAATGGCGTTTGTGGAGCAGGAAGATATTTTGCAAATGTTTGAGGGTTTAACAAAACATCTTTTTAAATCAATCAAAAACATTGATTTACAGAACTTTCCACGAATGACTTTTGCTGATGCAATGAAATTTTACGGCTCTGACAAGCCCGATACTCGTTTTGAAATGCGTTTTGTGGAACTGATGGACACTCTAAAAGGTTTTGGTTTCCCTGTCTTTGACGATGCCGAATATATCGGTGGAATTTGCGCAAAAGGTGCTGCAAACTACACCCGCAAGCAACTTGATGCTCTGACCGATTTTGTAAAACGTCCGCAAATTGGCGCAAAAGGGCTTGTTTATGCGCGAATTGAAGAGGACGGCAGCGTAAAATCGAGCGTTGATAAGTTTTATTCGCAAGGTATTTTACAGAAATTAAAAGAGAAATTTAATGCCGAAATTGGCGATTTGATACTGATTATCAGTGGTGAAAACACTCACAAAGCCCGCAAACAACTTTCGGAATTGCGTTTGGAGATGGGCAATCAACTCGGTTTGCGCGACAAAACAAAATATTCGTGCCTTTGGGTTGTTGATTTTCCGCTTTTGGAATGGGACGATGAGACGCAGCGTTTTTACGCAATGCACCATCCCTTTACCTCGCCCAAGCCCGAAGACATTGCGCTTTTGGACACCGATGCGGGCAAAGTCCGCGCCAATGCCTACGATATGGTTATCAACGGCGTGGAAGTTGGCGGCGGCTCGGTGAGAATTCACGATAGCGGTTTGCAGAAAAAGATGTTCAAAATTCTCGGTTTTACTGATGAAAAAGCCGAAGAGCAGTTCGGTTTTTTGATGAACGCCTTTAAATTTGGCGCACCGCCGCACGGCGGCATCGCATACGGTTTAGACCGCTTTGTTTCGCTCTTTGCCGGTCTCGACAGCATTCGCGACTGCATCGCCTTCCCAAAAAACAATCAAGGGCGCGATGTAATGATTGATGCACCAAGTACGATTGATAAAGAGCAGTTGGACGAGTTGGCGTTGAAAATTGAAGAAAAATGATGAAGCGATTATTATCACTTTGTGGTAAAATAATCGGTATAAAAAAATTAATTAATTTTGCTAAAACGCCGATTATCAATGTGTTTTATCACGTTGTTTCTGATGATTATTTGCCGCATATTGCGCCCTTGTATAAATATCGAACTTCAAAAGAGTTTGAAAATGATATTGATTTTTTGTTAAAATATTTTGAGCCGATAACTGCAAATGATATTTTTTTACATACAAAAGGCGAAAAAGTGATTACAAAACCGTCATTTCATTTAAGTTTTGATGATGGTATGCGTGAGGTCTATGAGGTTGCTTTGCCCATTTTAAAACAAAAAGGAATACCCGCAACGGTTTTTGTAAATTCTGATTTTGTAGATAATAAGGATTTGTTTTACAGATATAAAGCGGCGTTAATTGCTGATAATCAACCATCTTTAAAACAAGAAGTATTGGAAATAGAATATCTTGAAAAAGAAAAATTGGATATAATTGCGCAGGATTTGGAAATTGATTTTGATAATTTTTTAAAAGAAAAAAAGCCATATTTAACAACAGAAGAGATAAAAATTTTACAGAAAAACGGTTTTATAATCGGCGCACACAGTATTGACCATCCGTATTATGATATGATTTCGCAAGAGGAACAAGTCCGTCAAACTTTGGAAAGTTGTAGGTTTGTAAAGGAAAATTTTGATGAAGAAAATCTGTTTTTTGCTTTTCCGTTTGAGGATACAGGTGTAAAAAACTCATTTTTTGAAGAAATTTACAAAGAAATTGACTTAACTTTCTCAACATCAGGAATTTGCAGCACTCAAAACGGTAAAAATATCGGCAGAATAGCGATGGAAGGCAAAATGAAAAACGCCAAAGATATTATTTACAGAGCGTTGATGGCGAGAGTGTATTATTCCAAAACCCAAAAAAACCTGTTAAGTTTTTGAAACTTAACAGGTTAGAATTCTGCTGTGATTTGTTATGCTGTGCGGCACGTTTTGGCAAAAGTTATGCTGCGCTAAACTTGCCAAAAAGGAGGTTTTTATTGCCAAAGTATTTTCCGTTCTAACTATAAGCAGGCGCATTGTTTTGGCCAACGCGAGGCTTTTCACCCAGCTCAGCAATTTGGGCTTCCAGCTTAAGCACTTCATCTGCCAGCTTGTCGATTTCTGCAAGCAGCGGAGCAATCCCAAGCAGCTCTACTTCGCTAGGATATTGAAGATTCCACTTGCCAACTAAAAGTTTCCAAATAGCAGCGTCTGACTTACCTTTATTTGCATCCAGGTTTTTGAGATTATTTAAAGTTTCATCTACATTTAACTTAGTAGAAGATGCAACTGCTGTTCTTAAATCATTGCCCTTTTGCAATAATTTGGCATATGCTACCTCGTGATCATTCAGAGCTTTTTCTAATGGGGATTCCGGCTCTTTTTCATTTCCACACGAACTAAACATAAAACCGCTTATCAGCAATGTAAAAACAAAAAATATAATTGCACTGAAATTGTGCTGCTGTTTGTTAAAAATCTTTGTCATAATTTTTTTAGTTATTTTTTAGTATATTTATAATTTCGTTAATAACGGTATTTATTATTTCATTAGAAACAGTTCCTGCTGTGCGAATTATAATATTTTTGTCGGCAGTAAAAATCCTTGTCGGGCGAATGAAAGAATCAACCGGCAAAGTACCTGCAACAAAATCTGATGTTTTCAACGAAACGGCGTGTTTTTCATTATGTTTTTGCGAAGTAATTTGACAAAGTAAAATATCATCGCCCGCAAAATTTGCCAAAACTAACGCCGGTCGCCGTTTGCTTGCCGATAAGTCGGAAAACGGAAATGGAACGACCACTACATTGCCTTTTATAAAGTTTTCCACGCTTCGTCTTCTTTTTCGTTCAACCAATCTTTCGCCAAAACCGCTTCACTTGCAAAGTGAGTTTTTACGCTATTATCTTCCCAAATCATCTGTTTTGTGCGTTGCGCTACCGCTTCTTCCGATTTGAAAAAGCCCATAGAAAGAATATAATCAAGCGTTCTTACCGCCTGCATATCCCTCGAATTATAATTTAACCTTACTGTTGCCATATTTTCTAATAAATTGCACTGCAAAGGTAAAACTTTTTTTTATAATGCAAAAAAATTATTTACATAATTTCTAAAAGTCCAAATTCGGAATTTTTGATAAAATTTTCAATTTCCTGTTTCTTATTAATAATGATTTCTTCTATAAACTTACGGCTTTGGTTCCCTGTTTTTAGTAAAATTACTTTTGGTGGAAAACCTTTTAAACTCGAAAAATTCAAAAAATCTTCATCATTTGAAACAATAACTAAATTTTCGGATTTTGCAAAATCCCAAATTTCACTGTCTTTGGCAGGCATTTTCAGCCCAACATTATCAACGTGAAAACATTTGTCAAAATATTTTTCAAGCACTTTGACAGACCTCCACGACAAGTTTGCATCAAGCAGCAGGTTTTGCATACACATACAAAAGTTTTGTTATTGCCTCTCTGTTTGCAGCAAAACTCAACGCAGCCATAATGTGTTCAAGACGCAGTTGCGGGTAATCTTCAAGAATTGCATCATAAGACATTCCCGAAGCCAGCCAGCCCAAAATATCGCTCACAGCAATTCGTGTACCTGAAATACAGGGCTTGCCAAAGCGAACTTCACTATTAATAGATATTAATGATTGAAAATTGCTCATAATTTTATTTTTTGCGCAAAGTTACAACAAGTTTTTTATTGATGCAAAAAATCTTTTTTAATTTCGCAGCAAAGTTAAATGTTTTTTCTTACCTGACAAAATAATTTTTCAAAAAGTAGTAACTTTGCATTTTGGAAAAATTTTTCGTCTTTTTTTGTCAATTTTGTGGAAAAAGTAATAATCAGGACAATTTACGTTATTTATAGCAAATAATTATGCAAATTGTTTCGTACAATAAGTTTGATTTACAGCGGTTTATTGAGTCGGAATTTTTCAAGAAATTGAATAAAATTCCGATTAGCAAACATCGTGCGCTTTCGCATATCAACAATCCGTATTGCGCCGATGATGATATTTTGTTGTGGACGGCTTACGAAAACGAAACGTTGCTGGGTTATTCTTCCGTTTTGCCCGATATGATTGTGCGAAACGGACAAAAAGAAAAAATTTACTGGTCAAGTTCAACTTGGCGCGAGGAAAGTGAACAAAAAAATACGCTCGCCGCAACGCTGATGCTTAAAATCCTGGAACTATACAAAAATCAACTGTTTATTACTGATTTTGGTGCGGAACTTGAAAAATCGTACTCAAAACTGCGCATTTTTAAACCAATAGAAACAGAATTTGGTACTACGTTTTATCGTAATTTGGCATTTTCGCAGACAATAAAAAGACGTTTTCCAAAATTAAAATCGATTGTGCCAATTTATTCGTTTTTTGAAAAATTTTTTAATTTTGTATTATTTTTTAACAGAAAAATTTTTACAAAAAAAATAAAAATAAATTTGGAAATTATTGAAAATAAAATTTTTGATATTGAATTTGACTATTTTATAAAGAATTATTGTACTGAAAATCAACTTATTGAGCGAGATTCAAAGTTTTTTGAATGGATAATAAAATATCCTTGGGTTTTACAGGGAAAATTTGATGACGAAAACAAGCGTTATTATTTTTCTTCAAAAGCCGAACAATTTGAGTATCATTCAATTAAAATTTATGATAAGCAAAAACTTGTTGGTTTTATATTTCTGAAAATCAGAGATAAACGCTTGACTGTCAGTTTTTCGTATCTGAATGAGGTTTGCGCAAAAGATGCTGCTAATTATATTTTTAATTTAATAAATGTTAAAAAAATAGATACAATTACAGTTTTTGACAAAAAATTATTAGTTGAATTGACAAAAAAGAGAACAAAATATATTTTTGCAAAAAAAACGGCGAAAAAATATTTTTTCCCACGCAGTTTTGATATATGCTCTTCGGCTTTTCAACAAGGCGATGGCGATATGGTTTTTACATAAAAAAAATGGTTTTAAACAAGAAAAAATATTTTACAGAAAAAATTCAGGTTTTCTCCCGAAAAAACCTGAAAAAGTTGTATCTTTGCAGTCGGAATAAAAAAAGTATAAATGACTGATATTATTAAAAATACGATTGATAGATTTGCTATCGGATATGTTTTCACCGCCGATGATTTTCGTATAGAGGTGGCAAACAAAAATACCGTTACCAAAGTTTTGAATAATTTGGTATTGGCAGGACAAATTAGGCGTTTGTGCAAAGGTCGTTTTTACAAACCGCAAATGAGCAAGTTTGGCGAACTTCCGCCCGACACTTTCCAAACGGTAAAAGATTTGCTCGAAAAAAACAGAAAAATCACAGGTTATTTAACAGGTTACTCGATTTTTAATAAATTCGGACTGACCACGCAAGTGCCTGCAATGTTGCAAATTGCCGTTCGCAAGGAAAAGAAACCTGTCGCTCGCAGTAATTATCGAATTAGTTTTATCATTCAACAAAACACGATTACAAAAGATAATATTCCGATATTGCAGTTGTTGGATTGCTTGCGTTTTTTCAAAAATATTCCCGACGCTATGCCTAACGATATTTGCCGTCGTTTGTTGGTTTTGTTCAAACAACTTTCGCCCGAACAAATCAACACCGCAAAGCGATTGTCAGTAAAATATCCGCCCTCGACTATTGCACTTTTGGGTGCTATTCTCGAAACAAATAACGAAAACGAAGATACAACAACGCTTTACAAAGCGTTGAATCACCAATCGTCTTACAAATTAGATATTTCAACACAAATTTTATTTAATCAAAAAAAATGGCATATCAAATGAATTTACATACAAATACGGCGGATTTTACCGCACTTATCACATTCACGGCAAAGCATTTCAATCTCATTCCCGCTTTTGTGGAAAAAGATTATTGGATTACATTGGCTCTTAACAAGTTGGCCCATTCCGAAAATGTCGAAAACGCTGTATTTAAAGGTGGAACTTCGCTTTCAAAAGCCTATCGTATTATCAACCGTTTTTCGGAAGATATTGATATTGCGATGATTAACGAAAATTTAAGCGGTAACGCCCTGAAAAGCAAAATTCGCAATATCGAAAAGGAAATTACCGCAGGATTAACAGAAATCGTGGAAGACGGAGTAACGAGCAAAGGTTCAATGTTTCGCAAATCCATTTTTGAGTACCCGACTTTGTTAGGAAAAGTGGACAGCATAATTCCTAACAGAATGATTGTTGAAATCAACTCATTTGCAAATCCTTATCCAAATGTAAAACAGGAAATTACCTCGTTTATTACAGAATATCTTGTGGCAAATAATCAGACGAACGCCATTGAAGAATACGGATTACAGCCGTTTTTGTTAAATATCTTGGATAAAAGGCGTACAATGATAGAAAAATTGGTGTCATTGTTTCGTTTTTCTTTCTCTGAAAATCCTCGCCGTGCTTTGTCTGCAAAAATCAGGCATTTTTACGATTTGTATCATTTGGCAAAAGACAAAGAATGTGCAGAATATATCCAAATGCCCAATTTCAAACAGGATTTTGCCGAACTTTTGGTACACGACAGGCAATCGTTTGACACGCCCGAAAATTGGGCAGAAAAAGAAATAATACAATCGCCACTTATTACAGATTTCCCTGAATTGTGGAACTCTCTGAAAGACATTTATTTAGTAGAGTTACCACAGTTGGCTTTTGTACCAATCCCTGACGAAAAAGAGATTGCCGAAGTATTTGTAGAAATTGTTAAACGAATAAAGTAAATCCAATGCGAATAAATTTATTAGAATATTTCATAGAAACTGCCGAAAAATACCCGACAGGAACGGCTGTCGTTGAGGGTGATGAAAAAATTTCGTTTCACAAATTGAAAGAATTGTCCGCCGCTTTTGCTTGTGAAATTGTTAAAACAGAAAATGCAGTAAATCAGGTTGTTGCGGTGTTTTTACCAAAATCTACCGAAACGGTTGTTGCAAATATGGCAATCACTTTCAGCGGAAATATTTATATGAATCTTGATGTAAAAGCACCGATTGAACGGCTAAAAAGCATCGTTTCGCAAATTCAACCGAAAATTTTTATTACAAATAAAAAATATTTAGAAATATTAAAAAATATTATTCCAAATTCTGCAAAAATTTGTGTAATAGACGGCGATTATTTATTTGACAAAAAACAGGAAAAAGATTTGTTAAAACGCCTGTCGAAACTGATAGATACCGATCCTTACTGCATTATCAACACTTCCGGCTCAACAGGAACGCCCAAAAGCGTGGTTTTGAATCATCGAAGTTTTATAGATTTTACTGAATTTAGCATTGAAACGTTAAAAATTGGTAAAAACGAAATTATTGGTTCGCTGTCGCCGTCGGTTTTCGATATTTACAGCCACGAATTGTGTATGATGATGTCGCGAGGCAGTACGATTGTGCTTTTGCCCGAAAATCTTTCGGCTTTTCCGATAAAAATTTTAGAAATAATGCAAAAGGAAAAGGTTTCGTACATTTTTTGGGTGCCGACAATTATGGTTAATATTGCAAATATGGATTTGTTGAGCAAAATAAATCTGGTGGAACTGCGAACTGTTTGGTTTGCGGGCGAGGTTTTGCCGACAAAGCAGTATAATTATTGGCACAAATATTTGCCGCACGCAAAATTTGTAAATTTGTACGGACCGATAGAAATTACGCTGGATTGTGCGTATTACGTGGTTGAAAGGGAATTTGCCGACAGCGAACCGCTGCCGATTGGTTTTGCCTGCCGAAATACTTCTTTACTTATTCTAAACGAAAAAAACGAGCAGTGCCATCGGGGCGAAGAAGGCGAACTTTGTGTGCGTGGAACGTCTTTGGCGATGGGTTATTTTAATGATTTTAACAAAACAAATGTTGTTTTTGTGCAAAATCCGTTAAATAAAAATTATCCCGAAACGATTTATCGAACGGGCGATATTGTGGTGGAAAATAACAGAGGTGAACTGATGTTCAAGGGGCGTAGAGATACTTTAATAAAACATTTGGGCTATCGGATTGAACTTGGCGAAATTGAACATATTGTTGTAAATTCTTTGCGGCTTGCGGCGAATTGTTGCGCTGTGTACGATTTTAAAAATAAAGAAATTATACTTTTTTATGAAAATCTGCAAGAAATTTCCGTTGCCGATTTTCGCAGGCAAATTTCACAGTTTTTACCAAAATATATGATTCCGACAAAATATGTTAAAAAAGATAAAATGCCGATAAATGCTAATGGTAAAATTGACCGTTTGAAATTAAACAAAGAGATAAATGATTAATTTAGAAGTAATTAACACGGAAAAAACGCAGGAATATATTAACGCAATATATTCCCGCCGCTCTGCACTTTCCAATTATTACGGGCAAAAATTTGAAAAAAAAGATAAATTTTTTCAAACAAATGATACTTTTTTGCAGGCAAAACCCGTTAGAGATTTTTATAGAATATATTTTTCTTCAAACGATAAAAAAGAATTGACGGAAATTTTACAAAATTTGGAAGGAACGAATGTTATTAATTTTCCTACAAAAAGTGAAATCTCTGAAATTCAAGAATTTATGAACGAATGTGGTTATGAGCAAATTGGCATTTATGAACGATTTGTTTACGATGTAAAAAAATTGAAATATGACGATGATATTTCAAACATTGAATTTGCTGCAACGGGCGATGAAGAACAAATTTATAATTTATATTCAAGTTGGAAAGGGTTTAATCCTTACACCGATTATTTGCCTACGCTCGAAGAGTTGAAAAAGTTTATTGAAAATAAAACAGTGATTATCAACAAGCAAGATAACAAAATTGTAGGCGTTTGTACTTTTGAGCCACAGGGGCGAAAATATTATTCCGGTCTATATATTGACATCAGCAAAGATGGATTAACTCTGATTATGCACTTGTTTAATATCTTGAAACACAACAAGATAGAATATCTGTATTTTTGGGTTAATGCGGATAATAAACGAGTGAAAACTTTACATCAATTATTAGGCGCAACGCCCGATGGATTAAAAGATTACACTTTTATAAAAAAATAAAAATATGAGAGAAAAAATAGTAAAAATTTTAACGGATATTCGTCCGGAATTTGATTTTAATCAAAAAAACGTAAATTTTATTGAAGAGGGAATGTTGGATTCCTTCGATTTGGTTACTTTGGTAGCAGAACTTGAAGAAACTTTCAGTATCTCTATCACAGGATTAGATATTGTGCCGGAAAATTTTTCGTCTGTTGAAAAAATTGAAAATTTGTTAAAAAGCAAAAATGCAGAATAAAGAAAAATATAGAAAATTGTGCGAAGAAAAAAACATTCCGCTTTTTATGCAAGCGTGGTGGTTTGATGCTATTTGTACAAACATTGGCAAAGAGTGGAACGTGCTTTTGTGTGAAGAAAACGGTAAAATTGTCGGGGCAATGCCCTATTATATTAAGAAAAAATTTGGCTTTAAAATTATTGCGCAGCCGCGCGGTGCGCAATACAACGGTGTTTGGATTGATTATTCGGAAGAAATGAAATTGCACAAACGCTATTCTTTTGAAAATCAAGTAATTGGAAATTTAATCAATCAACTTGAAAAATTAAACATTTCGCATTTTTCGCAAAATTTTCATCATTCCTTTACAAATTGGCAGCCGTTTTATTGGAAAAATTTTGAACAAACAACGCGATATACTTATCAGATTAAAAATCTCACAAATATCGAAAACGTTTATCAATCATTTAGTTACGCAAAACAAAAACATATAAAAAAAGAAAATGACGATTTGCAGATTGATTTTTCGCTTTCGGGTGAAGAATTTTATAATTTTCATAAAAAATGTTTAAAACAAAAAAACGCCACAATAGAATATTCAAAAAAATTATTCTTATCTGTTTATAATCAATCTGTTAAGCGCGGACATGGAAAAATTATTGCATTAATAGATAAAAATAAAATTATCCATTCGGCGTTATTTGTTGTGTGGGACAAAAATGCTGCTTATGCAATGGTTTCTGCTATAAATCAGCAATTTAAGTCCGACGGCGCATCAACGAAAATGTTTTGGGAAGCAATAAAATTTGTTTCGGACAAAACGCAAGTATTTGATTTTGAGGGAAGTATGATTGAAAAAATTGCAAATTCGTTCCAGCAGTTTGGTGCAGAGCAAGTTCCGTATTTTTGTATTTCAAAATCATATTCAAAAATTTTTACCTTTTTACAGTGGATTAAACGCAAAAAATAACAAAATCGTTCCTTCAAAGTAACACTTTTTATGGTAAATTGTTCCTTTGAAATAACATTTTTTAAAATAAACTGTTCCTTTAAAGTAACAATATTTTAAAAAAATTGTTGTTTGTAAGAAACATTTTTATTACTTTTGCAAAAATTTTTCAATAACAAAACGATGGAAATTCTTCAGAAAACATATCAACGACTGCTGCAAGATACTGAAATGACGTTTAAAAGGTATCTGTGCGACAAAATCAGGTGGCATAACCGCTTGATTGGCATTGTTGGCGCACGGGGAACGGGTAAAACTACGCTTTTATTGCAGCATATCAAACAAAATTTTCCTGAACCTGACAAGGCACTTTATGCAAGTTTGGACAATGTTTGGTTTGCCACCCATACTTTGAGCGAACTTGCCGAGCAGTTTTACAATTTTGGCGGCACGCATCTTTTTCTTGACGAAGTCCATCGTTACAACGGTTGGGCGGTGGAAATAAAGAATATTTACGACAGTTTTCCTAAAATGCACATCGTTTTTACCGGTTCGTCGTTGTTGGAAATTTTCAAGCAAAAAGTAGATTTATCGCGGCGTGCGGTGTTGCATAATTTGCAGGGATTATCGTTTCGCGAATTTTTATTATTTGAAAATAAACTTGATTGTCAGGCAGTTACGCTAAATGAAATTTTGACAAGCCACCAAAAAATCGCTGCCGAAATTTGTCGAAAAGTAAAAATTTTACCCGAATTTCATAGTTATTTGTCGTATGGTTATTATCCTTTTTATAAAGAGGGAATTGAAGATTATCATTTTAAAGTGCAGAGTATCATCAATTTAATTTTAGATAACGATTTGCCTGCGGTCGAAAATATTGAATATCTGACTGTTCAAAAAATAAAAAAACTGCTGATAATTATTTCAAATTTAACGCCTTACACGCCCAATATAACCCGTTTGAGCAGCGATATTGAGACAAACAGAAAGGCGACTTTGAGTTATTTGTCGTTTTTGCAAAAAGCGGCGTTGTTGCAATTGCTGTCGTCTTCGCAAAAAAATATGGGCGCAATGAGCAAGCCCGATAAAATTTATTTGGATAACAGCAATTTGCTTTACGCACTTGCAGAAACTGCAAATATCGGAAATGTGCGCGAAACTTTTTTTGCCAATCAGTTGAGTGCCAAATATGCGGTCAATACTGCTGAAAAAGGCGATTTTAAGATTGATGACAAATATATTTTTGAAATTGGCGGAAAATCAAAAACTTACGAACAAATTAAGAATATTGAAAACAGTTACATTGTTTCTGACGATCTGGAAATTGGTTTTGGCAACAAAATTCCAATTTGGCTTTTTGGTTTTTTATATTAATAATTTTTTATGCAGCAAATTGACGGAAATATTTTTTTTGAAATAACGCAAAACTTTGACTTTATGCCATTTACGCAAAGCGAAGGTTGGCGGGCTTTTAATTCCGCAAAAGATGAAAACCGTTTTGTTTTTTTTGTGGATAATGTTGAAAATCCGCAAATTGCGTGTATGGGACACGTTAAAAAGTTTGCGTGGCTGAAAATGCTGCAAATCGAAGGCGAATGTTTTGCCGACGAAAAAAACATAGACAGTAAAAAAATTAAGGATATTTATCAAGAATTAACAAAAACCGATTTTGATATTATTGAAGTAAATTCATCGCTTATTTACAATGCTTTATACGAAATTGGCATTCGTCAAGCAGGATTTTTGCGCCCAGTGGGAATGTTCTCGACGCCGCTTTCGATATTAATTGACTTGCAAAAACCGATTGAATATGATAATAATTGGAAACAAAACTTAAAAAAAGCGGCAAAATTTCAACTTGAATTTTCGCCTGTTTCAACGCCTGACGAGAGTGATTTTGAGAATTATTTTGCAATGAATGCCGAAATGGTGGACAGGAAACGATTTGCGGGCGGAATTTCTGTTGAGCAGTTAAAACAACTTTTGGCAGACAAACATTTTGAACTTTTTTTTGTAGAAAACGAAGAAAAAAAACGAATTTCTGCTGAAATAACATATTCGTGGCGCGATGTGGCTGTGTCTGTTTTTGCGGCTAATTCGCCCGAAGGGCGAAAAAAAGCGAGCGCATATTTTCGTTACGAAAAAATATATGATTTTTACAGGCAAAAAAATTATCAATTTTTCGATTGCGGACGAATTTCGCCATCAGCGCATAAAAAAAATGATATTTTTCTGTTCAAAAACGGCGTAAAAGGCGAAAAAGTTTTATTTTGTGGCGAATGGTGCTGGTATAAACATCATATTTACAGACCATTAATGTATTTTGTTAAAAAATATTTATTTAAAAGGATAGAAGTTTAAAATGAAAATAACATTTGCATTAGTAGAACATTTGCCTAACGACGACAGAGTATGGTATCAGCAATCGCAAGCGTTGTTTGAACGCGCACACGAGGTTTTCATCATTTCTGTAACAAACAAAAAGTTTGAGGGTGAAAATTTTTTTTATATTGATAAAAATTTGACTTTTTCTCAAAAAATTAATAATTTTTACCAATATTTTTCAATAATTAACCCCGATGTTTTCGTCTGTGATAATCCACTATCTATTTTAGCAGCAAGCAGATACAAAAGAAAAAATAGAAAAAAGCAAATAAAAATTTATTATGATATTACTGAATGGCATCCTTCGAAATCCAATTTTCACAACGTTTCAAAAATTAAAAAAATCATAAAAATTCCCTTGCTGTGCGGTATTTCTTTTTATGCTTCGTGGCTTGTTTCTGGGTTTATTTTTGGAGAATATTACAAATCCATACCTTATAAATTATTTTTTTGGAAAAAAAGCATTAACTTATCATATTATGCTGATTTAAAGCAAATTAAAACATTTGCAATCAATGAGAACAATGAAAAATTTATTTTATTTTTTGCAGGAAAATTGAATGAAGAATGGGGGTTTAACACAATTTTAACAGTTGCGAAACAATGTGCAGAACAATTTCCGAACACAGATTTTCTACTTCGAGCGATTTCACGCGATTATGACTGCGAATTTGCCAGACAATTGTATGGAATGAAAAATTTGAAAACGGAAATTTTGCCTTTAATGAATTTTGAAGAGTTTTGCGCCAAATTTGGCGAAGCAGATATTTTTTTTGATTTACGAAAAATTGATTTTGAAAATTCTCACAGTTTACCGATAAAACTGTTTTATTATATGGCTGCGGGGCATCCTGTAGTATTTTCCAATTTGAAAGCAATTCGTAAAGGCGTACCGGAAATTGATGAATTTGGTTTTTTGGTAAATCCAAAAAATATTAAACAAATTGCTGATATTGTTGTTAAATATTTGTTAAACAAGCAGTTATATGAAAAACACTGTTACCGTGCAAGACAATTATGTGAAGAAAAATATAATTGGGAAAATATTAAAAATAAATTTATAGAGTTTGTAGAAAACACATAACTTAATGATTAACATAATTTTACAGTCAAATAAATGGCTGCAAAACAATGGCGTCGCAGTGCGCGGATATTGTTTCGACAGCGAAAACAATTTTTACGAAGGTGAAAATTTGTTGCAATTTGTTGCGTCTGTGAAAAATGAAAACGATTTTCGCCAACTTTTGCAAAATATTAACGGTATTTTTTCTTTCGTTATAAAAAACGAAAATTGCCTGCTCGCCGCCTCCGACAAATCGCGTGTTATTCCTTTGTTTTATTCGTTTGAAAATCAAATATTTAGCATTAGCGATAATCCTTATAATTTGCTTTGGCAAAATCCAAAAATCGACAGCGAGGCAGAGCAGGAATTTTTGCTTTCGTCATTTTTGACAGACGAAAAAACTTTAATTGAAGGCATTTTTCAGATAAAACCGTCTTGTTTTTTGTGTTTTGAAAATGATAAAGTTTTTCAGAAATATTATTATTCTTATTGCGTGAAAAACAGCGAATTAAACACTTCCCAAACGCTTGAAAAAGATTTTTTGGCAGTTTTGGAAAATGTTTTTCGCCGTCTGATAAAATCGGCAAACGGGCGGCAAATTGTTGTGCCGTTGAGCGGCGGTTACGATTCGCGCCTTATTGCGGCAATGCTCAAAAAACTTGATTATCAGAATGTTGTGTGTTATACAGTCGGGCGCGAAAATAATTGCGAATATCTGATTGCAAAAGAAGTTGCAAAGGCGCTCGGCTATCCGTACCATTTTATTTTTACCGGCGACAAAAAATTGATTGAAAATTACGCCGCAGACGAAACTTTTCAGCGATATTATAAATTTTCCGGCTCGTTTTTTCAGCCATTTTGGATGTACGAATATTTTGGCGTTAAATATCTGATTGAAAATAATTTAGTTGAAAAAGATGCGATTTTTGTTCCCGGACATTCGGGCGATTTTCTCGCCGGAAGCCAAACTTCAAAAAATAATATTTTTGAAAACGATTCTAAAAAAAAGTTAATAAAAAAAATCGGAAAATATATTTTTACCCTTGGAAAAGCAAAACAAAGACATATAAAAAAAATATCACAAATTATTGAATATCAAGAAGATTACACTTCTTTTTCGGTCTTTGATAATTTTTTGTTGAAATCAAGATTGCCGTTTGTGCCAAATAATGCGGTACGGTTGTACGAATTTTTTGGCTGCGATGTGCGTTTGCCGTTTTGGGATAATGAAATTTTGGAATTTTTCCGTACTTTGCCGCCAAGTTTGAAACGCGATAAATTGTTTTATAACAATTATTTGAAAAAAAATCTGTTTGATAATTTGAAAATTAATTTTGAAAACGACTCACAAACAACATACACAAAAAGTCCTTTGCAAAAGTTGAAAGATTTTGTAAAACCATTTTTACCAAATTTTTTTTTACGTTTAGCATCTAACTTTCAAGACATTACGTGTATAAATGAGATTTCAGCACCTTTGCTTTCGGATTTAAAAAAGAACAAAATAAACTTAAAAACAATTTTTCCCAATGAAATTTTCCAAAAATGGTATTTAATGAAATTGAGGGAAGAAATGGTTAAAAATAATTAAATAATGATAATTAGAAACGACATAATAACTGCTTTTAAAAGAAGGTTGCACAGCAAAGTTGCTGAAAATTACTTTTTTACGACTTTTTTGCAGGGCGCAAATCTTATTATCGGGCTACTTTTATTTCCGTATCTGATTCGCATTTTGGGCAAGGAAAATTACGGCACATACGTTTTTATTTTTTCAAATATTCAGTTTTTTGTAACTTTCGTTTCTTTCGGTTTTGGCACACCTGCAATGAAAAAAATATCGCTTTCCCCAAACGACAAAGACGTAAAAAACCAAATCGTTTCCGAAATTTTTACGGCAAAAATCTGCCTGTTTATTTTGTGCGCAATTATTTTGACAGTGTTAATTTTTATTATTCCTTTTGTTCGCAGATACGCAATTTTTTATATTATAATTTTCTCTACAACGCTGATAGACATTCTGTTTCCTATTTGGTATTTTCGCGGAATACAAAAAATGAAATTTGTAACATACTTAAACCTTTCTGTGCGAATTTTAACTATTCCTTTAATTTTTATTTTTGTAAAATCGCCGTCAGATTTATTGAAATATACGTTAATAATTTCATTATTGCCTTTGACAGGCGGTATTTTTACATTTTTTTATTTAAAAATTAAAGAAAATTTAATAATAAAATTTGTTTCCATAAAAAAATTAATACCACTTTTCAAAGAATCAATGCCGTTTTTTTGGACTTCGGCTATCGAAACGCTTAAAACAAATACGGTAACATTTATTATCGGCGTGTTTTTCAGTATGCCGCAAGTCGCCATTTGGGATTTGGCAAATAAAGTGGTGTTAATTCCCCGCACAATTACGATGAGCATAAATTCTGTTATTTTTCCAAATATTGTCATCAATTTTAACCCTGAACGAGTTAAAAAAATTATCACTTACGACCGTTTGATTAGCATTGTGGTTTCCGTACTTGTTGCAGCTTTCGGTTACTGGGCGGTTCTTGTTTTGGGCGGCAGAAATATGATGTCCGCCTATCCGGTGGCAATTATTTTGAGTTTTACAATTTATACATGGCTTGTTGTTGGTGCATTCATTGATTTGGTGTTTGTGGCGCGGGGAAGATACAAATTTGTTACTATCAGTCATTTGCTGGCGTATGTTTTTTTTATTCCAATTATGATAATAGGAATGTTAATTTGCAAAAAAATTATTATTTTAGCGGCGGCATTAGTGATTTCCGATTTGCTGGTTGGAATTTATTGCCGTTATATTATAAAAAAATATGAAATGCTTTAAAAAAATAAAAAATACGAAATATTCACACAACGAGGTTTTGCACAATATGACTTCGCCAAACTTGATTGTACCTGTTGTTTTGCAATATGTGAAACCGCAAAACGTTGTGGATTTTGGTTGCGGTATCGGAACGTGGCTGAACGCTTTTCGAAATAACGGCGTGAATGAAATTCTTGGTTTAGATGGCGACTGGTGCGATAAAGATTTGTTATTCAAGCATATAAAACCAAATGAATTTCAAACCGTTGATTTGGAAAAACCTATTCGCCTGCAAAAAGAATATGATTTGGTGGTGTCGCTCGAAGTGGCGGAACATTTATCCGAACAAAGCGCGGACGTTTTTGTTAAATCGCTGACCGATGCGGGAAAAATTATTTTATTTTCCGCTGCATTTCCAAAACAGGGTGGAATAAATCACATTAACGAGCAGTGGTACACGTATTGGGCGGAAAAATTTGAAAAACACAATTTTTATTTTCACGATATTATCAGAGGTAAAATTTGGAATAATCCCGACGTACAATGCTGGTACAAACAAAATATGTTTTTTGTGGTACATAAAGATATTGATTTCAATTTTGCAGACGATAATTTTAATTTCAAAAATTTTCATTTCGTACATCCCGATTATTATTATAAAAATAAAAATATTTTGGACAATATCATTGACGGAAAGGCGGGAATACGTTTTCATTTCAGAACATTAATGTTGGCAATAGTTAATAAATTTAAAATAAAATGAATACACCTGCCGTTTCGATATTAGTGCCTGTTTACAACGTTTCTGATTGCATTGAACGTTGCGCTCATTCGCTGTTTCAGCAAACTTTTGACGATATTGAATACGTTTTTGTAAACGACTGTACGCCCGACGACAGCATCGAAAAACTGCAAAAAGTTATTGAAAAATATCCAAATAGAAAAAATAAAATAAAAATTATTCATCACGAAAAAAATCGCGGTTTGGCGGCGGCGCGTAACACGGCGATTGACAATTCCTGCGGAAAATATATTCAACACGTCGATAGCGACGACTGGATTGAACCCAATATGATTGAACGAATGTACGAAAAAGCGCAAAGCGAGCAGGCGGATATTGTTGTTTGTGATTTTTTTAACGAAAGAGCAACGTCAAAAAATATTTTTCACGATTTTGTTCCAAAAAATCAGGAAGATTACTTTTCTGCGATGATTTCCTGCAAATGTGCCGTTTTTATTTGGAATAAATTTTTCGTCAGGCGATTGTTCGATATTCCCGAATGTCGCCCTGTTGAAGGACTTAATATTTTGGAAGACAAGCAAGTATCAACGCGATTGTATTATTACGCAAAAAAAATTGTGAAAATTGACAGTGCTTTTTATCACTATAATAAAACAAATATCAATGCGCTGACCGTTTGGGTGGGCGATATGCACTTTGAAAACATCATCTTGCTACACAATTTGCTGGACGATTTTCTTAAAAATAAAGGACTTTTTGAAAAATACAGTCAATATGTTGATTATTCGAGAGTTATGATGAAAATTCAATATTTGTTTTTAACAAATGATTATAATTTGCGAAAAAAATATTCAAATTTATATCGAAATATTGAATTTCATTATTTAAAAAACGTGCATTTTGGCGAAAAAGTGGTAGTCGTTCTCACGCATTTCAAGTTGCATTTTTTAGCACATTTGGCAATAAAATTTATCCGTTGGAAAAATCGGAAAAATATGGATTTGTTTTAAAATATTATTCTAAAAAATATTTTATTTACGTTCTATGCCAAATTTTTCGTCTGAATGAATTGTTCCTTCCGGCTCAACGTGAATTCGCATATCATACACATTTTCAATTCGTTGACGAATATTTTTCTCAATATTATTTGCAATGTCGTGCGTTTGATTAAGCGAAAGTTCCCCGTCTGCCTCAATATCCAAACTTATCAGGTACATTCCACCGTTTGTACGAATTCGTACCCTATGTGGATTTTTTGCACCTTCGGTTGCATCAACCGCCTCAAAAACCCTATCGTAAATGGCGGTATCATTTACACTGTCCATCAATTCGGTATTGGAATCAAGAAAAATCGTAATTGCTGTTTTTAGAATAAATAAACTTATGACAATACCTGTAATAGAATCGAGAATTGGCATTTTCAAAATAAAAGTAAAAAACAAACCGACAAGCACTCCACACGAAATAAGAATGTCGTTACGCATATTTTTTGCGTTAGCAATCAGCATTGGACTTGCAATTTGTTTGCCTTTGCGAAATTGATAAAACGACAAAGTCAGTTTTCCAAAAATTGAAAAAATTGTAACCCAAATTGCCCACATTTCCGGCAGTGGTCGTTCTGCACCCGAAAAAGTTGCTTGAACAGAAGTTATTAACATCTGAACACCTGCATAAAAAACCACAAACGAAAGAATTTTTGAGGCAATTCCTTCGGCTTTTTCGTAGCCGTAAACGTGTTTTTTATCTGGCGGGCGACTGATAATTCGCGCAGTATAAACCATCACAATCGACACAACAACATCTGTTGCCGAGTCAATTCCATCGCCAATAACCGCTAAACTGCCAGTAAGAAAGCCGATTACAAGTTTGAGCAATGATAAAAGTGCGTTCCCGATAGTGCTTACCCACGAAGCACGCAACATTATTTTATTTTTATCTTCCAAAAATTTTTTTATAAAAAAAGGGTGCAAAGTTACATATAATTTCTAAATTTTATCCAACAAATCCATAACTCTTGTCATTTCATTGTCGTTGGCAAATGGAATTTCAATTTTGCCTTTACCTTTTTCGTTACAAACAAACTTTACGCCCGTTCCAAAAATGCGCGTCAGTTGCGATTTTATATCCGTATAAATTTCTAATTTTTCAATCGGATTTTCTTCTTTTGGTTTCTTTTCAGTCGGAATTTGTTCGGTTTCATTTGCCTGCTTTGCAAGTTCTTCCACGCGGCGCACGGACAAACCGTTTTCTACAGTTTCTTCGTAGATTTTTAACATTTTTGCCGTCTCTTCAACGCTCAAAAGTGCGCGTGCGTGCCCCATGTCAATTTTTTTATCTTTTATTCCCATTTGAATTTCGGCTGGCAGGCGCAGCAGGCGCAAATAATTTGCGATAGTCGCGCGTTTTTTACCGACACGTTCGCTCAGGCGTTCCTGTGTCAATTTATATTCTTCAATAAGCCGATTGAACGAAAGTGCAATTTCCACAGCATTAAGGTCTTCGCGCTGAATATTTTCAATCAACGCCATTTCCATAATCTGCTCGTCGGCAGCGGTTTTAATGTACGCCGGAATTGTAGTCAATCCTGCCATTTTTGCCGCACGAAAACGCCGCTCACCGGCAATAATCGTATAAGTTTCGTCTTCGTTTTTGCGCAAAGTTATCGGCGAAATCACGCCCAATTCGCGCATCGACGAGGCGAGTTCTTCAAGCGTTTCTTCGTCAAAATACGAGCGCGGCTGATTCGGATTTGCGCTTATAAGCGTCAATTCTACCTCATTTATCGACGACGAACCGCTGGTTTTTATTTCGCTTGTGTCAATCAGCGCACTTAAACCTTTGCCCAGACCTGTATGTTTTGCCATTTCTAAAAAATTACAAATGTTAGATTTACGATTTCAATTTTTTTTTGAAATCATTATGAAAAAAAATATTTCTGTATTTCGTTAGTAAATTGTATTTAATTGCGTTTTTTTTAATTTTCTATTTTTCTCAAAGAACTGTTTTTCTAAATTGCCTTATTGTGGAATGAACATTGTATCTTCCCCTATTTCCATAAAAACTTTATACCCGTTTTTTGACATAATTTCCTTTATTTTTTCAGAATCACTCATTTCAATTGTCAAAAGACCAAAAGTGTATTTTTGAAAATTTATCGTCTGCAATATCGGAATTTCATGTCCTTCAACATCTATTGACATAAAGTCAATATGTTTTACTTCGGGAAAATCTGCCATTATTTGCTCGAAAGTCATCGTTTTTACTTTGATTACTTCTGTTTTTCCATATTCTCCAGCCCATTGTTTGTGACTTTCAGACATTCCTTCACACAGTCCGCTCAGCGCGTTTGCCTTTGCTTTGAAAAAATCCACATCTTCATTTGTTGCCGACGATAAGGCAATGTTATAACATTTACATTTTCTATATTTTTTTAGCACACTATACACGACTGGATTTGGTTCAATGCAAACGCCATGCCATCCAACTTGCTCAAAAATATAGGTATTGCTTCCGGTTATTCCATCATTTGCACCGATATCAATAAAAAAACCTTCTTTTTTCTTTTGAAAAAAAAGATATGCCAACATATCCTGAAAGTATTGCCCTTGAAATTTAATATTTCCAAAATTTTGTTTATACATATGACTGAAACGCAATGACGTTTCAATAGACCTTAAAAATGGCAAATATTTAAACAAAAACTTTGCAAAAAAAGTTGGAAAGTTATTCACATAGAATCTCCATTTGACTATTCGCCTGTTTTTACCATCTGATTCAAGAGTCGTTTCATTTTTTGAGAAAATATCATTCTCTGTTCCGTTTAAATCACTTTTCTTTTTCATAATAATAATCCCTAAATTTGTGTCTACAACATTTATTTTTTAATATTGCTAAATATGGCTGCAAAATTAAACATTTTTTTTCTTACTTCAACTTAAAGAAAGAAATTTTTCTAATTAAAGTTGATTTTGTCTGTTGAAAACTTTTTTTACAAAACTGCCATTGACTTTTTCCATCGGAAATATCCAATGATGCCCATTATTGTGTAAACAACAAATAAACAGGCAGTTATGTAAAGTTTTTGGTAAATATAAAGTCCGACAGCAAAAGTATCGGCAACGATAAAGATGAGCCAGTTTTCGAGCAGTTTTCGTGCAAGCATAAAAGTTGCAACGACGCAAAGCGCAGTTGCAAACGAATCGCCAAACGGCACTTGTGAATCGGTAAGATTCTTTAACACAACGAAATACGTAAAAAATGTTATCATTGCCAAAAGTGCAAAAATAAACCATTGTTTTTCTTTGGTTTTAGTGATAACTAATTGATTATCTGTATTTTCATTTTTGCCAAATTTCCAGTTCCAAAAACCGTAAATACTAATAAAAATATAATAAAATTGCAAAGTCAAGCCGGCATAAATTTTTGAATTAAAAAAAACTATCACATAACAGACAGCCGAAAGAAAACCAAAAAACCACAGCGCAACTTTTTCATTTACAGAAAGATAAATATAAATCAAACTTAAAATCGTTCCTGCAAATTCAAGCGGATTATTGGTAATATAATTTAAAATTGTATCCATTTTTCAAATTTTATTTTTCAAAAACTTTCCCGTATAACTTTTTTCGCACTCGATTAAATCTTCCGGCGTACCTTCAAAAACAATTTCTCCACCTTCGTCGCCGCCTTCGGGTCCTAAATCAATAATGTGGTCGGCACATTTGATAATTTCGGGATTGTGTTCAATAATAATAACCGTGTGTCCTCTGGAAATCAGCGCATTAAGTGCCGAAAGCAATGTTTTTATATCGTGGAAATGCAAACCGGTTGTCGGCTCGTCGAACACAAAAATTGTCGGTTGCGATTTTTCATTTGCCAAAAAAGAAGCAAGTTTTATGCGCTGACTTTCGCCGCCCGAAAGCGTTGAAGACGACTGCCCCAACTTTAAATATCCCACGCCAACGTCCTGTAAAGGTTGCAGACGGCGGACAATTCGTTTTTCTACATTTGCGTTTTGTTTGCCGAAAAATTCAATCGCTTGATTTACAGTCATTTCTAAAACGTCAAAAATATTCACACCTTTATATTTCACTTCCAAAATTTCGGGTTTAAAACGCTTGCCTTTACAACTTTCACATTCGAGCGTCAAATCAGCCATAAACTGCATTTCAACGGTAACAGAACCATCGCCCTGACATTCTTCGCAGCGACCGCCAGGCGTGTTGAACGAAAAAAACGACGCAGGAAAGTTCATTTGCCGCGAGAGTTGCTGTTCGGAAAAAAGCCGCCGAATTTCGTCATACGCTTTGATGTAAGTTACAGGATTTGAGCGAGTTGAGCGTCCAATCGGATTTTGGTCAATAAATTCAATATCGTGCGCAAGCATCGTACTGCCGCGCAAAGTATCAAATTTCCCTGTCTGTTCTGCCGAGCCGCCGTAAAATTTTTTCAGCGCAGGATAAAATATTTTCCCCACAAGCGACGACTTGCCCGAACCGCTCACACCGGTTACCACCGTCATCACATTTAAAGGAAAACGGACAGTCAGATTCTTCAGATTGTTTTCACGCGCACCCGTAATTTCGATAAAATTATTCCATTTGCGGCGTTGCGGAACTGGAATCTTTTCTTCGCCAAGTAAATATTTTAATGTGTAAGAGTTCAAAATTAATTGGAAATTAAACTGACATTTTCATTCTCAAATTTATAACGTTCGGCGGTTTCGGGGCAAATGGCAATTCCATTTTCATCAAAATGCAGCCGATGTCCGTTACGGCTTACCCAGCCAATTTGTCGGGCAGGATTTCCCACAACAAGTGCATACGGTTTTACCGACTTTGTAACCACACTTGCGGCACCAATCATAGCATATTGCCCAATTTCATTTCCGCAAATAACAGTTGCATTTGCGCCGATAGAGGCACCTTTGCGGATTATTGTCTGCCGATATTCATCTTTTCGGATAACGTGGCTGCGCGGATTTATCACATTTGTAAAAACCATCGACGGACCGAGAAAAACATCGTTTTCGCAAATAACGCCAGTATAAACCGAAACATTATTTTGAATTTTTACATTATTTCCCAAAATAACATCGGGCGAAATAACCACATTTTGACCGATATTACAATTTTCGCCAACGACACAATTAGGCATAATATGCGAAAAATGCCAGATTTTCGTGCCGTTTCCTATTTTGCAGCCATCGTCAATAATTGCAGTGGCGTGAGAGAAAAAATTATTATTCATTTAATTTACAATTATTTATCAAAAAAAATTTTCAATATCTTCCTTTCCAAAGTTTGCGCACGTGTTCGGTCATTTTGTTTTCCTGCGAATTGTCCTGCATTTGCCAGATTCGCGTTTTAGCCAGTATATCGGGCAGATATTGAAGTTCCACAAAATGCTCGTCATAGTCGTGGGCATATTTGTAGCCCTTGTGATAGCCCAAGTCCTTCATCAATTTTGTCGGCGCATTTCGCAAATGCAGCGGCACTGGCAAATTTCCCGTTTCTTCAACTATTGAAATTGCTTTTTCGATAGACAAATAAGCCGAATTGCTTTTGGGCGAAGTGGCAAGATAAATTGCGGTTTCTGCCAAAGGAATCCGCGCCTCAGGCAAACCGATTTTATGAATTGAATCAAAACAGGCGTTTGCAAGCAATAGCGCATTAGGATTTGCCAGCCCAATATCTTCGGCTGCAAGAATAACAAGCCGCCGCGCAATAAATTTCAAATCCTCGCCGCCGACAATCATTCGCGCAAGCCAGTAAATTGCTGCATCGGGGTCGCTGCCGCGGATAGATTTTATAAAAGCCGAAATAATATCATAATGAATTTCGCCGTCTTTGTCGTAGGCGAGCGGATTTTGTTGCAGCCGCTCGGTAACAAGGGCATTGGTAATTTCTATGGTTTCGGTGTGTTCGTCATTTGCAGTTAATTCTATAATATTCAATAATTTACGAGCATCGCCGCCCGCAAAACGCAACAAAGCATCGGTTTCTTTGATTTCAATTTTTAAGTTTTTTAATTCAATATCTTCTGAAATTGCACGTTGCGCAAGTTCCAATAAATCAGTATTTTCCAAAGGATTGAGCACATAAACCTGGCAACGCGACAGCAGTGGCGAAATTACCTCAAATGAAGGATTTTCGGTTGTTGCGCCGATAAGCGTAATTGTGCCGTTTTCAACCGCCCCAAGCAGCGAATCCTGTTGTGCCTTGCTGAAACGATGAATTTCGTCAATAAACAGAATCGGATTTCCGCCTTTTACAAACATTCCCTGCGACCGCGCTTTGTCAATCACTTCGCGCACATCTTTTACGCCCGCACTGATTGCACTCAATGTAAAAAACGGCAAATTGAGCGTTTTGGAAATGATTTGCGCAAGAGTTGTTTTGCCAACACCGGGCGGTCCCCACAAAATAAACGACGCCACATTGCCTGTTTCAATCATTTTGCGCAAAACGGCATCTTTTCCCACCAAATGTTTTTGCCCGATGTAATCGTCGAGTGTGCGTGGGCGCATTCTTTCGGCTAATGGTTGCATTGAATTTTTTTATTAATTCCAATTTATTTGAATATACAAAAGTAAGAAAAAGATTTCAGAAATCAGTTTTTTTGTAGAAATCAAACAGTCACCGCTTTCTTTTGCGATGACTGTCGGAATATTATTACAAATTTTTTCTAATAAACAGATAAATTTTGACTGTAAAATACGCTTCCTTTGATGATGAGTTTTGATGAAAGGGAATTTTTTTATATTTTAAACAATAAATCCGATTATTGCTCAAAACCATCGCTTGCAAGGCGAAAACCTATTTTTGGGCTTTTTGTATCGGGTTTAGCAGCAAAGCGAAAAGTAATACGCAAAAAATCAATAGAATCGTCATATCCGCCGCCACGTACTACATGCTCGGTTCCGTCTTTTGCACCTGTCGGATATAAATGAAACTCTGCGGTATATGGAGCGTACCAGTCGTTACACCATTCGGCAGCATTGCCCGACATATCGTAAATGTCCAGTTCATTTGGGGTAAGCAAACCTACAGCGTGAATTTCATTATTTGAATCTTCACTAAACCATGCAACAAATTGTGCAGAATTGCTGCCAGCATAAGTTGTATGATTGCTTTTAACTCCTCCTCGTGCAGCAAATTCCCATTCCGATTCCGTTGGCAGCCGATATGTCAGCCCGCTTGCAGCATTTAATTTTATAATAAAATTCTGAATTTCGGAATAATCAACATTTGTTACCGGATAATCTTTATCTATAACCGTAGAAGGATTATAACCCATAATTGCTTCCCACTGACCCTGAGTAACTTCGTGTTTTCCCATATAAAAATTTTTCAAAACAACCTGATGCGAAGGGGTTTCGCCTTCTCTGCAATCGTTTTGACAGCCCATCATAAAGACACTTCCTTTTATCAAAACCATATCTTCGGAAATCGGGGCAATGAAATTGTTTTTAAGTAAGTCGTTTGCCTGCGTAATTTTTAAATTACAATTATCAATAAGCGCCTGAACACGATTTTGTTCAATGCAGCCAAGTGATTTTATCAGCACAAGTTTTGTTCGAGCATCGTCAAATTTCTGTAAATTCATTAAATCATTAACCTGCGACATTTGTTGCGAGCAGTCAATTTTTTTCATTGCAGTTTGCACATCTTTCTGATTATCTGCTTTTTGCGCTTCTTTTGCGGCAATTTGATAATTCATTTCGGCATTTATATAATTACCGGCAAGGAAACACGAATCGGCTGTATGCATTGCTATAGCGAATCGATCGGGCTGTTTTATTTTTTCAGGTACAATTTGAGGTTCAACCTTTTCCACAATCTCAGTTTTCTCCTTACTAATTTTTTCTACTGCCTCACGTTTTGCCCGCTCTACTGCTTCACGTTTTGCCCGTTCTTCTGCTTCACGCTTTGCCCGCTCTTCTGCCTCGCGTTTTGCACGTTCAGCGGCTTTATTGACTACCGGTGTTTTGGGTTGCTCAACTGTTACGGGTTGCTCATTGTCTTGCGTTTTTTTGGGGACGTCCAGATTTGCAGGAATTTCTACATTCTTTCCTGCAAGTGCATCGTCGCAAAGTAGCAGCCATTGTTGCACTTCGGCTTTTTGTTGTTGTGAAATGTAAGGACAGGCATTAGCGAAATTAAAATAATTTTTTGCCAGTTTGTAATCACCTTTTTTAAACATCGTTATCCCTTGCGTTTGCCGCGATGTGTAACATTCATTTTGCTGTGCTTTCGCAAATACGGTACTTAGCAATAGAATCGTAAGTAACAATAATTTTACTTTCATATTTATTAATTTTTTTTATTTGATAATTGATAATTAAATATTTAAATTTTTTTGTGTGCAAAAATAAAAAATTGTTTTTATTCTGCCAAAAAAAATCTTTTTATTCGGTCATTGATTTTAAGTTTTCGGCAATAATCAAAGTTGCCTGCGTGGCTGCCTGTACCTGTTCCGGCGTAAATTCGGGATTTATTTCAGTTAAAACAAGTCCTTTTTCCGTAACTTCCATTACCCCCATTTCGGTAATAATCAAACTTACACGCCCAGCCGCAGTAAGCGGTAAAGTGCAACGTTTTAGTATTTTAGGTTCACCTTTGGCGGTGTGTTCCATTGCCAGAACAACTTTTCGTGCGCCGGCGAGTAAATCCATCGCACCGCCCATTCCTGTAGTTTTTTTGCCGGGAATAATCCAGTTTGCCAAATCGCCGTTTTCTGCAACCTGCAGCGCACCCAGAAACGTAATATCAACGTGTCCGCCGCGAATAATACCAAACGAAATTGCGCTGTCGAAACTGCTTGCGCCAGTTTGCATCGTAACAAATCCGCCGCCGGCATCGGTCAGTTCGGCATCTTCAAAACCTGCTTCGGGGCGTGCGCCCATTCCGAGCAAACCATTTTCCGATTGCAATATAACTTTCACATTTTCAGGTAAATAATTCGGAATTAAAGTCGGTAAACCAATTCCCAAATTTACCACATCTCCGTCTTTAAGTTCCTTTGCCGCACGGCGCGCAATCACTTCTCTAATCTGTTCTTTGTCCATTGAAATAGAATTTTTTAAAGAAAAATTTTTGGCAAAAATAATTTTTTTTTTTTGAATAATAAAATAATAATTAACCTTGCACTGTAATATAAAAAATATTTTATACTTTTGCAAAGAATTTTTTATAATCTAAAAAAATAACATTATGTTATTATCAAAATTATCTGATAGCCAAATATCCATTTCATTATCGTCAGGATTGGATTTGTTTAGCATAGAACGTTTGATTAATTATGCTAAATATTTGGAAAGTACGGCTTGCTCAATGGCAAAACAGGAGGATGTAGACGCCCTCGCCGACGAAGTCAGTGCGAATTGGTGGGAAAAAAACAGACAGCGTTTTCTGAAATGAATGTAATTGTTGATGCCAATATTGTTTTTAGTGGAATTCTAAATTCCAACGGAAAGATTGGAGATTTGCTCATCAATTCAGATAATTTTTTTACGTTTATTGCGCCTGATTTTTTGCGTACCGAAATTTACAATCATCACGATAAACTGTTAAAAATATCCAACTTAACACAAGCACAACTGCTCGAATCGGAATATCAAATTTATAAATCTATAACATTTATTTCAGAAGAACTGATCGGCGAAAAGAACTGGATTTTTGCAGATAAACTCGTTTCGAGTATTGACCCCAAAGATATTGTGTATATTGCTTATACAGAACAATTTAACTGTAATCTTTGGACAGGAGATAAAAAACTCATTTACGGACTTCAGAATAAAAAATATTCAAAAATTTTGACCACTGACGATTTATTTCTGATAAGAAACAGTTATTGGAAAGTTTGAAACCGCTAAAAACGTCAATTCAATCAAGATACTTCAAGGAAATTAATCAAAAATTGTATTTTTGCAGTTTAAAAATCCAAAATGAATTTTATTGACCAAATATTGCAGCAAAAAAGCGTTTCTGTGGTTGGAATGGCGAAAAACACCGGCAAAACCGAAACACTCAATTATATTCTGGCTGCTTTGGCGCAGCGCAGAAAACGTGTTGCTGTTACTTCTATCGGGCTTGACGGCGAAAAAATTGACCAGATTTTTGGAACACAAAAACCTGAAATTACAATTTATGAGGGAATGATTTTTTCAACCGTCGAAAAATTTTTTGATAAAAAAACTTTTGATGCAAAAATTTTGAAAATTGACGAAAACGAAAGTGTTTTAGGGAAAATCATTACTGCTCAAGCACTTACAACGGGAAAAATAATTCTTTCGGGTGCGGCGGACACCCAAACTCTCAAAAAAATCATAGCCGAAAATACGAATTTTGGTGCAGAAATTACTCTTGTCGACGGGGCAACTTCGCGGCTTTCGCTTGCCTCGCCCGCTGTTACAGATGCAATGATTTTAGCAACCGGTGCAACATTATCGCCTGATATTCAAACAATTACAAACCGAACAAAATTTGTTGTTTCGCTCGTTGAACTGCCTTTGGCTGAAAAAGATTTACAAAATATTTTGCAAAATTTTAAAAAAGGACTTTTTTGTATTAATAAAAATTTGCAACTTATTGATTTACAAATAGAATCATCTTTGATTTTTGATAATTTTTTAAATGAAAATATTTTTGAAATTATCAAACAAAATAAAATTCTTTTTGTCGGCGGTGCATTAAATGATAAACTGCTGAATTTCATTATTTTAAATAAATTATCAGACAGTTTTATTTTTGTTGTGAGCGATTTTACCAAACTTTTTATTTCTCAACAAATTTATAATATTTTTACAAAAAAAGGCGGAAAAATTTGCGTACTAAATCACACAAATCTGCTTGCAATCACTGTAAATCCAACATCGCCGCAAGGTTATAAGGTAAATTCTCAAAAATTACAGGAGGCATTGGGGCAAAAAATTAATGTGCCGATTTTCAACGTGCGCGAAATTTGAGAAAAGCGTTGCAGAGGAACGATGATTGATATTTTGTTTTTTTTAACTAATAAAATCAACTTTTAAAAAAATAATTGAAAATATTATTTGCATATTAAATAATTTTTGTATATTTGCACCGTTTTTCAAAAATATAAAAAACTTAAAAAATTATTGCAATAAAAAATAAAATGGAAACTTATAATAAATACACCGCACGAATTGGAATAATACGCACGTGGTGCGGAATATAAATATTGCGACGAACCCTGCCGTCCCCGCGCTAAAAAGAAAAATCTTTGTTAAATTACTATAGTTTTTTTGTCATTTTGAGCGATAGCGAAAAATCTCAAATAATTCATTATCAATAGATTCCTCACTGCGTTCCGCAATGACAAAAAAACGAACCGCAGATATTTATGCCTGTCTGTGAGTTTTTTTAATTGTTTAAATTTTAATTTAAAATAATATTTAATATGAAAAATATAAAATTTTTTAAAACGTTATCCGCATTGCTATTTATAGCATTTATTTTTACCATGACAACATGGGTTTTGAGCGGATGTAATAAAGGAGGCACAGAGCCGACAACAAATGACAACCAAACACTGACAACTGTTGATTTTGACTACATTCAGTACGGTTGTGTTTGTAGTTTTGCAAAAATGCAACGAGATTCGGTTTATATGATAAACAGCGAAGAAGAGTTTGAAAATTTTTATACTTGTGGTAGCGACCCGCAAATAGATTTTTCTACAAAAACTCTTTTAATCGCTTTTGGAAGTACGACTTATGGTATAAGTAATATAACTTCTCAATTAACCGTTGAGAATAATATTTATACCTTGATGGTTGATGTTACTTTGAATATGGCAGCAGTCGCACAAGGTTGGCATATTTCTGTGATTGTGGATAAAATAAACATTTCAAGTGTTCTATTAAACCTTAATAAACATTTTTAGAATATGAAACGGTTAATTATTATTAGTTATTTAGTATGTACTTTTAACATTTTGCTTTTGCCCCGCTCGCACTGATTTGTAATCGGTGCGTAGCGTAATATGCTGATTATAAATTGGTTTCAATTAATATTAACAGACACAGGATAAGGTTCAGTGTCTGTTATAATTTTTTTTACAAAAACAGATAACGCACCGATTGCAAATCGGCGCGAGCAATATTAAAAATTGTTTTAGCAGGCATCGCACAAAAGCAGTGCCTGTTTTTGTGTTTCTCTGTGATACTCTGTGCCTTCTCTGTGGCTCTCTGTGATATTAAAAATTACACGGAGTAACACAGAGGAATCACAGAGTCACACGGAGTATTTTTCAAAGTTTTCCGCTCGTGCCGATTTGTAATCGGTGCGTAGTTTTTTAGGCACGGATTGCAAATCCGCGCCAGCAGGTAAACAAAAATTGATAAAGCAGGCATCGCACAAAAAGCGGTGTCTGTTTTTTGTGATAAGAAATAATTATTTAGAAAAAATTAAGGATGAATAAAGATGGTTGAACTGCATTTCACCAAAAAATAAAAATAAAAGTAATTTGTTATCAAAAATTTATTACCTTTGCAGCCGAAAATTTATATAAATTTAAAAAAGAATCAAAATGAAAAAGTTATTGACAATTTTATTTTTGTGTGTTACAACAATTTGTGTAAATGCACAAGTGGACAAAATTCTTGGCTATTGGGCATCTGTGGATGATGAAACGGGCAAGCAAGAAAGTGTTTTTTACATTTTTAAAGCAACCGACGGCAAATATTACGGTAAGTTGGTAAAACTGCTAACCCCAGGCAGAGAAGGTGCCTTATGCGACAAATGCCCCGGTACCGACCACAACAAACCACTCGAAGGGCTGATTTTGATGAGAGGTTTGGTAGAAGACGGCAACATGCTTTCGGGCGGGAAAATAACCGACCCCAAAAGCGGAAAAGTGTATAACGTAAAGGTGTCTATTGACGAAAAAACCGGACGCCTGAAAGTGCGTGGCTCGCTTGATAAAAGCGGAATATTGGGCAGAACACAATATTGGATTCGCAGAAGTGGAATATAAGGTTGTATTAACCTGTAAAAAACATTCCATACTTTAGTTGAGTATGGAATGTTTTTTTTATACACATATTTTTGAAATTTTTTTCAAAACAATTTTTAGTTTTTTCCCGTTTTTTCACTAACTTTGCACACTTAAAAAATACTTTTTTTTAAGGAAAAATTTAAGATGAAAGATACAAAATACATTTTCGTTACAGGTGGCGTAACCTCTTCTTTGGGAAAAGGAATTATTGCCGCATCGCTCGGTAAATTGCTGCAAGCCAGAGGTTTCAGTGTTACAAATCAGAAATTTGACCCTTATATAAATGTCGACCCGGGAACGCTCAATCCTTACGAACACGGCGAATGTTTCGTTACTGTCGATGGACACGAGGCGGATTTGGATTTGGGGCATTATGAACGTTTTTTGAACGTGGAAACGCACAAGGCAAACAACGTAACCACCGGTCGCATTTATCAAAATGTGATTAACAAAGAGCGCAGAGGCGATTTTTTGGGAAAAACTGTTCAGGTTGTGCCGCATATTACTGACGAAATTAAGCGAAATATAAAACTTCTTGGCACTCAGGGCGATTTTGATTTTGTGATTACCGAAATCGGCGGCACGGTGGGCGACATCGAGAGTTTGCCATACATCGAAAGTGTGCGCCAACTTCGGTGGGAAATGGGGCGAAACTGCCTGATAATTCATCTTACTTATGTTCCGTATCTTGCTGCTGCAAAGGAACTTAAAACAAAACCGACACAGCACAGCGTAAAATCCTTACAGGAACAGGGCGTTCAGCCGGATATTCTTGTTTTGCGGACAGAACACAATATTTCGCACCAAATGCGCGAAAAAGTGGCGTTGTTTTGCAATGTTGAACCGGCGGCGGTTATGCAATGTATTGACGTTCCGACAATTTACCGCGTTCCGTTGAATATGCAAAACGAAAAACTTGACGAAGTGGCTTTGCAAAAACTCGGTTTTAGCATCGAAAAACTTCCCAAAGCAGATATGGAAAAATGGATTTCTTTTGTTGAAAAACTTGAAAATGCAAAAGAGGAAGTGCGCATAGGACTTGTTGGGAAGTATGTTCAACTGCCCGATGCGTATAAATCAATAATTGAATCGTTGCTGCAAGCCAGCGCATACAACAATAGAAAATTGAAACTTGAACTTATTCTTTCCGACAAAATAAATGAAGCAAATGCGGAAAAGGAACTCTCTCATTTACAGGGAATTATCATTGCGCCCGGCTTTGGACAGCGCGGAATGGAAGGCAAATTTACTGCGATAAAATATGCCCGCGAACATAATTTGCCTTGTTTTGGAATTTGTATCGGAATGCAGGCGATGTGCATCGAATTTGCGCGAAATGTGCTTGGTTTTCACGATGCAAACAGTACGGAAATTGACCCACACACTGCTAATAACGTGATTGATATTATGGATGAGCAGAAAAATATTTTAAATTTGGGCGGTTCGATGCGGCTCGGTGCGTACAAATGCCGCCTGAAAAAAGACACAAAAGTTTTTTCTATTTATAAAAAGGAAAATATCGGCGAACGGCATCGCCACCGTTTTGAATTTAACAATAAATATAAGAATGATTTTGAGCGTAACTCAATGATTTGCAGCGGTTTGAACGAGGACTCAAATCTTGTTGAAATTATTGAATTGAAAAATCATCGCTGGTTTATCGGCGTGCAGTTCCACCCCGAATACAGCAGCACGGTAGTGTGCCCACACCCGCTTTTTGTAGATTTTATTAAAGCGGCGATTGGGGAAAATTGAGAATGAAGAATAAAGAATGAAGAATAAAGAATGAAGAATAAAGAATGAAGAATGAAGAATAAAGAATAAAGAATGAAGAATGAAGAATAAAGAATAAAGAATAAAGAATGAAGAATGAAGAATAAAGAATGAAGAATAAAGAATTATAAAAATAATATATCGGTTATTTTTTTGTAATTTATTGAATATGAAAATCTTGAAATTTTGGAATCTTGAAATTTTGAAATCTTGAAATAATTTTATATAAAATGTTTACGGATTGGGAAAAACAGGTAAAACCGAATGCGCAAATTCCACGAAAACTTCTTTGGGATGTGGACTGGAATACTTTTGATATGCAGAAAAACAAAAAAATTGTTGTTCAGAGGGTAATAGAATATGGTTTGCCCGAAGATTACAACACTTTGTTTCAACTTTATGGCGGGATTTCGGGTGTTCGGAAAATTATTAAGAAAATTAATAATTTTCGTTATCCACAGGATATTTCTTTTGTCTGTTCTGCTTTTAATTTAAAAAAGGAAAATTTAGAATGTTACAAACGGCAACAGTTGAGAAAAAAAATTGAAAATAAAATTTTTGAGAATTTTCCTTTGTAAAATCTTGATAACCAATTATTAATCATTAATCTTTAACCATTAATAATTAAAAAAAATATGAAACGTTTGTTTTTTTCTATTGCTTTGAGTATTAGTATATTAACTAATATTTTTGGACAATTGAATTTGCCGTTTTCGGCAGCGGACGCGTTGTTTGTTCAGGCGAAAGAATTTTTTGCCGAGCAAAAATATGCTGCCTCAATGCGATATTTTGAAGATTTTTTGGCGCAAAATCCTGCTGCCGACCAGTCGCAGATGCTCGAAGCCGACTTTTATATTGCCGCCAATGCGTTTTATTTGCAGTCGGATAATGCTGAAAATCTGCTTGATGCGCACGTTGAAAAGTATCCGAACACGCCTTTTGCCGACCGCACCGATTTTATGCGCGGAATGATTGCTTACTCGCAAAAACGTTATAATGATGCGCTGGCATTGTTCCAAAATATTGATGACAAGCAACTTACGGATTTTGAACAGACAGATTTAAAACTTTATGAAGGATATTGCCTGATTGAAACGCGCAATTACAGTGCGGCGCGGACAATGTTTTTGCAATTGAAAAAAATGAACACGCGCTACAACAATGCTGCAACGTATTATTACGCATATTCGGAATATATGCTGGGTAATTATAATGCGGCACTGCCTGATTTTCAGGCGATTGCGGATATTCCTGCGTTTGCGAACATTGTGCCATATTATTTAACACAAATTTATTATACCAAAAAAGATTATGCAAAAGTAAAAGAAAATGCAAATTATTTATTGACTAATAACGCTAATAATCAGAACAATGCAGAAATTTATCGTATTTTGGGCGAAATTGCTTTTGAAGAAAAAAATTATACTTCGGCAATAACAAATTTGAAAAATTATGAAAAAATATTTCCGCAGGTTTTGCGGAATGATATGTATATTTTAGGTTTAAGTTATTATAATACAAATAATTATAAAGATGCAGCAAATTATTTATCAAAAGTTACGACCGAAAAAGACAGTATAGCCGAAAATGCGTATCTTTATCTCGGAAATGCTTATGTTCATTTGGGCGACAAAAACAACGCACGAATGGCGTTTCAAGCGGCTTTAGCAATGAATTTTGATGCAAAAGTGCGCGAAGAGGCGATGTTCAACTATGCGCTGACTACCTATGAAACCACGCCCGGATTAAATTCGTCGGGAAAAACTACCGCAATTTTTGGCGAATCTATAAAAGCATTTGAAAATTTTATACAGAATTTTCCCAAGTCAAAACATATTGATGAGGCGTATAACTATTTGACTTCCATTTATTTATCTACACAAGATTATACAGCGGCTTTAAATTCTATTAATAAAATTCAAAAACCGAATGCGCAAATACTTGAAACAAAGCAATATCTGTATTATCGTCTGGGAATTATTGATTTTAATCAAAATAAAATAAATACGTCAATTGAAAATTTTACAAACGCTATCAATACTACAACAACAGGCAAATATGCCGCAGAAGCATTGTATTGGCGGGGTAACGCATACTACAAACAGGAAAAATATAATGATTCGGAAAAAGATTTTAAAATGTTTTTGGAAAATTCAAATTCAAAAACAAGCGAAAATCTGACAGCAGCAAATTATAATTATGGCTACAATTTTTTTGCGCAGAAAAAATATTCTCAAGCAAAAGAATGGTTTTTAAAATATATAAATGAGGAAAAGAACAAAAAATCAAATACTTACGCAGATGCGCTAAACCGTATTGGCGACTGCTTTTTCTCAGCACGCGACTTTGCCAAAGCCGACAGTTATTATTCGCAGGCAGCCGCCGCAAATACTTCTCAAGCCGATTATGCAATGTTTCAATCGGGATATGTTAAGGGATTGCAAAAAAATTATGACGGAAAAATTTCGCAGTTGAATGAACTTGTAAAAACATATCCAAATTCACAATTTGCGCCGCAGGCAATGTTTGAAACAGGACGCGCTTATATTATGAAAAACAATGACAGTCAGGCGATTAGCACTTACAATAATTTAATTCAAAAATATCCAAATTCGCCAATGGCTCGCCGTGCAGCACTTGAAATTGGAATGGTTTATAATAATGATGGAAAAACAAACGAGGCGATAACTGCTTATAAATCAGTAATTTCAAAATATTCTGGCAGCGAAGAAGCATACGCCGCCCTCGAAGCGTTGGAAGCAATTTACATTGAGCAAAACAACACGCAGGCATATCTCAACTATGCCGCCACACTCGGTTCAATGGGCAAACGGACAGAACAGTATGCCGACAGCATTTCGTATTTAGCCGCTGAACGTCAATATATTAGCGGAAATTTTGAAAAAGTAATTCCGTCTCTGCAAACATATTTGCAAAAATATTGTCCGGGTGGGCGTGATTGCATAACCGCTCAGTATTATCTTGCCGACAGTTATTATCAGACGAACAAAAAAACCGATGCTTTGCGCGAATTTTCTATTATTGCAAATGGCAGTGCAAACAAATATACAGAAACAGCCGTAATGCGCTGTGCTGAAATCACTTACGACCAAAAAGATTTTTCTCAATCGCTTGTTTATTTTAAAAAATTACTGACTTTTGCCCAGACAACAGAAAATAAAAATGCCGCACGATTGGGCGTTTTGCGTTGCAGTTTTTTCACAAACGATTATCAATCAACAATTTCGGTAGCCAACGAAATTATTGCAGATGTAAATTCTACGGAAAATATTAAAAACGAAGCGCGTTATTGTCGTGCAAAGGCGTATATTTCTAATAATCAATCAGATAAAGCAATAGATGATTTGAAAATTATTGCCAAAAATACGCAGACCGAAAACGGCGCAGAGGCGAATTTTATGTTGGCACAATATTATTTTGGCAAAAAACAGTTAGACCTTTCGGAAAAAACTATTGAGGATTTTATTGATAAAGGTACGCCTTATCCGTATTTTCTCGCGCGTGCAATGGTTTTGTTGGCGGATATAAGCATTGAGCGCAAAGACGATTTTCAGGCAAAACAATATTTATTGTCTTTGCAGCGCAATTATACCACGCAAGACGATGTTCAACCGATGATAACCGAACGCCTTGCAGTAATCGAACAACGTGAAAAAGCAAAATTGGTAAAGTGATATTTTTACAAAAAATATATGCAACTAATTGAACGTAAGCAATATATGCAAACGCTTCGCAACTTGAAAGACCAGAATATTATCAAGGTTATTACGGGGGTGCGAAGATGCGGAAAGACAACTCTTTTGCAGATGTTTGCTGATGAACTTCTGCAAAACGGCGTTATGCAGGAGCAGGTTCAATTTTATAATTTTGAAGACCCCGACATATACACCATTGGCAACTGGAAAGATGTTTATGACCACATAAAAGTAAAAATTATTCCCGATAAAATGAACTATATTTTTCTTGATGAAGTGCAAAATATTGATGTTTTTCAACGGCTTGTTGATGGACTTTATATCAAGAAAAATGTTGATTTGTATGTTACCGGCTCGAATGCTTATCTGCTTTCTGGCGAGTTGGCAACCTTGCTGACCGGCAGGTACATTACAACTTCTATTTTACCATTGCAATTCGCTGAGTATTACAACTTTATGTTGCTGAAATCCCCAAACTTGTCAAAAATGGAAAGTTTGGGGAATTGGATAGTGGAAGGTGGTGTGCCTGAGTACTTTAACCAAAAAAATATTAGTCAAAAACAGGCAGATAATTTTATGACAAGTGTGTTAAATACTATCATAGAAAAAGATATTTTTCAGCGATTAAACATTAAAGATAAGCACGATTTTAACAAAATTATTGATTTTGCTTTTGATTCTGTTGGCTCGTTTGTTTCGCCGCGTTCTATTTCAAATACACTTCGCACACACGGCACAACCGTTGATAATAAGACAGTTGCGCGATATTTAGATGCGATGTGCTATGCGTTTTTACTCTACAAAGTTCCGCGTTATGAGATTAAAGGCAAGGGACTTTTACAAACATTGAACAAATATTATTTAGTTGACCCCTGCTTTCGTAAAGTACGCTTGAAACGCAGTATGCAGCCCGACCGTTCGCATTGGTTGGAAAATATGGTTTATTTGGAGTTATTGCGCAGATACAGAGATGTTTATGTTGGAAAAATTGGCGACAAAGAAGTTGATTTTGTTGTTACCGACCACGATGGTTATACCTCGTATTATCAAGTTGCTTGGACAATTGCGGACAACGCAACACTTGAACGCGAACTTGCCTCTCTCAATTCTATAAAGGACTCAAACCCAAAATATCTGCTGACAACCGACCTTGACTTAAACCCTGTATATGACGGCATTCGCAAACTTAATGTTGTTGATTGGCTGCTTGATGTCAATGAAAATATCGAAGAGGTAATGGAAAATGTCGGTGTAAATGGTGGTCAGAAAGAATATATAGGTGGTCAGAATAAGTGGTCAGAAAATCTTGTTAAATTGTTTGAATTAATAAAAGATAACCCGAAAATCACAAGAAAAGAACTATCTGAAACGCTGCAAATCAACCCATCTGCTATTCAGAAACATATAAAAAAATTAAAAGAAAAAGGCATTATTTCCCGCATTGGCTCTGATAAAACAGGAATTTGGAAAATTAATTTAGAATAAAAACAATTGATTATTTTAAAATAAAATAAATCAGCAATATATTTTATGAGCAAAATTGGAATTATTATAGGACGCGAATACAGAACGCGGGTAATGAAAAAATCGTTCATTATTGTAACGTTGGTAACGCCGCTTTTGATGGTGCTGCTAATGCTCGGACCGACCTTAATAATGATGATGGGCGATTCGAGCCAGCGAAATATTACCGTTATCGACCAAACGGGGATTTATCGCAATGTGTTGAAAGACAGCACGAAATACCATTTTATTTTTGCCGACCAGTCGCCCGACGAAATCCGCGCTGCCAACAAAAATAAAGATAAAAACGCAATGACCGCGCTGCTTGTGATTACCGACAGTTTGACAAAAAATCCGAAAGCAGCAACTTTGTATTCGTATCAGCAAATTGATGTTGATACAAAAAATTATATCGCAAATCTGCTCGACAAGTACGTAGAACACGAAAAACTTGCGGCATATAATATCCCCGACATTAAACAAATAATTGAGGATTCAAAAGCGAATATTGACATCAAAACAATTCGCTGGAACGACGACGGATCGGATAAAGTCGGCTCGTCGGAACTTGCGCTGATACTCGGAATTGTTATCGCAATTCTAATTTATATGTTTATAATGATTTACGGCTCGCAAGTAATGGCTGGCGTTATTCAGGAAAAAACCAACCGAATTGTCGAAGTAATCGTTTCTTCGGCAAAGCCGTTTGAGTTGATGATGGGCAAAATAATCGGCGTGGCTTTGGTCGGACTGACGCAAATGCTGATTTGGGGAGTGCTGATAAGTGTTCTTTACGGTGCAGCGATGATGGTCATTTCGCCGCAACTGATTCAGCAATCTGCTGAAATTACTGCCACAATGGGCAGCGGACAAATGCCTGAAATAAGTTCGGGAATGATGGGCGATATTTTTGGCGCAATGCAGGGAGTAAATTTTTTACAGATAGGAATTTTGCTGATAATCTACTTTCTGGGCGGTTATCTGCTTTACGCATCGCTTTTTGCGGCTATGGGTTCGGCGGTGGATAGCGAAACCGACACTCAACAATTCACTATGCCGATAACAATGCCAATGCTTTTTGCAATTTATGCAGGAATTTACGCCTCGCAGCATCCTGATTCTGCCTTTGCATTTTGGACATCGCTAATTCCTTTCACTTCGCCGGTAGTAATGATGGCGCGTTTGCCGTTTGGGGTTGATGCGTGGCAAATTGTGCTGTCGGTGGGGCTGCTGGTGCTGTCATTTTTGGGTTCAACCTGGCTTGCTGCAAAAATCTACCGCACCGGAATACTTATGTACGGCAAAAAACCAACGTGGAAAGAGTTGTGGAAATGGTTGAAATATTGATTGGTATGATAAGAAAAAAACACTTTGCTTACCGCCAAAGTTTTGTTAAATCTTTGTAAAAGTCAATACGTCTGTCGCGGAAAAAAGTCCAGATTTGGCGGTATTGTTCTGTGCGGCTTAAATCAATTTCACAGATAAGATTTTCTTCATTTTCTGCCGATGCCTGAGCAATTATTTCGCCTTGAACACCGGCTACAAAACTGCTGCCCCAAAATTTTATTCCATTCTGTTTATCTTTTTCATTTTCTTCCCAGCCCACTCTGTTGCAGGAAATAACGTGAAGTCCATTTGCTATTGCGTGTGCGCGCTGAACCGTTATCCACGCTTCCTTTTGTCGCTGCTGTTCTTGCTGAGAATCGCTCATTTCCCAACCTATTGCCGTAGGATAAATTAAAATTTCCGCACCCGCCATTGCCATAAGTCGCGCTGCTTCGGGAAACCATTGGTCGAAACAAATCATCACGCCAAGCGTTCCAACTGAGGTTTTTATCGGATTAAATCCCAAATCGCCTTGTGTAAAATAAAATTTTTCATAATATGAGGGGTCGTCGGGAATGTGCATTTTGCGATATTTTCCTGCAATAGTTCCGTCTTTTTCAATAACAACTGCCGTATTGTGATACACGCCCGCCGAACGTTTTTCAAAAAGAGAAATAACAAGCACAACAGAAAGTTCTTTGGCTAATTTTCCAAAAAAATCGGTTGATTTTCCGGGAATTGTTTCCGCCAAGTCAAAATATGCAGGATTTTCCGTTTGGCAAAAATACAACGAATTATGCAATTCCTGCAACACAATAAGTTCAGCACCCGCTTGAGCGCACAAACGAATGTTTTTTTCAAGATTAGATTTATTTAATTCAATGTCTTGAAAATTTTTCTGTTGAATTATTCCTGCTTTCATTTTCGTTTCAACGGCGGTACATTTTCGATATACCACGCCTTCGACTCGTCCTGCATCTCTGTCAGTATATCTTTAAGTGAGAATGTCGGCATATCGTCTTGCTCATCATTCTGACTTGATTTTTGCGGTTGAACGTCGGGCTGACCGTATATTTTTTTAATTAAATCATAATCATTTATTTTTAAATTTTCCGAATGGTCAGGATTTTGTGGTCGCTGTATTTGCTGTGGCTGCTGTTGTGTATATTGCGGTCTTTGTACTTCAATAACGGGCGGTTCGGGTTCCGGCTCAGGGTCACTTTCTATCAACTCTCTCATTCCCGGAATGGCATCAATATTAAATCCTGTAGCAATAAGGGTAACTTTTACGGTTTTTTCCAAAGAATCATCAAAAGAAATTCCCCAAACAACATCAATATTCTGGCTCATCTGTTCCATAAATTTGTTGATTTGGCGAACTTCTTCCATCGAAATCTGCAATTCTGCATTTTGTGAGCAGTAAAAATTGAGCAAAATCTTTTTTGAAGTGCTGATATCATTATCAAGCAAAGGCGAATACAGCGCATTTTTTATTGCATTTGCAATTCTCAATTCGCCATCTGCCAAGCCGGTATTCATCACGGCGACCTGTCCGTTTTCCAAAATACGTTTCACATCAGCAAAATCAAGATTGATATGCCCCGGTACTGTAATAATTTCGGCAATCGACTTTGCCGCATTCAAAAGTACATCATCGGCATAACGAAATGCTTCCGAAAAATTCATTTTAGGATAAAGAGTAGTAAGTTTTTCATTATTAATAACCAAAATGGCATCAACATATTTGTTCAGTGCGCGCACACCTTCGAGCGCAGAACGAATTTTAGGCGCACCCTCAAAGATAAACGGAATTGTAACAATGGCAATGGTCAATATTTTCATTTCTTTAGCCGCTCGCGCAATAACCGGTGAAGCACCGGTTCCCGTACCGCCGCCCATTCCTGCGGTAATAAAAACCATTTTTGTATTGTCGCTAAGCATATTTTTAATATCCTCAATCGATTCTTCGGCTGCCAGCCGACCCGTTTCCGGATTTGCACCGGCACCCAAACCGCTCGTAAGTTGAGGTCCTAACTGAAGTTTAAAGGGGACAGGCGACTTGGCAAGGTCTTGAATATCAGTATTGCAAACGGCAAAGGTAACGTCAGTTATCCCCTGACGGTACATATGATTTACAGCATTTCCGCCGCCGCCACCAACGCCAATCACTTTAATTATTGATGGCAAAAGATTATTATGTGCCAACGGAAGCGGGCTTATTGTTATTTCTTCCATCTTTTTTATTTTTTTATTCTAAAATAATTTCAAACGGCAAAAATACAAAAAAATAAACAATTTTTGAGATTATATCATAATTTTATATTGCAAAAATAATGAAAAAAAATAAGATTTTTATTTTGAATTATTAAAAATCACTTTGTTGTAATATTTTTGTACTTTTGCAATAAAAAATAAAATGTTTACACGACAGGATATACTTCGTTTGCGTGCCGATTTTCCGATATTGAATGAAAAAATTCACGGAAAACCTTTGGTATATTTCGACAACGCTGCCACAACGCAAAAACCTGTAAATGTGGTAAATACCATTGTCAGTCATTATTACAATGCCAATGCGAACATTCATCGCGGCGTGCATTTTTTGAGCCAGAAAGCCACCGAAGCGCACGAACAGGCGCGGAGCGATATTGCCGATTTTATTAGCGCAAAAAATCCTAACGAAATAATTTTTACACGCGGAACTACTGAGGCAATTAATTTGGTGGCAACGTCATTTGGAGAGGCATTTTGCTCAGAAGGCGATGAAATAGTGATTTCTGAAATGGAACACCATTCTAATATTGTCCCCTGGCAACTTTTGGCTGAACGTAAAAATCTGAAAATCAATGTAATTCCAATTTCTCAATCGGGCGAATTGGATTTGAATTATTTAAAAAATATTTTAAATAAAAAAACAAAAATTGTTGCTGTTACGCACGTTTCAAATGTTCTTGGAACAATAAATAATGTTAAAAAAATTATAGAAATTTCTCACGAAAAAAATATTCCCGTATTGCTCGACGGCGCGCAGGCAGTTCCGCATATTTCACTCAATGTCAGTGATTTGGATGCGGATTTTTATGTTTTTTCGGCGCATAAAATTTACGGTCCGACAGGGATTGGCGTTTTATTTGGCAAAGAAAAATTTTTGGAAAAAATGCCGCCGTATCAGGGTGGGGGAGAGATGATTGCAAAAGTTACTTTTGAAAAAACAACTTACAACGATTTGCCGTTCAAATTTGAAGCAGGAACGCCCGATTTTATCGGCTCAACGGCTTTTGCGGCGGCTCTAAAATATGTGCAAAATCTTAATATTAAAGAAATTGCACAATATGAAAACGAACTTTTGAAATACGCAACCGAAAAAATTCTTGAAATTCCGGAAATTAAAATTTTTGGAAATTCTAAAGAAAAATCGGCAGTTTTGTCGTTTAATGTTGGCAAAATTCATCATTACGACATTGGCGTTCTGCTCGACCAGCAGGGCGTTGCAGTGCGCACAGGTCATCACTGCGCGCAGCCGTTGATGGATTTTTACAAAATTGCGGGGACGGTGCGAGCATCATTTTCGTTTTACAACACTTTTGAAGAAATAGATATTTTTATTGCGGCACTAAAAAAAGCGGTAAAAATGCTTTCGTAAAAAATAATAAATTATAAATATATGACTATCAACGAAATACAAGACGAAATAATTGAAGAATTCAGTCAGTTCGACGACTGGCTCGACCGTTATTCTCTGCTGATTGATTACGGAAACGAATTGCCGCCTATTGACGAAAAATACAAAAAGCCGGAAAACATAATTGAGGGCTGCCAGAGCCGCGTTTGGCTTAATGCCGAAATTGAAAATGGCTGCGTGGTTTTTTCGGGCGAAAGCGATGCTGTACTTGTTAAAGGTATTGTGGCTCTGCTAATTAAGGTTTTGAACAATCATACGCCCGACGAAATTTTAAATTCCGATTTATATTTTATTGAAAAAATCGGTTTGCGCGAACATCTTTCGCCAACTCGTTCAAACGGCTTGCTTGCAATGGTTAAACAGATGAAAATGTACGCTTTAGCATTTGATATGAAAATGAAAAATTCTTAATTTTGAAATTTTGGAATCTTGAAATCTTGGAATCTTGAAATAATAAAATTATGAGTGATAACGAAAAAAAAATATTGATTGACTACGATGATGTTACTGTTGGTCATCAGAAAGTTTCTGTGTTAGAGGAAATTAACCTTAAAATTTATGAAGGTGAATTTGTTTATCTTTTGGGAAAAGTTGGCAGCGGAAAATCAACATTTCTAAAATCTTTATATGCCGAAGTCGGCATTGAAAGTGGCGTTGCGCAAATTCTCGATTATAATTTGCGGAGAATTTCAAATCGCCAGATTGCACAACTTAGGCGCAAAATAGGAATCGTTTTTCAGGATTTTCAGTTGCTTACCGACCGAAATGCTCACGATAACCTTGCTTTTGTATTGCGCAGCACCGGTTGGAAACGAAAAAATGATATTGAAGAGCAGATTGGCGATGTGCTCGAAAAAGTTGGAATGGCTGCCAAAGGTTATAAAATGACGGATCAACTTTCGGGTGGTGAACAGCAACGCATAGTTATTGCACGAGCATTGTTGAACTCGCCAAAACTGATTCTTGCCGACGAACCGACCGGGAATCTTGACCACGAAACAGGGCAGGAACTTGTGGAATTGCTGCACGAAATTTGCCGCGAAAGCCAAACTACCGTAATTATGGCGACACATAATTTGAACTGGACAAAAAAATATCCTGGACGAATTATTCGCTGCGAAGACAATAAACTGCTTGAATATCAGACAGATAAGTATTTTGATTCCTAATTACGCTATCGCAAGGGTAAATATACTGATTTTCAGATTTTTAACATCTTTCATCGCGATAATACACGCCTCTATCGTGGAACCGGTTGTCATCACATCATCTACAATCAAAACGTGCTTATTTTCAAATATTTGCGGATTTTTTAATGCAAAAATTCCCGCTGTATTTTCAAACCGCTCGTAAACCGATTTTTTCGTTTGAGTGGGATTTTCTATTGCCCGATAAAGATTTTCCGTATCAATTGGCTTTTGCAAGCCCACAGAAAGCCCGCGTGCAATGGATTCGCTCTGGTTATAGCCGCGTTTGCGTAATTTATTCGGATGCAAAGGCACGGGAACAATAAAATCGACACTTGCAAAGTCCTCATTTTCAATTAAATCCGCTGCCGCAAAACGACCAAGAACATCGCCAATTTCCTTTTGTCCTCTGTATTTCAAACTGTGAATGAGCGGTTGAAACGCCGAGCCCTTTTGATAATGAAAAAACGCAGTTGCGCGAAAAATATCAACTTTTCCCCAAAAACGCTTTTCTGCTGCATTACCGCGCTGGTTATGATAATTTGTTTTTGGAATTTCATTGATACATTTCAAACAAACAAACTGTTCGCTGCCAAGCAGATTTTCGCCGCAAACAATGCAACAATTCGGATAAATCAAGTTCAGCAATTCGGTAAATAAGTCGTTGATTTTCATTATCTTTTTGTAAAAAATTTTTTGCCACAAAGATAAATTATTTATTTTTAAAAATAAAATCTTACTTTTGCAAAAATATTTTTTTTATAATGAATTGATTATAAAAATTTTAGAAAATAGTCAATAGTAAATTGTCAAATTGTAAATTATAATTATGCGCCAACTCACAGAAATAGAAATCGCTACGCTTGTCAAAAATGGCTGTTCGGCTGAAAATTGGAAAAAAATTGAAGTAAATGAAAATTTTTCGACTGATTTTGTTTCAAATGTTCATTTTTCGGGAAAAAATTCTATCGGAAAGTTAGAAAAAATTTTTCATCTTTCGGGTGGAGTTTCCAAGCATTCGGGAATTTTCAACTGCCATTTACACAATGTAAGTGTTGGAAATGATGTTTATATCAATAAAATTAATAATTATATTTCTAATTATATAATTGAAAATGAGGTATTTATAGAAAATTGCGATGCAATTTTTGTTAACGGACAAAGTTCGTTTGGAAATGGCGTTCGCGTTGCGGTTGTAAATGAAAACGGCGGACGCGCAATTCCGATTTTTGAAAAACTTTCCGCGCCGCTGGCGTATTTGCTCGCCTTTTACAGAAATCGCAAAAACTTTATCGCTGAAACAGAGAAACTTATAGGCGATTTTAGCAAAAAACAAAGTTCTTGTACGGGAAAAATCGGCAAAGGGACAAAAATTGTAAATTGCGGAAAAATTATTAATGTAAAAATTGAACAAAATTCTGATTTACAATCGGTTACAAAACTCGAAAATGGAACTGTCGGCGAAAATTGTTTTGTTGGCGAAGGCGTTCAGGCGTGCGATTTCATTTTTTGCAGCGAGGCGAAAATTGACGGGGCAGCGAATTTGGAACGTTGCTTTGTTGGTCAGGCAACGCAAATAGGCAAAGGTTTTTCGGCGATAGACAGTGCGTTTTTTGCTAATTGTCAGATGTTTAACGGCGAGGCGCAATCGATTTTTGCTGCGCCTTTTTCGGTTTCACATCACAAATCGACGCTTTTGATTGCCGGCTATTTTGCCTTTGTAAATGCCGGCAGCGCATCAAATCAAAGCAATCATCTTTATAAGTTAGGTGCTGTACATCAAGGAGTTATCGAGCGCGGCGCAAAGTTGGCGAGCAATTCGTACATCGTTTTTCCGGCGCACATCGGCGCATTCACAACCGTTTTGGGTTCGCACAAGTCGCATCCCGATATTTCGGATTTTCCGTTTTCGTATCTTGTTGAAAATCAGAATGAAAGTTATCTTGTTCCTGCTGCTGCACTGCGCAGCGTTGGCACTTTGCGCGATGCTCAAAAATGGCAAAAGCGCGATTTGCGAACTTCAAAAGAAAAACTTGATTTAATTAATTTTGAACTTTTTACGCCTTACACTGTCGGAAAAATTGCGAATGCGATTGAAATTTTAAATACACTTTTAAATGAATATAAATATTCGGAAATTATTGATTATCAAAATATTAGAATTAAAAAAACGGCTGCCGTAAAAGCATTGGAGACCTATAAAAATACTGTTTTTTTATTTTTAGAAAATAAAATTTCAAAAATAAAAGAAATAAAAAAGCCAAAAATGGACGATTGGATTGATTTGGCGGGGTTGATTGCACCAAAAACGGAAATTGAAAATCTGATTTTCAAAATCGAAAATAGCATTTTTTCATTACAAGATATTCAAAATCAATTAGTTACCATTCACAATAATTATTCGGATTTTTGTTTGGAATGGGCGACAGCAGTATCAGAAAAATTATTGAGTAAAAATGTAAATAAATTTACCAAAAAGGATATTGAAAGGCTGCAAAAAACCTCGTCTAATTGCAGAAAAACTATTTATAAAACATTGTTAAAAGATGCCGAAAAAGAATATTCCCCCAAAGCACAAATAGGATATTTTTCAGACGATTTTTGCGAAGTCAGAAGCACTTTTGACGATAACGATTTTGTTAAAGAATTAAAAAATAACATATAAATTATTAATAAATTGGCAATTATTCTCTAAATTTTGCCTATTTTTGCAAAAAATTCAAATTATTTCTTTAAATATGAATAAAAAAATATTTGCTCAAATTTTGCCGCACGCTATTGCTGTGGTGGTTTTTTTGATTATTGCTTACGTTTATTGCTTTCCGATGATTGAAGGCAAAGTGCTGCAAGGCGGCGACACAACAAATTGGGGCGGAATGGCGCACGAAACTATTGAGTACAACAATTCGCACGACGACGTAACACTTTGGACAAACTCGATGTTTGGCGGAATGCCGACTTACCAAATTTCTACAAATCAGCCAAATAACCTGTTGCAATATCTTGAGCGGGCTGTTCAGACGATTGCGCCGCGTCCGGCGTTTTTTATTTTTCTCTATTTGCTCTGCTTCTACATTTTGGCTTTGTGTTTTGGAATAAATCCCTATCTGGCGATTGTGGCGGCGGTAGCGTTTTCTTTTTCGTCGTACAACGAAATAATTATTGCCGCAGGGCATAACTCTAAAGCCATTACTATTGCATATATGGCGCCGCTTATTGGCAGCGTTTTTCTGGCTTTCAGAAAAAAACTAATCGCTGGCGGAGTGTTGACTGCGGTTTTTTTATCGCTCGCAATCCGTGCTAATCACGTTCAAATACTGTATTACACTTTATTTATTCTAATATTTTTTGCAATAGCAGAATTTATTTTTTCTATTATTGATAAAAAAATTCTTTCATTTTTTAAAACCGCAGGCGTGATTCTGGTTGCGGTAATTCTCGCGATGGCAATGAACGCGACATCACTGCTGACCACTTACGAATACAGTCAGTACACGATGCGCGGCAAATCGAACGGGCTTACTATCGACACGAAAAGTTCGCAGCACGGGCTTAATTCCGATTATATTACTCAGTGGAGTTACGGAATCGGCGAGTCGTTTACCACGCTCATTCCGAATTTTAAAGGCGGGGCGAGCGGCGGAAAGTTGAGTACAAATTCCGAAACGGCAAAATATCTTGAAAATCAAGGCGTTGGGAATATTAAGCAATTTATTGACGGGCAACAGTTTCCGCTTTATTGGGGCGACCAGCCATTTACTTCCGGTCCCGTTTATTTCGGCGCAATAGTTATGTTTTTGTTTGTTTTAGGATTGATAATTGCCGAAAAACGCGAAAAATGGTGGCTTGTGCCAATGATTTTGCTAACGCTTTTCCTTTCGTGGGGGAAAAATTTTGCGGCTCTTACCGATTTTTTCATTAATCACGTTCCGATGTACAACAAGTTTCGCGCGCCTTCGACTATTCTTGTTGCAACGGGCTTTGGCGTTGCTTTGATAGCGGTTTTGGCTTTGAAAAAGATTTTTGAAACAAAAGATAAAACTGCTTTGCTAAAACCTGTTGTCATTGCTGCCTCAGTTGTTGGTGCGATTTGTTTGATTTTTGCGATAATTCCGTCGCTTGCGGGCAATTTCTCTTCGCCGCAAGATGCGCAATTTGCAGGTCAATATTCGTTTTTGCAGAATACTTTGCCTGCCGACCGTGCAAAATTGCTTTCGTCGGATGCGTGGCGGTCGCTGTTATTTGTACTTTTGGCGGCGGTTGTGCTGTTTTTTTATTCTAAAAATTTATTGAAAAGTCAGCTTGCGTACATTTTTTTAGGCGTATTTATTCTCATTGATATGGTTCCCGTTGATAAACGTTTTCTGGGCAATGAACAGTTTTCCACGCGCCGCCTGCTTAGCCAGCAAATCGAGCCGTCGGCAGCCGATAAATGGATTTTGGATAATGATAAATCGTATTTTCGCGTACTTGATGCAACAAAAGATATTTTCAACAGTGCGATTCCTGCTTATTTTCATAAAAATATCGGCGGTTATCACGCTGCGAAATTGCGGCGATATCAGGAAGTTATAAATATGCAACTTGAAAGGGAAATCGGGCGAATGTTTGCTGCATTCGGTCGCTCAACATCGCCGCAGCAAATTGCGCAAACACTTGATTCTCTGCAAGTTCTAAATATGTTGAATATGAAATATGTAATTTACAATCCTGATGCGCAGCCGCTCACAAATTATTCTGCAAATGGAAATGCGTGGTTTGTGAATTCAGTTTTAAAGGTAAATAATGCCAATGACGAAATGACGGCTTTGGGCAAAATAAACACGAAAACGCAGGCAGTTATTGATATTTCGCAAAATAAAATTAATGAAAATTTGCCTTTGCTCACCCGTGACACCGCTGCAATTGTTCAACTTACTGAATATAAACCAAATAAACTCACATATCAAGTTTCGACAAAAACCGAACAGTTTGCTGTTTTTTCAGAAATTTTTTATGATAAGGGTTGGTCAGCCACCATTGACGGCAAACAAGTACCTTATCAACGTGTAAATTATCTTTTACGCGGAATGGAACTGCCCGCAGGCAATTACCAACTGCAATTTACATTCCGCCCGTCATCTTACTACACAGGAAATATTATTGCGCTTGTAAGTTCTATATTGCTGATTTTATGCATAATAGGATATTTTGTTTGGTTTTTTAAGAAGAAAAATTGATAAAAAAAACAGAGACGGATATTTATTTCCGTCTCTGTTCTTTATTAACAAAAAAACATTATTTTTAAAATCTGAAATGTGCAAAAGCACGGTTTGCCTCTGCCATACGATGAATATCTTCTTTGCGTTTGAATGCGCCACCCTGACTGTTGTACGCATCAACGATTTCGGCGGCGAGTTTATCTGCCATCGAACGTCCGCCGCGTTTGCGAGCGTAACTGATAAGGTTTTTCATCGAAATTGACTCTTTGCGGTCGGGGCGAATTTCGGTCGGAACCTGAAATGTCGCACCACCGATACGGCGCGATTTCACCTCAATCAGCGGCGTAATATTTTCGAGTGCCTTTTTCCAAATTTCGAGCGGCGACTTTTCCTCGTTCGGAAGTTTGTTTTTCACAACATCCAAACTCGAATAGAAAATATCGTAGGCGATGGTTTTTTTACCATCAAACATCAGGTGGTTCACAAATTTTGAAACTTCTACCTGATTAAAAACCGGGTCGGGTAAAATCACCCGTTTCTTTGGTTTTGATTTTCTCATTTTTTTTGAAAAATTATGTGTAAAGTTTTGGGGGTTGCTTTTCGCCGGTCTTCAATCTTTGCCGCTTTTTTCATTTTAGGCAAGATTTACTCCACCATTTTTTTATCTTTTAAATGCCACCAAAAACGCTACACGCGTTAATATTTATTAAAAATTAATTAAAATTGCGGCAGATTTTATTTTTTCTTACCTGCTGCCTTAGTTACCTGTCCTGGTTTTGGACGTTTTGCGCCGTATTTTGAACGGCGTTGAGTACGACCGGTTACTCCGGCTGTGTCGAGCGTTCCGCGAACGATGTGATAGCGCACGCCCGGAAGGTCTTTTACACGACCGCCGCGCACCATTACAATGCTGTGTTCCTGCAAGTTATGACCTTCGCCGGGAATATAAGCATTTACTTCCTTTTGATTTGTCAATTTTACACGAGCCACTTTGCGCATTGCAGAATTGGGTTTTTTGGGCGTTGTGGTATAAACACGAACACAAACCCCGCGCCTCTGCGGACACGAATCCAAAGAAGGCGATTTGCTCTTGTCAACCAACTCGCTGCGCCCTTTTCTTACTAATTGTGAAATTGTTGGCATTTTATTTTTATAAATTAAACACTTGAATAATAATTACTTAACGATATTTTATATAAATAAAAAATCGGGCTGCAAAAATACAAAAAAAAAACTAAAAACGAAAATATTATTTTTGAAAAAATTTTTTTACCTTTGCAAAATTATTAAAATAGCAAATAAAAAATATAATTATTTAAAAACTAATTAGTTATGGTAAACATTATTTATGAATTTCCAAAAGGTTATGACTTTGATAACTTGAAAAAAGTTATTGAGGAAAATCTTCCTCAGGGTTGTGCAATCGAAGAGGTACAGCAGGGCGGGTCTGTCGGTTTGTTGGGAAAATTGACGGATAAAATGAATTCTGTTTTTTCCAAAGGGAAAAACATCGGTCAAATCAACATTAAGAAAAACGCTTATGTTGGCGTAAGTGTTTTTTGTACTTCATCCGACGGCACCAAAAACGATTACGTTTCGGTGGTAGAGTACGTTCCAAGCGGCTTTATTCGTTTTTTAATGAAGCAAGTTCTCGGTTACGTAACGAATTTAATTTTCCCGGCAATTTTTGGTACCCACGAAAAACTTAGCGCACCTATTGACCAAATTTTTATGACAAAATTTGAAGTCAATAAATTGGACAACAGTTTTACTGGTGCTATCAAAAACATTGGCAAGGGCTTGGGCGTAAAAGAATCGTCCGTAAAAACGGACGATTAATTGATATTGTATTATTTTTTTAAATAATCCTAAAAACGGTATATATGCCAAAAATAGTTGGTAGAACATAGTATAAATTTGTGTATATCAATATATTATAGTAAGTTTATTGAAAACGATTTCAATAAACTTATTATTTTTATGCAAAATACGGAAAAAAAAGT
>Ga0209629_10000022_pt1 | contig 64381 bp, 54 predicted proteins | sample TergutCu122P5_FD_187286 | JGI IMG/M metagenome (GOLD analysis project Ga0209629, IMG submission 187286) | Cubitermes ugandensis P5 segment gut microbial communities from Kakamega Forest, Kenya - Cu122 P5 (SPAdes) (version 2) | ecosystem: Host-associated > Arthropoda: Insects > Digestive system...
TGCTTGACAGCGATTCGTATCCCGATCTTCGCCGCCGCCTACTAACGGATCAATCAGATACTAAAATGATGAACAGCCAAACCAATACAGTGCCTTTTTCAGGATCGACTAACTAATTTCCTTATGGAGAACAAGAGGAATAAACAAAAAAAGTGAGGAGGAACGATGGAAAAAGCGATAATTCCCCGTGCCGCGACGCTGGAAAAATAAAGCTGTGGATGGCGGCGGGTGATGTGGCCCGCGCCTTGTGTGTGACGTCAGCGTTTGATGTGTTTCGTTTTGCTCAACGTACGCTAACAATGACCTATGCTGACAATAGCGGACACGAATATTTTCGGTATTTTGTTTCGAGATAACCTTTCAGGAAGCACCCACCGAACCGTGAAGACAGTGCATTACGAAGTAGATTGAGCCTTTTGCAAAATGACGAGAATCCTGCATTTGAGAGGTGCAGTGGTGAGAAGTCCTCTTCTTAAGAGTTTGAAATAATGTTGTTTTGGCTAACGAGGTAGGTTTGTATATCAAAACTTAGGTGTATAATTTTACACACAACACGGAAAATTGTTCATTTTGCAAAAGACTCGATTAAGTGCATTATTATGGTTGACTGTATTCGCGGTTTCTTGACGCTGTCTATATTGCTCTTCCCGTCGCTTTTTCTGTTCCTCTTCCTCTTGTTTCTTCCGCTCCGCTTCTTGCCGCTGCTGTTCTTCTAGCCGTCGTTCCGCTTCTTGCCGCTGTCGTTCTTCCCGCTGCTTGCGTTTTTCCTCTTCCTGCCGTTGCTTTTGCTCCCAAACTCCCTGCGTGGCGCGTCCGGCGTCATAGTCGGCGCGTTTGCGCGGGTCGGATAACACCGCGTAAGCGGCATTAATCTGCTTCATTTTCTCTTCGGCCCGCGCTTTGTGCTGGCTACTGGCAAACTTGTCAGGATGCCACACCTGGCAAAGGAAGCGGTATTGTGTTTTGATGTCCTCCGGGGATGCACCCGGCGGCAACTCCATTATTTCCACCAATCATCGGCCATGGCGCAAACCTGTTTAACGCAAAAGTTCCGTGAACTATGCTGGCACGACTCCGGCCAAGCTCCGTCGGCATCAAACCCAATTCTCAACCCGCAAGCCGGGGACGCGGGCAAATTCCCGCATATTGTTTGTGATCAGGATCAATCCGGCGCTTAAAGCATGGGCCGCAATCCACAGATCGTTGTTGCCAATAGGCTGGCCCTGTCTTTCCAAAGCAGTGCGTAACTCGCCATAGACCACGCCGGTATCCGGCGCCATCGGCATAACCGGCACCAGCGAGACGAATTCTGTCAGCGCCTCCCGTACCTTTTGCGGGTTTTGGCTTTTGGCGGCGCCATACAGCAATTCTCCCCACGTGATGAGCGAGATCACCGCGTCGCCATAGCGCATGGCTTTGAAGCGTTGCAAAACCTGTGGCGGTTTGCGGCGTTGGATATAAATGCAAATATTGGTGTCCAGCATATACACCCGCTGGCCAGCCATCACAGCCCATCCCGTGTTTGCGGTACCTCATCGTTACGGTCAGCCAGAAAATCGTCTGGCAGCCGGGCCAAGGCGGCGAAAGCGCCGGACAAATCGCGCGGCGGCTCGCGCAGGATGATTTCTTTCCCTCGCCGCGAAATAATCAGTTGCCGCGATTCGACCCGGAACTCTTTGGGCAGGCGCACGGCCTGGCTATTACCAGATTTGAAAACGCTGGCCATTGGCATCGTGTGTTCCTCCGTATTCGTTTATACGCTGGAGTATATACGTTTTCCGCCCTCATGTCGATTGCTTCCGCTGTCAAATTCCCGCATTATTCTCACCCAGCAGCCAATTGACCGCATTGAGGAGTGTCTTCATCTTTCGATGACCTCCCAATGACCGTTTCGCTCGGAGCCTATTCGGCGCAGTTTGCCATTCGAAGTCATATGCTTCGATGAGGTTCGTCCCCACAATCAGGCGGTCGTTGTATCTGTCGGTGTTTTCGCGCCGCACCAGCGCGTCGGTCTCGTAGCCTGGCGCGCACGAGCGAATGACATCGTTGCTGCCAAACAGGAGGATGGCCGCAAGGTTGAAGCCCTTCTTGCCGGTTCTCCAGTCTTACGCCCCGCCACCATGCCCGGTCGGCGAATCAGACCAGCGCGCCCTGCCGCCGTCGCTGCATCATGGCCACCCGACACGGCGGTTTTTATACCGACGTCTTGTATTTCCGCCATTGCGCTCTCAAAGGGTTGGTTGATCGCCAGGGTACGTTGATTTCGCCCAGCATACATTTTTTGCATGATTTTTTCAGATTTCCGGCGTATGAACTCTGTGATATAATTATGGAATATGCTGAATTATACAATGTAAATATTAGTCAGGTATATGCAAACAATCAGGAGGAATATCATGCTTCGCGCGCACACAACTACCATTATCCTTGCTTTGATGGCAACTTTAGCGGTTTCTGGCTGTTTCTTCGATAATCGTCATAATCCTTCATATTATGGTGATGGTTATGGCTATTACGAGAACTATTCTACCTATAGGCAAGTCCAGTGGGATCGTTATGGCAACCAACGAAAACAGATGATGAAACATGAACGGTCAGCGTCGCAAAACGACCGTCTGCGGCTGGAGCGTGAACGTGCGGCTTGGGAAAAACGGGAAACTGGCCGCCTGCGCCAGGAACAGCAACTACGCGCGCAGTGGGAACGCGATAAAGCGCAGTACGAGCAACAGCGTTCTAACCAACCGCCTCAGGGACCGGTGCGCCAGCACAATTGGTAGGTGTCGTTTATTTCCAATCGACCAGGCTTTTATTTCCAATCGACCAGGCTTTTATAGGCCAGCTTGCCGCCAAAAATATCGAGGGCGCTGCCGACGGTGAAATCGACGCGGCCCTGGCCATGGCTGGCGATGAGCTTGATGTCGGCCATATCGCGGATGCCTCCGGCGTAGGTGACGGCAATCGGGCAGTAGGCGGCTAAAAGATCGACCAATGGCAGTTCAATACCGGCGCATTTACCTTCGACATCGGCGGCATGGACGAGGAACTCGTCGCAGAAACTGGCGAGTCCGGTCAGCGTTTCCGGGCTTATCGTCGTTTCCGTGAATTTCTGCCAGCGGTCGGTGACGATGACATATTCATCTCCGCGTTTACGGCAGCTCAAATCCAAAACCAGCCGCTCTTTGCCAATCGCCGCCACCAGTTTTTTCAGCCGGTCGAAATCGACTCGGCCATCACGAAATACGTAGGAGGTGACGATGACGTGTGAGGCTCCAGCATCGAGCCATTCCCTGGCGTTGCCCTCGGTGATGCCGCCGCCGATCTGCATACCACCCGGCCAGGCGGATAAGGCCTCGCGGGCGGCCTCGTCGTTGCCGGGGCCGAGTTTGATGACGTGGCCGCCCGGCAGCTTATCGCGGCGGTAGAGGGCGGCGAACCAGGCTGGGCTGTTGGCGGCGACAAAATTGGTGGCTAGGCTCTGGCCGTCCGTCGTCAGGGTTGAGCCGACGATCTGTTTGACCACGCCATCGTGCAGGTCGATACAGGGGCGAAAGCGCATGGGGTGCCGATAAAAAACGGGATGCCCCTGGCGGGGAACATCCCGTGCGGTGGTTCAGGGAGTGGTTGGTATCAGGCGGTTTTCTGAATCAGCATCGTCGAGGGGTCGAGGGTGAGCAGGGCGCCTGGCTTGACCCCGGCGACATCGCATTTCAAGACATCCAGGCGCATGGTGTCGCCCGCCGGATTGATCAGCAGCACGGTGTTGAAAATATCATCGACCTCGTGGCAAGGGGCGGGAACACCCAAGGCGTTCTGCCGCTGGTCATCGTGATGACAGACCGCCGAAAACCATACCTGGCGCAGGCCAAGGCGGTTCAGCACATCGCGTAATTCGATAAGCGCTTGGCGGCTGTTTCCCGCGAAATCGTAGCCGTCGATGACCATGCAACTGGGCCGGAAAATATCCTGCTCGATCAGGTCGCGCAGCCGTTCTTCAAGTTTGATGCCGGAAAAACCCGTCTCTTTGAAGGTCATGATCATGCGGTTGCGCATGATCTCTGGAATCTGGCTGACCTTTTCGCCGTCGCTCAAGAGCGACAGAATATCGTCGTACCAGCTTTTCGCCTTGTCCACGCTCTCGCCAATCGAGACGTGCAGCACCTTGTTGCCCATCAACATGCAGTCGAGGGCCAGTTGCACGAGGATCGCCGTTTTGCCGAGACCGGCGCGGGCCATGACCAGCCCCATGGTCTGGTTGACGTTCAGCGCGTGCAGAGGATTTTCCGTATTTTGTGTGGCTTCCATTGGTTCACCTTGTTGGGGGTTGCGGCGAAGACTCCCCCGCGAGGGCTGGCCCGAGGGCTTGCCCAAGGGTTTGCCTCGCCCGGTTCGTCGCATCGCCTGGTTTAGGCTTAAAATGTTTTCGGCGGGCGATCAAGCGTTTTTCTTTTCGTCCTGGTATTTTTTGATCAGCTCCTCGCTGACACCCTTCGGCACCGGTTTGTAGCTGGCGAATTCCATCGTGAATTCGGCCTTGCCCTGGGTCAGGGAGCGCAGTGTCGTCGAATAGCCGAACATCTCGGACAAAGGCACTTCCGCCTCGATGACGGTATACAGGCCTTCCTCGGAGGTGCCGATAATCATGCCGCGCCGCTGATTGATGCTGCCCATGACCGCGCCTTGGAATTCCGACGGCCCTTCGACCACCACCTTCATGATCGGTTCGAGGATCACCGGCTTGGCCTTCATATAACCATCTTTAAAACCGCCAATCGCCGCCAACTGGAAGGCAACGTCGGACGAGTCCACCGAATGCGCCGCGCCGTCGTTGATGGCGCAGCGGATGCCGACTATGGGGGCGCCGCAGAGCAGGCCCTTTTCCAGGCTCTTCTTGAAGCCCTTGTCGCAGGAGGGGATGAATTCGCGCGGGATGACGCCGCCGACGATCTGATCGACAAATTCGTAATCGCCTTCGGCAAACGGCTCGATAAAACCGGCGACGCGGCCAAACTGGCCGGAACCGCCGGTCTGTTTCTTGTGGGTGTAGTTGAAATCGGCGCGGTTGGTGATGGTTTCCCGGTAGGCGACCTGCGGCGCCCCGACCTGCACCTCGGCCTTGTATTCGCGCTTCATCCGCTCGATATAAACATCGAGGTGCAACTCGCCCATGCCGCTGATGATGGTTTCGCCGGTCTCGTGATCGACGTAGCTCTTGAAGGTCGGGTCTTCCTTGGTGAAGCGGTTCAAGGCTTTCGACATATTGATCTGCGCCTTGTTATCGACCGGGATGACGGCAAGCGATATAACCGGTTCCGGGATATGCATCGAGGTCATCGAGCAGTTGATATCTTCCGAGGTGAAGGTGTCGCCGGAGGCGCAGTCGATGCCAAAGAGCGCCATGATGTCGCCGGAGCCGCATTCCTCGATCTCTTCCATCTCGTCGGCGTGCATACGGCACAGGCGGCCGACCTTCACCTTTTTACCGGTGCGGCCATTATAGATGGTGTCGCCCTTTTTCACCTGGCCCTGATAGGTGCGGACGTAGGTCAGTTGCCCGTAGCGGCCATCTTCGAGTTTGAAAGCCAGCATGATCAGAGGATCGTCCGGGTTGTTCGTCACCGGGAACTCGGCCTCGTTGTTGTTCAGGTCGAGCGCCATGTTGGTGACATCGGTCGGACAGGGCAGATAGGCGCGGACGCCATCCAGAAGCATCTGCACGCCCTTGTTTTTATAGGCCGAACCCATGAAGACCGGCGTGAATTCCAAAGCCAGCGTGCCCTTGCGCACGGCGGCGTAGATCAGTTCCGGGTCGATGTCGCCGCCTTCAAGCAGCGCCTCCATCAATTCTTCCGAAAACATCGACACTTCTTCCAAAAGCGCCTCGCGCTTAGCTTTGGCCTCGCCCTGCATGGCCGCCGGGATATCTTCGATACGCAGGATCTGACCGTTGTCGCCGTCATTGTAGATCGCCTTCATCGTCACCAGATCGACGATGCCGGCAAGATCGTTCTCGAGGCCGATCGGCATCTGCATCATGTGGGCGTTCAGTTGCAGCTTGTCGCGCAACTGCTGCGTCACCTTCATCGGATTGGCGCCGGTGCGGTCGCATTTGTTGACGAAGGCGAGGCGCGGCACGTTGTAGCGGGTCATCTGCCGGTTGACGGTGATCGACTGCGATTGGACGCCGCCGACCGAGCACAACACGAGCACGGCGCCATCCAAGACACGCAGGGCGCGCTCGACCTCGACGGTAAAATCGACGTGGCCCGGCGTGTCGATAAGGTTGATGTCGATGTCTTTCCAGGTGCAGTAGGTCGCCGCCGACTGGATGGTGATGCCGCGTTCGCGCTCGAGTTCCATCGAATCCATGGTGGCGCCGACGCCGTCCTTGCCGCGCACCTCGTGGGTGGCGTGAATGCGGTTGGTGTAAAACAGAATGCGCTCGGTCAGTGTCGTCTTACCGGAGTCGATATGGGCGCTGATGCCGATATTGCGAACCTTGTTCAAATCTTTGTTCATGGTGCTGTCCCCTTGCGGTCTGCAAACGAAAATCCCCGGCGGGCTGGAACCAGCCAGGTGGATCAGAGAAAAAAAAAGAGCCACAGCACATCGCGGCTCCCTGCTCATGCCCCGGCGCGGCTAGCCGCGCCAGCATGAAAATTCTTACGGGAAAAGAAGAATTTTATATAATACAAAATAAACGGAAATACAGCCAGTTTTTTATTATGAGAGCCGAGGCGGTGTCGGAAAACGCCGCGATCTTCAATGAAGTCAACCGCCTATCTTGCCTATGCCCAGTCCGCGCCAGACCCTGAAAGCCATTGTGCCGGCAGCTTTGCATGCGGAGATTTGCGGCGCTTATGAAACTATCGGCGACATCGCCCTGGTCACGCTGCCGGATAAGCTGCTGCCCTACCAGGAACAAATCGGTGCCACGCTTTTGGCGGGCGACACTCGGCTGCGGGTGGTTGCCCGCCGCCGCCAGCCCATCGGCGGCGAATTTCGTCTGGGCGAGCTGGAGATTATCGCCGGCGAGCCTCCTTTATCGACGATACACAAGGAAAACGGCCTGCGTTTCCTCGTCGATGTCGAACAGGTCTATTTTTCCGCCCGCCTGTCTGGCGAGCGCTTGCGCCTGGCTCGGTTGTGCCAGGAAGGCGAACGGGTGCTGGTGGTTGGTTCCGGCATCGCGCCTTTGCCGCTGACGCTCGCCGCCCATAGCTCGGTTGCGGAAATTATCGGCATCGAGAAAAATCCCCAAGCGCACGCCCTGGCCGTGGAAAACCTGCGCCTGAACCGCCGCTATGGCCACAAGGTGACGCCGCTTTGCGCCGATTACCGCGACCTGACTCTGGCGGATTGCGGCCAGTTCGACCGGCTCATCATCGCCATGCCGGAAATCGCTTTGGCGGCGTTGCCACATTGCCTGCCCTTTATCAGGCCCGGCGGCGTTCTTCATGCTTATGTCTTTCAGGATGAGCGTCAGCCACTGCCAGCAGAGGAAATCGCCAGTATTCTGGCCACCGCCGGGCGCAAGGTCATTTCCCTTGCCGCCGTCCGCTGCGGCCACTGTGGCCGGTCGCGTTTCCGCCTTTGCCTCGAAGTCCGCCTTGGATGAAGTCCTTGGATGAAGTTCTCGGATGAAATTTTTGGCTGAAAATTCCTTGCGCCAATCCAAGGGTGGGGTACGCTTTCGCAGGCTCTCAGCTTCAATCCGTATCTTGCATGAGGAAATCCCATGACCATGTTCGCGCAGTTTTTCGGGGCCGCCCGCGAAGTGACCGGCTCCTTCCATGTTCTCCACACCGACAAAAGCCGTATTCTACTCGACTGCGGCCTGTTCCAGGGACGCCGCAAGGAGGCGGAGGCGAAAAACCGCGCCTTGCCCGTCGATCCAGCGATTCTCACTGGCTGCGTGCTGTCGCACGCCCACCTCGACCACTCTGGCCGCATCCCGATGCTGTGCAAGGGTGGCTTCGCCGGTCAGGTCTTCACCACCAATACCACCGCTGACGCCTGCAACTATCTGCTTAAGGATTCGGCGAAGATTCAGGAGAACGACGCCGCCTACCTCAACTATAAAATTGTCCGCAACTTTCTCGGCGGCGTCAGCGCCAGCGGGCCGAAGATGTCCGAGGCCAAACGCCGCGAGGTGAAAGCGCTCCTGAAATCGTCGGAAGCCCGGCTGAACCAGGAGATCATCGCCCATTTGCAGGAAGAGCATAACTTGCAGCGGATCGAGCCTCTGTACAGCATTGAGGATGTTCAGGCCTGCCTGCCCTGTTTCACTGGCTTCGCCTACCGCCAGCCCTTTGCTGTCGCCGAAGATGTCACTTGTACTCTCTACGACGCCGGCCATATCCTCGGCTCGGCCATGGTTGTTCTCAGCGTTGAGAGCGGCGTAGGCCGGAAAAACATCCTCTTTTCCGGCGATGTCGGTCGTTTCGGCAAACCGATCACCAATGACCCGACGCTCGACTTTGCCGAGGAACACCGTGATATCGACCTGATGATTATGGAAAGCACCTACGGTGACCGTCATCACGAGGACGACGGCGACCTGAAAAAAATGCTGCGGCAGGTGCTGACTGAAACCTTTGACCGTGGCGGCTCGGTGATTATCCCGGCCTTTGCCTACGGACGCACCCAGGAACTGATCTATTTCCTGCACGAATTGTATATGGAAGGGGCGGTGCGGCAGGTGCCGGTTTATATCGACAGCCCGCTGGCCACCAGCATTACGACGGTGTTCGACCGGCATCCGGAAGATTACGACAGCGACACGCGGCGGGATTTCCTGAAACGCGGCATCAAACCGTTTGCCTTCGAGCACTTGCGCTTCGTCGAGTCGGTCGAGGAGTCGATGGCCATCAACCGCGACCAGAAGAGCCACATCGTCATCGCCGGTTCCGGCATGTGCGAGGGCGGTCGCGTGCTGCACCATCTGCGCTACAGGATTCATGACGACCGGAACACGGTTCTTATCGTTGGCTACATGGGCAAAAACACCTTCGGCCACCTGTTGCAGGAAAAAGCCGCCGCCTATGAAGAAAACGGACGTCAAGGCCAGGCGCCGGTGGTACGCTTCTACAACAAGGAATATCCCTTACGGGCGCATGTGGTGACCCTCGGCGGCTTCAGCGCCCATGGCGATTATGAGGAGCTTTTGCGGGTAATTGGCCAGTCGAACCTGCATGTGAAGAAAATCGCTCTGGTGCACGGTGAGGAAGAGCAGATATTCCCCTTCCAGAAGCGTTTACAGGACTTGGGCTATGCGGTGACGGTGCCACGGCAGGGCGAATCGGCGACGCTCGTGGAATAATCAGCCGTGGCAGGCTGGGTAGATTTGAAAATGAAAGCGGCTATCGGTTTGTTCGCGGGCGATGACCGCCAGGTGGCGTCAGGCGCCGTCCTCGCCCGGAATCTGGCCGCAGTGGCGGCAGACGTCAAGGCCGCCGTCACCAAGCTGGTCGAGAGCGGCGCGTAGCTCTTCATTGGATTGGGCCAGTTGTTGTTGCGTGCGCACCAGCCGTTCCGCCACCCGCACCCTGGCTCGCAGTTCATTATCGTTAAACGGCTTGGTTATGTAGTCATCGGCACCGGCGGCGAAGCCGGCGAGGATATTGTCCCGCTCATCGCGGGCCGTCAGCATGATGACGTAGACCGGGCAAAGCCGCTCCAATTCTTTGACCTGGCGGCAGACCGCCAGCCCGTCCATTTCACCGGGCATTTCCCAATCGAGGATGGCGATTTGCGGGCCGTTGTCGCGCCGCAAAATTTCCCAGGCATGGTCGCCGTCTTCGACACTGTCCACTTGGTAACCGCAATCTTCCAGCACCACCTGCACTATCATGCGGGTGATATATTCGTCTTCGGCAATCAATAATTTCATCGGGGCCGGAACTCCTGATTCTTCGATTTCGCCATGGCCGTGTTTGGGCCACCGGCAAGGATGCGGTGCGCTTTTCATTATCATGAAAGGTACCCGCTTTGTCCAGCCGGATGCCTCCGGCCAAGGCTTTTCCGGCAGGCGATGACATCATCAATCGACAAAGCTCCGCTCGATCTCCTCAAGTTTTTCCTGCGCCTCTTCCCAGCGGCCATACCAGCGTTCGAGCCGCCGCTTGCAATCGTCATATTGCCTCGAGGTTGCCGTCCACGCCTTGTTGTCGGCGTAGAGGGCCGGGTCGGCCATGAGGGCTTCAAGCTCGATCTTCTCGGTTTCGAGCGGTTCGATGGCCGCCTCGGCTTCCTTGACCTGCTTTTGCCAGGGCGCGGCTAGGCGGCTGCGCTCCTGACGGCGTTCCGCCTCGCGCTTTTTTTGATCGCGGCGGTCCTGGCTCGACTGATTGCCGAGCCCCGAGGCCGCCTCTATCTGAGTTTTCACCGGACTGGCGGTGGGTGTTGTGGTCATCTCTTCGATTTTACGCAGATATTCCTCAACATCGCCGTCGTAGAGGGTGATTTGCCCATCTTTTACTTCCAGCACCTTGTTGACGAAGCCATCGAGGAAATAGCGGTTGTGCGAGACGACGATGATGGTGCCGTCGTAGCTGGCCATCGCCTGACGCAGGATTTCTTGCGAACTCATATCGAGATGGTTGGTCGGCTCGTCAAGCAGCATCAGGTTAGCCGGGCTCGCGATCATTTTGGCGAGTGCCAGGCGGCTCTTTTCGCCTCCGGAGAGCACTGCCACTTTCTTTTCCACCTCTTCGCCGCGAAAGAGGAAAGCGCCCAGCAGCGAACGGATGTTTGTCACCGTCAGGTCTTCGCCGGCCAGGGCCATGGTTTGCAAAACCGTCAGTTCCGGCGACAGTTCCTGCGCCTGATGCTGACCAAAATACGACAGCCTGACACCGGTGCCAAAACGGATGGCGCCGCCATCGGCCTCAATCAGCCCGGCGAGGATCTTTACGAGCGTCGATTTGCCAGCGCCATTGACACCGACCACCGCCACCTTGTCGCCACGCTGTAGAGTCAGGCTGGCGTTGGTGAAAACCGGGTGGCCGCCGTAGCTTTTGCGCAATTCCTGTGCCATCAGCACATCGCGACCGGATGGCGGCGACGGCGGGAAACGAAAATGAATCTGCTTCTCGTCCTCCTCGATTTCGATGATCTCCATCTTCTCAAGCTGTTTGAGACGGCTCTGGGCCTGCCGCGCCTTGGTCGCCTTCGAGCGGAAGCGTTCGACGAAGCGCATGGTCTGGCGGATCTTGGCCTGCTGATTGTCATACGCCCCTTTTTCAATCGCCCGGCGCTCGGCCTTGTCGAGGACGTAGAAGGAGTAGTTCCCCTTGTAGACGGTGAGTTTGCCAAGACTCAGCTCCCAGGTCTGGCTCGTTACTTTGTCGAGGAAGGAGCGGTCGTGCGAGATGATCACCATCGCCCCCGGATAATCGCGGAGAAAGTTTTCGAGCCAGGTCAGCGATGCCAGATCGAGATGGTTGGTCGGTTCATCGAGAAGGAGCAGCGTCGGTGCTTCGAGCAGCATCTTGGCGAGTTTTAAGCGCATCAGCCAGCCGCCGGAAAATTCCGTCACCGGCCTGCTCATATCGGCGGCACGAAAGCCGAGGCCCAAAAGCACTTTCTCGATGCGCGCCGTCATCGTGTAGATAGCGGAGGCGTCAAGGATATGCTGCACCTCGCCTTGGCGCGCCAAAACGGCGGCGAATTCCGGGCTATCTTCTGGCAGGGCTGACAGACGGTCATGCAGTGTTTCCGCCTCTTGTTGCAGGGCGATGAGACCGGCAAAGGCCGTTTGCGCCTCTTCATACAGGGTTTTGCCGGAAAGCAGTTCGTTTGATTCCTGCGGCAGATAGGCAACAGTCCAGCTTTTGGCGCGGTTGACCACACCGTCATCGGTGGCGGTGAGGCCAGCCATGATCTTCATCAGTGTCGATTTGCCGGCGCCGTTGACACCGACGAGACCAATGCGGTTGCCCTCGTAGATCTGGGCGGAAATCGTTTTGAACAGATGCTTGTCGCCGAAGCGAATATCGAGACCGTTAATCGACAACATATTCAACACTTCCTTTTGGGCGCCACGATTCGGTGACGATATGCAGGCGGTGGTGTAGACCGAGTTGTTCAAGCCGCAGCAGATTGCCGCGCCGCTGGCCGCTGAGCTGCGACAGGTCGCGGGGTGAAATAAAAATTGTCAGGTTTTGCCCGGTGGCTAACGCCTTAAGGCGGCGGCGCAGTTCGAGCAACCACAGCCGTTGGGCGGCCATTTCCCCCAAAGCCGGATGGTACGGCCCGGCGAGGATTTCCCGCGCCAGTTGCGGCGACGGCGGCAGGCCGTAACGAATCACCGGGATGTTTGCGGCATAGAACAAATGCTTGGCCCGCGCCAGCCAGGCAATGGTTCTGGCGAGCGATAGGGGCTGATAACAACCGGCGGCATAGCAATCGGCGAGACCAGTGCCGGCCAAAACCAGGGCCGGATAGAGCCGGACCATGGCCGGGCGCAAGGCGATGATCTCTTTGACGGTGGCAAGAAATGAGGGCCAGGTCTCACCCGGCAAACCCGGCAGCAGTTGCACACCGCAGGCAAAACCCAGCCGTTTGACGGTGGTGATGGCCTGGCGGCTGTCATCAGCCGTATGGCCGCGCCGCGCTCGCGTCAGCACCCGCTCATCCAGGGATTGTACGCCCAGTTCGATCGTGGTCACACCCCAATCGTGCAGCCGAGCCAGATTTTCTTCGTCGCAACAATCCGGGCGCGTTGACAGGCGGATGGCGGCGATCCGGCCATCGTCCAGATACGGCTGGGCCGGGGCCAGCAGCTTTTCCTGCTCCACCCAGGGTAGGCAGGTAAAAGATCCGCCGTAAAAGGCCAGTTGCGCCGGGCGCTTTTGTGAACGAGCCAGCCATCTTTCGATTTCCGCCGCAACATCCGGGCAAGAATCGCCGCCAATTATCTGTTGATTGCAGAACAGGCAACGGTGCCGGCAGCCGCGATGACTAATAAAGATGGGGATAATCAGCGGCATTGGCCAGCGGCATGGCGTAAACGTTCGAGGCTCTCGGCGGCGGCCTTTTTTTCCGCCTCCTTCTTCGAGCCGGCCTCGCCGGTGCCGAGCACTTGGCCGTGGAACAGCACCGACACCGTATACTGCCGCAGATGGGCCGGGCCGTCTTCCTTTTCCAGGCGGTAGAGCGGCTGCTCGTTATATTTTTCCTGCAAGGCTTCCTGAAGCTGCGACTTGGTGTCGCCAATCAAAAATTGCTGACGCTCTTCATCGAGACCCGGCGTGAACAGCACCTCGGCCAGTGTTTGCGCCGCCGCGAAACCGCCGTCCTCAAAGACGGCGCCGAATACCGCCTCAAAGGCGCTGGCAAGAATCGACGGTTTATCCCGCCCCTGCGTCGTCTCCTCACCCTTGCCGAGACACAAATAGGCGCCCAAGTCGATTTCCCGCGCCAGGCGCGCCAGATGCGTTTCGTTGACCAAGGCCGCCCGCAGTCTGGTCAAATCGCCTTCCCGCAGTTCCGTGTAACGCCGGGTCAAAAGATGCCCGACCAAGAGATCAAGTACGGCATCGCCGAGGAATTCGAGGATTTCGTTATGCTCGGTGGCCTTGCCGCGCTCAAAGGCAAACGACGAATGTACCAGGGCGCGTTGCAGCCAGCGCAGGTCGATGAAACGGTAGCCCAGCCGCCTTTCGAGAGCGCTCAGCCGCTCTTTGTTGGCCAGAATCAGGGTGTCCAACACGCTTGTCATGCCGGTTATTTCCCCTTGTCAAACGGATTTTCTATGGTATAAATGTGCGCTTTTCGCCCGGCGGCGTAGCCAAGTGGCTAAGGCAACGGTCTGCAAAACCGTCATTCAGCGGTTCAAATCCGCTCGCCGCCTCCAGAACGACACAAGGGATATGGTTCGCCATATCCCTTTTTTTGTGCCTGGAAACCACCGCTGCAACTGGCTCTGGGCGGCGATATCGCCATTCAATACCGGAAAAGCTGGCTGGGGTCAAGCAAGTGGAGAACAGGAGAGAGCGGAGCGCCACCTCCTTCCCTTTGTCGCCAGATAAACAGTTTTCTCTCCGGCGACAAGGGAATGTGCGGGCGTTTCGAATCAAATCAGCAGATGCCCTGAGCGATCATTGCTTCCGCCACTTTGCGGAAACCGGCGATGTTGGCGCCCAGCACCAAGTTGCCGGGATGCTTGAATTCCTTGGCCGTGGCCGCGGCATTATTGTAAATGTTAGCCATAATCTGTTTGAGCCGCCCATCGACCTCTTCAAAAGTCCACGACTGCATGCTGGCGTTTTGGGCCATTTCCAACTGGCTGGTAGCGACACCGCCGGCGTTGGCCGCCTTGGCCGGGCCGTAGGCCAATTTGGCTTCGAGGATGACATCGACCGCTTCCAGGGTTGACGGCATGTTGGCGCCTTCCGAGATGCAGACGCAGCCATTTTTAATTAATTCTTTCGCGTCCTCACGGTTCAGCTCGTTCTGGGTAGCGCTGGGAAAGGCGGCAAAGCAGGGCACCGACCACACGCCATTGCGGCCAGCCGGGTACTGGGTCGCCGGAATGTACTTGGCGCTGGGTACCAATTCGGCATAGCGGGTCAGCCGGGCGCGCTCGATTTCCTTCACCTGCTTGAGCACATCGACCTTGATGCCGTCCGGGTCGTGGATCATGCCATGCGAATCGGAGACGGTCACTGGTTTGGCGCCCACCTGCCACAATTTCTCACAGCAGTAGATGGCGACATTACCAGCGCCAGAGACGGCGCAGATTTTGCCTTCCAGGCCCTGGCCGCGATCCTTCAGCATGTTCTCGGCAAAATAGACGGCACCGTAGCCGGTGGCCTCGGTGCGGGCCAGCGAGCCGCCGAACAGCAGGTTCTTACCGGTCAGTACGCCATCATAGCTCTTGGTCAGGCGCTTATACTGGCCGTACATATAGCCGATCTCACGCCCACCGACGCCGATGTCGCCAGCCGGCACGTCGATGGTCGGGCCGACATGGCGGTGCAGTTCGGTCATGAAAGCCTGGCAGAAACGCATGACTTCCATATCTGATTTGTCCTTGGGGTCGAAATCGGAACCGCCTTTGCCGCCGCCGATAGCCAGCCCGGTCAGGGAATTTTTGAAAACCTGTTCAAAACCGAGAAATTTCAAAAGGCCCAGGTTGACGCTGGGATGAAAACGAAGACCGCCCTTGTATGGGCCGATGGCGGAGTTGTACTGCACCCGGAAACCCCGGTTGACCTGAACTTCGCCCTTGTCGTTTACCCAATTGACGCGGAAGGTGATGACCCGTTCCGGTTCGACCAGCCGTTCGAGGATTTTATGCTTCTCGTAGCGGGCATCGAGTGCTGGCCGCAGTGTCGGCAACACTTCGTGGATCGCCTGCAAAAATTCCTGGTCGCCGGGATACTGGCGGCTGAGTTTATCCAACACATACTGTACGTGGGCCATAATACTACCTCCTCCAAAGTCCGGAACGCCCGGTAAACTGGAATGAAAAGGAGACGCCAGAAGTGGCGTCATGCTTAGGCTTTCTCTACGAGCTAGCCTAAATCGGGAGCCGGATATAAATGATACATCAATCTATGTAAAGTGATTTTTTTACCGTCTTGCCATTATTTTTTCCGCTCTTTCCCTTCCAGGCGATCGAGCAGGGCCAAGGCGGTGGCGGCCTCCTTTTTGACGGCGGCGCCGCTATCCGGCTCCTTGGCCGCCATGCGGAAATTTTCCCGCGCCGGCTTGAACTTGCCCTGGTAGAGATGGTATTTCCCGGCCATGAGGAAGGCTTCACCCTGGCGGCCACGGGCGGCGGCGATCTGTCCCAGCGAAAAGTAAGCGGCGGGATATTCGGGAAAGTGCAGCAACAGGGTGCGGAACTGCCTTTCGGCGGCGTCGAGATTCTTTTGCCGCAAAAGCACTTTCGCGAGATTCAAAGTCGCGTACATATCTCCGCCGTCACGCCGCGTCGCTTCCTCGAGCATGGCGCGGGACTGGTCGAGATTACCGGCGGCGGCCTCAAGAACCGCCAGATCAGTTTGTAAGATCGGTTTGTTGGGATAAGCCGCGATTACTTCGTTCAAGAGAGCGCGGGCGCACTCATAATTGCCGTCGTGACGCTCGATTTCGGCGAGGCCGAACTTAGCCATCGTTACCCGCTCGCGGCTGGCCTTGCTGTCGGCGATGATATTGGCCAAAGAGACGCGCAGACTGTCGGTGTCGTCGCCCGCCGCCCAGACCATGACCCGGTATTTGAAGCGGAGAAAGGCGAAGTTATCGCGAGGCGGTGGTGTCGGGTGTTTCTGCTCCAACAGCGCCGAGACATATTCCAGGCGGGCTTCCGGCTCCGGATGGGTCAAGAGATACTGCGGCAGCCGTTCGCTGCGGTAGCGGGCGATCCGCCGCATGGTCGAAAGCATGCTCCGCATCGCTTCCGGGTCGTAATTCATGGCCAGCATCCACTGATAACCTTGCAAATCGGCCTCCTGCTCGTCCTCGCGGCTGAAATGCAGTTGCGCGCTCTGTCCGGCGGCCAAAGAACCGGTCAAAGCCGCCTCGGAGAGGGCGCCATTGCCAGTGAGGCCACCGAGGAGAAGTCCGGCCAGGGCCATGCCGACGCTGGCCAGCGTCACTATCTTCCCCTTTTCCATTTGCTGGGCCAGATGCCTTTTCTTTACATGAGCCATTTCATGGGCCAAAACCGACATCAGTTCATCCTCGCTCTGCATAGCGCCGATCAACCCGGAATAGAAGAAGATCAGGCCGGATGGGGCGGCAAAGGCGTTGAACTCGTCGCTGTCGATGACGAAAAAGCGAAAGTCGAAGAAACGCACCCCGGAGACGCTGAGTACCTCTTCGCCGAGCGAGGTGATGTACTGGGTAATATCCGGGTCGTCGATCAGCGGGAAGGCGGTTCGCACCGAATAGAGCAGCTTTTCTCCAAGCTCGCGTTCCTCACCAACGGTAAAAGCCTGGGCGGACCGCACCGCCGCCCAGGGCGGAATCAGCGCGGCGATCAAGACGACAAGGAGAAAGCGGGCGATTGTTTTCATAAAGCCATTGTGTTGAGCCAGGCCACGGCGCGGCGCAACCCTTCCTCATGCGTTACCAGCGGCTGGTAGCCAAGGTCGCGGCGGGCGCGGTCGATGGAAAAATAATGGGATTTGGCCAGTTGTTCGGCGACGAAACGGGTCATCGGCGGCTCGCTCGTTTTTCCGCAGAGTGCATAAAGACCCTCGATCGTCGCGCCGAGGCCATAGGCGGCGGCGAAAGGAATTTTTTTGCGCACTGGCGCCATACCGAGGCGGGAAAACAATTGGTTGATCCACGGCCACAGCGCCACCGGTTCACCTTGGCTGACAAAATACGCCTTGCCCATGGCCGCGCCAGCGGCGTCGAGATTATCCGCTGCCAGAAGGTGAGCGTGCGCAACATTGTCAATATAGGAAATATCGACGAGATTTTCACCATCGCCGACAATTTTCAATTTTCCCCGCCGCCCACGCTCAACCAGACGCGGTAACAGGTGCGGGTCACCCGGCCCCCAGACCAGATGCGGGCGGATGGCGCAGGTTTTCAGCGTTTCGCCGTTTGCCGCCAGCACCATCTTTTCGGCGATGGCTTTGCTTTTGCCGTAGTGGCAGAGAAAGCGCCGGGCGTAGGGCAGGCTTTCATCGTCGCCGCGAATATCGTCGCGGTCAAAGACTACCGAGGGTGTCGAGGTGTAAACGAGATTTTTGACGCCACACTGGCGGCAGGCGGCAAGGACGTTGGCCGTGCCGTCGATATTGGCGCGTTGGTAGTCGCGCCAAGCGCCCCAGACGCCGGCGATGGCGGCGGCGTGAATAACCGTATCGACGCTGGAAAAGGCGACGGTCAACGCCGGGAAGTCACCGATGTCAGCTTGAATCTGACGCACGCCCAAGGCGGCTAGGTCTTCAGAAAAGCGCCGCGACAGCGAGAGGCAGTCAAGGCCGCGCTCCTTGGCCATTTTCAAAATGGCGCCGCCGATAAAACCGGCGCCGCCGGTGACGAGAATTGTCTTCACCGCGCCAACTCCCACGCTGCCCATACCGCCAGCTTTTCCCGGAATATCTTGGCGTTGTGGCGAATATCGACTGGGAAGTTGTTGTGGATGAGAAAGGTGGTAATCATCTTTGTCACCTGGCTCTGCGCCGCCAACTCGGCCACTTCCACGAGCAAACGTCCCCGGTCGCCACAAAAACCTTTGACTGGTTCGACGATCAGCACCGGTTTTTGCCAATCACCCGCCGTGACGCCAACCAAAGCTGAGCGGGCGACATCGCGGTGGGTGTTGATGATTGCCTCACAGCAAACCGTATACAGCGTTTCGCTTTCACCGATGCGCACGCGATGCGCCCGGCGGCCACAGTACCACAGCCGTCCCTTGTCGTCCTGATAGCCGACATCGCCGATGCGATGCCAGAAGCCGTCGCCATCGGCAATTTTCGCGGCGGCGGTCTCGGCCTCATCGCCAATGTAATACCGCGTCACCACCGGGCCGGCGACGATGATTTCACCGATAACGCCTGCCGCCACCGCTTGCGTTTGGGCAATATCGGCAATCGGTGCGTCGTAGATAGCAATCACTTTTACTCTGACACCGGGCAGCGGGCGGCCAACGCAGATTCCCTTTCCGGCCTGGCTCAATGGCCAGGTTTCGGCCAGGATTTCATGCGATTCCATGGAGATGACCGGCAGGCATTCGGTGGCGCCGTAGGGTGTATGAATTTCGGCATTGTCAGGCAGAATGCGGCGCAGAGCGGTCAGTAAATCGCCATAGACCGGCGCTCCGGCGACAAGGATTTTTTTCAGGCCGGCGAGGACGATGCCATGATCCTGGCAATATTTAGCTATCACTCGCCACAGGGCTGGCGAGGCGAAGGAGTAGGTGACGCCGTGGCGGCGGAGCGAATCGACAAAGCGTTTTGGGTTGATATCCGCCGGGCGGGTCGGATCCATGTCCGGGATGACCGCCGTCGCTCCCAAGGCCACGGAAAACAGGCCAAACAACGGAAAACCCGGCTGGTCGGTATCATTTTCGCCGATGCGGTAGTAATCGCGGATCATTTCAAGTTGGGTGGCGAAAATCCGGTGCGAATAGGCGACGCCTTTCGGTGGCCCGGTCGAACCGGTGGTGAAAATAATCGCCGCCAAATCCTCGTCCTCGGCCTGATAACAAGGAAATTCTGCCGGCAACCTCTTGGCTTGCGCCAGGTTTTTGCCGCCGAGGCCGCCGGCGAACCCAAGAGTAAAACGCCTTTGCACGCTACGGAAAACCCGTGGGAACAGGCGGCTGAAATAATGCGCTTGGGCAATGCCAATCAGGACCTGTGGCTCGACTTTTTCCAGTGAACGCAGCAGGTTTTTATAGCCCATACCGGGATCGATCAGAATCACCACTGCCCCGATCATAAACAGGGCAAAGGTGAGGCAGACAAGATCGGCGCCGGGTCTGACCATGAGCATTACTCGCCCGCCAGGCGCGACGCCGGCATTGGCGAGGAAACGGGCGTAGCGCAGGCTGCGGTCGCGGATGTCGGCGAAGGTGAAGCGCCTGCCACTCTTCGCTTCGATGATGGCGACAGCACCTGGTTTTCGTGCCGCCACCGTTAAAAGCGCGGCGGCGATGTTGCCGTTCACCGGGGTTGCCCCTCGCTAAAAAAGCGGGCTATCAGCGGGATCGCTTCTTCCGGCGCGTCTTCGAGCAGATAATGTCCAGCATTACCGAGAAAATGGCTGGCCGCCGTCGGAAACCGCCGGCGCCATTCATCGAGGAAACGCCAGTCGAAGCAGAAGTCCCGCCCGCCCCAGACAAAGAGCATTGGCGTTTGCCGCAGGCTAGGCAACAACTTATCAATTTCTTTCAGCAATTGATAGCTGGGATGATTTGGCGACATCGGAATATCCTCGACAAAGCGGGCGATGCCGACCCGGTTTTCCCAGGAATCGTAGGGCGCTTCCAGGGCGTGGCGCGCCGGCAGCGGCATTGGCTTGACCGTGGCCATATAACGCGCCGCCAGCACAAAAAGATTCAGCCACCGGACGAGGAACTCGCCAATCAGCGGCTGGCGGCAGAGAGCGATGCGTCCCGGCAGGCGCGGGAAGGGAAAGGCGGCGGTATTCATTAACACGCATTTTTCCAGCCGTTCCGGCGCCGTTACCACCGCCGCCAAGCCAATCGCCCCGCCCCAATCGTGCGCCACCAGCGAAAAGCGTTCGATGCCGCAATGCTGTAAAAGGCGCAAGAAATTGTCGCGGTGTTGCCGCAGGCAATAGGGATATTTTTGCGGCTTATCGGACAGGCCGCAGCCGATATGGTCGGGAGCGATGACGCGGTGGTGTTGGGCCAGCGCCGGAATCAGCCGCCGGTACATGTACGACCAGGTGGGATTGCCGTGCAAAAGCGCCACCACTGGCCCCTGACCCTCGTCGAGATAATGCAGACGCGGCCCATCCAAGTTGAGATAATGCGGGGAAAAAGGATATTCGTACACGTTTGCGACCAATGAAAAGGTTGGAAAGAGGCCATCCCGCGCCGGAAATGGCAAAATGAACACCGGTCATGGCGCTTTTGTCAACGCTTTTGCCGGTCATTGTCATGGTATTGGCGGCGATTGTTGACGACGATATGAGCGGCGGGCGGGGAAATTGCCATCGCGGCGCCAATCCGCCGAATTTGCTTGACGCCCTCGCGGGGCAGAATAGAATGCGGCACGCGGAAAAGCTCAAACGGAATAGCGCGATTAAGCATTTTCCGTTTTCAACCAGAGAGTAAAGGAGAACGTATGAGCGCGCAGATGATGAGGATGTTGGCCCTTTCCCTTGTGGCTGTTTGTTTGGTGATGGGCCTTGGCGCCTGTAGCAAGAAAACCCTGATCCCGCCGGAGACCACCGCTGGCGCCGCTGGTGGCGCCGACGGCAACTATCCCGCCGCCGACCGCTACAACGAGGGCAACCTGCCGCCGGAGGGCAAGCTTGATGACATCTTCGACAAAGACCACGGCGGTGGCAGCGGTCGCGACGCGGCGAACCAGTCGGACGAATACAAGCGCACCCATGGCCGGTGTTCGGAAGGCTTCAGCCCGATCTATTTCGAGTACGATTCGGCGGTGATTTCCGGCTCGATGCGCAGTCGTATGGAAGCCAACGCCGCCTGGCTGCGTAGTAATCCGCAATCGCATGTGGTAATTGAAGGCAACACCGACGCCCGTGGCACCAACGAATACAACCTGGCCTTGGGTGAGCGCCGCGCCCAGGCCGCCAAGGGATACCTCGCCAATCTCGGTATTGACAGCGGGCGCGTCCGCACTGTTTCCTACGGCGAAGAACGGCCACTGTTCGAGGGATCGAGTGAAGACGACTACGCCCAGAACCGCCGCGCCGACTTTGTCGCCGAATGATTTTGGCAAGACACTGATGGCAAAAGCCCCGTCCGAAATGGCGGGGCTTTTTTGTTTGCTTTGGTATAGCGCAGACTCGCTCAAATACGCGGCTTCGTCTGCACTTGGTCGAGAATCATGCGCACCACATCGGCTCGCGTTATGCCGCCGGTGTCGATGATGATGGCGCCTTCGGCGGGGCGCAGCCTGGCAATTTGTCGCTCGCTGTCCTGACGGTCACGCAGGATGATGTCACGCAGAATTTCCGCCTCGTCGGCGCTCCGCCCCATGGCCCGCAGCTGCAAGGCGCGGCGGTGGGCGCGGATTTCCGCTTTGGCGTCGAGGAAAAATTTATGAACGGCATCGGGGAAGATCACCGTGCCCATGTCGCGCCCTTCGGCGACCACGTGACCAGCCTCGCCGATACGCCGCTGCATCGTCGCCAGCTTTTCCCGCACCGGCGGCAAAGCCGATACCCGTGAGGAAGCCATGGATATTTCCGGCGAGCGCAGGCGGTCGGTGACATCCAAACCATTGACCACAACCCTGGTGCTGTCGTCCCTGCCTGGCACCAGCGTCAACTTCAAGCCGGTCAGGGCATGGGCAATCGCCTCACTGTCGGTATCTACTATGCCGGTATCGCGGGCAAACACCGCCACCGCCCGGTACATGGCGCCGGTGTCGAGGTAGCTGTAACCGAGAGCGGCGGCCACCTCGCGGCTCACCGATGATTTGCCCACCCCGGAAGGGCCGTCGATGGTGACAACCGACAATTCAGGCACGGATTGCTCGCAGGCATTCTTCAATGGCGGCGAGGAAGCGGGTATTTTCTTCCTCGGTGCCCACCGTTACCCGCAGACAGGATGGATGGCCGTAGGCGCGCATCGAACGGATAATCACACCCTTGTACAGCATGGCCTCATAGAGGTGGTCGGCATCGGCGTGAATGTCGAAAAAGATGAAGTTGGTCTCGCTGGGCAGAGGGTCGCAGCCGAGATGGCTGAGGCGATCGGTGAGAAATTCGCGTCCGCGCCGGTTCCGCGCGACAATATCTTGAAAATAAGCCTGATCGTTCAGGGCGGCTAACGCCCCGGCCTGGGCCAGGCTGTTGATATTGAAGGCCTGGCGCACCTTATGCAGACAGGCGGCGACTTCTTTTGGCATCAGGCCATAGCCGACGCGCAGACCGGGCAGGCCATAGGCTTTGCTGAAGGTACGCAGAAAAACCACCGGGCAGCGGTTTTTCGTATCGTGGATCAGCGCATGAATATTCAGATGCAGCTCCGGCCCGGCGAAATCCATATAGGCTTCATCGAGCGCCACCACCACATGTTCCGGCACTTTGGCCAGAAACTCATAGAGGGCCGCCGGCGCCAGCGTCGAACCACTCGGATTATTCGGATTATCGAGAAAAATGAGCCGTGTGTCCGCCGTGACCGCGGCTAAGATCGCTTCAATGTCGTGGCGCATATCGGCAAGCGGCACAACGACGCAGCGGCCCCCTTGCATCTGGGTGAATTTCTCATACATGAGAAAAGACGGGTGGCTGCAAATCACCTCCAGCCCCTCCCGGATGAAGGCTTTGACGAGAAATTCTATCATCTCGTTCGAGCCATTACCCAGGACGATTTCGCTGGCGTCGAGGCCATGGTGGACGGCCAGCGCCTGGGTCAGATAGTAGCTCGCCCCATCCGGATAACGATTGACCTTGCCCAAAGCGTCGTGGACGGCGGCGATGGCCTTCGGCGACGGTCCCCACGGATTTTCGTTCGAGGCCAGTTTGATGGAATTTTTTACCCCGTATTCTCGCTCCAGCTCATCCTGCGGTTTGCCGGGCGGATAGGGAACAATACTTTTGATATAGTCAGGAACAATGAGTCGCATGGAAAAGCAGACCGATAAAATTGTGAAAACGGCAAAAAAACCACTGCCACCGGGAACATGACCAAGTTCATTGCCGGCGCAAAGGGGATTACCATTGAGTCCGGCGAATGGGTGACACACCAAAAAGCACGCCACACCACCACCGGTTTCCTGGCAACCGTGTATGATCGTCAGGGCAAGGGATCGGGGACGTTTTCTTCCCGCTCGGCCCTCGTCTTCGCCTCAGAACGCATATATTTTTTGTCTGGCATCCGTTGGCGCCAATGGTGGCGATGCAGCAAATTGTAAACGGAGGACATCGACACCTGGCGGCCCAGGCGGTGGTCAAGCGCTTGTTTGATCTCGCCGGCCATCAAGGTGCCGCTTTGTATCGCTTTCTCCAAAAAAGGCGCGAGAAAGGCCTCCTCTTCTTCCTTGCTCATGTTTTGCCGCCGCCGGCCTCCCCGTGATCTGAGAACCGCCGGCATCTCGCCGCCGGCCCGGATGAAGCGGTTGCGTAATTGACAGGCCCAGCCCCGCGAAACCCCGGTCACCGCCGCCACCTGCTCCATGGAAAGGCCAAATTCGAGCGGCAGAATCACTGCCTGCGCCTGCCTGAGTTCATCCACTGTTCGCGCTTTCGCCAGCATGTCCTTCGCTTTGTCCAACACATCCCTTCCACTCGCCGTCCGTCCCATGTGTCCCCCTCAAAATTAACACATTATATCACATTCGATACGGAATTTGAACAACCGATGATGTTATCCCGGCCCTCCACGTCAAGCGCCACTAAGAGCGCCCGCCTGACGGCGAAGGGAAAACGCCCAGGTTCATCAACAGAAAAAAAGCGGATGCGCCATCCACTTTCACCAAACAGACGCCGCCAGCGTTCCGGCGGCCAGGCAAGAAGCCGCATCTCTTGCCGGTAATTGCGGCGAGCGGCGGCATCTGGCCGGTATTTGTAGCGTTCGGTCAACAGCATAGTTTCACCATCCGGCGCGTAATAGCGAACGATTTCCTTGAGCAATTGACCACCTTCCGGCAGTGGCATGACCGTGAATTGCATACGCCTTGCCGGCGGCGCCGGCGTTTCCGGCAGGAAAAGATGCAATAACAAGCGCCCACCCGCTTTGAGCGCGGCGCGGCAGGCAGCGAGCGTTTGCAGGACTTCCGCCTCACCCGCTAATAAATTCAGCGTGTTGTATGCGGCAATGACCACGGAAAAAGCTTTGCCGAAGGCCAGCCGCCGCATATCCATGGCGGCCACGGTAAAACCGGACTGGACCTGGCTGGCGGCCAGCTGGAGCATGGCCTGTGAATTGTCGATGCCGAACACCGTATGCCCCATGGCGGCCAGCCGCCGCCCCAACCGCCCATCGCCACAGCCCACTTCGAGAATCGGTTCCGCGCCAGCGAGAAAATGCCGGTAAAAGGCGACGTCTTCTTCATAGCCGGCCATTTCCAGGGCGTAGAAACGAGCGTAATCGGCGGACGAAAGCGGTATGAACACCTCCGGCGGTTCATACCGGTAATGATTTTCCATACCCACAAAGCCACCTCGATACCGGCGGCTTTTCCATCGGTTCAATGGAACGGCAAGGCCTCCTGTTCGGTGGCCCGGTAGCCGTCAACACGTATCAGCCAGTACAGTTGCGGTAATTTCTTGATATTGGCAATTGTGGCTGGCGGTACTTGGTGGCTCTGGTCGATCAGGTTGTAAAAACGGGAATCGACGCAGACATAACCGTCAAGCAGATGGCCGAGAATGTGGAGCACTTTGCTGGGATATCCCTGCTCCACATTACCGATGTCCACGACCGAATGAAATCCCATCTGGTTCAGCTCGTTGACTAAAAAGGTGATGCTTTCACTATGCTTCTTGATGGAAGCGGTCAGGCGGCGACAAAAATTTGGATCGGCGCCGGAACAGCTTTCCGCCTCGACGACTTCCACGCGCTCGTAATCGAGAGTTCTGCTGGTTTTCAGGAAGTCGAGGGCCTGCTGGCAACAGGTTTCATAATCGTTGCCGAAAATCAGCAGGGTATGTGGAAATATCATAATTCCATCCAGGGTATCAGAAAATCGTCAATGCTTCCGTATTGCCTCACCGACCCGTCTTCCCAAAGCGACGCACTGGTCGAGTGCCTGCTGGGTGGGAACATATTTATGTTTGATGCTTGGGTCGTCAACCAGGTTGAAATGCAGGTCGGTCATCACCTGGGTGAGTAGCCCGACCGCCTCGCCGCTCCAGCCGAAGGAGCCGAAGGCAGCACCGGTCTTGTCGAAGGGTTTCAACCCCTTCATATATGAGACGAAACCGGCCATTTCCGGCAACAGACCATTGTTGATGGTCGAGCTGCCAAGCACCACGCCCCTGGCACGCAGGACTTCGGTCATGACATCGCTGCGGTGGCAGGCTTCGAGATTCAACAACTCCGCCGGTACGCCGGTGCTCTCCAGACCCTGCATCACCGACTGGGCCATTTTTTCGGTCGAATGCCACATGGTGTTGAAGACGACCACGGCTTTGTCGGCGCATTTGCCGGAGCTCCAGCTATCGTAGGCTTCGATGATGGTGTTCAGCTTGTCGCGCCAGATGATGCCATGATCCGGGGCGATCATTTTGATGTCGAGCTTCAGACCGGCGACGGTCTGCAACAGCTTCTGCACCAGCGGCGAATAAGGATAGAGGATATTGGCGTAGTATTTGGCGCAATGCTCCATGACCACCGGCAGATTGACCTGATCGTCGAAACGCTCGCTGGAGGCGTAATGCTGGCCGAAAGCGTCGCTCGAAAAAAGAAGCTTTTCATCTTCTAAATAGGTGAACATCGAATCCGGCCAGTGCAGCATCCGGGTTTCGAGGAATTGCGCCGTGCGCTGGCCCAAAGACAGCCGGTCACCGGTTTTCACCACGGCAAATGGCCAGTCCTCGCGGTGAAAATGGTCGATAATCGCCTTTTGTCCCATCGGCGAGCAGAATAGCTTCTCCGGTTTGATCAGCTCCATCATTTTGGGCAGGCCACCGGAATGATCCATCTCGACGTGGTTGACGATGAGATAATCAATCTTGGCTGGGTCGATGATTTCCGCTATGCGGCGCGCCTGTTCCTCGAAAAACGGCGCCTTGACGCAATCGACCAGAGTAATTTTTTCATCGACGATCAGATAGGCATTGTAGGTGGTGCCCTGGTTGGTGGAATAGCCATGGAAGCTGCGGACATCCCAGTCAATAGCTCCGACCCAGTACACCCCTTTGGCAAGTTCCGTAATAGCCATTGGTGCTCTCCATAAAGAAAATTGGTCTCAAAGTGCCAGCGCTCTCACGCCACCTAAGATTTTCGTGCTTGCCAAATCTTAGTACCATACAGTATGGCCAGAACCTTGACAAGCGCGGGTATAGGCTAACAGCGCGGGTATAGGCACGGTCCGCCCGTATTTTTTTGATAATTGTTATCAGAAAAAACACAAGAAAAAGATGACAGCATTCAGCTCCCTTTCCGTTCTGGCGTGACTGACATCGGGTGATGGCATCGGGATTTTCCCCATTGACTTTTCTGGAAATATATATTGTAATATAAAATTCAGTAAAAAGGGCGTATAGCTCAGTTGGTAGAGCCACCGGCTCATAACCGGTCGGTCGCAGGTTCGACCCCTGCTGCGCCCACCAGTTCTGGGCGTGGCATAAATGCGTAACCCGTACCGCCATCAGGCAGCCGCTGTTTTGAAGCCGTTTTCATTCCTCACACAGATTCTCTGGTCATGCCAACGTGGCGCGGTTTCGCGGCCCGTTTGTACGGATAAAGGTACAGCCTCCCCTGGCTGTGCCTTTTTTTGTTTGTATTTTCAGCCTGTTCAACGATGAGCCTTCGCATCTGTCACCTGCTTGCGCATCTTCATCGCCTGGCGCCGCCGGAGCTGGCGGAAACCTGGGACAACGTCGGCCTCATCGTTGGCGACGGTAATGGGCAGGTCGAGAATGTTCTCGTCTGTCTCGATGTGACGCTGGCCGTAATCGACGAGGCTATCAGCAAAAATTGCCAGGCCATCGTCAGCCATCATCCGCCGATCTTCAAAGCGCTCTCCCGCATCGACCTGACTGAACCCATCGGCCAAATCCTGCGCCTGGCTCTGGTGCACGACATTGCCCTCATCGCCTGCCACACCAATCTCGACAGCGCTGAAGGCGGTGTCAGCGACGCTTTGGCGCGGGCGCTTGGTTTGAACGAAACGCGACCGCTGCAAACGATACCCGGTCATCCGGATGCCGGTTTGGGCCGGATTGGCTCGTTTGGCCAGCCGTTGCCGGCCAGGGAATTTCTGCGGCGGGCTGCGGCCATTACCGTCAATCCGGCACTGCTCGTCGCCGGCATGTTGCCAGAGACAATCGCTTGCGCCGCCGTTTGTGGCGGCAGCGGCTCCGAATTCGCGTCTTTGGCGCGGAGTCTTGGCGCCGAAGTGTACCTCTCCGGCGAAATCAAACACAGTACGGCGGTCTGGGCGCGGGACAGCGCTTTCTGCCTCATCGACGGCGGTCATTGGGGCACTGAGCGCCTGGCCGTCGATATTCTCGCCGACTGGCTGCACGGCGAGGGTGGCTTGACTGTCCACCGCGCCGAAAGCGAACGGCCAGCCTTCAATCCGCTCGATTGCCTGATTTCACCACCCCCATCACAAGGAGAAGAATGTGAATAAACATATCGCGCAACTGGTGCAACTCCAGGGACTCGACCTGGAACTCGACAAAATCGACGACAGTATCCGCGCCGAACAGGACGCTTTGGCCCGGCGCCAACAGGGCATCGCCGACCGCAAAGAAGTCGTCGAGGAACTCACCGCCGCCATCAAAAATAAAGAAAAAGAGAAAAAGCTTCTCGAAGACAACATGGCCGACAAGCAGGATCAGGTACGTGACCGGCAGGGAAAGATGATGCGGGTGCAGACCAGCCGCGAGCAGCAGGCCATTCTCAAGGAGATCGAAGAGGCCAAGAAGGTGGTCAAGGAAAACGAGGAATCCATCCTGGCCATCATGCAGGATGTGGAAAAAATGCAGGCGCAAATCGCCGAGGGAAAAAATCTCATCACCGGTGAAACCACCCTAGCCGCCGAGGAAAGCGAACGGGTACGGCGGACGGTCGCCGAAATCACCGCCGCGAAAAAAAACAAGCTGGCCCGGCGCGGCCAGGAGGCGACGCAGATCGACACCGCCCTGTTGCGTAAGTACGAGATGCTGCGCAAGCGCCGTCACGGCATCGCCATCGCCAATGTCGAACAGGAAGTATGCCAGGGATGTCATATGAAACTGCCGCCGCAGCAGTACAACCTGCTGCTGCGCGGCGACAGCATCCACGAATGTCCCAGTTGTCAGCGCATCGTCTATTACCGGCCACCGGAAAACACTTGATTTCACTGGCGCCGCTTGGCCATCGCCGGTACAGTCTCGCGCGGCGGGAGTGGGCGCGTGATCGCTCCGTCATAAGGAACAAGACGGAGAGGAAAGTCCGGACTCCACAGGGCGGAATGGTTCGTAACACGAACGCCGGGCGACCGGGGGAAAGCGCCACAGAAAACAAACCGCCCGTCAGGGGCAACCCGGCGGGTAAGGGTGAAACGGTGCGGTAAGAGCGTACCGCCCGGCTGGTGACAGCCGGGGCATGGCAAGCCCCATTCGGAGCAAGACCAAATAAGAAGACGTTTCAGGGCGGCCCGCCCGATGTCTTCGGGTAGGTTGCACGAGGCGCCAGGCAACTGGCGTCCCAGTTAAATGATCACGGCTCGCATGAGTACAGAATCCGGCTTACAACCCACTCCCGCTTTTTCCTTTTCCCCATGACCACTGCCGCCGTCATTGTCGCCGCCGGTTCTGGTAGCCGCATGGGAATATCCATTCCGAAACAGTATGCCACGCTCGTCGGCCTGCCGGTCGTGATCCGCAGCCTGCGCCCCTTTCTCGATCATCCGGACATTGCCCGCGTCGTCGTGGTAACGCAATCGGAGCGGCTCGATGAAACCAAAGCGCTTTGCTCAAGTTTCGGCCTGGCCTCACCGCGCCTCTTGTTCGCCCCAGGCGGCGCCCGCCGGCAGGATTCGGTGCTGGCCGGGTTGCAAGCGCTCGATGCCGATACGACAATCGTCCTCGTCCACGATGGTGCCAGGCCCTTGGTGACGCGGGCGTTGATTGACCGCTGCATCGAAGCCGCCCGCCAGGATGGCGCCGCCATCGCCGCCATCGCCGCCCAGGATACACTGAAGCGGCAGGACGAAAACGGGAACATCGCTGCCACTGTCAGCCGCGATGGTTTGTGGCAGGCGCAGACGCCCCAGGCGGCGCGGCTCGATATGCTGCTGGAGGCTTTCACACGCTTCGGTCACGAAGATGTCACTGACGAGGCCGCTTTGCTGGAAATGGCCGGCGTGCCGGTGACGCTGGTAGCAGGCGAGCGTACTAACATCAAAATCACCCGTCCGGAGGATCTGGCCTTGGCGGAAAAACTACTGGTGCCGCAAGATGCCCGTCCGCCGCGCCTCGGTCATGGCTATGACGCCCACCGCTTCGCCGAGCACCGCGCCCTGATTTTGGCCGGAGTGGCCATCCCCCACACCATGGGCCTGGTTGGGCATTCCGATGCCGACGCTGCCACCCATGCCCTGTGCGATGCGATTCTCGGCGCTTTGGGCCTGGGCGACATTGGCCGCCATTTTCCCGACAGCAGCGCCGCGTTCAAAGGCATCCGCTCAATCATCCTGCTGGAAAAGGTCATAGCCATGGCGCGGGAGCGCGGCTACCGGCTCGGCAATGCCGACATAACAATTGTCTGCCAGGCGCCAAAACTCGCCCCCTTCATCGACGAGATGTGCGGGACGCTGGCCACGGCCTGCGGTTGCCCACCCGGAGACATCAACATCAAGGCGACCACCACGGAAAAGATGGGATTTTGCGGGCGCGGTGAGGGCATCGCCTGCCACGCGGTGGCACTTCTTTTTGGGGAGGATTGAATCATGGATATTGCCATCAATCGCGAACGCCTGGCTACGGCATTTATCTCTCTTTGCGAAATTGACAGCCCGTCGGGCCATGAACGGGCCATCGCCGATTATTTGAAAAGATTGTTCATGGGGCTGGGCGCGGCCAGCGTCGAAGAAGACGATTCGGCGGCACAGACCGGCTCCGACAGCGGCAACTTGCTCATCCGTTTCCAAGGCAACCAGCCAGGGCAGGAGGGCTTTTTCTTTTCCTGCCATATGGACACGGTAGAGCCGGGAGAAAATATCAAGGTACGGCGTGAAAACGATCTGTTCACCAGCGCGGGCGACACCATCCTCGGCGGAGACGACAAATCCGGCATTGCCGCTATCATCGAAACCATGCACCTCCTGAAAGAAACCGGGGCCAGCCATCCCGACATCGAAATCCTCATCACCACCTGTGAGGAAGTCGGTCTCTTGGGCGCCAAATTCTTTGACGCGAAAAAGGTGCGTGGCAAATACGGTTATGCTCTCGATTCCTCCGGCATCGATCGCGTCATTGTCGGGGCGCCGGCGGCCAACAAGTTCTCCATCGAGATCACGGGAGCTTCGGCGCATGCCGGTTTGCAGCCGGAGATGGGCATCAACGCCATCGCCGTGGCGGCAAAGGCCATCAGCCAGATCGAACTGGGGCGGCTCGACGCCGAATCGACGGCCAATTTTGGTCTGATCACGGGCGGCGTCGCCACCAACATTGTGCCGGAACGTGTGGTCATCGACGGCGAAGTCAGGAGCCACAATCCAGAAAAATTGCGAACATACAGCGATAAAATCGAGAAAATTTTTTACGAGACCGTCACCGCCTGGCCGGAGACGATGACCGAAAACGGCCCAAAACGACCAACGGTTGCTATCAATCTCATGGCTGAATATCCGGCCATGAACCTAACCGGAGAGACGCCAGTGCTGCGCCGCATCCAGGCTGCCGGGCGGGCTCTCGGCAAAACCCTGGAATTTATCATCGCCGGTGGCGGCAGCGACGCCAATATTTTCAACGACAAAGGTCTGCCGACGGCGATTGTCGCCACCGGCATGGATCTGGTGCATACCACCGGCGAGCGCCTGCGCCTCGATGATCTGGTGGAATTAACCCGGCTGCTGTTTGCCATCGCCATTATTGATAACGATTGATGGCAAAAGCGGTTGTGTGGCGACGCGCCATCTTGTTGAATGAGCGTGCCGTGTTTATGGTGCACTTTTTCGGCAACAAGGCATGAAGCGCGTCTTTATGCCTTGTTGCTTTTGGGGCCGCGGCCCCTTCTGCGGAGACAAACCTATGTGGGACGATGCCGGTAAGCCGCGCCATGAATGCGGCCTGTGCGGGATTTATCATCATGAAGGCGCAGCCAAGCTGGCCTATTTCGGTCTCTTCGCCTTGCAGCACCGAGGGCAGGAAAGTGCCGGCATCGCTGCTTGGGATGGTCGGACGACGCGCCTGCATAAAGCGATGGGCCTGGTGCCGGAGGTCTTTTCCGAAACCACCTTGCAAAATTTGCCCGGTGATACAGCCATTGGCCATGTTCGCTATTCGACCACCGGCAACTCGGCTGCCGTTAACACCCAGCCGCTGGTCGTCACCCACAAGGGCCAGGCGCTGTCGGTGGCCCACAACGGCAACCTGGTCAACAGCATCACGCTCAGGCGAGAGTTGGAAGAGCGGGGTTCGATCTTCCAAACCACCATGGATAGCGAGATCATGATTCATCTCATGGCCAGAAACGCTGCTGAGGAACTCGATCAGGCGCTGACCAAAACCTTCACCGCCTTAGAAGGCGCCTATTCGGCGCTGATGCTGATCGGAGGCAAGATGATCGCCGTGCGTGACCCGCACGGTTTTCGCCCGCTGTGCATCGGCAAGCTACACGGTGGCGGCTACATCGTTGCCTCCGAGACTTGCGCCATCGACCTGGTCGGTGGCTCGTATCTGCGCGAGGTTGCGCCCGGCGAGGTGGTGATTTTTGAGAGCGGCAAAGAGCCGCGTTCGCTCTTTCCCTGGCCGCAACAGAACAGCCACTTCTGCATTTTCGAGCAGGTCTATTTCGCCCGCCCGGATTCGGATATTTTTGGCATCAACGTCTATTCGACCCGCAAACGAATGGGGGCAATCCTGGCCAGGGAGGCGAAAATCGACGCCGATTTCGTCATGCCCTTCCCCGATTCCGGCAACTACGCCGCCATCGGCTACTCGCAGGCGTCGGGCATTCCGCTCGAAATGGGCATGATCCGCAATCACTACGTCGGGCGGACCTTCATCCAGCCAACACAATCCATGCGTGACTTCAATGTCCGCGTCAAACTCAACCCGGTGCGCTCGCTGTTGCAGGGCAAGCGGGTGATCATCGTCGAGGATTCAATCGTCCGTGGCACCACCGGCAAAAGTCGGGTGCACTCTTTGCGCGACGCTGGCGCCAAGGAAATCCACATGGTGGTCAGTTGCCCGCCAACCCGATTTCCCTGCTACTATGGCATAGATTTCCCGTCGTCGTCGCAACTGATCGCCGCCGAAAAGAGCGTCGCCGAAATCGCCAAATACATCGGCCTTGATTCGCTGCACTATCTCAGCCTCGACGGCTTGGTCGAGGCCACAGGACTGAAGAAAGAAGATTTCTGCCTGGCCTGCTTCGACGGCAATTATCCGATAACGCCAGACAAGTCCTTTCACAAGAACGCCTTCGATATCTGCGCCGCCGTGCGGTAAATAATGGGCATTTTTACGCTAATCGACCAGTGGACTGGATGATTGGCGTAAAAACGACATGGTCAAATGAGAGAAGCTGTGGGGGACTGGACGCGATACCGTAAATCTGGTATCGGAAGTGGATGGAAAAACCACCTTTTCTCCGCCTGGCCTGGCTGACGCTGGTCTGGCTTGCACTAATCGCCACCTTGCTTGTTGCCCTGAACCTGAAACATCCGCGGCTCTTTTTCTGGCGTGATTGGGAAACTCCGGTACTGTTTTTTGTCAGTTGTTTGATTCTCGTGTTTGCTATTCGCGCCCGCCATAACTCCAAACGATGGCTTCGTCGTGAAGCCTGGCTGCGGCTCATAGCGGTGGCGGCGGTTCTCGTCATCTTGCTTATGCAGGAGGGATGGTTTGCCTGGCAGAAGTATCAGGTTGTCACAGGCTTTGCCGAAAGCTCGGAAGAAAACCAGGTAGCCCGAAGGGTCGGACGGCATTTCATCACTGGTTTCCGTTCCTTCAAAGACGTTGAGCCTCTGGCCGGGCAAGGACTGATAGGTGGCATCTATCTGACCCGGAGAAACCTCGTCGGGGAAACGCCAGCCAGCCTCAGCCGCCGCATCGCCGATCTCCAGGCCCAGCGCCGAAGAGTCGGCCTGCCACCACTGGTGGTCATGGCCGACCAGGAAGGCGGCACCGTCGCCCATCTATCGCCGATGCTTGAAACTATGCCGCCGCTCGCCGCGCTGGTAACGGCACGTTCAGACGCCAGCCTGGAACAACGCGGTTACGATTACGGCAGACGCCAAGGGGAGGCAATGGCCAGTTTGGGCTTCACCATGAATCTGGCGCCGGTCGTTGATCTGAAACCGCAGCGGCAAAATACCGGTATCGACCTTTATACTTTGATCGAGCGGCGAGCGATTGCCGCTGACCCACGCATCGTCATCCGCCTGGCTACCGCCTATTGCCAGGGACAGCTCGACGCCGGCATCCAACCGACGGTCAAACATTTTCCTGGCTTACGGCAAGTATCGGGCGATACCCATCTCTTCGGCGAAAGCCTGCCACAATCCTTGTCGGAACTGACTGACGACCTGCTGCCATTTCGTGAGGTTACGGCGAAAACCGGCGCCGCCATGATGCTTTCGCATGTTCGCCTGACGGCGCTCGACCAGAAATATCCTGTTTCCTTGTCCCGCGCTGTGGTGCGGAAGATATTGCGGAGCAAGAATGGCGGCTGGAATTTTCAGGGACTCCTCATCACGGACGACTTGAATATGGAGGCGGTCTATCGACTCGGCATCGACGAGGCGGCGACCCTGGCCCTGAATGCCGGAGTCGATTTGTTGCTGGTTTCCTACGATCCAGATCAGTATTACCGGGCCATCTACGGTGTGGTGAAAAAACACTGGGCGGGCGGGGTGGATGAACAATCCCTTGTCGAAAGTACTGCTCGGCTCAATGTGTTTTTGACGCGGCGTATCGAATGATTCATCTGCCCGTGAATGGCAAATTCTTATCGGCGCCAGGTGGCCGGAGTTCCCTGTTCCTTTATAACGGCAGATGCGTGCCGATCTCGACCACGCGCGAGGTGGGGATATTGAAGAAGGTCGAGGCGTTCCAGGCGTTGTTGCTGAGGAAGATGAACAGCGCCCGCCGCCAGGGCCGCATCACCGGTTCCTCCGCCGAGGCGAGGATGGTTTCGCGGCCCAGGTAGAAGGTGCTGTCGTAGAGTGGCAGGTGCATGGCGGTCGTGCGGGAGCATTCGGAAATGTCTTCCATGTCGGGCCGCTGCATGTAACCGTAGCTGGCGGTCATGCGGTAAACGCCGACATCTTTGTCCGACTCGTCGAGTTTGACGCGCTGTTCCGTCGGCACATAAGGGATGCCCGCCGTGTGGATTGTCAGCAGGACGATGGTTTCCGGCACCGTGTGAATCAGGGCGATGGAACGGGCCAAAGGCATTGGCGTCAGGTTCTGGTTCATGGTCATGAAGATGCCGATGCCGGGGCTGCGGTTGGTCCGCACCTGGCGCAAGCTGGCAAGAAAGGCGGCCAGCGGCATACTCATTCGCTCGAAACAGACTTTCAGATGGGCGCGGCCCTTCTTCCAGGTGGTCATCACCGTAATCAGGATGACGGCGGCCAGCATCGGCAGCCAGCCACCATCCACCACTTTGATCAGATTGGCGCCGAGAAAGGGTAGCTCGAAAAAGAGAAAAAGAACCAAGAGCGGCACAGCGGCGAAGAGCGACCAGCGCCAGACAAAACGGCTGACCATGAAAAAGAGAATGCTGGTCATACCCATGGCGCCGGTGGCGGCCAGACCGTAGGCGGCGGCCAAGCCGCCGGAATTGCGAAAGATCAGCACCAAGGATAGGCAAGCAACCATCAAAAGCGCGTTGATGGTCGGCAGATAGATCTGGCCTTTGGCATCGGGCGAGGTGTGCACCACCCGCATTCGTGGCAAGAAGCCGAGGTTGACGGCCTGCTGGGTCAGGGAATAGACGCCGGTGATCATCGACTGCGAGGCGATCACCGTCGCCATGGTGGCCAGAATCACCATCGGCACGAGAAGTGGCGCTGGCACCGCCTGGTAGAAGGGATTGTGCACCACCCGCTGCGTGCTGAGAATCAAAGCGCCCTGGCCAAAATAATTAAGCAGCAGCGCCGGACAGGCGATCATCAGCCAGCCGTTGCGGATCGGGGAGCGGCTGAAATGGCCGAGATCGGCATAGAGAGCCTCGCCGCCGGTCATGCACAGGACCACCGTGCCGAGCACGATAATGCCATGGAAGTGGTTGGCCACGAAATAACTGATGGCATACTGCGGGCTGATGGCGAACAGCACAAAGGGATTGGCCCAAACGTTATAGAGGCCAATACCGGCGAGAGTGCAAAACCAGAGCAGCATGACCGGACCGAACAGGCCGCCGATGCGGGCGGTACCGCGCTTTTGCAGCATGAACAGCATGAATAGGATGACGCAGGTGCCGGGAACGATCAGACCCGACGCCGCCGGAGCGATGATGCCAACCCCCTCGACGGCGGACAGCACCGAAATCGCCGGCGTGATGATACCATCGCTGTAAAGCAGGGCGCCGCTGCAAAGCGACAGATAGGGCAAGGCTCTGAAAATACGCCGGCCCACCGAGCGGCCCGCCGCATGTCCAACCGAACGCTCAGCGCTTTCAATGAAACGGCGCAAAAGCGCCAATAACGCGAAGGTGCCGCCCTCGCCGTGGTTGTCGGCCTTGGTGACGAAACCAATGTACTTGACGGTGATTATCACCGTCAGGCTCCAGAAGATCAACGACAGCACGCCAAGGACATTGACCGGATTGACCTCGATGGCGTGCGGGCCATGGAAACATTCCTGCAAAGTATAAAGCGGGCTGGTGCCGATGTCGCCATAGACGACGCCCAGGGCGGTGATCATCAGCACCGCCATCGGCTTGCGCGGCATCTTCCCTGTTCCTTCCGTCATGACTGCCTCCTGACTGCTCTTCTTTTGTCCGCCGAAACTTTCAAGACGCTTGCTGGATGACATTCGGCAACTCCTGGAAAAAACGACCAACCTGCTCCGGGCTGTGGGCGTCGGAACCAGCGACCAGCGGAATGCCCAAAGCCACCGCTTTTTGCAACAGTGCCATCTGAGGAAAGGCTTCGCCACGGATGGCCAAGCCGGAGGTGTTCACTTCCAGGGCCATGCCTTTTTCCTTGACCAGCCGCAGCAGTGTATCGACCGTCGTCATCTGCTTTTCGCTCAGCGATGGGGTGCCGACATAACGAAGCGCCGCGTCGAGATGGCACAGCACCGTGCCCGGCAAAAGCCGCACCGCGTCGAGCAGGTCGGCGAAGTATTTATCCAAAATTCGTTCAGTGCCGTAGCGTCTAGCGCGTTCGATCACATCCTCGACCCGTGTCAGCATATTCAGGTCTTCATCCTGGTCGTCAAGCGGCATATAGTGGTAAGAAATACCGATCCTGTCCCAGTGACGCGCCGCCAGGCGCTCGCGGATTTTTGCCACCACCCGTGGGTTGTAGCCAACCTCGACGCCGAGTTTTATGCGGATGCGCCCGGTGTAGAGCGCCTGTAAACGACGGCCCTCGGCCTGATAGTAGTCGAAATCCTCCTCGGTCAGCCAGTTGAGCTGGCGATAACGGATGCCCTCTTCCAGATGTTCGAGGAAGACAATTTCGGCTAGGCCGCGTTCGAGCGCCGCCCGTGCGTACTCTTCCATCTCGCCGACCGCGTGGTGGCAGAGACGGGTATGGACATGACCGTCGGAAGAGGTGTCGATCATGAAAGAAGGAGTGGAAAAATCAGGTGTTGCCACGGGGAAAGACGTGAACGTTGCCGTCGATGGTCGAGGTGTCGCAGATATAGCCGCTGGTCAGGTCGAGGTCGAAATATTCGATGACCGTATCGGCGCTGACCGCCAGCGATGGCCCATCGGGAATATGGTAAATTATTGTTTCAGCGTTGGAAATATCGAGCGGTGGCGCCAAGGGTTTCATATGTGCGTGGAAAAAAGAAAAAGAAGCGGGCACGGCGAAAAAGCCTGAATTGCCGCCACCATATACGGGAAATCGGCTGAACGCGCAACCATCATATGCGCGGCGAAGCGGTATTAACCCGTTCAATCCGGCAGCGTCCCGCAAAAATCCACCACCTGCCAGGGCAGGCCGCAGCGGTTCAGTTCATCCATAAAACGGTCGGGGTCGAGTTGCTCGACGTTGAAGACACCGGCACCGTGCCAGACGCCGGTCAGCATGAGCATCGCCCCGATCATTGCCGGTACGCCGGTGGTGTACGACACCGCCTGCGCCCGCACTTCCCGGAAGGTTTCGGCGTGGTCGCAGACGTTGTAGATGTATTTGCGCCGCCGCTGGCCGTCTTTTAAGCCATCGAACACGCAACCAATCACAGTCTTTCCGCTGTAGTTTTCCCCCAGGCTGCCAGGGTCGGGCAGCAGCGCTTTCAGGAATTGCAGCGGGATGATCTGCTGGCCGCCGAATTCCACCGCGTCGATGCGGGTCATGCCGACGTTTTGCAGCACCCACAGGTGGGTCAGATAATTTTCCGAAAAGGTCATCCAGAAGCGGATGCGTTTCAGGCCGGGAATATGCTTGACCAAAGACTCCATTTCCTCGTGGTAAAGAAGATAGCTTTCCTTAGGCCCGGCCACCGGATAATCAAAGGAGAAATGTATGGCGCCTTCTTCTAAAATCGCGGGTGTTTCCAGCCACTTGCCGTCGCGCCAGTGGCGGACGGTCTGCGTCACTTCGCGGATGTTGATTTCCGGATTGAAATTGGTGGCAAAGGGATGGCCGTGGTCGCCGGCGTTGGCGTCTAAAATGTCGATGGTTTCGATGTGGTCGAACAGGTGTTTCTGGGCATAGGCGCAAAAAACATTGGTGACGCCGGGGTCGAAGCCACAACCGAGCACCGCCATCAGGCCGCTATCGGCAAAACGCTTTTGATAGGCCCACTGGTGGCTGTACTCGAAGTGGGCGACATCCGGCGGTTCGTAGTTGGCGGTATCGAGGTAGTTGACGCCGGCGGCCAGGCAGGCCTCCATGATATGCAGATCCTGATAGGGCAGCGCCACGTTGATAACCAATTTCGGCTCTATCCTACGCAACAAATTGGTGAGATCCGCGACATCGTCGGCATCGACGGCGGCGGTTCGCACGTTGACGCCATAGAGTTGGTCGATTTCGGCGGCGATGGCCCGGCATTTCGCCACGGTGCGGCTGACCAGCCAGATTTCCGTGAAAATGTCGGGATGTTGGGCGCATTTCTTCGTCACCACATTGCCGACGCCGCCGGCGCCAATAATTACGATTTTGCCTTTATCGCCCATTACTCATTCCTTCTCGAAATAGGTGTAGCCGCGCAGCCCTTCCTCGAAATCGGCGAGGATGGCTTTGCGCTGGCGGGCCGTGATGTAGCCTTTGTCGATCGAGTTCTCGGCGATATTTTTGACGCGGTTGCGCAGTGAGCGCACGTCGTACTCCATGTAAGAGAGCACGTCGGCCACCGAATCGCCTTCCAATTCACGGATGAATTTATAGCTGCCGTCGTCGTTGACGTGGATCGATACGACGTTGGTGTCGCCGAAGAGATTGTGCAGATCGCCCAACGTTTCTTGGTAAGCGCCGACCAGGAAAACCCCGACATAGTATTCCTCGTTGTCGCGCAATTCGTGCAGCATGATGCTGTTGCGTTTGTGGGCCGGATCGGGAAAATTATCAATTTTGCCGTCACAGTCGCAGGTGATGTCGGAAATGATCGCTGGCCGTGTTGGCTGTTCATTCAGCCGGTGGATGGGGATCACCGGTAGAATCTGATTGATCGCCCACACGTCGGGCAAGCTCTGAAAAATACTGAAGTTTCCGTAATAAATATCGTAGACCAGCTTGTTGATGGATTGGACATCCTGCGGGATGTGCTCCATCTTTTTCGAGATTTGCGAGATTTTGATCAGAATATGCTGCACCAGATTTTCCGCCATCGCCCGTTCGCGGATGCCGATCTGCCCGTGTTTGAACAATTGCCTGGCTTGGCTGCGGTAGAAGAGGGCGTCGTTCGAGCATTCGAGAATTTGCTTGCAGGACACCATATTATAGGTGGCCAGCAGGTTTTCGATCAGCTCGCTCGGCGGCTCCGCAAAGTTCTCCGGAATCGGCGGTGGCGTAAACGAACTGACATCCAAAATATTGAACAGCAACACCGAGCAGTAGGCGACGACGGCCCGTCCCGATTCGGTGATGATGGTTGGGTGCGGAATGCGGTTTTTCGCCAGCACGGTAATAATCGATTCGATTATATCGCTGCAATATTCCTCCATCGAATAGTTGCGGCTGGAATGGGAATTGGTATTCGAGCCATCGTAATCGACGGCCAGACCGCCGCCCAAATCGAGATACCCCATCGGCGCCCCTTCCCGCACCAGCTCTTCATACAGGCGGCTGGCCTCCATGGCTCCGGCGCGAATATCTGTGATATTGGGGATTTGCGAGCCGATGTGGTAGTGCAAAAGCCGCAAGCAGTCGAGCATGTTTTCCGCCTTCAGGCGATCGACGACATCGACGACATGGCTCATGCCGAGGCCGAAGACGCTGGCGTCGCCGCCGGATTCGCTCCACTGCCCATCGGCCTGGATGGCCAGCTTGATCCTGAGACCTAAATTAGGTTTCACCTTGTGGAATTTGGCCCGTTCGATAATCAGATCGACTTCGCCGGGCATCTCGATGACGAAAAAAATCTGATAGCCCATTTTGAGAGCGTGCAGGCCGAGGTCGATGAATTCCTCGTCCTTGTAGCCGTTGCAGACCAGGCTGGCCTTGCGTGTCTTCATCATCGACAGCGCCGCGATCAGCTCGGATTTGCTGCCGGCTTCGAGGCCGTGGTTGTATTCCTTGCCAAATTGGGAAATGGCCTCGATCACCTGCTCCTGCTGGTTGACTTTGATCGGGAAAACGCCTTTGTATTCGCCCTGATAATTGCTTTCGCGGATGACGCGGCGAAAGGTTTCGTTCAAAAGTCGAATCTGCGAACCGAGGATATTTTCGATGCGCAAAACCACCGGCATCGACAGGCCGCGCGTTTCGATCTCTTTGGCGATTTCATAGAGGCTGACCTTGGGGCCGTTGTCGTCGCCGCTGGGGTTGACCACCACCTCGCCCAGCTCGTTGATCGAAAAATACCCGGCTCCCCATTTGTCGATGCCATACAATTCGGTGGCTTTGCCAATAGTCCAGTTTTTCTGCCGATCCATGTCCAACGCCACCCGTAAAATTTTTCGCTCAAACGGCGTCTTCGCGCCGCCTCCAGGGCAAAAAGCAACTGGCTTTTATAGGTTTCCACCCCCGCCGTCAACAGAAAAGGCTGCGGGCGGTCAACTGCCGCAAACGCCGTTCCTTGGCCTGCTGGTAGAGGTGCAGGTACTGTTCCATTACCACGTTCCAGGTGTATTTCTCGAAAATCAGCCGCACCGCTTGCCGCTGGATGCGCCGCATGGCGTCGTGATTGCCATAGAGGGCCATGGCCCGTTCCAGGCAGGCGAGCAAATTGTCCGGCGTGTTGCCGTTGTAAGCCAGGCCGGTTTCGCCATCGACCACCTTGACCAGGCCACCGACATGATGCACCACCGGGATATTGCCGAAAAGCTGGGCGATGTAGTCAGTGAGGCCGCAGGGTTCGTAGCGCGACGGGATGAGGAAAAAATCGCCGGCGGCATAGATTTTGTTAGCCACTGCCGGACTAAAACCACGCAGGTAGCAAACCCGCCCGCTGATACCTTCTTTTTCCGCCAGACGTTTAAGCCTTTTCTCGTATTCGTCGTCGCCCGCGCCGAGAATCAGCAGTTGCGCGTTGGCATGGTGCCTGAGCAGATTCGGCATGGCGGCCAGGAGCACATCGACGCCTTTCTGTTCGCCCAGGCGGCCAACGAAGGTGAAGAGCGGCGCGTCTGGCCAGGGGTGCGCCGAGCCGTACTGCCGCGTGCCCGCCAAAGGGAGGCCGGCGGCCACCGTATGCAGCAGATCCATTTTGCAGGCTTTTTTTCCGGCCAGCTCGGCGTCGTCCTCGTCGCCTGGCGAAAAGGCGGCGGCGATTTCCATTTGTTCCGGTTGTGACGGATCGAACAGATACGGGCAGATGCCGTTGGTGATGCCTTCCAGGCGCACGCCGTTTTGCAGCAAGGTGTGGCCGAGCCAATCGGTGAGGACATCGGCCTCGGTTTCCCGCAATTCACGGGCATAATTCTCGCTGACCGTGTTCAGTACCGCGTGCCGCCCGGCGGACAAGAAAGGATCGAATTTTCCGGCCAGGAGACTGGCGGTGATTTCCCGCCACGGCAGGCCGCTGATTGCCTGGGCAAAACGCAGGTCATCCACCTCCTGGTGGTAACCGACCCCGGCGTTGTGGATCGTGACCAGACAACCGGTTTCGCGGAAATAGCCGCGCCAGCCTGGACATTGATGGATGAGCGCCGGAATCAGTGCCGTATGGCCGTCATGACAGTGGATGACATCCGGCTTTTCGCCCAAAATGATCATCAGTTCGAGGGCGCTTTTTTGTAGCAGGACATTCATGGCGAAGTAGTCGTAATGGCCGCGACCGTCGCCGTAGGTGTAAACGCCGTGTTTCTCCCGGAAACGGTCGGCTTCGATCAGGTACAAATCGACTTGCTCTGTCTGACGCCACCAGACGCGGCAGCGTTCCTCGCGCTCCTCGGCGCCATAGTTCATATCGACAATGAATTGCAGCGGATGGCCGGGAAAACGCGGTTCGTCGAGGAGGGTGAAACCGTATTCTTGCGGATTGATGAATCCATAGGAAGGCAAGGCGACCCGCACCGGCATTCCGGCCTGGGCAGCCAGGGCCTCGGCCAGTTGCCGGGCGACATCCTTGACGCCGCCGGCTCCGGCCAGATCGCCGTATTCTCTGCTCACCATCCACACCGGGGCGCGTTGTTCCCGCATAAGTTCCATCCCTGTTTGTAGGCGTTGTTGCCAGGCCGCGCGGCATGAAGAAGATACAGGCCGTCTGGCCGGATTGTTTTTGGCGTTCCTGGCGGCATCGCCGGAAGAACGAAATGCAAAATACCACAATGACCGGCGATTTCCCAGCGAAGGCGGGCTGACTGGTATTTTCCCCGGCCAGGTCACTGGCTCTTCAGGCATTTATAAGGTATAAATAAAAAGTCAGTGGCGCTGACGTGTTCACGTGGGGAAATCCCGTCACCGGCAAGGAGACCAAGGGCAGTGAAAAATTTCAAGGAACTGATCCGAGCGAACTATCTCCAGGTGTCGCTGGTAGCCGCCGCTTTTTTGATCATGTTCCTGATTTCCTATTTCTATGCCAGCACCATTGTCAGGCACCAGATGAAGCTGCTCGGCGACAGCAGCATGGAAACCATCCAGGCCCAGGTCTCAGCCGGTTTCCAAAATACCGAACTGATCTTTGCCGGCATTGTCCGGAACGTGGAAGGGATGCTGCCACGGAGTGACAACGCCGCGGTCCTCGCTTACCTGCGCGAAACGAACGCCTACTTTTCCGGCCCGCGTTCGCCGCTGCCGAATTTCATGTTCGTTTACGGCTATATTCGTGGCCAATACCTCGATGGCTCCGGCTGGGTACCGCCCGCTGATTATGTGCCGAAGAGCCGTCCCTGGCATGTCGGCGCTGAACAGGCCGATGGCCGCGTATTCGTTTCGACGCCCTATCTCGACGCCGGAACCGGCATTATGTGCATTAGTTTTTCGCAGAAGCTGTATGACAGCGATGGGCGCTCCTACGGTGTTCTGGCCATGGATCTGGGGTTAGGACTCATCACTTCCTACGTTCAGCGGCAGCGGATTGCCGGCAGCGGCTATGGCCTGCTGCTCGACGATCATCTGAATTTTATCGTCCACCGCGACCACGCCCTCATCGGGAAAAACATCAGCGAGGCCGGCGGCGATTTCCCGAAACTGGGTCAGATTCTCCATGGCCAGGAGAAAATCTCGGCGGTGGATTTTCGTGACACGGATGGCGGTGCGAGTGTGATTTTCTTCCGGAAAATCTTCAACGGCTGGTATCTGGGAACGCTGATTCCCCGCGCCGATTTTTATCGCGATGTCCACAGACTGGCCGCCGTCCTCGGCTGCCTCGGCCTGATTCTCACCGTCATACTGAGCTACCTGCTGGTGCGCTACCGCCTCGAGAAGATGCGCTCCGAGGAGGAGAACCTCGGTAAAAGCGCCTTCCTGGCCCGAATCAGCCACGAAATCCGCACGCCGATGAACGCCATCATCGGCATGAGTGAACTGGCCAAGCGCGATTACGGCAAGCCGCAGACCATCGGTTACATCGACGAAATCAGAAAGGCCGGGCTGAGCCTCTTGGCCCTGATCAACGATATTCTCGATCTGTCGAAGGCCGAATCCGGCAAGCTGTCGATCTCGAGCGGCCCCTATCGCAGCGTCGTGCTGTTCAGTGACCTGCTGTCGGTGGTTTATGCCTATATCGGCGAAAGGCATCTGCAACTAAAAGTCGATATTTCCCCAGACATCCCGTCCGGCTTGGTCGGCGACCATGTGCGCGTGCGGCAGATACTGTTAAACCTATTGTCGAACGCCATTAAATACACACCGCAGGGCTGGGTGCGCTTCGCCGCCGTCTGCAAGGAGCGGCGGGACGGCCTGGTGACGCTGGAATTTCGCGTCGAGGACAGTGGTATCGGCATCCGCGCCGAAGACATGCCCTATCTGTTTGGCGATTTTGTCCGTTTCGACGAATCGGCCAACCGGCATATCGCCGGCACTGGTTTGGGTTTATCGATTGCCAGAAATCTGAGCCGCAGCATGGGTGGCGACATCACGGTTGAAAGCGAACATGGCCGAGGTTCGGTCTTTATCATCACCGTTGTCCAGGAGCTGACCGACGACACGCCGATTGGCCCGATCGAAAGCTGGCAGGCGACGCCGGCCCCGGAGGAGGAGGAGACGCCGTTCATCGCCCCCAGTTGCCGCGTGCTGGTAGTCGATGATGTTACCTTCAATCTGGTGGTGGCCAGGGGCCTGTTTGCCCTCTATCAACTGAACGTCACCACCTGCCAGAGTGGTCGCGAGGCCATCGAGTTGGCGCAGCGGCATCATTTCGACCTGATTTTCATGGATCATATGATGCCGGAGCTGGACGGCATCGAAACCACGAAACTATTGCGCGGCCTTGGTGACTGGCTGGCCAGGGTGCCGATCATCGCCCTGACCGCCAACGCCGTCGCCGGCATGAGAGAACAGTTTCTGCAGAATGGCTTTGACGATTTTCTTTCCAAACCGATAGAAATAGCCAGTTTGCGGCAAATCATGGAGAAATGGGTGCCACCGGAAACGCGCCGCTCCGCCGACACGGCGGACAAGACCGGCGCCGCCGCCGATCTGGCTATCGAAGGTGTCGATGTGGCTCGCGGCGTGGCGATGATCGGCGGCTCGCTGGCCGCCTATATCGAAGCTTTAAGCATTTATTGTCTCGATGTGGAGAAACACCTGCCGTTTCTGCGCGCGTTCAAGGGCGAGGATATGGCCACTTTCATCACCAGCGTTCATGGCCTGAAAAGCGCCTCCGGCAACGTCGGGGCGCAGGCCCTGGCCGAGCAGGCGGCGATTCTCGAAGAGGCCGGTCTCCATGGCGACATCGAGTTGGTTCGGTCGCGGCTCGGCGAATTCGTCCGCAATTTGGTCAAATTGCTGGAACGCATCCGTGCCGCTTTGCGGGAGAGAATGTCTGAGCGATGGGCGGAGGCGGCCAGCCTGGATGCCGAAGTCCTCGAGCAACTGGCCAAAGCGCTCGAAGAAAAGGACATTGACACCATCGACCGGCTGATCGACGGCATCCTCGCCCAACCCCTGGATGAAAAAAGCCGTGCGGCCATCGAGCATCTGTCGCGGCAGGTGCTGCTGGCCGAATTCGACGAGGCCGGCGAAAGCGTGAAAAAACTGATGTGGGGCGACAAAGCGCCATGAACGGCCTTGCCGCTCGTCTGCTGAATATTCTGCTCGTGCTCGCGACCGCCGCCGTCTGTGGCCTCTTCGCCTACTACGCCTGCGCCCGCTGGCTGTGGCCGTCGGAGGCAATCATCGCCGCCATCGGTGTCGCCCTGTCGGTGGCGGCGGTCATGGCCGTGTTTCTGTTTTTGCGCGGCGAATGACGAACCCCGCAATCTTAAAACAGGCTCACCTCGATCGTTTCCCCGGCGGCAACCACCTGACCCGGTTCAAGCGTGACGAAGCCATCGGCGCCAACCAGGCCGGTCAGCATGTGCGGGCCTTGGTGTCGCAGTCTGACCACCATCGGCGGTTCGCCGTCGCGCTTGTCGATGGTCACCCGTGTCAGGTGAGTGCGGTTGTCATCGTTCACGAATCGTGACGCCGCGATGCCAGAGAGCGTACGCTGGTCACAGCGCCCGCCAGCGAGATGGGCCAGCGCTGGGGCGACATATTTGCGGAAACACATATAGGCCGAGACCGGATTGCCCGGCAGCCCGAACAACAGGGTATTGTCTTTGCGGCAGACGAACAGCGGTTTGCCTGGCTTTTGCCGCACCTTCCACAAAAGTTGTTTGAAACCAAGCGCCAGCGCCGCCTCCTTGACATGGTCATGGAGACCGACCGATACGCCGCCGGAGCAGAGAATAATCTCGGCGCCTGTCGCTTGGGCGTCGGCGATGGCCACCGTGGTCGCGGCCAGAGAATCCTCCACTTGCCGGGTGATGATGGTTTCACCATCCCATTGCCGCACCGCCGCCGCGAGCATTGGCGAGTTGGAATCGCGGATCTGGTACGGACGAATGGCTGCGTCGTCATAACGGGCCAGCTCGGTGCCGGTGACGAGAATGGCGACACGCGGTGGCGCGAAGACGGCGACCTCGCTGATGCCGACCGCGGCCAACAGGGCCAATTCCCGTGCCTTCAGCGCCATACTTTGCGGCAGCAGCCGGTCGCCAGGCTGAAATTCTTCCCCGGCCTGACGCACATCCTGGCCGATAACCGGGCTGGCCAGCACCGCCAGCCGCTCTCCTTCCTCGCGGCTGTCCTCAAGCCGCAAAACCGTATCGGCGCCAGCCGGCAGCATGGCTCCCGTACTGATGCGGGCGGCGCTGCCGGCGGCAAGCTGACCAGTAAACGGAATTCCCGCCTGGCTTTCACCGGAGATGGTCAGGAAAACCGGGGCGTCGCTGCTGGCGCCAAGGCAATCGGCGGCCCGCAGGGCGTAACCGTCCATCGCCGAACTGGTGTAACGCGGGCTGGCTTCCGGCGCCGCCACATCGGCGGCGAGATGGCGGCCAAAGGCGTTTTCCAGCCGTATGGTGACAACGCGCCGGGAGGGGATATTTGCCGTAACGATTTTCAGCGCTTCTTCGATCGAAATCATGATTCTTCCTTTAGCCGCCAATCGTGGCCATGGATGGTTGTTCGGGACGGGAGCAGCGTTTTTCAGTGAGATGACCGTCAGGGTGGCGCTGGCCGACAGTGGCGCGAATAGCCCGGACGATTTCCGCATCGCCCGCGCCGCCGCGTAACAGCCGCCGCAGGTCGCAAACGCCATTGTCGTAGAGGCAGTTTTTTAACATGCCGACGGCGGTAACGCGGATCTTATCGCAACGCTGGCAAAACGAACGGGAATGCCCGGCGATAGAGCCGATTGTGCCGCGAAAACCTGGCGGTGCAAAAATCTGGGCGACACCGTTTGGCCAGGCATCCGCCGCTGCCGGAAAAAGCCGGGCCAAGCGCGCTGCCAAAGATTCACCCACTGGCGCTATCCACCCATTCGTCCCGGAAAAGGCCATCGGCTCGATGAAACGGACGGTGACGGGCTGCTCGCGGGCCAGGGCCGCCAGTTGCCGGATTTCGTGATCGCTGAGGTCGGGTAGGGCGACGGTGTTGATTTTTACGGCAATGCCCACAGCCAAGGCGCCATGCAAAGTTTTCAGGGCTTCATGCAAATGATCGCGCCGTGTGATGGCGGCGAAACGCCGGCGGTCGAGGCTGTCGAGGCTCAGGTTGAGGCCGGACAGGCCCAGGGCGCGCAGTTCATCGAGATGACGCCAGGTTTCCACCCCGTTGGTGGTCAGATGCAGGTTAGGGACACCCAGCTCTTTCAGTAAACGGAGAAAAGTCAGGCAATCGCGGCGGGCGAAGGGCTCGCCGCCGGTGATTCGCACCTTATCAATACCCAGCGGCAACACCAGTCCAACCAGCCGCGCCATTTCCTCATAGCTGAGGAGATCGGCGTGAGCGACCGGGATGACGCCCGCTTCTGGCATACAGTAGCAGCAGCGCAGGTTGCAGCGGTCGGTAATGGCCAGCCGCAGATAACGGATACGCCGCCCGTGATTGTCGTAAAGCGCCTGGCTGTCGCCAACCAGTGGTGGGGTGGAGAGGGAAAAATCCTCACGGTACATGGCAACTCCTTTTCAAAAGAGGAAGGCAAGGCCGTTTCCAGCCTTACCCTGGCGTCCGCAAACCATGTCGCCTCATCAATGATGGGGCGGTGTAGGTTTTTGGGATCGGAGTTTATGAGCGGAATGCTAAAAGCTATAAGCCAGTGACAGGGTGAAAACCGACAGATTTTGATCCATGCCGGCGCCATTGTAATCGGTATATGCCGACTCGCCGGTGGTCAGATCGGTCACGGTCTCGGTACCGTCGAGATTATCGTATTTCTGATAACGATACGCACCGATAAGACTCAGATTATGGGTCAACGGCGCGGTCAGGGCCAGATCGAAGCCGATCATGCGGCCATCGTTCATATCATCCTTGAAGCGCAGGGCACGCAGGTGATGGGTATCTTCGGCATTGGCGGAAACCAGGGTGGAAAAGATAAAACGCCCGGACAGCGATACCCGGCTTAGGTCGCTGTTGAAGCCGATGCCAATATAAGGAGTATCGAAAGTCTGCTCATAGGAAATGCCGGGCTGGTCGCTGGGGAGGACGCCAGTGGTGTCGCGCAGGGAATAAACGGAGTAAATATACTGGCCACCGGTGGCTTCCCAGCTCCATTTGTCGTGTTTGTAGCCAAGGATGCCAAAAACGCTGGTCCCGTGATATTGCAGAAACTTCAGCTCGGCGTTGACATCGAACATCAGGCCGTTTTCGACATCGGCGTCACTCTTCGAATAGTCGGTCCAGATATCGCTGCCTATGGCCAGGTAGTCGTAATCTTCGAGGGTGCCGTTGCCCTTGGTCGCCGCCACGGCGATGTCGGCATTGAATTTCAACCAGGAAAGAGGCCGGACGCTGGCGCCGCCGCCGAGCATGACGATGTTATTGATGCCCCAGGTCAATTTACTCAGCACATTGCCCTGACGCGACAGTTGGCCGGACAAACCCGGCGGCATATACACGATTTCGTGGGCGTTGCCAGCCGCCAGGCCCACCGACAGCCACCCGGAGACCGTCATTACCTGGTCGGTGACGCGAATGGTCGATGAGCCGTCGGCGCGCCGGGCGGTGAAAGTCTCCTGCGCCGCCTGGGCGGTCAGGGTGGCGCCAAAAACCAGCGTCAAAGCTACCGCTGTGACAATGGATGTTTTCATCATGTCTCCTCTCTTTTCGGGAAGAAGTGGGAAAAAATTTGCCAGACTCAGGATGAGCGTTCTCTTGGAGAGTAGCAGCGGTAGTGGAAAATTCAACACCTTTTTGCCCAGCCCGACAATTTGACGCCAATTACTGAAAACTTGCCCGCTTGCCCGTTGTCACGGTATAAAGTGGAGTTGACCAAAAGTATCTTCACAACTTATCGTCGGCGAGCCTGTGTCCGCCAAGGTTCGCCAAAAGGTGGCTGAGGCCCCATCCGAAAGCGCTGAGCCGCGCAGCACGCGGCAGCGACCACCCTGCCATGCGATCTCTGCCGCTCATTTTGCTGGTTTTATCCATATTTTTCCTGCCGGCCAGGGCGTTCCCCCTGACGCTCACGGTTACGGTCGAGGGCGTGAACGGCGAATTGCGGCAAAACGTGCTGAATCATCTGGTCATTTACCGCCACTGCAATAATCCTTTATTGAGGCAGGCCGATGTGCGGCGGCTGCACCATCGGGCGGAGCAGGATATTGTCGCGGCGCTGATGCCTCTCGGGTATTTTTCGCCGCGCGTCGTGGCCAGCCTGCGCCAGGAGGGCGATGATTTTGTCGCCGCTTACAAGATCACTCCCGGTCAGCCGGTCCGGCTGCGCACGATGTCGCTGGTGGCGCTTGGCAATCCGGCCTGGTTCCGCGAGGCGGCGGCGGATTTTCCGTTGAAAATCGGTGACATTCTGCATCAGGGGCATTACGAGGATGGCAAGAGACGCCTCTTGCGCGCCGCTAACCGCCATGGTTTTCTCGATGCCGTCTTCACCACGCATGAGCTTGCTGTCCATCGAGCGGAGCGGCGCGCGGCCATCCGCCTGTACCTCGATCCTGGCAGGCTGTATCATTTTTCCGACCTGAATTTCGCGCCAACGGTGATTCGTCCCTCCCTGTTGGCCGGTTATGCCGCTTTTCGACCCGGCGACCCCTATCGGCCCGCCCAACTCATCCAGTTACAGCGCACCCTCTACGCCACCGGCTATTTTTCCAGGGCGCGGGTGGACGCCAAACCGGACAGCCACGATGCCGTCGTGCCGGTTTTTGTCACGACCGAGCCGCAAAGGGCCTGGAATAATTATAGTTTTGGCGTGGGCTATGCCACCGATACCGGAATGCGCGGACGGTTCGACTGGTTCAATCGCCGCTGGAACAGCCTCGGCCATACGGTGCACGCCAGCGCCCAGTTGGCGGAATACGAAACCAGTCTTGGCCTCGATTACCGGATCCCGGTCGGCAACCCGAACAACGATCAGTATGCCATCTCCGCCGCCCATGCCCAACAGACTTGGGACAGTACCGATACACGGCTGCAAACTCTCGCCGTCGGGCGCAGTCACGGCGGTAAATTTCTGCGCTACAGCGAGTCGCTCGAACTGCGGCAGGAGAGCTATTCGGTTGGGGTCACCTCCGGCGAAAAGATGCTTTTACTGCCGGGCGTCACCGCCAGTGTGGTCGATGCCGACAATTTTTTGCAGCCAAGCCGAGGCGCGCAACTCAGCGTCAACGCCAGCGGCGCCTGGGATGGCTTGGTTTCCGATTCCAGTTTTCTGAAACTCGCCGGCAGCGCCAAGGTGATCTTCTCGCCCTTTGCCACCATCAGGATTCTTGGCCGCGCCGGTGCCGGCATCATTCTGGCCGGCTCCATCGACGATCTGCCGCCGTCCCTGCGCTTCTATGCCGGTGGCGACAACAGCGTGCGGGGCTATGGCTATAGGGCGCTGGGATCGAAAGACGCCAGCGGCGCGGTGGTCGGTGGCCGCTATCTTTTGGAAGGCAGCGGCGAGGTGGAAAAGCTGATTGGCCAGTCCTGGGGCATCGCCGCTTTCTGGGATGTGGGCAATGCCATGGATGATTTTTCCGTGCGGCTCAAACAGGGCGTTGGTGTGGGATGGCGCCTGCGTTTGCCGTTTGGTCAGGTGCGGCTTGATGTGGCCAGCGCCATCGAAGAAGACGGACGGCCCTTGCGGATACATTTGTCGGTGGGATCGGATTTATGAAACGCTTTGGCAAAATCATGTCCTGGCTGTTTTTTGTTGACGTCGTTGTCGTTGTCGTGGCGGTTGGCGCGGCGCTGGCTCTGCTGGCCAGCCCCAAGAGCCTGCCGTGGCTCGTGGCTGAGGTGGAAAGGCTGGTGCCGGGTTTTACGGCGCGGGAGGTGTCGGGGCATTTTTTTTCTTCCTGGTCGGCTGCCGCCATTTCCTACCGGCGCGGCGATTTTGCCGTCGTTATCGACCAGCCGCGCCTGCGCTGGCGCGGTGAAGAATTGCTGCACGGCCTCGTGGTCATCGACGAACTGGCCGCCAGCGGCATCCGTCTCGAACTGCCACCGGCCTCGCCGCCAGATGAGAAAAAAACGCCGGACAAGCCACGGATGGCATTTTTCATCCCGTCCTGGCTGCGGCTGCGCCTGGAGAAGCTGGCCATCGGCGAGGCGCGGATTATCAGCGCTGGCCATGAAATTTTGGTGCTCGATAATCTTGCCGGCGGTGGCGAAATCGGCGCCGGGATGGCCAGAATCAAGGACTTGCATGTGGCTGGAAAGGTGGCGGCTGGAGCGGAGAGCATCCGTTTCGCCATCGGCGCTGACGGCACGCTCGCTGGCCTGGCCCGGCCCGATGCGGCTCTTGCCTTGAACAGCCAGATCAATCTGTGGCCGGGACGGGGATTTGCGCCGGTGGCCGGCGTCCTCACCGTCCATGGCAGCCTGGCCAAACCGGAACTTGTCCTGCGGCTGAGCGCGCCGGCGCCGGTGACGCTCTCGGCCCAGGCCGAACGTGAGGGTGAAGGTGAGAATGAACACTGGCGCTGGCGCGGCCAGCTATCCGGTGGCCCGGTCGATCCGCAAGCCATCAATGCCGCGTGGCGACCGGCGCGAATCGCCCTCGACGTGGCGGCCAGCGGCCTTGACGCCCGCTACCAGGCGACGGCGACTGGCAGCGTCACCGTGCCTGGCAAAGGAGAAAGTCAGGTGGCGCTGAGGTTCGCCGGTGACGCGCGGGAGCTGACACTGGAGGAATGCCGCCTCACTGGCGCCTTTGGCCGATTCACAGCCAAAGGCGATTTGGCGTGGGCCAAGGGTTTCTCCTGGCGGGGTGAAATCGAGGCCGATGGTTTCGACCCGGCCTTTTTTGTCGCTGACTATCCTGGGGCGCTTGACGCTGCCCTGAGCACTTCAGGCGCTATTACGGCAGATTCTCGCGAGGTCAGCCTCACCATCGGCAATCTCTCCGGTCAGGTGCGCGGCTACCCGGTGACCGGGAGCGGCGGGCTGCATTTCGCCGGCGATACCCTGACCATTGATTCGCTGACGCTGGCCAGTGGCGCGGCGCGGCTGAACCTGGCCGGCCAAATCGCCGAACAGGCCAGTCTGACCGCGGGTCTCTCCATTCCCGATCTCGGTGAAGTGCTGGCGCAGGCGGGTGGCGGTTTAGAAGCGCGGGCGACGGTGGATGGCGCCGTAACCAGGCCACGCCTCGCGGCCCAAATCAAAGGACGCGATTTGTCTTTTGCTGGCCGGCAACTGGCCCTTTTGACCGCCGATTTCACCGGCGTCTGGGCGGAAGCGCCCGCCGACAGGAGCTTTTCCGGCCAGCTTCAGGCCGAGCGCCTCAATGGCAACGGCAAGCCGGTGCTCGATGCCCTGAAGCTGACGCTGGATGGAACGCTGGCCAGGCACCAGGCTGAATTGTCTTTGCGGGCGCCGCCTGGCGAGGCCGCCCTCCGTCTTCTTGGCGGCATCAAAGAAAAAAGTTGGGATGGCGTCCTCGACAGCGTCTCCTTGGCGGCTGGGAAAATCGGCCACTGGCGTCAGGATGGCGCGGCGCGGCTGACGCTTTCGGCGGATAAAGGCCAGTTGGAGGATTTCCGCCTGCGCGATGGCGAAGGGAGTTTTCGTCTGACTGCGGGTTTTACCGGCGAGGGCGCGGCGCGGCTCTGGCATGTCACTGTCAGTGACGGCAAGCTGCCACTGTCGCTCTTGCCGTTGGCCCCTGGCATGGAAGCCAGTGGTTTGCTTGCCTTTGACGCCAATGCCGAAGGGACGGGGGCGCGGCTCGTCCGTGGCCGGTTGTCCGTCCACGCCGGCCAGGCCGATTTGCCGGGTATCCCGGTGCTGCCGGGCTTGCGGCATTTGCGTTGCCGCGACACCAGGGTCGGGGCAACGGTCGATGGCGGCGTGTTGGCTGTGGCGGTGCAAGGCCAGTGCAACCGTGACCATGATCTGGCCGCCAACCTGACGCTGACCGCGCCGGAGGCGGCCTTCGATCTGGCAAATGTATTGGCTTTGCGTCAGGCGCCGTTGGCTGGTTGGCTGCGCCTGAACATGGGCAACCTGAATTTCGTCGGGCCGGTCAGCCATTACACGGTGATGCCATCGGGGGCGGTGATGGGCGATTTCACCGCCCACGGCACGCCCATCCATCCGCGTCTGATTGGCAAAGTGACCATGGCCAAGGGCGGCCAGGTGGAAATCACCAGCTCCGGCATCAGTATCGGCGATGTGCTCATCGACGCCGACATCGACGCCGATGCGCTGGGTGACGACGGCCTGACGTTGAATCTGACCGTGCATGGCACCTCTGGCCCTGGCCGCGCCATAGCCGTCGGCGTGCTGAAATTCCCGCGCACCGCACCATTTTTCGGTGATTTTTCCGTCACCGGCGGCGACTGTGAAATTTTCCGCCGTCCGGAATACCATATCCGCGCCATTCCCAAAGGAGTGCGGATGTTTTTTGACGGCGACCATGGCGAGCTGACCGGCGATGTCGTCGTCACCTGGGCCGAGATCGTGCCGGAACGCATCCAAGGCAGCGTTTCGGCCAGCGACGATTTGGTCATTCTCGATGCCGATGAACAGGACCAGGCCGGCTGGCAGTTCCTGACCGATATGCACATCCAACTGGGCGATGAAGTACATTTTTCCGGCTACGGTTTGACCGGGCTTTTGCGTGGCAACCTCAACGTCAGGACGAACCGCGCCGGCAACTTTATCGGGCAGGGGGCCTTGCAACTGGCCGATGGCGCCTTCGTCATTTTTGGACGCCGGCTGCAAATTGAACGCGGTCGGCTTTCCTTTGCCGGCGGCCCTATCGACGATCCGTTGCTCGACGTGCGGGCGCAAAAGGCGGTTTTGAGCCGCGGCGCCGGCGTCCACGAAATCCTGGTTGGCGTCGATGTCAGCGGCAGCGTCCATGACCCGGAGTTTGAATTGTTTGCCAACGAGCCGCTTAGCGAGCGGGAAATACTGACCTATTTATTGAGTGGAACCTCCGCCTCGCCGGAGGTGGTGGATCAAAACCTGCTTTCGTCCGCCGCCCAGATGCTGGGCATCAATGACCGGGCCAATCTCCTGGGCGGCATGGGGCTGCTGAACGAGATGTCCCTCGAACGCAATGACAACGACAACACGATGTCGCTCTTGGTCGGCAGACGTCTGACTAATGATCTCTTCATTGGCTATGATCATAATTTCGTTGGCGAGGGCGGCGGCGCCTTCAGAATCCGCTATAATCTCGGACGCGGTTTCACGGTCGAGACCAGCAGTTCTGGCAACAGCTCCAGCGCCGATCTGTTTTATTCCTTCTCAAGGTAGGCGGGATTGGCCCACTCTTTTTTTCTTTTGCACGACAGTCATGGCGAAAACGAAATATGACGGCCCGTTGGAAACCCCAGCGGGGCGGGCGGTGCTGGTGGTCGATGACGATAAGACGCACCGCTTTACCGTGAAATCGCTGATCCAGAAATGGGGCTGGCGCTGTGTCGAGGCCGACGATGGCGATACGGCGGTGGCGGCGGTGGAAAAGCACAGCTACGCGGCGGTGCTGATGGATATTCGCATGGCCCGCGTTGATGGCCGTGCCGCCTTCGCCCGCATCCACGCCCTGCATCCGGATCTGCCGGTGCTGCTGATGACCGCCTATTCGACGGTCGAGGACGCGGTGGCAATGATGAAAGAGGGCGTCTTCGACTATCTGACCAAGCCGCTCGATTTTGACCGGCTGCGCCTGGCCCTGGCCAGGGCCAGCGGTCGAGGCGCAGCCGCCGAAACTGGCGCGGATAAAGCGGAAAAAGACGCGGCGTTTCAGGCGATTATCGGCAAATCCCCGGCAATCGAAGAGCTGCTTGGGCTGGTCGCCCGCGTCGCCCCGACCGAGGCGACGGTGCTGATCCGCGGCGAATCCGGCACTGGCAAAGAGCTGATCGCCGACGCCCTGCACACCGGCAGCGCCCGCGCCAATGGGCCGCTCGTCAAGGTCAATTGCGCGGCCTTGACGGAAACGCTTCTCGAATCGGAACTCTTTGGCCACGAAAAGGGGGCCTTCACGGGCGCCGATCGCCAGCGTGACGGCAAATTCATGCAGGCGGATGGCGGCACGCTCTTTCTCGACGAAATCGGCGAGACCAGCCCGGCGATGCAGGTTAAGCTGCTTCGTGCCCTGCAACAGCGCGAGATTCAGCGGGTCGGCGGCGAGGTGACGATAAAAGTCGATGTTCGGGTCATCGCCGCCACGAACCGCGATCTGGAACAAGAGGCGAGAAACGGCAATTTTCGTGAGGATCTGTACTATCGCCTCAACGTCGTGCAACTGGAGGCGCCGCCGCTGCGCCAGCGGACCGGGGACATCCCGCTTTTGGTCAAGCATTTCGTCGCCAAATTCGCGGCCAGGAACCGCCGCGTCGTCGAAGACATCAGCGACGAATGCCTGCGCCAGCTTGTCGCCTATCCCTGGCCGGGCAATGTCCGTGAGCTGGAAAACGCTATCGAGCGCGGTATCATCCTCATGCAGGGTAGCCATCTGACTGAAAAATCGCTGCCCCTGACTATTCAGCGCTATCAGAGCGGTGGTGGCACCAGCGTTGATGGAAACCAGACCAAGATTGGAGATTCGTTGTCGGAAGCGGAAAAACGCCTAATACTGCAAACCCTGGCCGTCACCGGTGGCAACAAGAGCGAAGCGGCCCGGCGTCTGGGCATCACCCGCAAAACCCTGCATAACAAGCTGGAGCGCTATGAGCAAGAGTAAAGGGATGGGCGCCATGCCGCGCTGGTAATAATTTCGCACGATTCAAACATCGGGGGATGGATATGAAAATACAGTCGCTACATCTGGAAAACTATCGCTGTTTCGAGAAACTCGATATTGATTTTGACCCGCAACTGACGGTTTTGGTCGGTGACAACGGTTCCGGCAAAACGGCGGTGTTGGACGCGGTGGCGGCTTTTTTACAACGCTTCATAGAGTTATCCGGATCTGACGATATTTTGAGAGGAGTGACATTCGATATTGTAAAACCAAATATGTTCGAGGTATCGGATTTAACAATTGGCACGCCAAAATGGATTATTTGTGACTACACAGTCGTTGAAGAAAGATACAAGAAAGGGACACCTTTTTCGGTGGCTTATACAGGGCGTTTGAGTAAAAGTGGTGATGAGATTGAAACTGTTCCTGTTAAAAAAACAGATGGAGAATATACAATTCAAAAAATTCGGAACAATGATGGAACATCTACGTATATGATGCCACACATTACGGAGAATCTAATCCTTTCTCCTGTGATTAATCAGTATCAACAATGTGAAGAAAACACTAAATACCCGGATGGCAAGCATCCGAAATGTGATGAGTGCAGGACGACAGGACGTTGCGCCACTCCCATTTTCGTTCAGTATTCCTCGCAACGTTCGCTCAAGGCGTATATTCAGCAAGCGAATGATACTGCTTCAAAAATGAGAAAAAAAAATGGCGTTGTTTTTTCGCCCAACCTTGATTTTCAGAAGTCTTTGAAATGGTTTGACGCGAAAGATGCTGAGGAAGCTCGCGCTCGTAGTAATAAACCAGATAAAAAAGGCTATAGAGACTCTATTTTGAAAGCGGTACGCGATGCAATTTCTAAGGCCCTTGGAACCGATGGGAATACCTACGAATTTCCACATATGGACAGTGTGCCGCCAAAACTCTTTATCAATCATCGCGAGTCAGGAATTCCTTATGAAGTAGGCCAACTTAGCGACGGCTACCGCACTATGCTGGCCTTGGTTATGGATTTGGCCCGACGCATGGCGACCGCCAATGAACATGTTAAATGGCCGGAAGGACAAACTGTGTTGCATTCCCCCGGCATTGTACTGATCGACGAGGTGGAATTGCATCTGCATCCGTCCTGGCAGCAAACGGTGCTGCCGAAGTTGACAGAAATTTTCCCGAATGTGCAATTCATCGTCACCACCCACAGCCCGCAGGTGTTGACTTCCATTGAGCCGAAGCATATCCGAGTTTTGAAAGACGGTCAGGCTTTTCCCGTGCAAAGCAGTTCATTCGGCGCCGAAAGTTGGCGTGTTTTGGAGGATATTCTGCAAGTACCTTCACGACCTGACAATGATGCAAAAAAGGAGTTAGACAAGTATCTGAAGATGATTAACAATGGGCAGGGAAAGAGCGAGGATGCTCTGCAATCACGTAAAAAGCTTGATGAATGGCTGGCCGAGGATCCGGTTCTCGACGAAGCGGATATGTTCATCATTCGCGATGAACGGCTGAAGGCACGGGAGGGAAAGTCTCGTGCATAAATTGACTAGGCCGAAAGCGCCCGAAATTTTTACCAAGGCAGTCACCGAGTTCATACTGGACTTTCCGGTCAGAGTGGCTCAATCGGAAGGCAAGCGATGGGAATCTTTTCGTGATACCCAACGGAATGCGTATCAAAAGGTGCGGGATACTTTGGAGTGCAATCAAAACGGTCTATGCGCCTATTGTGAAATAGCGCTATCAGATAACAATAAACAAGTAGAGCATTTCACACCGAAAATTCTGTCCGTGCCGGGACAAGACCACACCCTGGATTTCACAAATTTTTTGCTCTGCTGCAAAGGCGGGGCGAATCCTTTTGGCGATGCGCAAGGTGGGGAATTTTCCGATGATCCGACACTGGCGGATAATTTGAGCTGCGGGCAAAAAAAAGCTGATGAAGACCCTTCCGGACGCTGCCTCAATCCGTATGAACTGCCAGACTTTCCGATTTTCAAATTGGATATGGTGGGCGGTGGTCGTAGCGGCGCCGCTCTTTTTCTCGTTGATACTGAAGCATGTCAACGCGCTGGGATTCCTCCGCAAGCAGCGGAAACGACATTGCAAATCCTCGGCCTCAACTGTCCGCGCCTTTCCCGGAGACGCCGGACGATTTCTAGAAGTTTGGATAAAGAAATCAACACAGCGGCTGATGAGGATGAACTGCGTCACATCGCTGAGTTCCATCTGTCGCCGCCGACCTCTTTTTACACCACCAAATTGCTATATTTGTCGGCGTATCTTCCCGAATCGCTCCCATAGTGAGGGATGGGGGAAGCCATCGCCATAACTCAAAGGAGAGGACATCATGAAATTCCACGACATCACCTGTAGTCAGTGCGGAGCCTGCGTCAAAGAGTGCGATCCGCTGCGGACAGCGATCAGCGAGACCGATAGCGGTGTGCGCATCGACCTCGACCTGTGCATCGCCTGCGGCCACTGTGTGGCGGTCTGTCCGACCGACGAGATGGAGCATCCGCTGTCGCCGCGTGAGGCGCTGATGGACAAGCTGCCGACCCCGGAAGCGGCGGCGATGTATCTGCGCAGCCCGCGCTCGGTGCGCTTTTATAAAAAAGAGGGGGCGCCGCGCGAGACGCTGATGCGGCTGCTCGATATTGGCCGCTACGCTCAGACCGGCATCAATACGCAGGGAATCAGCTACTTGGTCGTCGATGGCCGGGACAAGGTCGAGGCCCTGAACGCTTTGTTCTGCGAGACGGCGCTGAAACTAATCCCGGAACATCCGGAGATGGCTCGGCTGACCGAGTTTATCGAGCTGCAAAGGGAGCGTAAAGAGGAGCGTATCTTCCGTGGCGCGCCGCAAGTGATCGTAGCTTTGGCCGACAAAGATCATCCCAGGCCACGTGAAAACGCCCAGTTTTCCCTGACCTTCATCGCCCTCTTGGCGCCGACGCTCGGTCTTGGCACCTGCTGGGCCGGGTATTTTGAATCTCTGGCCATTCGCGACCGTTTCGCGGAGCCGTTCTGGAAATTTTTGAATCTTGCCGATAACATGCGCATTCGCGGCGCCCTCATGGTCGGTCTGCCGGATGTGCAATTCCGGCGGCTGGTGGCGCGCAACCCACTCAGCGTCGAGTGGCGCTAAGCGGCGTCCCACGGCGGTCAAAGAGATTGAGGCCGTCACCATTATTCAACCCAGGAGAAGAGAATGAAAATCACGCTGATGATTTCTAGCGCCACCGCCGAGGTGGTGTGGAACGCCTTCCGGCTGGCCAACATGATGCTGGAAGGCATGGATGATGTCACCATCTTCCTTAACGGGCCGTCGGTGCGCTACGCCGAAATGGCCACGGAACAGTTCCCGCTGAACGAACTGGCCAAGATTTTCACCTTGTCGGAAGGCCGCCTTTTGGCTTGAGGGAAGCTCTTGGACCTTCACGGTGTGAAGGACGGTTACCATCAACGCGGCACCCAGAAAGATTTGTACGCCCTGATTCAGGAGAGCGACCGGGTGATTTCCTTTTGAATGGGTGGCTGAAGCCGCCACCACATTTGCCTTTTCCTCAACCCCACCCGTCCCGGACGAGTGGGTTTTTTTTGTTGCTGTCGCTGGGCAAGCGATCCATTTTCCCGGAATACGAGATTCCGTTATTATGGAAAACATCCCCCTCCCCACAGCGATAAATTCCTTAATTTAGGAATTACTGGCTGCGAATGTTTTCGTAATATCGGAAATCCCAAGGGTGGCACATTTTCCACTATTATATAGTATATTGAAATTACTGTATATTTTTTATAAAGAAGAAAATTTCATTCCTCTCCTCATGGTCTGGCACGGTACTTGCTTAATATGCCAGCGATGATGACATGGCGCGGCCAGCAAGCGGCCAGCGGCGAAAAAAGAAGTTTTTTCACGGAGGAAAGGGCATGAAAAAGTATTCGCGTTTGTTTATAGCTTTGATCGCTGGTTGCTGTCTGGTGCAGGCGGGGCAGGCTTTTGCCGGATCGCAGACCTATCCGTTTCCCGATGACACGCTGGTCTTCCCCGACTACACGGGCACCAATACGGTAGATAGCATCGTCATGCCGGATATCGTCGGCCTGACGGTGACCTGGAACGATGAAACCGGTCGTCTGGAGAGCATCGTCCTCAATTCCATCAAATCATACGTTCAGTGGGATAGCCTATTCATCAACGTTGATGGTGACAGTAAAAACTTTAACGGGGATGGCTGGGATTATCTGGTGCATACCGGTACCGGCACTTACGGCACAATAGAAGGAGCGAGCGTCATTCCCGGTCCAGGTCTGTACTCGGTCAATGTCAACTGGGATTACACCACTTCAACCGGGCGGTATGGCCATGACAATGGTATCAATGCCAGCGACCTGACCATGCTGGAAAGCGGTTTTCAGGGGGTCGTCAATTATAATGCGATGTACGGTATGTACTCTCTGGTCTATGACTTTTCCTCGCTCGACACGGCAATCTACTTGACTGACAATTTCGTCATTGGTTATACGCCCTACTGCGCCAACGATGTCATCCTTGCCTATGGCGCGGATATGACTCAGTCGGTGGGCAAAAACCCGACGGTGCCGGAACCGGCAACCATGGTCCTCTTCGGCGCTGGCATGGCCGGCCTGGCCGGCTGGCGGATGCGCCGCATGAAAAAGTAAGCATCCTCCGCTCTCTCATCCCTCTTTGTTCAGCCCCCTTCCCGTTTGGCGCGGGAAGGGGCTTTTTTTTGCCGCCGGTGGCGGAAAAATCTCTTTCCCTTCCGGGGAATCTGCCGATATGCTGAAGTTGAACCTCAGCCCAGGATTCCCCATCATGTCCGAAGAACATCCCGCGCCGAAAAGCGGTTATCCCTATGTTGACCGCCGTGGCATGGCCGACAGCGTCTTCCCGGTGGAAGACAGCTTTCTCTCCGGCGCCATGCCGCCGGCTTCCCACTGGTCGGTCGGCTGGGCCGATCTGATGATGACCATGTTCGTGCTGTTTCTCGTTTTGTATATTCAGCAGAGTGAAAAACAGCACATGCTCGCGCCGGCCAAAACCGAGGTCATTGCTGGCGATACCGCCCAGGCCGTGTCCCCGGCAGCGCCCGTCTTGCCGAAAATCACCGATGGAGCGCCGTTGGTGACGGCGGGCAGCGTCCGGAAAATCGAGCCGGACGGTGGCGCTGGCCCCAAAATCGCTCCTGCCGTCGCCCCACCCACCATCGCCGAAGACGCCGTCACCGGCAATGACCCGGAAACGCGCTGGTATCGTCTGATCCATGACCTGATTTACCGCCAGCGCCTGTACCAACGCGCCACGATCGACCGGTTAGCCGATGGCTCGCTGCGCCTGCGTCTGCATACCGACTGGCTGTTCGCCCCCGGTCAGGCGGTGTTGGCTCCGGACAAACCGGAGTTGCTGCGGCAACTGCTCGCTGGTTTGCGGGCTTTTCCGGCGCCGGTAGCGGTCATCGCCTACACCGACAGCCGCCCGTTGATCGCCAGCCCCTTTGCTGGTAATTGGGAATTGTCGGCGGCCAGGGCCGGTGCCTTCGCCCGCTTTTTGACTGAAGACCAAGGCGTGGCCGCTGGCCGCGTCACCGCCGCCGGTCGCGCCGATAGCGAGCCCGTTGTCACTGGCACCGATGCCCAGGAGCAGGCCAAGAACCGCCGCCTGGAAATCATCGTTTCACCGCCCGCCCGTTAAGAAAGGATCATCCATGCAAAAAGAGAATTTCATTGGCGCCGCCCTGGCGACGGCCATTTTCCTGGCCAGTTTTTTCTTGAACGGCAATCTTGGCCTGTATGTCAACCTCTCCGGCCTGATGGTGGTCTTGGGCGGGGTCGCCGCCGCGACGCTCTTGAGTTTTGGCTGGGGGCAACTGGTGGTGGCGGCGCGGGTACTGCTGTCATCCTACCGCAAACGTGTCATGCGCGAGACGGAAATCATCAACCTGCTGATCGACCTGTCGATCCGCTCGCGGCTCGATGGCATCCTCGCCCTGCAACAGCAGGAGCAGGAGACGACGGTTCTGTTTCTGCGCCGGGCCCTCGGTTGCCTGGTCGATGGCTTCAAAGCCGAGCAGATGCGCGACATCCTCAACGCCGAAATGTACTTTTTCCGCCTGCGCCGCGAGGAACTGGAGCGGATATTCCGCGCCGTCGCCAATTTCTCCCCGGCCTTCGGCCTGATTGGCTCGGTGATTGGCCTGGTTGCCATGCTCGGCGGCATCGACAGCACCGAGGTCATTTTACGCTCGGTGCCGATCGCTCTGACCGCGACCCTCTATGGGCTGGTCATCGCCAACTTTTTCTTTCTGCCCTTTGCCGCCCGCCTGCGTGAACGCACCAATCAGGAACTCTTGCTGCAAAAGATCATCATGGAAGGGGTGATCGCCATCGAATCGGAAATAAACCCGGTGATCCTGAAAACCAGGCTGGAATCGTTTCTGACGCCATCGGCCCGCGATGAAGAGCTGGTCTCCTACCAGACCATACGGGAGAAATTCCTGGCCGGGCGGCGCGACGCGGGCGAAGAAGTGGACGAAGAGAAAGAGCGGCAGGGTGAGCGGGCTGAAGACGGCGAGACACTGACCCTGCGCGATTTATGATGTTTACGGCTTGAGGACGATTTTTGCCTGACCGTCTTTGATCTTGATTGACTCGACGCCATTGGCGAAGCCTTGCCAGAAACCGCCGGCGGCCCCGTATTTTTGCACCAAATCAATATTTTTCAACTGGCCGAGCCAGGCGTTCGGCATCGGCACGCCCATCACCGACACGCCGCGCACGGCCACCACCGGGCGGCCATCCCGATAGGCCAGCGTCAGGCCGGCTTTGATCCGCATGGCCTGGCCGCCAAACAGCGGCGCCCTGGCGTCGGTCGGAATCAGCAGGGTGGCGCTGACCAGATCGTCTGTGAGGCTGATCGCCACCTTGCCGGCCATATCCGGGTTCCTGGCAATCAGGGCGTTCAGCTCTTTCTCGGAAAAGACGATTTCCCGTGAGGCGCCTTCCTCGCTGTAGGGCGAGGAAGTGGCGATTTCGCCGTTCGAGGTTTTTGTGTTCGCGCCTGTGCCGCCGCTTGTGCCGCCAGCGGTTTTTCCGCCATTTTCCATGGCTTCGAGCCGCGCTAGCTTGCTCTCAAGTTTTTGTTCTTCCGCTGGCGTCAGCGTTACTGGCGAAAAGGGTGCCGGAAAGAGCCACAGTTTGATCAGCCACAGGGTGGCGATCATGGTGATGAACATCGCCGCCACGAGAATGGCCAGCATTTTGCCCAGTGACAGCCCTTTTGCCGGCGGCCTGGCCGCTCCTATCGTTCCTGCCGTTTCCATAAAATCCTCGTCTCGTTGGCGTGAAAAAATGATGGCGCAGGCTAGCATATGGGGCCACGCCTTTCATCTTTTTTCGTCGGCCCGCCGTGGGGAAAGCGGAAAACCGCAATTTTTTACAATTCATGCCGCCAGGCTTTTGTTATCGTGATGGCAACAAACAATCGCATCAAGGAGGCGAACATGAATCAGGATATCTTTACCTTATTTGCCGAAGGCACGCTGGCCGATGGCGACAAACGCATCGCGCTTTCCTCGTTGGTCTGGCGGGCGCATCAGCAATTCGCGGGTGTCTTTCTCAAAGACCTGGTGACGCCGGAGCAAACCGACGGCGCCTTCACCTGCCATCTGGTTAAAATCGAGCCGGGCCACAGCATCGGCTGGCATTCGCATCCGACCAGTATCGAGTTGCACGAAGTCGTTGGCGGCGAGGGAGTGTGCCGCACCGAACAGGGCGATATCCGCTATGTGCCGGGAACCATGGGGATCATGGCCGCCCGCGTCGGCCACGAAATCGTCGCTGGTGAGCGGGGCCTTTTTCTCTTGGCCAAATTTGTTACCGTGGCAGTCTGAAGCTGGCCCGGCGGAACTGGATTGGTGTCAGGCGATGGTGTCGTTTGAACAACTTGCACATGTGGCTTTGATCGGTAAAGCCGGTGACTACGGCCAGCCCCGTCAGGTCGGCGCCATTGCGGATACCGGCGCGAAGCAAGCGGATGCGGCACTGCGTTTGCAATGCGTGCGGTGTCATGCCAAAACGCCGTTGAAAAGAGCGGAGGAAATGCCATCGGCTGAATCCGGCTTGCCTGGCTATTTCCTCTAGCAGGCTGTTGAAAAATAATTTCAATTGATTTGCTTAATTTTGTATTTTTGAAATTCTGCATATTCAAGGATGGGGTCATCCGTTTCAGCCCAGTGATTTCAGTTTTTTTCATGCCAGGTTTGACCTT
>Ga0209629_10000023_pt1 | contig 64359 bp, 46 predicted proteins | sample TergutCu122P5_FD_187286 | JGI IMG/M metagenome (GOLD analysis project Ga0209629, IMG submission 187286) | Cubitermes ugandensis P5 segment gut microbial communities from Kakamega Forest, Kenya - Cu122 P5 (SPAdes) (version 2) | ecosystem: Host-associated > Arthropoda: Insects > Digestive system...
ACAAAGTTATCGGATATTTCGTTCTCATATATATCCCCCGTCGATACATTTGAGAAGATTATATCATTTATATTTAACTTTGTCACTATACTAGCCTCTCGTATCATATTGATCTTTCCGCCGGCCAGCAGGATTTTGCGCTCCTTGTCCGATACATCCAGACAGAACTCGAACGCCTTCCCGCCGGATAAGGCGGTCAAAACGCCGCCGCGCGCGATCTGCGCGGGAATGTCTTCGAATACCAGCTCGTCCAGCAGGTTGATTTTGTCATAATCCTCGGGATTATTGAATGTCAGCGGCAGAATGCCGGAATTTATCAGGTTGGATTTGTGTATTCTGGCGAAGCTCTTGGCGATCACCGCGTTCACGCCCAACTGAAGCGGGGCCAGCGCCGCGTGCTCCCTGCTGGAGCCCTGGCCGTAGTTCTCCCCGCCGATTATCGCGCCGCCGCCGTTTTCCCGCGCCCTGGCGGCGAAGTTTTCATCGCAGGGGGAGAGGCAGAACGAGGCCAGATACGGGATATTTGAGCGGAACGGCAGCAGCTTCGCGTGGGAAGGCATGATATGGTCCGTCGTAATGTTGTCGCCCAGCTTGATGAGGACCCTTGAGCGCAGATCCCCCTCCGGCCGCTTGTTCAGCGGGAAATCCTTTATATTGGGCCCCTTCTCGACGACCGCGCCCGAGGGATCGTCCGGGGGGATTTCGATCATGTTATCGTTGACCGCGAAGGCCTCCGGAACCGGTATATTCAAATCCAGCCCGATGCCCATCGGGCTGGTCAGTTCTCCCCTGACGGCGCTCAAGGCCGCGGTCTGCGGGCTGACGAGATAGACCATGGCGCTTTCCGTGCCGGAGCGGCCTTTGAAATTGCGGTTGAACGTGCGCAGGGAGACGCCGCCGGTCCTCGGGGACTGCCCCATGCCGATGCAGGGGCCGCAGCCGGATTCCAGTATCCGCGCGCCGGCCTCCACGAGCGTTTTGAGCGCGCCGGCCTCCGCCAGCATGGACAGCGCCTGCCTTGAGCCGGGGGATATGACCAGGCTGACGTCCGGGTGGACGGTCCTGCCCTCCAGTATCCTCGCGGCGATCATCAGATCCGCGTAGGAGCCGTTAGTGCAGCTCCCGATGGCGACCTGGTCGGGCTTTAAGCCCTGCAATTCGGAGACCTTTTTGACGTTGTCGGGGCTGTGCGGCATGGCGGCCAGAGGCTCCAGCCGCGAAAGGTCTATGTCTATGACGCTGTCGTAGGCCGCGCCCTCATCCGCGGAAAGCTCGATAAAACAGTCCTCGCGTCCCTGCGCTTTCAGGAACGCCCGCGTCATGGCGTCGCTGGGGAAGATAGACGTCGTCGCGCCCAGCTCCGCGCCCATATTGGTTATTGTGGCGCGCTCCGGGACGGTCAGGGCCGCGGCGCCCTCGCCGGAATACTCGATGATCCTGCCGACGCCGCCCTTGACGGTCATGACGCGCAGGACCTCCAGGATGACGTCCTTCGCCGACACGCCGTTTCTGAGCTTGCCGGACAGGCGCACGTTCACGATGGCCGGCATAGAGATGTAATAGGGCGAGCCGGCCATGGCGCAGGCCACGTCCAGCCCCCCGGCGCCTATGCCCAGCATGCCGATGCCGCCGGCCGTGGGCGTGTGGCTGTCGGAGCCCAGCAGCGTCGCCCCCGGCCGGCCGAACCGCTCTATGTGCACCTGATGGCAGATGCCGTTTCCCGGGCGGGAGAAGCGTATGCCCTTCTTGCGGGCGATGGTCTGGATAAACCGGTGGTCGTCCGCGTTCTCAAAGCCCTCCTGGAGCATGTTGTGGTCTATATAGGCCACGGACAGCTCCGTCTTGACCCGGGGCACGCCGATGGCCTCCAATTGCAGGTACGCCATGGTGCCCGTGGAATCCTGGGTAAGGGTCTGGTCGATCCTTATGCCGATCTCCCGGCCCTTTGCCATCGCGCCCTCTGTTGCGTCCGTTGCGTCCGTTTCATTTATCAGGTGCGCCTTTATAATCTTTTCCGCAAGCGTCAGCGCCATAGAATAAAACACCTCTTATTCATTGTATATCAAAACAGATCGATATCCGTCTTTGCGTCCAGATTGGTCTCTATCGTCCACACATTGGCTATGCCGTCGTTCATGAGGAACACAATAAAGGAATCATAAAATTCCTGAAGCGGAACACTTGATTTCCAGCCTTTTAAAAACGCCCTCGTCGGATGCTCTGATATCTCTTCCTTTAAATCATTGCTGTCCGCAATTTTGAGGGTTCCCCTTATTCTCACTTGGATATTTTGTAACGGGTCAAAAAAACAGAGCTGCACGTTTGGATTTTTCAATATTTGTTTGTATACGTCCTTAAAAGCGCCGGTGTGAAATATGATACCCGATTCATCGGCTTTGTAAAGCAGCATTCCCCTGACCCTCGGGAGATTCTTATCCATGTCGTCTATGGTGGCCAAAAAAAATCCCGGGTTTTTGTTGATCAATTCAAAGATGGCTGTCCTGTCCATATTTTTTCTCCTTCAGATATTATTATCAGTGCCGTCATTCAGCCCTTCCAGCAGCAGATCATGATATACCGCCTCCAGTTCCTCGTCCGCGATGAGCGTCACGCGGCCCTCGTCATACTGCGCATCCACCCAATCCTTCATGCGCCGCACCATGGGATCGCCCTTGGCGTAAGCGCGCTCGCCCCTGAGATTGAGGTAGGTGTTTAAAAAGTGCGCGATGCCGGCGAGGCCGGAGGTGTTGGACACGGCGACCCTGCACGGGCGGTTCAGCAGCCGTTCCGTGTTGAAGACATTGTATATCTCCTCGTTTTTGAGCAAGCCGTCCGCGTGTATGCCCGCCCTGGTCATATTGAAGTTCCTGCCCACAAACGGCGTCATGGGCGGTATCTGATAACCCAGCTCCCTCTCAAAGTATTCGGCGATCTCCGTGATGACCGTGGTCCGCATGCCGTCCAATCTCCCGCGCAACTGCGCGTATTCAAAGACCATGGCCTCCAGCGGCGTGTTGCCGCAGCGCTCGCCTATCCCGAACAGGGAGCAATTGACCGCGCAGGCCCCGTAAAGCCAGGCGTTGGCCGCGTTCGCCACGGCGCGGTAAAAATCGTTGTGGCCGTGCCACTCGAGCAGCTCGCTGGGCACGTTGGCGTGGTGCACAAAGCCGTGTATGATGCCGTTCACGCTCCGGGGGAGCACCGCGCCGGGGTATGTAACGCCGTAACCCATGGTATCGCAGGCGCGTATCTTTATGGGCACGCCGGATTCCTTCATAAGGCGCATCAGCTCGCAGGCGAACGGCACCACAAAGCCGTACATATCCGCGCGGGTGATGTCCTCAAAATGGCAGCGCGGGCGTATGCCGGTCTCGATGCACTCGCGCACTATCGAGAGATAATGGTCTATAGCCTGCCGCCGGGTCATGTTCATCTTGTGGAAGATGTGATAATCCGAGCAGCTCACCAGGACGCCCGTCTCCCTGATGCCGATGGATCTGACGAGCTCATAGTCCTTTTTGGAGGCCCTTATCCAGCACGTGACCTCCGGGAACTCATAGCCCCTCTCCAGGCATTTGTACACCGCCTCCCTGTCCTTTTTTGAATACACAAAGAACTCGGTCTGGCGGACGACGCCCTTCTCCCCCGACAATTTATGCAGCAGATCATAGATATGCAGAATCTGTCCGGCCGTATACGGCGCCCGGGACTGTTGCCCGTCACGGAAGGTAGTGTCCGTGATCCAGATCTCGTCCGGCATGTTTATCGGCACGATCCTGTGGTTGAAAGCCACCTTCGGCAGGTCGTCATAATTGTACAGCGTACGGTACAGGTTCGGGGCGTCCACATCCTGCAGGGGATAGGAGGTCTCTATTCGCTCCAGCAGGTTCGTGCGCGGGTTGAAGTCAAACATGAGTTCACCTCTTTTAATAAATCTATCTGGCCTCTAGCCTCTAGCCCAGGTTCAGTCCCACCGGGCAGTGGTCGCTCCCGTAGATATGGTCCAGGATCAGCGCGTCCTCGATTCTGCCGGCCAAACGCTCCGATACGATGAAATAATCGATGCGCCAGCCGATATTGCGCTCGCGCACCGAGGGCATCATGGACCACCACGTGTACGCGTCCTTACGGTCGGGGTAGAGATAGCGGAAGGTGTCCAGGAAGCCAGCGCCCAGGAGCTCGGTCATCTTTTCCCGCTCTTCCGGCGTGAACCCCGGGTTTTTGACATTGGATTTAGGGTTTTTTATATCGATCTCGGCATGGGCCACGTTCATGTCGCCGCAGATTATCACGGGCTTTAAGGCGTCCAAACCCTTCACGTAACCGCGGAAATCGTCCTCCCATTCCATCCGGTACTGGAGGCGCAGCAGTTCGTGCTGAGAGTTCGGCACATACACGTTGACCAGATAAAAGCCGTCGAATTCCAGCGTGATGACGCGCCCCTCCCTGTCGTGCCGCTCCATCCCCAGGCCGTACGCGACGGAAACCGGCTCCGCGCTTGTGAAAACGGCCGTGCCGGAGTATCCCTTCTTCTCCGCGTCGTTCCAGTATTCACGGAAGCCGCTGAAATCAAATTCCGACTGGGCCCGCTGCATCTTTGTCTCCTGTATGCAGAAGACGTCAAAATCCCCGTTCATAAAAAAATCCATAAAGCCTTTCTTGACGCAGGCGCGCAGGCCGTTGACGTTCCAGGATATAAACTTCATAAAACCACCGTTCAGACAAGATATGAGATCAAAACAAGGGCATCACAGATTGATATTATCGGATTTGGCGCAATAAGTCAACGGTTTTCGCCTAAGGAACTGTCCGCAAATAACTTGGACATCTAAGCGGATAATTTTCCGCTATACTGCGTCATACTGTTTCTTGATGGAGGTTGACATAAATCAGCTATCCTTTATTTGCGCGCGCAGATAAACAAAAGGATTTCGCTGTGTCTGCGCGCATTCCGGATGTAATACCAATTCCAAGCTGAACCATTGCCATGGAGGGAAGTGAATCGCCAGAGGGCGCTGAACGTTCTGACCGAACATGGGAATGTGTGAAGCTGGAATTGGTATGGCTGCTTTATGTCAATGATAAAAAAGAAACAGTATCAGCGGAACCCGCCCGTAACGGTTGGGTACGAGCGGAACCCGCTTCCTTGTCCAGCGAAAAATTCCTTCGCTTATCTGTCCAATTTATTTTTTGACAGTTCCTAAAACCGCGTATTCGATCCCCAGCAGCAGGGCCGCCTTCTCAAACAGGGCCGCGTTGTGGCCCACGCTCATGGCGAAGTGGTGCGTGGGCGCGTGGGCGAACCACTCGTCCATGTAGGCGTCCGGGTGTTTGTTGAACCTCACCGGCGTCTGGGTGTTGCCGAGGGTCATGATTTGACCGGCGGTGCTCTGCGCCTCGGTGATCAGGAATTTCAGCGCGCCGCTCGCGGTCTGGGTGACGGAGAGGTTCGTTATGGGCCCGGTCTTCACCTTCGCCTCGACGCTCAGGCCGCTGCCCTGTTTGCCGTGATAGACGCCCAGGCCCCGCAGGATGGGCTTGCCCTCCGCGATGGCTATGTGGAACGGGCCGTCATGCCCCATTATTATCGTCCCGTCCAGGTAATCCGTGACCACGATCTCACAGAAACTGCCGCCGACGCCCAGGATGTCGCAGAGCTTCATGGCCAGGCAGGTCTTGATATCGGCCTCGCCCGCGCAGGGGACGCCCTTGGCCGTGAGCAGGCTGTGCCCCACGATAAAGCCGGATTGCAGGCGCTCGTATTCGCCCCCCGGCTCCCCGTGGTAATAATAGGCCAGCGCGTCCAGCCCGCGCTCCAGCGCCAGCTTCTCCTGGGCCGCCGCCACCCGCGCGCTCCAGGCCAGCTCCTCCTCGGAAGGCGGGTGATTGCGCGGGTCGGCCCCGGCGTCCCCAAAGCGGAAGAACTCCGCGATCTCCTCGCGCTTGCGCCGGACATCCCCGTCGCCGACATTTTTTAGCGCGCGGCTGAGGTCGCACATCTCCAGCAGTTCCACATGGATCCCGGCCTGTGCCTCCAGCGCCGTGAAATCGCTGTACATGTCCAGCATCCCGCTGTAGTAATTGCCCAGGAAGCCGAAATTCGCGCCGCGCAGCCCGCTGAGGACGGAGGCCGCCCGGACCCACTCCCCGATCTCCTTCCAGGCGCGGACGGCCTCGGGGCGCTCCGCCGTGTTCTCATCGGCCATGCTTTTATCCGGATCGGGCGCGCCGTCCATGCCCAGCAGGCCGTTCACCGCGTGAAAGGGGATGCCCGCCCGGTGGAAGGCGCCGGAGATCTCCGGCACGGGGCAGGCCCCGCAATGGGCCAGCCATTCCCCTACGGTGCTGCGCTCATAGTCGACCCGCGCCGCGGGCTGGAGATTCAGGATCACCGTCCGCGCGGCGCAGCGCCGATGCAACGGCAATATGCTGGCGCTGGTCACATAGGTGGCGCTGTGGGCCAATATCAGGTCGACGCCACGCGAATTAAAAAAGTCCCCGCACTTTTGGCCTGCCTCCGGGCAGTCCACCAGGCCGTAAAAGAAGACCTCCGCGCCCATGGCCCGGACTTTGCGCTCAATGAAGCCGCCGTATGACAGCAAGCGTTCCCGAAGCCCCGGGAACTGTTCCCAGTAAGCCGCAAGCCCCATGGAGTAGACGCCGATCCTGGGCTTTGCCGTATCCTTAAGTCTTTTCATAAATAAAACCTCCGTTCCGGATGCGCCGGATCAGCCGGATGCCCCGGCGCGATAATATGGACTTGAAATGCGTTTATTTTTTTGCTATTATTATAATAATATATATTGTGGAAATTTTTCAATACGATCCGCAATAAATGTATAATCATAAAGGGAGTGCTGTCAATGGCCGTTACAACTATTACCAAGGACAATTTCGCCGCCGAGGTCAACGCCTCGCCCGTGCCCGTGCTTTTGGATTTCTGGGCGGAATGGTGCGGGCCCTGCAGGATGATCTCACCGATAGTACATGAAATCGCCGAGGAAAACACCGCTTTCAAGGTCGGCAAGATCAATATTGACGAGGAGCCGGATCTGGCCCGGTCATTCCGCGTGATGAACATACCGACGCTGGTGATCGTCAAAAACGGCAAGGTCGTGTCGACGCTGGTCGGGCTGCGCCCAAAGGCCGCCATTATGGAGGAGCTCAGCAAGATATGAGCATATAGCAAAAACAGCTTTCCGCGGCCGGGAACTGTTTATTTCCTGACAGTTCCTTACGGAAAGCTGTTGCAGCGTTTAATATTTAAATCCCTTCGAGCCGCTTTCTGACGAGCTCACCGGCCAGCCTGCCGTCCGCCCTGCCCTTGATGGCGGGCTGGAGCGCCTTCATCACCTTGCCGAAATCCGCGGCGGAGGACGCGCCGGTCTCTTTGACCGCCTGATCGATCAGGGCGGCCAGTTCGTCCCCGCTTAACTGCCTGGGGAGATAGGACTTCAAGAGCTCCATCTGGCGCTTGAGCCCCTCTATGCGCTCCGCCCTGCCGTCTTTTTCGTAATCCGGCATTACGTCGTTCCGCTTTTTTAACTCACGCGTGATGACTTCCGTGACGCCGCCGTCGTCGAGCTCGCGTTTTTCGTCTTTCTCGATCTGAAGCACGCCGGCGCGGATTATCTGGATCACGTCCTTGCGCAGGCTGTCCTTAGTCTTCATGGCTTCCTTTAAATCATCCAGAAGCCGCTCTTTTAATGACGGCTTTGACGGCTGGGTCTCAGACAATCAAACCAGATCCATTCTTATTTTATTAACATTCCATTTTATTTTTATCCTATTGAATTTTAATTGAACTTGCGCTTGCGCGCGGCCTCTGATTTCTTTTTGCGCTTTACGCTCGGCTTATCATAAGCTTCCCTTTTGCGAACCTCACCCATAATGCCCGCCTTAGCGCATTTTTTCTTAAAACGGCTTAACGCGCTGTCCAAGGATTCATTCTCTTTCACCTTTACCTCTGACATGGATTTCCCTCCCTCCGGCCAATAAGATATACCCCGCCGCGTATAAATGTGGTGACTTAGTATTATATATTAACCGAAAGAGCTCCGGCATATATCCCGTAAGTCTCAAAAGATAGCCATAATTATACATAAAAATTTTGTAAATGTCAAGTTTTTTATCATCTTTGACAAGGATTTTTTTACCGCCTTATACAATTAAACAGCGCCTATAAACAGCGCCTAATCATACGCGAACTCGATGCCGAGCCCGCCGAAAAACCGCCTCACATAGTCCTCCCAGGCCGCGTCCAGCGTTTTATCCAGCGCGAAAGCCTTCTGGGACGTGGCGGTGTAACAGGTGACGTTTTCGCCGTCAAAGCGCGTGTTGAGCGAAAGCGCGCTGGCGTTCGGATGCAGCCTGAGGGCGTCTTTCATCGGCAGCGTGAACACGAGCTTCAAATCCCTGGGGCGTTTGCCGGCCTGTATGATGCCGCGGACAAACGGCCTGAGCTCGCCCCAGAGGCAGAAATCGCGCCCGGCCTCCGGGTCCGGCTTTAAGAGCAGCTCCCGGTCCAGCGCCCCGGAAATCTCAAACCGCGTGAACGTCGATATCTCTATCCCCCGTACCTCAAAAAAATCAAAGACATCGCCGATCAACAGCATATTCATATACCGCCGGACGTTTACGCCGCTTATCCCGATTGCAAGCATGTCACAACCTCATTCTTTGCAGATATACAATATTATATAACAGCGGAGCGGTTTTTTCCATAAGAAAACAAAAAAATATAACATCTCGCTTTTGAAACCGGGAAAAGCGCCCGATTTCAAAAGTGCGGCGGGGCCGCTTCTGTTCAATATTGCCCCGGCTTTGAGCCCGCTCAAATCCGTGGCAATTATTGAACAGAGACTTGTTATGACAAAAAAAGATATGCCACAGGGCATATCCATACGTCGAACTCACATTATGTATTGGTCAGGCCGAAGCTTATCATCAGCGCTTTGTCTACCTTTTCCATCAATTCCTCGTCCAGCATACATATCTTGCTGCCCAGGCGTTTTTTGTCTATGGTCCTTATCTGTTCCATGAGCACCACGGAGTCCTTGACCAGCGTGCATTGCGTCTTGTCTATCTCTATATGGGTCGGCAGCTTGGCTTTGTTTATTTGCGATGTGATGGCGGCGCAAATCACGGTGGGGCTGTGCCTGTTGCCTATATCGTTCTGCACGATAAGCACAGGGCGCGTGCCGCCTTGCTCGGAACCTATGACCGGACTCAAATCCGCGTAAAAAATATCTCCTCGTCTGACAAGCAATGTGTTTCACTCTCCGCAACAATTATATCGGAACGCCTCGGAAAATAAACGGAATAAACGGTACTGGTTATCTTTTGGAGCCGTCAGCCGCCGTTATCGTCATTATCGTCAGTGTCTTTAACAGTATTCCCGCGTTGCGAAAAGTATATACCGATAAATTTAATTAATGTGAGTTTGATGAACTGTATTGCTTCGCGCGTTGACTATCGGGCGGTCTCTAGGTTATGAGCGCTCGCAATGACGAATTGCGGCGCGCCCGCGTTTATCCGTCATTGCGAGCGCGCGTGCACTAAAAATCTAATGCAATAAACGCGCGAAGCAATCCAGCCGATTTGCACTGGGCTACGCTTAAACACGCAAGCCCCGAACGTTTAATCCCGCCGGACCCACGCCGATCAATTGAACACTTTCTCGTCCAGCGGCACGTTGTACTCAAATGTATTATATGTAACGATGATGCGTTCCGTGCCTTGCGCGTCGTATACGATCAACTGCACCGGCGCGAGGGTGGCGTTGTCTATCCAGAGTTTCTCCGTGGTCATATACGGATGATTGCCGGGGATTGCGGCCTCGAGCACGGTGCAGCGCCCCTCGCCGAAATTGGCGACGCTGATGGATACCTGGTTCGAGTTGAGGTAATTTTTGATGAAACTGGTGACGAACAGCTCGCTGCGCTCCTGGTTCTCGCTGGTGCTCACCTGGATCTGCGACTGCAGCCTCTGGTTGAACTGCCGGATGGATTTGCCGTCGTTTATGGTCACGCTGCCGGCGACATTGGCGGGGGCCGTGACCTCGATGCGATACTCCCCGTTTATTTTGCACTGCTGAACGGTCTCATATTTATTGCTGCCCTTGTTTGATTTATATTCCACGGTGGCGTCGCTTTTGTACGTCTGGAGCTCGATCAGTTCCTTCTGGATTTTTTCATACGCGCTCTTGTCCGCCTGCGTTTTGCCGCCGGACGGCTGCAGAACCTGGCAGCCCGTGAGCGCGAGCGCCGTAATCGCCATGACCGCCGCGATCTTTACGCCCAAACCAAAGAATTTCATGTCATCCCGCCTTTATAAATACAAGTTTATTAATGTATATACAGCCGGTTCAGAATTTATTCCTTGACATTGTCCGGCGGCTATGTTATGCTTTTGCAGTGTCTTTACCGCATGGAGAGGCGTGTCGGGCGTTTGCCAGACGCCGGGCACATCAAGCGCAGCGCCGTATCCAGCGTGTCACCATTATCAGGAGGTGTTTTATGTACGCGATCATTGAAACGGGCGGCAAGCAGTACAAGGTCAAGGAAGGCGACGTCATAAAGGTGGAGAAGCTGGGCCTTGAAGCCGACGAGGACTATACGTTTGAAAACGTCGTCCTGCTGGGCGGCGAAGGCGGCCTTGCCGTCGGATCCCCGTTCGTCCCCGGTGTCAGCGTGGCCGCGAGCGTCATGGGCGACGGCAAGGAAAAAAAGGTCATCATCTATAAGTTCAAGAGCAAAAAGGGCTTCCATAAAAAGAAAGGCCACAGACAGCCCTTTACGCGCCTTAAAATCAATAAGATCAGCACCGGGGAGGACGACGACCAAGAAATCGATACCGGGGAAATCGCTTCTGAGGCAATTGATTCCAAGGAAATCGATGCCGGGGAAATCGCTTCCGATGCGGCCGCTTCCGGGGCCGGCGAATAATCAGCCGGCCGCATAATTAGAATGATAAAAATCAGGATCCATAAGATAAAAGCGACGGTCTATAAGAACAGGGACGGGCACATATACGGCTTTGACATAAGCAGCCACGCCCAAAGCGCCGTGTGCGCCGCGGTTTCACTGCTGGCGCTCAACACCGTCAACGCCATAGAGCGCTTTACGGACGCCGATTTCACCTGTGAGTACGATGAAGACGCCAAGGGTTTTTTGTGCTTCAGGATCGAGGACATCGCCGCGGGCGGGTACATCAGCGGCGCGGACATCCTGCTCAAATCCCTGGAACTGGGCTTAAAGAGCGTCAAATCGCGTTATAAGAAGAATATAATACTGAAAATAGTTACAGAATGACAATTTGATTTAATGACAGTTTGATTCAATGACAGTTTGATTTAAGGAGGCGCAATATGTTGAGATTAGATCTTCAATTCTTTGCTCATAAAAAGGGCGTCGGCTCCACAAAGAACGGCCGCGATTCCGAGGCGAAGCGCCTGGGCGTAAAGCGCACGGACGGGCAGCTCGTGCTGGCCGGCAACATCCTATACACGCAGCGGGGCACGAAGATACACCCCGGCCTGAATGTGGGCAGGGCTTCCAACGATTCGCTTTTCGCCCTCGCGGACGGGCGCGTCAGATACGAGAGAAAGGGCAGGGATAAAAAGCAGGTCTCAGTCTACCCGCTGGAGATCGCGGAGTAGACGGGCCCGATGACAAACGGCCCGACAGACTGCCGGCAAACCGTATAACAGCGGCCGGGCGTGAAAGCCCGGCCTATGCTTTGATTCCGGACGGCCCGGGAGGACATGCAAAGGTCTGGTATCGATGATAAACAAAGCGTTCTCGGATAAAATTTACAATGCCGGTGAGTTCGCAAAATTTGTGAAATCGGAAACGGACGCGAACGTCAGGTATGAGCTCATAGACGGCTATATCTACATGATGGGCTCGCCGTCAGTGGTTCATCAGGAGATTGTAAAGTTTGTCAGCGGCGCGTTTGACGCGTATTTTGCGGATAAAGCGTGCAGGACGTTCTTTGCTTTATTAAACGTATATTTGTACGTATATCTGTTTGACATGAAAAAAATCCCCTTTGCGCTCGCCGCCAAGAGCAGATGCGCCAATGTTTTTCAGCCCGATGTGTTTGTTGTATGCGATAAGAAAAAGATAAAAAGAAACGGCGTTTACGGCGCGCCCGACTTGGTCGCCGAAGTCGTGAGCAAATCGTCCTCGCAGCCGGATTACGTCCTGAAGTTTAACAGCTATATGCGCTTTGGCGTCAGGGAGTATTGGATAATAAATTACTACGCCAAACAGATAGTTGTATATGTAAATATGCCGGACGATATCAATATGAAAGTGTACGGTTTTGACGGCGCCGTGCGCAGCGGCATATTCAGCGGATTAAGCCTTGATTTTAACGGCGCGGTTTTTGATGCCGATATATCTTGATACTTATAAGTGCGTCCTGTATATTAATGTGAGTTCGATTGCTCTTACACTACAACCGGCTAAAGCCGGAAGACTTGGTGACGCCTGAAAGGCGGATGTAATGGCTGACCGCGCGTCCGCAAAGCTGTAATCATAGAATGCCTTTAATTCAGCGGGTGGACAGCTCATCCACCCATACGGAATACGAAAGCTCGGCTTTGCCAAATTTCGCTAAAGAGAATCTGTCAAACTCACGTTATATTAATGTGTTCATGTGGTTATCGTGTTTTCAGGCTTTCAAATCTTGATTTGGAAGCCTTTTGAGCGTATAATGATATGCAAGGGGCCCGTTGTGAGCGAACAGCGAAAGGTTTCGGAAACGGCTTTGAGCACCGCGTTTATGCGGGCGCTGTCCTGTTATTAGGGCGGCTGGAACGTCTCGGGGCGGGATTATCTGGCGGAAATGTTCCTGCCGGAGCACAGGCGGTCCAGGCTCGGGGACGGCGCGTACCGGGATGCCGCCAGGCAGAATATACGCGCGGGCACATAAGAGTATATCATAGCCAGGACGGCTTATTTTGACGAAGTTTTACCGGGTGCCTGAAGGGCGGGGACCGCGCAGATAGTCCTGCTGGGCGCGGGATATGACACGTGGGCGCTCAGATTCAGGGAATATATATGTGGCGCGAAGATTCGAGGTTGACGCCCGCTTCACCCAGGCCCGGAAAACCGGTATCTTAAACCGCAATCACACGGATATCAGCCATATAAATTTCATGGCCGCAGATATTGAAACGGACAGCCTGACCGGCGCGCTGCTCGGCGCTGGGTTTGACAAACAGAAAAACGCGGCCTTTATATGGGAAGGCGTGACCCTGTGTCTGTCCAGGGAAGCTGTCCGGGACACCCTCAAAAGTGTGGCGCAGCTCGCCCGCGGCGGGAGCCGGATCAGCCTCGATTACCTGAATTTTGAGCCAAATTTTGAGCCGGATAAAGCGTCCGGGATCATCAGAAAGGACGAAGACCGTCCGGTTCGGAACGGATAAGGCGGGGATGGAGGGCTTTATGAGCGGCCTCGGGTTCGCCGTGACCGAAAACCTGGGCCCGGACGAGATATTGGAGCGCTTTTTTTAAAACGCGGGCAAATATCCGGGACAATGAAAACGACCATGAATTTTTTGAAGGCGGGCATATGTTCATAGACAAGACCAATATCAGCATCAAGGGCGGGGACGGCGGCAACGGCTGCGTGTCCTTCTACCGCGCGAAATACGTCACGAACGGCGGCCCGGACGGCGGCGACGGCGGCAGGGGCGGGGACGTGATCTTTGTGGCGGAGCCGGGTCTCTCCACGCTGCTGGATTTCAGATACAGGAGGCGCTTCTCCGCGGGAAACGGCGCGGACGGCGGCAAGCGCAACTGCACCGGGGCGGACGGGGAGGACATAATAATAAAGGTGCCGCAGGGGACCCTCGTCCGGGAGGCCGCAAGCGGCAAGGTCATGGCGGATATGAGCGCCCCCGGCGCGCCGCGCGTCCTGATAAAGGGCGGCAGGGGCGGCAGGGGCAACCAGCATTTTGCCACCCCCACGCGCCAGGCCCCGCGCTACGCCGAGCGCGGCAAACCCGCCAGGGAATACGACGTCACGCTGGAGCTGAAGCTCATAGCGGACGTAGGCATCATCGGCCTGCCCAACGTGGGCAAATCCACGCTGCTGGCCATGGCCACCAACGCCAACCCGAAAATCGCCGATTATCATTTCACCACCCTCTCCCCGAACCTGGGCGTGGTGCGCTCCCGGCGCGGAGCGGACTTTGTGCTGGCGGACATCCCCGGGCTTATCGAGGGGGCGAGCGGGGGCGCGGGCCTCGGCCATGATTTCCTGCGGCACACGGAGCGCACCCGGGCGTTTATCCACGTGGTGGACGCCGCGGCTATTGAGGGCGGCTCGCCGATGGAGGATATCATGAAGATCGACGCGGAGCTCGCCGCGTACAACCCGGCGTTGGCGCTGCGCCCGCAGGTCATCGCCGCCAATAAGATGGATCTGCCCGGCGCCGAGGAGAATTACCGCAGATTAAAGGAGCGCTACGAGCCGGCGGGCAGAGCGGTCTTCCCCATATCCGCCGCCGCGAACGCCGGCATAGACGCGTTGCTCGCGCACACGGAGGGATTGCTGCGCCTGAATCCGCGGGCGGTGACCTTTGAGGAGGACTTTGAGGAAGTTGCCGACGCCGACGCGGACAGGGAGCCGTTTACGATCGAAAAGACGGCGGAAAAGGGCGGCCCCCGCTTTATCATAGAGGGCGCGGGCATCGAGCGCATGCTGGGCCGCACCAACCTGGACACGGAGAAGGGATTCGCCTTTTTCCAGCGATATTTAAGGGAAAAGGGCATAAACGCGCGGCTGGAGGAGCTCAATATACAGGAGGGCGACTCCGTGCGGCTGTGCGGGTATGAGTTTGAGTATTATAAATAGGCGTAGGCGCGATATTTATAAATGGTCGCACGCCGCTGCATCCGTTAAGCGGAACGGTCAAGAACGTTCCCTACGGCCGTTTGGTGTGAACCGAAAAAAGACGGCTGCTTCAGGGCGGGGGCTCCGCTCCCGCCGTAACCCTCAAATTTTAGCACGTTTGGGAAGGCAACCAAAGCGGGCAAGCGTTTTGAGAACCGGGGGCTTGAGGATTATGGATTTGGCAATCAGGGAGGCGCAAAAGGCCGATTTGGAGCCGTTGATTGAATTGTATATGCAATTGCACGGAAACCGCGTGCCTGAATTTGATGAGAGGCTTGAGCTATTGTGGAGCGGGATTATCGCGGACAGAAACCATCATATCATAGTCGGAACGGTTGACGGGCGGCTTGTGTCGTCTTGCGCGCTGGTAGTTATCCCTAACCTGACGCATGGCCAGCGCCCGTACGCGCTCATTGAGAATGTTATCACGCACGCGGATTACAGAAAAAGGGGCTTCGCGACGCGGCTGCTCCGCTACGCCAGAGATTTGGCAGAGCTGGAAAACTGTTATAAAATCATGCTGATGACCAGCTCAAAAGACGAGAGCACATTGAGTTTTTATGAACGGGCGGGCTATAATAAGAACGATAAAACGGCCTTTATACAATGGCTGGATTGACAAAGGGGCAATATATGAACGCTGAAATTCTCGCCGTGGGCACGGAACTGCTCCTGGGCGGCATTGTAAACACCAACGCGCAGTACCTGTGTGAAAGGCTGGCCGGGCTGGGCATACCTGTGTATTATCAGACGGCCGTGGGGGACAACGCCGGGCGCATAAAAAACGCTTTGAAATCGGCGTTTGAGCGCGCGGACATCGTGATAACCTCCGGCGGCCTCGGCCCCACCGAGGACGATCTGACCAAGGAGACGGCCGCCGCGTTCTTCGGCAGGGAGCTGGTCATGGACGGGGAGGCGCTGCGGAATACGCGCCGCGTGTTCGAAAAACAGAATTCCGAGATGCCGGAGAGCAACCGCAAGCAGGCGCTGATACCGGAGGGCGCGAGGGCCGTGCCCAACGGCAACGGCACCGCCCCCGGCATAATCATGGAAGAGGGCGAAAAGACGCTTATACTCTTGCCCGGCCCGCCCTCCGAGCTCAAGCCCATGTTTGAGGAACACATAGAGGGCTATCTGCGCAAGCGCTCCGGCAACCCGAACCAGAGCTTTTTCTCGCGCTCCGTGCACATAACCGGCATCGGTGAGAGCATGGCGGAGGCTATGATGAAGGACCTGATCGAAGCGCAGGGCGGCAGCCGGTCCCTGACCATCGCGCCCTACGCCAAGGAATCGGAAATGTATTTCCGGCTGACGGCGGCGGCCGCAACGCGGGAGGAGGCCGACAGGATCATGCGGCCCGTGGCGGATGAGATGCGCCGGCGCTTCGGCGACAACATCTACGCGGAGGACGGACGCAGCCTTGCGGAGGTCGTCATACAGATGATAAGGGATCGGCGCATGACGCTGGCCTGTGCGGAATCCTGCACGGGCGGGCTGCTCGCGTCCGCGTTCGTGGACGTCCCGGGGGCTTCGGACGTGTTTTTGGAGGGTGTGATCGCCTACGGCAAAAACGCCAAAATTAGCCGTCTGGGGGTGAGCGCGCGGACGCTGGGGCAATTCGGCGAGGTCAGCGAACAGACCGCGCAGGAGATGGCGACCGGCATACGCAGGACCGCCGGCGCGGATATCGGGCTGGCGACGACGGGTATAGCGGGGCCGGGCGGCGGTAGCGCGGAGAAGCCCGTGGGGCTGGTCTATATCGCGGCCTGCGTCAACGGGGACGTATCCGTCAGGGAGCTGAACCTGTCCGGCAACCGCAATAAAGTGCGCGCCAAAACCGTGACCCTGCTGATAGACATGCTGAGGAGGACGCTCCTGGCCGGGGCGCCGGCGGGGCCGCTCACTTAAATGAGCAGAAAATCGGCGAACGCGCTGCTCTTGCTGACGGCCGCCCTCTGGGGCATGGGGTTCATATGCACGCAGTACGTCATCGAGGCCAATTTTTCCGCGGTCCAGCTCGCCGCGGCCAGGTTTGTCGTCGGGGCGGCGTTCCTGACGCTGGTCTTCAGGAAAAAGCTCAGGAACGTATCAAAGGAGACGTTTTTCGTCAGCGCGTTTCTGGGGGCGCTCATGGCTTTCGGGCTGGGCCTGCAGATATACGGGCAGAAATACTCGACCCCGTCCACCTGCGCGTTCATCACCGCCGTATACGTCATAATCGTCCCGTTCCTGGAATCCGCCATATTCAGGAAAGCGCCGCGGCCGCTGATCTGGGTCTGCGCCGCGGCGACGCTGGTGGGCGTCTGCCTGATATCCGTCACGGACAGCCTGACGGTGAGCCTTGGGGCGGCGCTGACGCTTATCGCGACGCTGTTCTTCGCCGCGCAGGTGGCGCTGACGGAGCTGTTTGTCAAAAAGCACGACCCCGTCGCGCTCGGCGTCGTCGGCGCGGATTTCATCGCCGTCTGCGCCACGGTGCTGGCGGTCATCATATATTTTATCGACGGCCGGCTGCCGGTATTCAATACCGGTTCTGTCATGAGCCTGCTGTATATGGGCCTGGCCGGCACAGGCATTTGCCTGGTCATGCAGAACCTGGCACAGAAGTATACCACGGCCTCCCAGGCCTCCATAATAATGTCCACGGAATGCATATTCGGCTCCGCTTTTTCCGTGATACTGCTGGGCGAGGCGCTGGGGATCAGGCTGGTGGCGGGTTCGGCGCTGATCGTCGCCTCCATAGTGATCTCCAATATTAACTTTAATACATTTAAACAAAAATCTGATAAGACGGGGTAGAATATGGACGACAAGAAGATCAAGAAAGTTACGGAAAGAGCGGCCTTCACGGAGTTCCGCAATACGCCGGAGCGGCAGAAGGCGCTGGAGACCGCGCTGGCGGAGATCGAGAGGGTATTCGGCAAAGGGGCCGTGATGAAGCTGGGCGAATCCCCCGCCATCGCGGACGTGCCCGTCATCAACACGGGCAGCCTCAGCCTGGATCTGGCGCTGGGCGTCGGCGGCATACCGCGCGGCAGGATAATAGAGGTGTTCGGCCCGGAATCCTCCGGAAAAACCACCCTGGCCCTGCAATTGGTCGCGCAGGTGCAAAAATTCGGCGGCATAGCGGGGTATATCGACGCGGAGCACGCGCTCGACCCCGTTTACGCGAAGAAACTCGGCGTCAATATCGATGAGCTCTACATATCGCAGCCCGACAACGGGGAGCAGGCGCTTGAGATCGCGGAGGCCATGGTGCGCTCCTGCGCCATTGAGCTGGTCATCGTGGATTCCGTGGCGGCGCTGACGCCCCGGGCGGAGATCGACGGCCATATGGGCGAGAGCCATATGGGCCTGCAGGCGCGCCTGATGTCGCAGGGCCTGCGCAAGCTCACCGCTGTATGCAATAAGACAAACTGCACCATACTGTTTATCAACCAACTGCGCGAGAAGATCGGCCAATTCGTCAGCGGGGAGACGACGACGGGCGGGCGCGCCCTTAAATTCTACGCTTCCGTCCGCATAGACATCCGCAAGATCGAGGCCATCAAGTCCGGCGACGCGTTTGTGGGCAACCGCACGCGCGTCAAGATAGCCAAGAACAAGGTCGCCCCGCCGTTTAAGACCTGCGAGTTTGATCTGATGTACGGCGCGGGCATCTCAAAGGAGGGCGACGTGCTGGATCTGGCCGTGAGCGTCGATATCGTGAGCAAGAGCGGAAACTGGTACAATTACGGCGAGACGCGCATGGGCAACGGCAGGGAGAACGCCAAGAGATATCTGGCCGATAACCCCGAGACGATGAAGGAGATAGACAACAAGGTCCGCGCGCATTATAATCTGCCGGCGCAGAACGAAAGGCCCACGTTTGAGCCGCAGCCCGCGCCCGAAAGGGAAAAGGACGCCAGAAAAGACAAAAAAGGCCCGAAATCCGCCAAACCAAAAGCGGACGACGCCGTCGAGATCCCGGAGGAGTATATCCGCGCCGGGTTGGAAGCGGCGATAGATCCCGATATGGAATCTATTGACTTGGATGATGTGAATTATGATATAGAATTTGAAGAATAATATTTACCGGGAGTTCGGCGCGCTGGATTGCTTCGCGCGTTGACGTTCAGGCGGTCTTAATGCTATGAGCGCTCGCAATGACGGATCGCGGCGCGCTGCCTTTTAATTGCGGCGCGCTCCCGTTTGTCCGTCATTGCGAGCGCGCGTGTACTTAAAACTCAATGCAGTAAACGCGCGAAGCAATCCAGCCGGTCCGCGCTATATTATAATTTGAATGTATAAATTCCGAACGGTTTAATTCCATAGAATTCACGTTGTTTACCGTAAACGGGCGGGGGCGCTGCTCGGGCGGGGGCTTTTTCCGGCCTCCAGCCTCTGGCTTCTAACCTCTGGAAGGGGGCGTCTTGTCCATACTCAACAGGTTGATGACAAAAGAAAACAGGGCGTTCGCCGCGATGCAGTTCGTTCAGTACGCGACATACTGCATTCCCATCGGGTTCTTCGTGGCGATACTGAAGAGCCTGGGGTATTCCGAGGGCGCGACGGCGCTGATCCTCGCGGGGACGAACGTCTTTACGATCCTGGCCCTTCCCGTATACGGCTACCTCAACGACTATGTGATAACCGTAAAGAAGGTCGTGCTGGCGAGCACGGCCGTGGCGTTTGCCGCAATAATCATGATACCGTTCTGCGGCGGGAACCTGTTCGCGGTGTTCCTTCTGTTCGCCCTGATCTCCATGTCCGCGCGCGCCCTGCCTTCGATCATGGACGGATACGTCACAAAGCTCACGCTCATACGGAGCGGCCTGACCTACAGCACCACGCGGGCCTTCGGGTCGCTCGGCTACGCGCTGACGGCGATAATAATCGGGCGCGTGATCGACAGGTTCGGCTTTACGGTGATCTTCTTCATTGACGCCGCCCTGCTGATCGTACAGTTCATCATCGCGCGCGGGCTGGAGGACGTGCCCCTGGCGCGGGCCGGCGGCAGGAGGGGCATGGCCGCGGCCGGGAGCGGCGCCGGTGACATAGGCTTTTTTGAGGCGATAAAACAGCTCTGCAGGATCCCGCGGTTTGTCATATACGTCGTGTCCACGACCATCTCGTATCTGGGCACAAACGGGGCGCAGAGCTTCTTGGTCATCCTGGTCTTGTACGTCGGCGGCAACAACGGCCAATACGGCATGGCGATCGCCATAATGGCCTTTTCGGAGGTGGCCGTGCTGCTGTCATACCGGCGGGCGCTGCGCGGGTTTAAGGCGCGGAATATCCTCATGGTTTCGCTGGCCGGGTTTTTGCTGAAGGCAGCGCTTTTCTCCGTATCGGGCACCGTGGGCATGGTGCTGCTCACCTGCCTCACGCAGGCCATATCCTACGCCATATTCACGCCCTCGTCGATGGAGTATATCCAGGAAATGGTGCCGGAAAATCTTATGGCGACCGCCATAACGCTCTCCTCCGCCGTAAACGGCAGCATAAGCAATATGCTCGGCGTGCTCGCGGCGGGCTTTCTGATCAATCTGTACGGCATAGTGTTTGTTTTCAGGGCGGCGGCGGTCCTGTGCCTTCTGGGCTTGGCGATCTTCGCGGCCGGCGTGATCCTGGGCCGCAAGGGGAAAAAGACGCGGCCGGCTCATGCGCGCGGGTGATAATTATGAAACGTTTGTTCATTATTGCGATAATAGTATTCCTGGCGGCGCTCCTCACAGGCAGGAACACGCCGTTTCACTATACGCCGGGCTCATACGGGGTGAGCTCCGTGGAGGCGGAGACCGCGGCCCCGGAAAGCGCGCGCGGCGCCGAGGCCCCCGCGCAAAACGCCGCCGGCAGGCCGGACGGCCCGGCCGCCGCGAGCCAAACCTCCATGCCAGATAATGGAACGGAATCAAATGATGACAATAATGACGCCGAACAGAATAAAGCCCGAATTTACGAGGTATACGTCGGCGGCGCGCTTGCCGGCAGCTTCGCTACATACGGCGGCGCGCTGAGCTTCGCCTCCGGCAGGGAAAAGGCCGCCGTCAAGTACAGCGACAAATCCGGCCCGGCTCCGGAGATTTGCCCGGAATACAGCGTGGACATACCGGGCGGCACATTGTATTTTCAAACGTTCGCGCGGGCGGCCGAATACTCCAGGGAACTGGCAAAGGACCCGGGCGGTCTGGCGGACGGACGGGCCGCCATCCGCGCCAAGGGGAGCGGCGGGCCGATATGGTCGGCCCCGTACGCCCTCCCGGAGCAAAAGCGCGTCGACGGCGTGCCGGTCATATCGCAAAACCCGGAGCTGGCCAGGGGGTGCGAGGTGACCAGCCTCGCCATGCTGCTCCAATTCTGGGGCATTGACACGGATAAAACGCGCCTCGCCGAGGAGATAAAAAAGGACGCCACCCCGTTTGCGCGCGTCAACGGGCAGATACATTACGGGAACCCTAACGACGGCTTTGTGGGCGATATCTACAGCCTCTGCACGTGCGGGTTGGGCGTCTACCACGGCCCCGTCGCCGAACTCTGCGCGCGGTACGCCCCCGGCGTCACGCACGACATCACGGGCGCGGACTTTGACGACGCGCTGTATTTCGTCGCAAACGGCCTCCCCGTCTGGGTCATATCCAACGGCTATTTCACCGCCCTGCCCGACAGCTATTTCGAGACCTGGATCACCCCGGAGGGCCCGATAAAGATAACCTATGACGAGCATTCGGTCGTCATAACCGGCTACGACGCCGACAATATCTACATCAACGACCCGCTGTCCGGCAAGCTGGCCATCCCCCGGGGCGGCTTCATCGCGGCCTGGGAGCAGATGGGCAGCCAGGCGGTCGTCATCGTCCCGGACCAAGAAAAGGGGGTTGCGGAATGAAACTCATATCCCAAATAAAATTTCGGTCGCCGGCGGTTTACTATGCGATACTCCTGCTGCAAGTCCTGGCGCTTTATTATTCCATCAGATTCTATTGGATGGGCATAAGCGGCGATTTATTATTTATCGACGCGCTGCATTTCAGTTTATCCTTTTTCAATTTGTTCTCGTTTTTGATCGGGCTCGCGGCGTTATATCTTTTGATAAAGAAATCGCGGGCCGCTTATTATTTTGAGCTCGTGTTTATAATAACGCTCCTGCTCAACAGGAGGATATTTGTATTGGACCTGGCGGTCATCTGTGTTCCCATCGTGTTCATGCTGCTTTTGAGAAGGGATTTAAAGGATCTGTTCGGCGTATCGGAAGCGGGAAACGACATCAGGGCTGTATTTAAAGGGTTTAATCAACATAAAGACGCAGACGATGAAAATACAGATGAAAATATAGATGATGAGGCGGAAAGCGCGTCCGGAGGGGACGACGCTCCGCTTTTGGAAACCGGGCCGAAGGATCTTAAAGGCACAGTGCTAAAGCATATCAAGGTTCTGCTGTTTTCAGTCATAACCATAATCGCTATATTCGCCTTCTCGCTCGCGGTATGTAACCTCAATAAGGTGTTTTATATGAATTTTTCCAAAGCCGATTACGCCCGCATCATCGATTATATCGACAGCACCTACGGCGGCCAGGTTGCAAATATCGACACAAGCGATTACAAGGAATTCGGGAATGTTTACGTCAGCCTGAACGACGGCCGGGGAGGGCGGATAGAGTGTACGCGCGGTACCGTCGTCGACGGCATCGTGCTGGAACCGCTGGAAGAAAAGTATAACCAGGCGATCAAAGAATACACCTACGGAGATTATACCTATTTCGTCCTGATACAGGCGCCGTATCCAGATACCGACAAATGGGTGGCAAACCTGACTTACTCAAAATCGATGCTTAAAATTATCCCGGAACCGGTCAATCCTTTTGACCCCGCTGAACCCCCGAAGAAAGCGGTACGTATATCGATACGCTGTACAAGGCTGCGTGCACGCTTTTAGACGATGGGTATGCCGTGGAGATTGACGAGTTGCCCTCTTTAATGGGATTGGGCGCGCAGCCCGCCTCCCTGTTTTTCGGATTCCTTATCCCCAAAGCCACGGATGAAACCGCTCCGCCGACCCACGCGACGTTCACCGAAAAATGCTCCAGGCAGGAGTTTGAGGAGCGGATAAATCAGCCGAAGCTTTAACCCGTGTACTCAAGGTTTACAATAATCCTAAATTCCCGAACTTTAACCCCCGTGTGCTCTTATAACACTTGAAAATACTAGCTTTGCATGGATTGAGGTTAATTATATACGGTTCCTAAATAGGTACAGTATATAATGTCCTTAAACTGCATGTTGTATGATGTTGAAGCAATACGGTACCTATAAAATCGGGAATTTAGGATAATTACAGTTTTGCGGACGCGGGGAGCTCGGCCCCTACAGCCGGGGAGGCTTTCTGCCGTCGCCGTCATGGGTATGAATTGCGGTTTTTGCTTTTTGCCGCTTTTTTCACGAACGCGCCCGCTTTATTCCCGCGCCCAGTTCCCGTTTTGGTATATGTAACGGACGGTTCCGACATCCCCGGATTCAACGGCGACGTTATCCGAGTTATTAATCCACGCGATGGTCTTTAAATCCACCGTCCGGTACTTTTCCTGACAATTGAACAACACGGTTTCATCCGCCGCGGAGCGTATGAGGAAACTGGCATAGACGCCGGTGCTGTCCTCGGTTTTTATGGTCCGCAGTATGTATTTGCCATCAGCGGACGCGACGGAATACGGCTGATATTCATGAGCTAAATCGTGGATTGCCTTATTATACGCAAACAGCGAAAAATCGACATACAGTCCGGCGGCAACCAGAACAAAAACTATGGCAGCCAAGAAATGAAATGGTTTTATATGGATTTTTTTCATAGTCCGCCCCCTGGTCAATCGAACAGCCTGAGCCGCCGCCGGAAATCGTTTCTCGCCCGGTCGCCCTCCGTGATGAAATGCCCTGCGGAGGGGATCGCGGCCGCGCGGTAATACTCCGGGTCGGCGGAGTTGAAGCGCCCGGCGGGCATGACGCGCGCGATATGGCTGTTCCTGCGCAGGTTAAAGGCCTGTACGCCGCCGGAGTTCTTGGTCACGTTGAGCGGGATGAGGGCGGTGTTGAGCAGCATGACCTTGTCGTCCGAGCGGATCAGGACCAGATCCGCGTCCTCCCGCGCGTGCTCGATGTACACGAGCGGCGATTTATCGGAGTACGCGCTGACGAGCTTTCTGCGGTTGACCTTTGTGGCGTAGCTCTCCAGGGGGACCTTGGCCAGTTTGCCGTTTTCAAACGCGAATATCATCATGCCGGAATAATCCCCGGCGGCGGCCATGCCGACGATGCGCTCCCCCTCGTCCATCCCCAGCAGGTTCTGCAGGAACTCGCCGATGGAGGACGCCTTGCAGTCCGGGAGCTCGTGCAGTTTGGCCTTGTACACGTTCTGCGCGCCGGAAAAGAACAGGATTTCGTTTTTATTGGAAGTCTCCAGCTCCTGTATGACGGTGTCGTCGTCCTTTAAATACTGCTCCCCAAATGACCGCAGGGACGTGAGCGGTATCTTCTTGAAATAGCTGTGCGCGGTCAGAAACAGACGCACGCCGTAATCGGCGATGAGGTCCTCGTGCGGCACCTCCCCGATGCCCTCCTCCGTGACGATCTCCGTGCGGCGCGGTTTGCCGTACTTTCTGGAAATCTCCTGCAATTGGGCAATGATCATGGCGTCTATCTTCTTGGCGTCGGCGAGCGTGCCGCTTAAGACCGCCAGCTCCTTTTTAAGGCTGTCGCGCTCGTTCACGCGGTTGAGCAGGTATTCCTTGTTTAAGTTGCGCAGCCTGATCTCCGCGATGAACTCCGCCTGCGGCGCGTCTATGCCAAAGCCCTCCATAAGGTTCGGGATGACCAGCCTGTCCTCGGGCGTCTCGCGTATGATGCGGATGGCCTTGTCGATGTCCAACAGTATCCCGGCCAGGCCTTCCAGAAGGTGCAGCTTCTCCTCTTTCTTCCCGATGTCATAGCGTATCTGCCGCCGGATGCAGCCCGCCCTGAATACATGCCACTCGCGCAGGATCTCCCTGACGCCCAGCGTCTTCGGCCTGCCGTTTATGAGGATGTTGAAATTGCAGGAGAAGCTGTCGCAGAGCGGGGTCATGTTGTAAAGGCGCTGCATGATATGGTCCGTATTCGCGCTTTTTTTTATGTCTATGGCGATTTTGAGCCCGTTCAGATCGGTTTCGTCGCGGATGTCGTTTACATCGCGCAGTTTGCCGCCCTTTACCAGCGAGACGACCTTGTCGATGACGGCCTCGATGGTGGTGGTATACGGCAGCTCGGTTATCTCTATGCAGCCGTTTTTGCTGTCGAACGCGTATTTCGCGCGTACCCGGAAGCCGCCCCTGCCCGTTTCATAAACGGCGTCCATCTCCCGTTTGTTGTAGACGAGCTGCCCGCCCGTGGAAAAATCCGGGGCCAGGAGGTGTTTGCCGATATCGCACTCCGGGTCCCTGATAAAGGCTATGGCGGCGGCGCACACCTCCTTGAGGTTGAAGCTGCACACGGAGCTGGCCATGCCCACGGCGATGCCCTGATTGGGCGTGACCAGCAGGTTGGGGAAGGCGGTGGGGAACAGCACCGGCTCCTTCATCGTGCCGTTGTAGTTATCGATAAAATCCACGGTGTCCTTGTCGATATCGCGGAAGATCTCCGCGCATATGCCGTCCAGCTTGACCTCCGTGTAGCGGCTGGCGGCGTAGGCCATGTCCCGGGAGTATTGCTTGCCAAAGTTGCCCTTGGAATCTATAAACGGGTGCAGCAGCGCCTCGTTGCCGTGGGTCAGGCGCACGAGGGTCTCGTAGATGGCCGCGTCGCCGTGGGGGTTGAGCCGCATGGTTTGGCCGACGACGTCCGCCGATTTTATCCGGTGGCCCGTCATCAGCCCCATCCTGTACATAGTGTACAAAAGTTTCCTGTGCGCGGGCTTGAAGCCGTCGATCTCCGGTATGGCGCGGGAGACGATGACGCTCATGGCGTACGGCATATAGTTTTCTTCCAGCGACACCGTGATGTTGCGCTCCGCGATCAATTCTTTGTAACGCTCGTCCGGCTGGCCCGGTTTCTTTTTTGTTTTATCGTTTGGGTTTTTGTCCGGCGTTTTGTCTGGCATTGGTCTATCTCCGTCAAATCATTGTATTTTAACGTCAGTTAATCTCTGCTAAAGTGCAGGAAGGATGAGACGTCACGGTGTCCTCTTTGTCTTTTTAAACACACAGAACCGTCCCTCATGTTCAAGCACAATGCGCAGATTGCAGCTAACAAAGCCTCGCTATTCGAGGATGGCGCGGTGCTTGGGGCGAATGCACTTGCACCTGTGGCTATGGCGGCAAATTGATAAGAGTGAAGCGGATACTTCAAAGAGAGGTATCCGCTTTTTGTTGCTGAGTTGCTATTTCGCAGTGGGTTCAACTCCAAAACTGGAGATATTACCTGTGTTGCGGTGTGCGAATATTTTTCCCTTACCTGTGGTGAGATTATATACGACAGACCACTGCAATTTATCTACGCCATTATAATAAATGCCCACTTGCGCAAGCAAATCAATCGCCTGTTGCTCGTACAGATAGCCGCCGTTTTGCTCTATCGCGCCTTTTACAGTGTCATAACGCTCAAACTCGTTAAACCCCTCGCCGATATTTAAGCCTTTGTAAGCGATGAAATTAGACGCGACTTGAAAATCATCGGTTGTGGTAATGGTTTGAAGCGCGTTGTCCCAATACTCCGCCAGCACCGAGTGTCCGCTCCTATCGGCAATCAGGAACTGGCAGGTTATGCCGGCGGAGAAATAGATGTTGTACTGCTTCATCAGTTCCACCGCCTCCTCCACCGTGGAAGCTTTGTCCAAGACAAGGCGGATGATGGTGGTGGTGCCGAGGGTGATTTTGTTATCGCCACTGGGGCCGTGGGCTTCAGGCACAGACAGAAGCGCGATGGCGAGGCCCTTTTCATTCATGCCGTCCCAGGGCATATACGGCGCGCCGAGCGCTTTGAAACTGCTCAAGTTCACGCCGGACGGGAACAAAGTCTTTGTGTAACCGAGAAAATCCAGCTCTACTGTGGACACGGAGCGAAATCCGTTGTTCGGCGAGGTAAACACCTGCATTGCGGGCGTATATGGAAAATCATAGTTGCGGCAGAACAGAACCTCTCCCCTTTCGTTTTTCACCATAAAGACCGTGCAACCGCCGCCGGGCTTGTCTGTAATGCCAAGATTGATTGGCAGACCGCGTAGGAGGCGTTTGGTGATAAATTGCCCCACATCCCCGTCGCTCTTTGCCCCTTTCTTGAGAAAATCGTCAAAGCCATAGTCGCCGCAATAGGTCATGCGTAACAGCGGGTGATCGTCTAACTTTTGTATGGACGCTAAACTGCGCAATTCGTTACGAAAAACCAGACTGAGGACAGCCGCAAAAACTAAAAGCATTAAAACAACAATGATTCCGGTTCGTATGAGTATTTTTTTAATCGTTTTTCCTTATTAGCTCCGCTCATTCTCACGCACCCTTTCATTAAAAAATACTTGCCACGCAATGCCTATGTTGCGTGTTTTTAACATGAAAGTGCGAACCATTCCGCCGACAGGCGGGGTCAGCGCACACGCCGCCCGAAGCGGACGGACGGAAAGGCGGCGTGGTCACGCGGCGGCTTCTCCGGTCGGACGTATCGCCGAAGAACACATGGGACGGTCCCCAGTGTTGCAATGCCAAGGGTTGACATCTGCATTCCTAACTTATCTCCGTCAAATCGATATATTTGTGCCCGTATTCCTCGATAAAGTCCTTGCGCCCCTTGAGGTTGTCACCCAGGAGGATCTCAAACATCTCCCGCGTCCTGGCCTCGTCCTCCGGCGTGAGCATGATGAGGCGGCGCGTGCGGGGGTTCATGGTCGTCTCCCACATCATCTCCGGCTCGTTCTCGCCCAGCCCTTTTGAGCGCTGTATGGTGCAGGACGGGCCGAGTTTTTTGACGATATCGGCCTTTTCCCTCTCGCTGTAAGCGAAATACGTCTTGCGCGCGGAGGTTACCTCATACAGTGGGGATTCGGCGATGAACACCTTGCGCCTGGCGATGAGGGTGGGGATGAGGCGGTAGAACATGGTCAGGATCAGCGTGCGTATCTGGAAGCCGTCCACGTCCGCGTCCGTGCAGATGATGATCTTGCTCCATTTGAGCTGGCCGATGTCGAAGGAATTCAGGTCCTTCACGTGCCTGTTGCTTATCTCCACGCCGCAGCCCAGCACGCGCAGCAGGTCCGTGATGATCTCGCTGCCGAAGATCTTCTCGTAGTCTGCTTTGAGGCAGTTGAGTATCTTGCCGCGTACGGGCATGATGGCCTGGAACTCCGCGTCGCGTCCCATCTTGCAGGAGCCTAGCGCGGAATCCCCCTCGACGATATATATCTCGCGCAGGTTGACGTCCTTGGAGCGGCAGTTGACGAATTTTTCCACGCGGTTGTTGATGTCGATGGTCCCGGTGAGTTTCTTGCGGATGCTGACGCGCGTCTTTTCCGCGGTTTCCCGGCTGCGCTTGTTGACGAGGACCTGCCCCGCGATCTTCTCGGCGTCCGGCTTGTTTTCGATAAAATAGACCTCGAGCTGCTTTTTCAGGTATTCCGTCATGGCGTCCTGGATGAATTTGTTGGTGATGGATTTCTTGGTCTGGTTTTCATAGCTCGTTATCGTCGAGAACGAGTTTGTGATGATGATCAGGCTGTCCTCTATGTCGGCGTAGGTTATCTTTTTCTCGTCCTTTTTGTATCTGCCGGTATTCTTTATATAGCTGTCGATAGCGGACAAAAACGCGGATTTCACGGCCTTCTCCGGCGAACCGCCGTGCTCTAAAAAGCTGGAGTTGTGATAATACTGCGCGGAGTTCACGTCGTTGTTGAAACAAAAGGCAATCTGAAATTTCAGCTTATACTCCGGCTTGTCCTCCCTGTCGCGCCCCCTGGTCTCACACTCCCAGTAAACCGGGTCCGTGAGCCCCTTGTCCCCGGAGAGTTCGGCTATGTAGTCCCTGATGCCGTTCTCATAGCAAAAAAAGAAGTCCTCGCCGCTCTCCGCGTCGTATAACTTGAATTTTAAGCCCGCGTTGACAATCGCTTGACGCTTGAGCATCTCGCAGTAATAGGAGAGCGGCACGTCGATGTCCGTGAACACGTCCCTGTCCGGCTTCCAGGTTATGAGGGTCCCGGTCCGCCTTTCGTCGGTATATTCCCTTGAAAGGCCACCCACGTTCTCCCCACGCCTGAAATTCAGCGTGTACCTGCGGCCGTCGCGGAAGATCTCCACGTGCATGTACTCGGAGGCGTACTGCGTGGCGCACAGCCCCAGGCCGTTCAGCCCCAGGCTGAAGGAATAATTTTCCTCAGAGTTGTTTTCAAACTTGCCGCCGGCGTACAGCTCGCAGAAGATGAGCTCCCAGTTGTAGCGCCCCTCCGCCTCGTTGTATTCCACGGGGATGCCGCGCCCGTAATCCCGGTTGGTGACGGAGCCGTCGCCGTGGCGCGTTATCTCGATGACGCCGCCGTGCCCCTCGCGCGCCTCATCGATGGAATTGGAGACGATCTCAAATATGGAATGCTCGCAGCCCTCCAGCCCGTCGGAGCCGAAGATCACGCCGGGGCGCTTGCGCACCCTGTCCGCGCCTTTGAGGGAGACGATGCTGGTGTTGTCGTATGTTTTTTGGCGGGGTTTTTTGTCCATAGGGTTCCTCTCTGAATTCACTCTAAACAGAGCTACGAGCTTTACGGAAGAACTTACCGTTTAAAATTCGGTAAATATTTGCTATACTTATCCCGGTGATATCATGCTCAATTCATATATGACAATAAAGGGCCAGGCCGAGGCCGCCATAACCATAAAAAAGTCCAGGTTCATCGCCCTGGCCGGGCATTTTGAGGACGTGGCCGCGTTTGAGGAACAACTGGCGCGGACGCGCAAAGCCCGCTGGGACGCCGATCACAACGTGTACGCCTACAGCATCGGCATAGAGTCCGAGGCCGTCAGGCAGAGCGACGACGGCGAGCCGGGCCAAACGGCGGGCACGCCCGTGCTGGAGGTGATAAAGGGCAGGGGCTTGCGCGACTCGGGGATAATCGTCACGCGTTACTTTGGCGGCACGCTGCTGGGCACGGGCGGGCTCATCCGGGCTTACGGGGAGGCCGCCGGGGCCGCCCTCGCCGGGGCCGCGCTGACAGAGGTCAGCCTGATGCATTCATATGACGTCGCGGCTGGTTACGCGTTTCTGGGCGGATTACAGCGCGCGCTGCCCAAAAGCGGCGGTATCATAGACGATGTCGTCTATGAGGACAACGTCCGTATGAGCGTACTGTGCCCCCCGGAATTGGCGGGCAATATCAAAACCCTGTTGAACGACTTGACCAACGGCGGCGCCGTCATATTGGGCGAGGGCCAGGTCTGGCGCGAGCGCCCGGTCAGATAGCGGGCGGACAGGGCCTCAGATAGGGGGTTCCGCATGCGGAGACCGCTCAGCGTGTACACAAACCTGAAGATGTTGGAAGCCCTTGGTTCAGCGGGCGGACAGGGCCGTCCAGCCCATACAATTATGGGAGTTCCGGGAAACAAGCCGTTCTTGGTTTCCGTAACCGCATTCGTCATACGCATAGGCCGCCCAGCGCGTCCGCAAACCTGAAGGTATTGGAAGCCTTTTGGTTCGTCGGGCGGACAGGGTCGTCCGCCCCTACAGTGATGGGGGGTTCCGCATGCGGAAGCCGCTCAGCGCGTCCAAAAACCTGAAAGTATTGGAAGCCTTTTGGTTCATCAGGCGGACAGCTCGTCCGCCCCTACAGCGGCTGTGTTCCTGCGCTCAATACCGCCGCTCTAGATTGCCGAATTTTGTATAATGGTCCAGCCAGGCCAGCTCGATGGTGCCCGTAGGGCCGTTGCGCTGCTTGGCGATGATGATCTCGGCGATGCCGTGCTTTTCCGTATCGGGATGGTAGTACTCGTCGCGGTATAAAAACGCCACGACGTCCGCGTCCTGCTCAATGGCCCCGGACTCGCGCATGTCTGAGAGCATGGGGCGGTGGTCCGCGCGGGATTCGGGCGCGCGGGAGAGCTGGGACAGCGCCACCAGCGGCGCGTCCATCTCGCGCGCGATAGCCTTTAATGAACGGGAGATCTCCGATATCTCCTGCTGGCGGGATTCCGCGCGGCCAACGCCGCTCATGAGCTGCAAATAATCGACGACGATCAGCCCGAGGCCCTTCTCCAGTTTTAACCTGCGGCATTTGGCCCGGATGTCCGCCGGGGAGGCGGCGGGGGTGTCGTCTATATATATCGGAGCGCGGGAAAGGGCCGGGAGCGCGCGGACGAGCTTTTCAAAATCGTCGTCCTCGAGGTCCCCGGTGCGTAGCCTGTGCGAATCTATCATGGCCTCCGCGCACAGCAGGCGGTTGGCCAGTTGGTCCTTCGACATCTCCAGGCTGAAAATTGCCGTGGGCACGCCCTGGCGCACGGCGATATTCTGCGCGATATTCAGCGCGAAGGCCGTCTTGCCCATTGAGGGGCGCGCGGCGATGAGGATCAGGTCCGAGGCCTGAAGCCCGGCGGTCATATCGTCAAACTCCGTGAAATACGTGGTGAGGCCCGTTATGCGGGCCTTTGAGGAATACGCCTTCTCGATCCTGGCCGTGGCGGAGACGAGGATGTCGCTGATATGGCTGAATTCCCCACTGTTTCGCCCTTGCGCGATGTCAAAGATCCTTTTTTCCGCGGTCTCCAGTATCTCCGGGACGCTCATGGCGCTGGAAAAGCCGTCGTTTGAGATATCGTTCGCGGCGAGGATGAGCTGCCTGAGAGTGGATTTTTCCTCCACGATCTTGGCGTAATGGCGGATATTGGCGGAGGTGTAAAAGCCCGTGGCCAATACCGTGAGGTAATCCGCGCCGCCGGCCTGCTCCAATATGCCCAGCCGCGCCAGCTTGTCCTTCAGCGTGACCACATCCACGGGCACGCCCGATTCAAACAGCTCCGTCATGGCGCCGAAGATGGCCGCGTGGTCCGGGCGGTAAAAATCAGCCGCGCGCAAAATCTCATGCGAGGCGATGATGGCCTCCCGGTCAAAGAGCATACTGGAAAGAACCGCCTGCTCCGCTTCGATATCGTTGGGCGGCACCCGTGATGATAAATCCATAGATTCTACCCCTGTGGCGCGATATTATGTCAGATGTTATGTCAGATGTTATGTCAGATCGAGGCTTAAAGCCTCATGACGTTCAGCGTCACGTTGGCGGTCACGTCCGTGTACAGCTTGATCTCGGCCTTTTTCTCACCCACGGTTTTGATGGGCTCCGCCAGCGCGATCTTCTTTTTGTCCAACTGTATGCCGTGCTGCGCCGCCAGCGCGTCCGCCACCTCCTTATTGGTGACGGAGCCGAACAATCTGCCGCTTTCCCCCGTCTTGACGCGCAGGTCTATGCCCTTGCTCTCCAGCGTCTTTTTCAGCTCAAGCGCGTCGAGGTAATCCTTGCGTTTCTTGTTCTCCAGCGCCTTTTTCCTGGCCTCAAGCTCGCGCACGTTGTGCTCGGTCGCTTCCATCGCCAGCTTCTTGGGCAGCAGGTAATTGCGGGCGTGGCCGTCCGCCGCGTTTATGAGCTGGCCTTTTTTGCCGATGCCCTTCAGGTCTTCCAATAATATAACCTTCATAAGCCCAACTCCGTTTATGGGATTTATACAAAACCCCGCATGTTATTAAACCGATTGTGTAATCATAGCATAAAATCCTCGTTCTTGCAAGATTTCTTTGCCGGAGGGCCGCGTCAAACGCACGAACGCGTATCCTAAGCAGAAAGCAGGCGATCAGGAATTTTTGACATTATATAGGATCTCCGCTGTTACATCTCTTTCAAAGCCCCAGCAACTCTTTAAGGTCATTTGCCAGCGACGCCAAAAAGACGATCGCTATGATGTCGCTCATGCTTACTTTCTTATTCTTGCCTTAAGTCTATTACATGCCTTGGGAACTCCAACACCTTTTCCATATAGTCAACCCCCTTAGATTGACTATGGCACAAATACTGCTAGTTTTGTTTTACAGATTTGTTACAGTTCGTGCGTTTACGTACCCGTTTATGCCAAAGATATAAATGCCGATTTCTGTATTGAATTGACTTCGGATGATATCCCCGAAATACTTTTAACGCAATTGCGCGATATGATTCCCAATTTACGAAGGAAAATCAATATGAACACGAGATGAGGGCGGTGAAACCGATGCCGCGTAAACTAACGCGGCCGCCCAAGGCGCAACGGTAGCATAAAAAAGCGCCCTGACGGGCGACGGAAAGCCCGCTGCACCGTCGGGCGCTACTTTAATCAAGGAACAGCATCAAATCAATGCGAGTTTGGCAAAGCGCCGAGCTTCGCGATGACGACGGCCCTGGCGTTTTTGAACTCATAAGAGCAGGTGGAGAGCGTGAGGAGATGATCGCCCGAGGATAAGTTTATATCGCGCCAGTACCGCGCGTGGGCGCGCAGGTAGGCCACATAGCTGTCAAACGGCGCCGCGCCGTCCGCCGTCTGGAAAACCGTCAGATCTATCGGCTGAAGAACTAAAAACGCGAATACCTCAAACGGTATGTTCAATTCTTCCAGGTAGATGGTCCCGGCCGTGTGGGAATCAAAAAAGCCCTTGTCGCTGAATCTGGTCAGGTCATGGAACATGCTGCCGTTTTTCATGCTGTGCCCGTACAGAATGGTGTTGAAGCCGGAAAAATCGGCGCGGCAGCGGCAGTCCATAAAGACCGTGCCCGCGTAGGCCGCTTTCTTATCTATATCGCGGCGGAGGTAGAAATCGTTGTCCGTCCCGCGCGCGAACGGATAGTCGATGGCGGTGCCGTCCAGCGTGATCCAGCCGGCCACATCGCTGTTGCTCCGGCGCAATTCAGCGATGCTCTGATTGTAAGCGGGATAAGCCGCCGCCGGCACGTCGGGCGCGTCGGGCACGTCCGTCTGAGGTGGTGCGCCACCGGGATCGCTTGTGCCGGGGGCCGGGGCCGGTTTTGCGGCGGCGGCGGCGCTGCCGGAAGCCGGCTTATATGTCATCACGCTGGCGTGTAGCGCGGCCTCGGCGCGGTAATTGTTTTCCGTGTTCCAAAGCTGAACCCCGCTGAACGCCAGGATAGCGGCCAGCGGCGCGGACAACGCCGTGCGTGCCCATACTGCTCTGCGCGTCATAAAAACGCCTCCTTAATAAACGGCCCCGAGATTGCCTCACTGACAGCTCTCGGGGCCTATAATTTTATATCCGGTACGTAACGTATGTATTATCCGATATTGTCTCCGCCAAGCTATTGCTTACCGTTACGGCGCCTGCGCAGCGGCAGGAGCCATACGCACGCCAATCCACTGGCGGAAGCGGCGATCATCAGCGCCCAAAGCAAGGTGTGGCTTGTGTCATCCGTCTTCGGCGAGCCCTTGGGGACTTGCTGGCCGGGCTGCTCTATCACCGCGGGCGCCACGGACGTCTCGGTGCTCTTCGGATTTTCGGACAGTTCCGGTCCTGGCGGGCTCTGCGGCGTCGACGGGCCTTGCGGCAAGGTCTGCTCGGGCGTAGTGATCGTTGTGGTGCCCGGCGATTTCTGCCAGGGTTCATTCGGGAAATTCACAGTCCCTCCGGTCTGAGGGCCGGTTCCTGGTATGATGGACGTCTCCGTGGAATTGGGTCCGGAGCCGTTGTAGGTATTGGTCAGGTTGTAGCCGTCCACGGTCGTCGTATAATTGGGCACGCTTTCCTCGGTGATGGAGTAAGCGAGTTCGTGTCCGTTGCCGTATTTCGGCATCGGCACTGACCACTGCCAGTTTTCTGCCGCCCCAACCGTGAGCGTCTTGACGATCTGCCCGTCGGCCCATATGTTTACCGCAATGGACTGCGGATATCTGGCCGGGTCGTCATTCTTGTGGTTCCACAGCTTATGGCCGCTTATAATGACCGTGTCGTCCGATGGCCTGTTGTCTTCATTGAACGTATTTGTAATGGTGAAACCGCCCTCAACCGAGCCTGTCACGGCTGAGGAATAATTGGGCACGGCGTCCTCGGTGACGGTGTACGCGATCTCGTGGCCATCGTCGGCAAACTTGCGCATCTGCTCCGACCACTGCCAGTTATCGCCGGCCCCGATCATGAACGTCTTGACGGGTTGGGATTGCCCGTCCGCGAATATGTTTACCGTAATGGATTGCGGATATCTGGCCGGGTTGTCGCCGCCGTGGTTCCATACCTTGTGGCCGCTTATGGTGACGGTCTCCGGCTGCCCGCCGTAGGTGTTCGTGAAGACCGCCATATTGTAAGCCCCGCCCTCAGTTGGCACGCCGATCTCGCCTTGGGCGCCGGCGGAGGAGGCGCTGTAGCCATCCATGGGCGTTTCACTGACTTTGTATGTGACGCCGCCGGGGAGATTCGGGAATACCGCCGTCTGCCCGTTCGCCAGGTATATTGAGCCGCCGCTGGTCAAGGTGAGGTCCGCCTCGGCCGGCGCCTGGTCCGAATAAGCGGCTATCTGTGACGTATCCGCGTCTTGCGGGGGCGCGTCGTCCGGCAGGGAGCTCGGCGAGGCGCTCTGATCTTCCGCGCCGGCCTGGCCACCCTCAGTGGGGCCGGTCGGCTCATCCGGCAGGGAAGTCCCCGTCGCGGCCGGATCCTCGCCGCCAGTCGGCTCAGACCCGTCAAAATCTACGGGCGTCGCCGTGATGGCTGAATCATAATAGTAAACCAGATTATTTGAGGGATGGCTACCCTTGGAGGCGGGGGCGGCATACACCAATGTGTCCGCGTAAACGGTCCGCCCGGCGGCCCCGTCGAAAGCCATGGATTTCGCGTTGTGGCCGGACTTGTCATTTGACGGGGAATCCTGAGATTTCGTTTGATTGCCGCCGCCGTTGCCGTTATTGCCACCGTTGCCGTTATTGCCATTGTTGCCGTTGCCGTTATTGCCATTGTTTGTGTCAGGGCCGTTGCCGTTTACCGTCCCGTTGCCATTGTTTGAGCCGGGGCCGTTGCCGTTTACGGCGCCGTTGCCGTTGCTAGAGCTCGGGCCGTTGCCGTTTACCGTCCCGTTGCCATTGTTTGAGCCGGGGCCGTTGCCGTTGGTCGCTCCGTTGTTATTGCCGTTTGTGCTGTTTGTGGCATTTGGCGCGGAGCCTGCCGCGGTATCCGTTGAGGCTGCGGGGGCGGATGTACTTTGACCGCCCGAGGCCGAACCCGCGCCTGCCGCGGCGGCGCTTCCGGAGGAATCGCCGGTTGAAGCGGCCGGGCTATCGGATGAGGGGCTCTGGGACGCCGTTTGGCTCCCGCTGTTATATTCGGCCCATGTGCTCGGGGTTGATTCGGGAACCGCGGCGGGGCTTGAAGGCGCGGCTTGTAACACGCCGCCGAGGGCCGGAACCGGGCTCGCGGCGATATCCGTAGAGTACGCGGACGCCGCCTGGCTCCCGGCGCTGAGGCCGCTCACTTTTGCGGCGCTGCCCGATGAGGCGTCAGGCGAACCGGCGGACGGAGCATCCGTCGATGGAGCATCCTTCGGCGGAGTGCCCGCCGACGTATCCGGCGCGGTGTCCGCGGAAGGCGCTTTGCCCCCGCCGCTCGGGCCGGCCGCGCCCTGTCCCGCGCCGTCGCCGGCATTTGACGAAGCGTCCGGTGAAATATCGGATGAAGTGTCAGAGGAAATATCAGGCGAAGTACTGGGGGACACCGTCTGCCCGCCCTCATCGCCGCTCGCGGCCTGCCCGCCGACGTTTCCGGCGCTTTCGCCGCCGCCCGGCTGCGCGCCTGAGCCGTTCATATTTGAGTTGTTTGAGTTGTTCGGGTTGTTCGGGTTATTCGAGGGTCCGGCCTGGTTGCCGCCGCTGTATGTACCGTTCACGCCGGGGTCCGCCGGCTCCTGTATGAGGCTAAAGGGGTCCGACCGGCTCCAGTCAAAGCCGCCGCCCGCTGCGCCGGAACCGGGCTCCTGGCTTGGCAGCGGCTCCGCGAGGCCCGCGGATTCCTGGATCGAGGTGCCGCTGGCGGTTTCACCCGATGAAATATCAAATGAGGTCGATGTGCCGGACGGCGGCACCGAGGTGTCGGTTGACGCGCCGGGGCTCTGGGTCTCCGGGGCCGCTCCTCCCGGCAAGGCCGGGGCGGGGCGCAGGGAGGTGTCTGTCGCCGAGGTTATATAATAAGGATAGGTGCCCCCATCCGAGAATTCAACGGTAAACTCGAAAGCGCGGCTTGACTGATCAGGCGTCAGCGCGGAACCGTCGGCGTTCTTTACGATCTTGGTTATGGTGAGGCTGTTAGCGGACAGCCCGTATCCGCTCAGCATGTTTGTCCTATGCTGTGAAAAATCGTGCCAGGCGAACGCCACGCCGGGCAGCATCGTCACAATCAGCGCCAGCGACAGCGCCAGCGGCCAAAAAGCCCTCACGCGCCGTTTCAAAACGGAGCCGGCCCTGGCCAATACGGTCTTGGTCTTTGAGGTTATAGTTTTCATGATCATTTTCCTTAAATATCAATAAGCGAAGCATCGACGGGTCTTTAAGGCCGGAGCGGTCCATGAAACGGCCGGCATGCCGAACCGCCCCTTTTATCGCGATTTGCGCGCGGAAATCAGAGTTGTCAATCATCATGCGGGGTGCAGCCGCGTCCCCGCAATGACGGCCGGCTAAGCCAAACCGCCATTGCGAAAGAACACAGCCGCTATGTTTACCCAAACATTTTGGTCCGCCCGCCCGCCGCGGCGGCTGAGCGCCATCGCGGCGAAGCGGAGCGGGAGCGGCCCGCCGGAGCAAAAGCCCCAAAGGAACGCGATGCCATGCCGGAACAAGCCGGCATTAATAATAATTTATTTGATATGGTGATGCGGCTTTAAAAGCGTCTTGTCAGCTTATCCCAAAGAGATTGCGGCATTTTGCTGCGCTTGGCTTGAATTACCTACTTTGAAAGCCACAGATGTAGAAACACCGTCCGCGTCAACATAATATACCACTACTTGAGTCCCAACGCCATAAACACTGGCGTTGCTGACAGTCCATGTATTTGCCGCTGTCTTAACAGCCGGAAGCATAGCGCCGCCGCCAATGGAAACGCCGGTTACTGACGAAATTTTGGCGAGATCTGCAGTGACAGTTATGGACTTGGTTTTTGAGCCAAGACTGCCGGTGCCTGTTATAGTGACAGGATATTTGCTAACGCCTTTAACAACGGTGGACGCGGTATTGCCGTTCTGGGTTACCGTGATTGTATCGCCGGCCACAAATTGGACGGGCGAAGTGTAGCTCCATGTTCCGCCGTTATTTGTGACGGCAACTGTGGGGCCGCCATTTACAGAAACCGTGACATCGCCAACGGTATCGCATTTGCCACCCGCAGTTGATGCCCCGGCATTAACTCCGTCAATTGTGACAGGAGCGTAGACGGGAGGAGGGGGAGGAGTGGTGTCATCGCCGAAAATCACTGAACCGTCGGAAGCCAGTTTCGCGTCGGATGAAACGCCGTTATTGGTGTCAAAGATACCCCAATCCGCGAACTGATCCTTTGAAACAGCCTGCATATCTACATGGAGGCCATAGTTGAAATCGCCGTTGGGCTGGGTAATGAGCTTAACGGACTGAAGGAGGTCGTCTGTCGTAGCGCCCGGAGCAAGCGGCTGGCTCCAGTAGAAATAAGGATCGTTGGCATTTGTGTCATCATAGATCCAAACGCCGTTCGGGTATGCAGCCGCGCCGCCATTATTTACGTAATCAGAATAGCTCATTACGTTGGGGCCGAAGTTGAGCTGCACAAACTGGCGGATGCCGGAATTGGTTATTGTCTGGACGTCGCTGTTTATGCCTATAGTAGCGCCGACATTGATAGCGCCGATGTACTCATTGGCAAGGGTCGGGTAATATGTGGCCCAGCTATTCTCGGGGATGACGGGATTCGGGGAGGGATTGACGCCGCTGAGGTTCCCGTCCACGTAGTCTTTGCCGGCCGCGTTGTTGGTCATCAGGGTATCGGCGTTGTCGCTGCTGTTGGTAACGGTATTGATGCCAAGCTTGGTCAGATCCGGGTAAGTGGCGGCCTTGGGAGCGACCATAACCTTAGTCCCTTCGCCCGCGTATGTGCAAACGAATTTTCCGTATACGCCGTTGTTGGCGGCGGTTATCGCCGCGTTGGTCACTATGAAATAACCCGAATCCTTGGTGAGCGTATCCGTCAAGGGGCCTTTGTCCTTATTCGGGAATACAAGGCTGGCGTCGCTTTTTACGGCGGCAAGAGCTGCGTCATAAGTACCGAATGTAACAAAATGACCGGGTGTACCCGTAGCCGTGGCGCCGTTAGGCAATACGACCGATGTCTGCCAGCCGGCGGCTGAGCCTGCCGGAGCCGGCGGGAAGAGCAGGCAGCGGACGTCGCTGTATGTGTACACTATAGGGGTGATGTCCATGTACTCTTTGAGGGATACGCGTACATAAACGGGGCCGGTGGTAGCCGGGTCGCCCGGGTTTGCAACCTGAACCTGCTTTTGGACCTCGCCGGGTTTCATGCCGTAGTCGCCGTTGGTGGTCCAGTTGTTGTTGGGCTTGAAATTCTCGATCAGGGAAGCGTCGTACTTTTTCGTGGTGCCCTGGAGGTCGTTCGTCTTATGTTGTGTGAAGTCGTGCCAAGCGTATGTAGTACCCATCAGCAATGCCGCTGTGAGGACGCCTGCGGTGATTTGTACAAAGAGTTTCGTGGGGATTTTGTTGAGTTTCATCTTAAATACACTCCTTAAATTAAAATAGTTTTTGGTTATGTGCCGCGGCCATATCCGGCGCGCGTCACTTGCGCCTGTTCCTGTTGTTCTTGCCTTGTTTGCCGCGCCCGGCAAAGCCGTCGCGCGGCGGGTCCTCCGGGGGGACCGCCTGCTCCAAATAGGTCTTATCCGAAGTTTTATCAGAGGTATTATCCGGCGCGGTCTGCGCCTGGCGCGACTGACGCGTCTGATCTGAAAAGTTCGAAAAGTCCGGAGCGGAAAAGTCCGAAGCCGCTGGAGGGTTTGTCTCCAAATGCGCCGCTTCTTGTGCTGTTTCAGGAAGCTTTTCCGGGGAGGTTTTTTCCTCATTTGAAGGAGCCAAATTTGAAGGAACCGAATTTGAAGGAGCCAAATCTGAGGGAACCCAATCTGAAGAAGCCCAATCTGAAGGAACCCAATCCGGGTCAACTTCATCTGAGGAGGTCTCGGGTAAGGAAACATCCGCCGGGGGTGGCTCTTCACGCGGTTTGGCGGGCTTGCCGCCGGAGCGCGCGAGGTAACGGAGCATGACGATCAGCGCCACAAAGATCACAATCAGCCCCAGGGCCAGCAGTATGCGGGCCTTGAGCCAGGACAGGAACAAGCCCATCCACAGGCTGTGGAAGATGACTTTGCCGATAATGTTATCGGCATAGACTATCGCGGAGTCGGGCTCGGGGTTTTCAGTGCCCTTGGTCTGAAAGCCCCTCATTCCGCTCTGCAGATAGTCCTCGTAGATATCGACCACACGGTGCGTGACCAGGTTCTGATCCGAGCGGATATAGGTGACATCGTCGCCCACCCGGATGGCGTTGGGATCGGTCTGCTTCGCGAGGACCAATGATCCCTGCGGTATTACGGATTCCATGCTGCTGGTCAACACAAAATACATGGAGTAACCGAGCAGGACGCGCGGGCCGCTGTTCTGCGAGGCGTACATGTACACCGAGATGACAACGGCGATCGTCAGCGCGTATACTAAAACACTGAAAATCAACGAGGCCAGGCGCGATTTCCTGCCGCGCCGGTTCTGGCCCTTGCCTGCTTTACCGGTTTTAACTGGTTGCGGCTCATCTTCCCGCACATCAAGAGAAGAAATATCCGCCTTACTCACAAGATTTCCCCCCCTGTGATTTTTTGCGTGGGGCTTTGCGTTTTCCCTTCAAAACTCTACCGGTCTTTCTCAAGCCTGTTTCCGGACTGTCTGTTTTCGAACTGTCTGACCGCGAACGATTTGATTGCGAACGATCTCGGAGCTTTTATGATTTTTGTCCGATTATCCGGGAAACGCGCCCCCTTATTTGAGTCAGGTGCCCTTCATCATACCGCCCCCTCTGTGATTAAAGTGTACGTTGTGTCTGTTTCGGTGCCTTAAAACCTGCTGACGGCGTACACTTTGCTGGATGGATTATAACATTAGTATTCGAAAGTGTCAAAGGTTTTTTTATAGGTTTTTTTTAAAATTTCATATTTTTTTGTTATATTTTTTTTAACTAATTTTTACATCCATATGCCGTTCAGATGCGGTTCCGTGACATTGATTAAAAATTGAGCGCGGTAAAACTTTTTTAATCGGTTTTAACTAAATGGGAATATGCGGGTCATTCAAAAAACACAGTTACGATAAGGATTTCCCGGCATTTTTTGACTCCCAGCTTATGTCAAGATGCCTAATTTTCAGGCGGTTTTCGGCGGCGCGAACGATTAAAAAGATTATGAATCGCGGGGCGGGGATTGCGGGATGCGAGCGGGGGCGGCGTCATCCAAGCGCATATTTGGAGCCCGCGTCGCGCGGCGGCAATTCGCCCGCCCCGGCCGACCGTCAGGAAGGATACGACATTTATATACAAAAACTGCCAAAATATTATAGGCTTTTTTATTTACAAATTTAATTCAGTAAGATATAATGTACTTGAAGGTTAAAAGGCGGTGTATTATCTGGCGAAAAAATGCATTAGGGGCGGAGCTTGTCTCCGCCCGGAATACGGCAGACACAAGGTCTGCCCCTACAGCGTTCTGCAAAATTTTGCCGGACAGAGCGCTGGAAGCCGCTTGAGAGTTAAGGGTTCTTTCATTAACTTGAGCCGGACGGGATGCCTTATTCCGGGACTTTTGAGGCGCAAGCGAAGCGCGCCGCCGAATAAATCGCGACCGAGGCAATGTGATTGCGCTTGTCTACATATAATAATATCGCGGCCGATAGCGGCTCATACTGTTTCTTGGCGAAGGTTGACTTAATAAAAACGCTTTTTTTTAAAAACCCCTAAAAAAGTCGGACTGGCTACGAAATATATTATCATGAAAGCGCAACGCTGGAAATTGGTGGTTTGTCTTATATAAAGGGGTTTAATGTCAAAAAAGTGTTATCGTTCTGAAATATTGGCGCAATAATCTATTGAAAACAAACCAAGCGCCGTTTGCGCGATCCGCGGGGGATGAACCGCAGCGGCGGCAGGGAGGCAGATTTAATGAATTCAATCTCAGGACTCTTTTCAAAACAGCCGATGGGTTATGACCAGAACCAGGTGGACAGATATCTCCAGAAGCTTACCGATGAATACGAGAGCCTGCAGCAGCAAGTGGCGGATCTGTCGGATGAGCGCGACCGCCTGATGAGGCAGCCGCAGTCCAGGGCGCAGGCCGGTGAAGCCGGCAAAGAAATCAGCATGGAGGCCATTTCAAAGGCGCTGGTGGACGCGGAGGTAAAGGCCATACAAGTCGTCGCGGACGCCAAGGCCGAGGCCGCCAGGATCATAGAGAACGCGCAGTCCGACGTCAAAAAAATCCATCAGGAGAAATCGCGCGCGGCCGCGGAGGTCGTCGCCATTACGGAAAGGCTTAAAAATCTGATTTCCGCCAGCGGCTTTGACAGCGCCAACACCAGGGCGAACGCTCAGGCAAAAGAAAATTGACAGGCGGTGATAATAGAATGATAAAATCGCTCGCTCAGATCAACAAGGAATTCATGGACGAACTTAACGCCAACAACGCCTCCGCAAGCGGCGCCCTAGCTCAAACGGAGACGGAGTTGTCGTCCGCCGCGTCTGTAGACACTGCGGAACCTGTAATAGAACCTGTAATAGAACCGGCGCTGAGGAGCTTCAGTTTTTTAAAAAAGGACATAACTTTAAAAAAGGACATATCTATAAAACCGGAATCGGAGCCCGCGGCCGAAGCGCGCGCGGAGCCGCCGGAAATTTTGAAGAAACCCGTGACGCCCCCCTTTATTTTGCGGGAGAACCCTCCGGAATTGACGGCGGAGCCCGCGCCGGAGCGGCCGCCGGCCGCGCGGACGCGGACGGACCCGCTGGCCAGGCTGCTGAAGCCGGCGGAGGCCCCGCCCCCGCCCAGCCCGCAGGATATACGCAATACGCCTGAAGCGTCCCCGGTCAAGCCCCATACATATCTGTACGACACGGCAACCGCGGGGCAGCCGCCCCGGGCGGGGGAACCGGACCGGCCGGAGCTCAAAGCCCCGGAAAAAGAGACAAAATGGACGTCTATAAAACCGCAGGAGATAACGCGAGAAAAACCGCAGGAGATAACGCAGGAAACAAAAAAATCCAAAAAAAGCGTTGCGGGCAGGATATCGGACGTTATCTTTTACAGCGCCATAGCCGCTATCCTGCTCGCGACCCTGGTCTTCAGCGGTAAATCCGGACATGCCTTACATATATTCGGTTATTCGGCTTTCTCGGTCCTCTCCGGCAGTATGCAGCGGGAAATTCCGCAGGGTTCCCTGGTCATAGATGAACAGGTCGACCCCAAGAGCATCAAGGTCGGCGATGACGTCACCTATATCAGGCAGGACAATACCACCGTGACGCACCGCGTCGTGGCCATTCTGGAGAATTATCAGGACAGCGGGGCGAGGGGCTTTCAGACCAAGGGCCTTGAAAATCCCATGCCCGATCCCGACATCGTCTCCGCGATCAATATCGTGGGTGTCGTCAAGTATTCCGTCCCGGGGCTCGGTTTCACCCTGGAATATATCTCCGGCCACATCGGATACGCGATCCTCCTGCTCATCGGCATAGCCGTATCCGCCATCGCGATCAAGAAGTTCATTTCGGAATCCGTGAAAGATAAGCGGCGTAAAAGCACTCATCCGCTTATCAATATTATGTGATCCGTTTTTAACGCACACTATAGGTTTTGAACATAAAGTTCCGGCTTTCTTCCTTAATTAATATTACAAAGCGCTTCCATGGGCAACGATCGTCGTTAACGGCGTTACGGCGCTTGACTTTGAGGAAATGCGCAGGAGCGGCGGTCGGGGCACATGTTTAAACATATATCGTCAAACGCTTTTCTCTGAGGAATGCGAATAACCCCGCGGAATTTTGCCGTCAATCGGCCCGCGCGGGTTTCCGGGCAAATCCCAGCATACCGCTGTGCGTCGCCGGCTCCTTTCATATTCACTGCATGCGGCCGGCTTGCCGTGCCGCCATTGGGCGACGAGCAAAAGGCGCATAAGGCCGCCGTAACTTGGCCGCGCAGAACAGCGAATAAAAAGGCCGGAAGAGGTCAAAAGAAGGGAGGGGAGCGTTTCCCCTGGGTTTGCTCATATTTTTATCAGTTGATGGCGTCATGACGGAAAACTGAAAATGGAACAGAAGTTCCGAAAAAAAGAAAGGATGCGTATAGCATGAGCGTGAAACAAAGCAGCTTCATGAAAAAAGCATCGGCGGTCGTAGCGGTATTGGCGCTTACGATCACGACGCTCGGGGGCACCTTCGCCTGGAAGGATTACACTCAGCACAAGTCAAACGAGCTGAGCGGCACAAGTAACCTCAAATATGAAGCGAGGTTGGTTGAAGACTTTCAACAGAACCCCGATTGGAACATTACACATCCCGACTGGGATAAGAAGATCAGCATAAACAATCCGGGAGACCCCAATGAGGGCTACGGCAACGTCTACGTCCGTATGCAGCTCAAGGAGTACATGGAGATCAGCAAGACCGTTGCCGAGTACACCTCGGTGCGTTATATGCTGGACTCCAAGGGCGCCTTTATCCGTTTCAGCACTGAGGCGGCAGCCAAGGCGGAGTATCCCAACAATAACGTCGCGTATCTGACGGACGCCGCCACCGGCTTGACGGGCTGGTTCGTCGAGACCCTGCCGGGCGATCAGAACGGCCAGATGGGTAAGTTCGTAGTCACCGGCTTCACCACCAGCACCACGCCGGTGCCCGTTATCCCCGGCACCGTGCGCGCCACGGACGCGGATATATCCAACAACTTCAATCAGACGGTAGACCTGTATGACGCAAACGGCAACCTGTACCAGGGCGTACATACGATGGAGTGCGATTACCCCGTACACACATGGACCACATATACCGGCTCACCCGAGCCCGCCCAGCAGCAGATCGCGCAGTACGTCAACTGGACGCTCAACGACGCCGACATCATTACATACGATCAATGGATAGACCCCGCCACCTACAACTCAAAACCCGTGGCCAAATGGATCGTCTGTCCCGACGGCTGGGTCTATTGGGGCATGCCCCTCGCCCCCGGCCAGAGCACCCCGCTCTTCCTGGAGAGCGTTCACCTCATCTCTCAGCCGGACGGCAGCTTCTACTATGTGATACATACCGACATGGAGGCCGTCTCCCTTGACGAGCTCACGAGCGGCAATGTGGACTGGGACGGCATCGGCGACAGCTTCGTCCAGAACGCCCACGCCCTCTCGCTTTCCATGGCTTCCGCCACGGTCGAAGTGGGAAAGACCCTCCCCTCCCCGACAGTGTCGTCCAGCCCCGCGGGCTGGGATCCCGGCGCCCTCACATGGCGTTCCTCCAATCCCGCCATCGCCAGCGTTGACCCGAAGACCGGCGTTGTCACGGGCGTAGCCCCGGGCACGACCACGGTCACCGTCACCGCCGCGGACGGCACGAGCGCCTTCTATCTCGTGACCGTAACAGGCCCCTCGAATGTTCCCGCGACGAGCGTAAAGATCAACGGCGGGGATAAGAGCATGGTCGCAGGCGACAAATCCACGCCCGGCGCGGTAGTCCTTCCTGCGAACTCAACCGAAAAGCCGGTGTGGTCTTCTTCTAACCCGAGCGTGGCCTCTGTTGATCCCAACACGGGCGAAATCACCGCCAACGCCCCCGGCACCGCCGTTATCACCGCAAAGGTAGGCGACGGCTCCGGCCCCAAGACGGATTCGATCACCGTCACCGTCACCGCCAAGCAAGTTCCGGCGACAGACATAACGTTTGATACTTCGGTTGTTAACGCCAACAATATGACCGTAAAGGTCGACCAGACGAAGAATGTCGGCGCCACTATAGTTCCGTCGAACAGCACGGACACCCTGACATATTCCTCCTCAAATCCGGCAATATTCACGGTTGACGCGGCCGGCAACGTCAAGGGCGTTACGGCAGGCACAGGCACCCTCACCGTAAAGGCTGGCAGTGTCACCAAGACAGTCACCGTGACGGTCAATCCTGCCGACGCTACCGGCGTCTCGATCAACAACTTAAGCAACATGGTCGTCGGCGACCCGAATCAGCAGGCCACATATACCCTTGTACCCCCGGCCAGCGCGGGCACGGTGACATGGACTTCCTCCAACCCCGCCGCCGCCACAATCGATCCCAACACCGGCATGATCCACGCCGTGGCCGCGGGCGATACCATTATCACCGCCACGCTTAAAGTCAACGGCGTAACCGTTGGGACAGATACGGCTCCCCTGACTGTAACCAACGCGGTAGTCCCGGCGACCGGCGTAACCATCAACAGCCCCGACCAGAACATGAACGTCGGCGATACCTTTACACCCAGCATTACCATTACGCCTCCGAATTCCACGGACAAGCCGGTGTGGTCTTCCTCTGACCCCAGCGTGGCTTCCGTTGATCCCAACACGGGCAAAATCACCGCAAATAAACCCGGCGACGCCGTTATCACCGTAACAGTCGGCGGCAAGTCGGATACAATGAACGTTCACGTCACTCAGCCGGCCGAGGGCCTTAGCATCACCGGTGGCAACACTGTAAACGTCAACGCGGATCTTCAGCTCACCGCTGTTGTCACTCCGTCCAATACCTCTAACCCGGCGGTCACATGGAAATCCTCCAACACGGCCATCGCCACGGTCGATTCCGACGGCACAGTGCACGGCGTCTCGCCCGGCCAGGTAGACATCACCGCCACCACCGCGGACGGCACCAATATCTCCAAGACCGTAACCGTCACCGTATTGCAGCAGCCTACAGGCGTGTCCGTAAGCGGCGGCAGCACCGTGGAGCAGGGTTCCACCCTTCCGCTCACCGCCACGGTAACCCCGTCCAACGCCTCTGACAAGACGGTTACCTGGAAGACCTCCAACCCGGCCGTAGCCACGGTTGACGCCAACGGCGTGGTAACAGGCGTCGGGCCCGGAACCGCCGACATCACCGCCACAACGGCGAACGGCATCGTTTCCGCGGCGCACCCCGTCACCGTAACCCTGGCCTCCACCAGCGTGGCAATCAGCCCGAAACCGGTTTCCGACATAAACGCTGGCGCTACCACCACGCTCACCGCTACACTCACCCCGGGCAACAGCACGGATACAGTGACCTGGACCTCCAGCGCTCCCGGCGTTGCCACCGTTGACCCAAGCGGCAAGACTGTCACCGTCACCGGCGTATCGGAAGGCGATGTTACCATCACGGCCACCACGTCAAGCGGCAAGACGGATTCGGTTACCATCCACATCAATCCGGGTACTGGCCCCAAGATCCCGACTAACGGCGACGGCCCCTTTGTCACCGAAACCGGCGACGGCGGCCTCAATCAGACCAACCACTCCATGATATTCACCGCCCACCGCCACTTCACCGCCAACAATACGGATATTCTGGTAATAGATGGCGGCATGGACCAGGCCGGCTATGTCGTGCTCAGCGGCGTCGTCAACGGCTTCAATGTAAGCCAGCTCAGCCAGCTCACCGTAACGGCGGTCGATCCCAGCCTTAACAGCTACTTCAGCGTCGATTACGTAAACGGCGTTCCGTGTATCGTTTACACCTATCCGGGAACCAAACAGGATTGGAACAGCGTGGCGGGATCCGGCGGAACACCGCAGCTTACGGTACCCGTTATACTCCACATGCCGGGCTACTCCGATACGCCGGTCAACCTCGGCCTGAGATATGCCGGCTCAATAGTCGGAGCTTAATGTATATAACGCCTGACAGACGTCATCAAAATCAGGCGGCTGTAACCGGTTAGATTTAATAAGACTGTCATTCCGGGCGCGGGCGGGGAATCCGAAGCTCCCTCGACGCGCCTGGGATGGCACGGATTAAGGGCTGTACAAGCAAACTTCATTGTTAAAGTCATTATCTTGAAATATGAAAGGGGTAAGGCAATAATGTTAACAAAAACACCCAAGAAGAAGGGCCTTCGCTTTGTCGCGGGCATGGTAGGGGTATTGCTGGCCGTCAACGCTTTGGCCGCCGGAATCGGCTCCACCTTTGCGGACCAGACCTCGAGCAAGAACGCCAACGGCGACGTCGTCGTCACCATCACCCAGAATCCGGACAATAGCTGGATGGAGAACATCAACGTAGGCCAAACCTACAACGACAACACAGTGGCGGGCGCCTTCAAGGCCAGCTCCAGCGATCCCGCAATCGGCACCGTCAGAATGGCCTCGGGCGTCGTACAGGTCACAGGCGTCAGCGCGGGCGTCCTCGCCGTAGCGGCGGGCTCCACCGCGGGCAACTTATTGTCCATGAACTATCAAATAGTGGACCCCGCCAACATCGGCGGCTACACGCTTAAAAACGGCGGATATCTGTACTTCAGCGGCCCGTCCTCGGCCCCGAAGAACGCCAACGCCGTCGTAACCAATTTAGTCTCCACCAACCCGAGCGCGGCATTCGCCAAGATCACCTGGACATCCCTGAACACCGATGTCGCCACGATCGCCTCTGACGGGACCATCACCCCCGTAGCCAATGGCGCCTGCATCGTCACCGGCCAGTTTATCGACCAGTGGGGCGTACACACAGATTTACATATCCTGGTTGCCGTGGGCGTTGCGGTTCAGCCCGCCGGCACTGACAATCTCGCCGATCTTATGCGGCTCCTCGACACGGCCAAGGCACTGAACGATATATCGCCCAGTCCCTTTACCGATGGCAGCCTTGCGGCGCTTAAAGACGCCATAACTCAGGGCGAGGCGGTTGTTGACGGATATCCCGCCACGGCAGCGCAGATTGACGACCCGGCTATCAAGGATCTGAACGACGCTATCGCCGGCCTTACGGCAATTGGCGGCGGCGGCCTTATCAAAGGCCCGGACGGCAAATGGTATAAGCCGCTTGGCCAACCCCCCAGAGTATATGAAGTGGTAAATCAGGACGGCACGCCCGCTGATCAGCCTCCGAAATATGTCTATGACAAGAGCCCGAACAACGACCTCAGCGACCTCGTTCCCGCCAAGCCCGGCAGTGATTCAAACGCGGCCGGCAGTAGCTGCCCCAGCTATTGGGTTGAGGATCCCGCGGGGAGCAACATCTGGAAGCAAGTCGACATGAACGGCAACCTGACTCAAGACCCGGCTATCTGGGGCGGCCCGGACGGCACGTTCGGCGGCGGCGATGACCAGGTCGCCAAGAAGATGGCGGACGGCAGCTACTGGATAGACAAGGGCCAGAACGTATGGCAGAAAGTCACAGGCCCGACCACCCTCGGCCCGTTGACCGGCGGCGGCACTGACGGCGATCCCTCCACAGCCCCTGTAACGCCTATCTTCGACAATACCGACGTCAGCAAGGGCGGAGACGGCTACTATTATGTCGGCCCGCTTGACGACGGCAACGGCGGCCAGATATACTACGGCGACGACCATACCGGACCCGGCAACGGCAAGGTAGACAGCTCCGCGACCCAGTTGGCGGATCAGTCCCCGTATAACGATGTGGCTTATTATCTGATAGACGGAAAGATGGTCCGGGCGACCAGCGGCATTAAGATTGACCCGGTAAGCCACCTGTTCCCGTCAGCCGCACCGGGCTACACCATGCAGAATCCTCTGACCGCGACTGTGACCAACACCGGAAACAAGGCCACGGGCATTCTCAACGTAGCTTTGAGCGGACCCGACGCCTCAAGCTTCACGCTCTACAATTCGGCGCTCGTAAGCATACCGGCCGGCGGAACCGGTAAAATCACCGTCGTTCCCAATCTGGGCCTGGCTATAGGCACGTACAAGGCCACGGTGACGGTCAGCGGCGCGAACGGCTTATCAGCCACGCTTGACCTGACATTCACCGTCACCCCCGCGCCGGTTTACGGCATCGCGCTCGACCGGTCCGGCACCTACGACTTCCAGTCGGCCAAGCAAGGCTACGCGCCGATAGCGCCCCTTTCCGTCAAGGTGACCAACACCGGCAATATGGACACCGGCGCGCTCACAGTGGCTTTGAGCGGACCCAACGCCTCAAGCTTTACGCTCTCCACAACGTCGATCCCGAGCCTTGATCCCAACGGGACCGCGTCCGCCAACTTCACCGTCGCTCCCGCGACAGGTCTCTCCGTCGGCACATACACCGCCACGGTGACGGTCAGCGGCGCGAACGGGATAACGGCCACACTTAACGTCAAATTTACTGTCGTCTCCAACCTGCCGCCTTGCGCGTTCACGCTCAACCAGTCCGGCATGTATAACTTTGGTGATGTCGACAGGACCGAAAAAACCGGAACCCTGAACGTCACGATCAACAACACCGGCAGCGACGCCACCGGACCTCTCACCATTACGGTGACCGGGGACAACGGGAGATGCTTCTCCGTCTCCCCGACCAGTCTCGCCAGCATACCTGTGGGCGGCTCAGCCAGCTTCAAGGTCAACGCGAACTACTACGCTCCGGATGGGACATATACGGCCACCGTTACGGTCACCAGCCCCAGCGGCAGTGTGAGCCAGTCCTTCCAGGTTACGATCAGGATCCACTAAGATTCACTGAAAAAGCGGTTGTTAGCGGGATTGAGCTGTCATATGGCTGATACGCGCCAACCGTCAGGGCGTGATCCCTGCGCCGGCGCTCAGCAAGCTTTGAGCGCCGGCGGGACCGGGCGGGCCGGGTATATCCGAATATATTCCTATATATCGGGCGCGCCACGACATAAGACTTACCGGCAAGACCCCGCGGGGGCGGACATTCCGCCTCCGGGGGGCTTTACGGTGAAAACGGCGCGCCCCGCCGGAACATGATCGGCGGCCCGCACGCGGTCAGACACAGACAGATATCCGGATAGCGTCAAAATATAAACAAACAAAATAAAACCTATGAAAATTTTGCACAGAAAAGGAGCGGGGGATATGAAATCAAGCCGGACCAGAAAGTTGATCTTAACTTGCTTTACCCTGTTATTCTTATTCTCCGTGATACAAAGCGCTTCGCTGGCCTGGAAAAATTACACCCAGCACAAAAGCAACGAATTTTACGGTTCGGTTACATCGTTACAACCGGTGGGTTCGGCTGTTTTGGAGAAATATGGCAGGAATACAAATACGTCCCTCATGGGGGCGCAGTCAGTGACGCCAGGGGTGGACATTCCGCTCGCCGGGGTTGAGTTTGGACTTTACCAGGTGGGGCCGAAGAATGACGGCACCGACGACCTGTTGCTGCATATTTTCAGGACAGGAGCGGACGGGACGATCCAGGCGGACGATCTGTTCATGGGCAATTATTATTGGCAGGAAATCACTCCCGCGTTCGGTTCGCCGAGCTACGGGTATACATATGACAGCGACAGCGGCAAGGATATCACGAAATATCCCTTCACGGTGAGGGACGACGGCAGCGGCAATCTCAAAACGGTCACCACGAAGGCTTATAACCGGCTGCTTTACGCCGGTTTGACCGTGAGCAAGACGGTTGTGAACTATGACGGCTCCGAGCTGACGGCCGCGCAATCGGGCACGCCGTTCCATTTCGTCGTGACCTTTACGAATCTGGCCGGAGCGCCGCTTACGGACGGCCCGGTCACTGTGTCGTTCGGCGCGGCGGCGACGCAGACCTCGATCGGCGGGGCGTCGGCGCAAATACCCCTCGGCGGGGGAGCGGCGCAGGATTTGGCCGGCGGGACCGCGGACACATCGCCTCAGACTTCAACCGACGGGGCTGCGGACACAGCGCCGCAGACGCCTGACGGCGGGGACGCGGCGCAAGCGCCGGCATACGATGCGCCGCCGCAGGCATCGGACGGCGGGGACGCGTCGCCGACGTCATTCGGCGGGGGAGCGGCGTACGCGCCGGCCTATGACGCGCTCGTGTACAGGCCGGCCCATGATGCGCCCGCATCTACGCCGGGTTATGAATCTCTCGTGTACAGGCCGGCTTACGGGCCGCTCACATATATGCCGGTCCGCGCGGATACAGACGCGGCGGAGCAAGCGCCGGCCGATGAAACCGCGCAGACGCCGAGCGGCGAAGCGGCGGCGCAGCCGCCCACAGACGACGCGGCGGTGACAGCGCAGACGCCGGCAACCGACGAAACGACGCAAGCGCCGGCCGATGAAACCGCGCAGACGCCGACCGACGATACGACGGCGCAACCGCCGGCTGACGCGGGGGCTGAGACTCAAACGCCGTCGACCGACGAGACAACGCAAACTCCAGCAGACGATACAACGGCGCAAACTCCAACCGACGAAACGACGCAGACGCAAACGCCGCCGGCCGACGAAACGACGCAAACTCCAATCGACGATACAACACAAACGCCGCTGGCCGACGAGACGGCGCAAACTCCAACAGACGAAACGACGCAAACGCCGACAGGCGAGACGGCGGAACAGACCCCGGCCGGCGAAGCCGCGCAGGCGCTGACAGGCGCAATGGGGGGGCAGGCGCCAATAATCGCCGCGGCGGCGACGCTGACGTCGCTCACCATGCCGCTCGTCAACTCACGGCTTGAATTTGATCTGACAAGCGGGCAGGCGGCCACTATAGAGGGACTCCCCGTTGGCACGCAGTATTATGTCACCGAGGTTCCGGTCGCCGGATACGCGCTGTACTCGGCGGGCGATTATTCCGGCACCGTACTGCCGGACGGCGCGGCGGCCTCGTTCGTCAACAGCTACGGCGCGCCGGCGCCCAATAAACTGGTGGTCAAAAAGGTCGTCGAGGGCAAGAACGGCGATTTGACCAAGGAATTCAATTTCACCGCCACCATAAACGGGGTTGAGAACAAGTTTTCGCTCACGCACGGCCAGCAGCAGGAGTTTGATCTGCCGCCTGGGACGCAGTTTGACATAGGCGACGTTCTGGAGGACGACTATTACTCCGACGGCTATAACGCCGTGGCGACCAGCGAGACCACGGTGGACGGCTCCGGCCTTGTTACCGTGACGGTCACCATGAAGAACGACATGCGCGGGCCGGCCATGATCCAGATTGATGGGAAAAAGACGTGGGATATGAGCACCGCCGCGCCGGGCCTCAAGTTGCCGGATAAGATTACGGTGCACCTGATGGACGGGGCCGCGGTCGCGAGCACTGTCGTCGTCAGGCCGGACGCCAACGGCGATTGGGCGTACACCTTTACCGCGCCCAAGTACCGCGCCGACGGGGTGACGCCGATCGATTACACCGTCTCGGAAGACCCCATGCCCAATTACATCTCCTCGCCGTACGGGTATAATATCCTCAACACATACGTGACCTCCGCGACGATGATCACGCCGCAGGTCAAAAAGGTCATCAGCGGCGCGGGCGCGTCTTCGGACCAGTTATTCCAGTTCAAGCTCTCGCCCCTGTCCGGCGCGCCGATGCCGCAGGGCTACAGCGGCCGCGAGCAGCTCATCACCGCCACGGCCAGCCTTGGGAATAATTTTGGCAGCATACGGTATGACCAGCCCGGGGTTTACGATTATTACATAACGGAAGTTGACGACAGCGCGCCCGGCTGGACCTACGACGGCACGCGGTACAAGCTGGAAGTGACCGTGACGGCGGCGGGCGGCGCGCTGACCGCGCAGGGGGTTTTGACGAGGCTCAGCGACAACATGCCGAGCGATCAGGCCATATTCACCAATACTTACAGCGCGCCGGGCAGCGCGACGTTTACCCCCGCGGCGCAAAAGATTGTGAGGATCATCAGCGGCGCGCCCGGCAGTCGGGCATTCCAGTTCCAGCTCACCCGGCTGGACAGCAGCGCCCCGATGCCGGCAGGCGCTTCCGGGGAAAGCAAGACCGCCAGCGTAACCGGCCAGGGCACGGCTTCATTCGGCCAGATTTCATACAGCGCCGCAGGGGCGTATCATTATAAAATATCGGAGATACCCCCATCGCCGCTGCCGTCGGGCTGGACCTACGACAGCGAGCAGTACGCCCTCACCGTGAACGTGACCGGGACGGTCGGCGCGCTGACCGCTCAGGGGACCTTGACGAGGCTCAGCGACAACACGCCGAGCGATCAGGCCGTGTTCACCAACAGCTACGACGGTGGGGGTACGCAGCCTCCGACGCCGCCAAACGCGACGTTCACCCCTACGGTTCAAAAGATCATCAAGGATATCAACGGCACGCACGACAAACGCACCTTCCAGTTCAATCTTATCCCGCAGGATAAAAACACCCCGATGCCCCCCGGAGTCGGCCCGGGCGAAATGCAAAGCATCAATATCACCGGCGAGGCCACAGCTCCATTCGGCACGATTACGTACGATAACGCGGGGAAGTATATCTATACGATAGCGGAGGAATGCCCTGCGACGACGCCGGCACACTGGGTATACGACCAGACGGTGTACACGCTGACGGTGACCGTGAGCAGTTCGGGCACTAACACATATATACAGAGCGCGGTACTGAGCAACGCCAAGGGGACAGTCGCCGGAAATATCGCCGCGTTTACCAACAACTACGATTCTTTGTCCGCGGGGGGATCATCTGTGAACCCGATGGTGCGGAAGCTGATTGGCACTACTAGCAGCGACGGCAGCGCAGTCACTCCGCCGACCACGCCCACCTTCCAGTTTGAGCTAAAGGCCAAGGGCGGCGCGCCCATGCCGGACGGCTCCAGCTCCGGCGTCAAGACTGTCAGCCTGACCGGCCAAGGGGAATGCGGTTTCGGTATGATCACGTATTCGGCGGTCGGAACCTACCTGTATACGATCGACGAGATAAACGATTCGCAGAGCGGCTGGGACTATGACAAAACGGTGTATACCGTGACCACCGAAGTGACGCAGGACGGCGGCGTTCTCGTCGCGGCCATGAAAATCACCAAACCGGACAGCCTGACGGGCACCGCTGTGCCATTTCCGACGGCGGACTTCAAAAATACTTATACGAGTACAAGTGCAAGTCCCCCCAATACCAAGGATGATCAGTCTGAGGTTATCACTGATGATGGTACGACGCTGTCCAAACCCGACAAGCCCGGCAGCCCCGACAAGCCCGGCAGCTTCGTAAATCCCGACAATCCATCGGTACCGGGCAGCTCCGGGAGCCAGGTGAGCCCGGACAACCCGGGCGAGGCGGTCGTAATTTCACCGGGGAACGTCCCGCAGGCGGGCGGCAAGACCTCGCCAAAGACCTCGGACGACAGCAACCTGTGGCTGTGGTCGATAGTGAGCGTCCTGAGCGTCCTGGGGCTGCGTTATACCCTGCTTTACAACAAGCCGGTCAAAGGGTGCGTGAAAGGGTACATCAAGAAATAATATAGCATGTGTCAAAGCGAAAATGCCTTACCGCGCGGCGGCCAAGCGTCCCCCGCGGTAAGGCATCGCAGTCTAAAACTGTAATAAATTTGGAGGTGGGCCGTCTGTTTAACTCCAGAAAAATCATATCCGGGGCGGTTACGGCCGCGCTGGCCGCCGGCATCGTCGTCAGCGCGTATTCTATGTTGCGGATACAGGGCAATTACACGGCCGAAGCGGCCACGCATGAGACGGAGATCAGCCGGTTCAGCCCGAGCGCGGCGGATACGGCGGTTACAACGGATACGGCGGACGCCCGGCAATCCGCCGGCCCCGGCGCAAAAGCGGTCAGTGCGGGGTCCGCGAAGCTGGCCGCCGCGGATTCGACAGCCGCCAATCAGCGCATCAAGGATTTGCAGGCGCAGCACGAGGATGCCGCCGGGTGGATAAACATACCGTACACCGACATAGATTACCCCTTTGTTCAGGGGACGGATAACGCTTATTACCTGAACAGGGATATAAACGGCAAAAACGCCGCCGCCGGGACGATCTTCATGGATTGCCGGAACGCCAGGGACCTTTCGGACTTCAACACCATAATCTACGGCCACCACATGAAGAACGGGACCATGTTCGGGGCGTTGAAGGAGTTTCAAAACCGCGATTTTTTTGACTCGCGCAAAACCGGGACGGTTTATCTGGCGGACAGGACCTATGAGCTGGAGTTTTTCGCCTTTCTCGTGATTCAGCCAAACGACGCCGTGATCTTCAGCATACCGACCGGCGACAGCTCAAAACGCGCTTTCCTGGGCTACGTCAAGGACACCGCGCGGTTTTACCGCGATATCGGCGTCACGGCCGCGGATAAAATAGTGACGCTTTCTACCTGCTCATATGAGTTCCGCGACGCGCGGATGGTTCTGCTCGGCAGACTGTGCCAGGAGCCATGAGCGCTATGATAAGCTAAGCTGACATCGGAATATTGAGCCCGGCGCGGTTAAACTCGCGCCGGGCTTATAATTTTGGCTTATTGACATTATTTGGTTAAATGTTATACTGATTGCAGTGGCTTTATAGCTAAAAAATAAACGAAGGAGGATCATTGTGTGGAATCAATTGCGAACGGACGCGTATGAGGGCATGCTGGCCGAAACCGTCACGATGGCGGGGCATAACGGCGACCGGATCCGCGCGTATTTTTCACGGCCGCTTGGGGCCGGGCCGTATCCGGGGGTCATACTGATACCCCACATGCCGGGATGGGACGAGCTCAACCGCGAGATCGCCCGCCGGTTCACCCAGCACGGGTACCTGGCGCTCTGCCCCAATATCTATGAGCGGTTTGGGCATGGGCAGCCCCTGGAGGTTGCCGCGAAGGCGCGCGAGGCCGGCGGCGTCCCCGACGACAGCGTCGTGGGGGACTGCCAGGGGGCCTTGAGTTATCTGACCGCGCTCCCCTACTCAAACGGAAAGGCCGGGGTCATCGGCATGTGTTCCGGCGGGCGGCACGCCTTCCTGGCCGGATGCAGGGTGGAGGGGCTCTCCGCCGCGGTCGACTGCTGGGGCGGGCGCGTGGTCATGTCAAAAGAGGAACTGTCCCCGGCCCAGCCCGTCGCCCCCATAGATCTTACCGGCCAGCTTAGCTGCCCGCTGTTGGGGATATTTGGCAACGACGACAGATTCCCCACGCCGGCGCAGGTGGACCGGCACGAGGAAGAACTGAAGCGGCACGGGAAGGATTACGCCTTTCACCGCTACGACGGCGCGGGCCACGCCATCTGGAATTACAGCGGCGATTCGTACCGGCCGGCTCAGGCGATGGACTCATGGGACAAAGTCTTGGCATTTTTTGATAAGAACCTGCGGAGCGAGCCCTGATGCCGGACGGCCTGACGCCGGGGCACGTGCGCGCGGCGCGGCCGTTCTCCGTTATGGCAAAGCCCGTGGGCCCGCGCTGCAACCTGGAATGCGGCTACTGCTATTATCTCAGAACGGCCCAGCCCGGCAATATGGCGGACGGGCTGCTTGAAAGGTTCGTCCGCCAGTATATAGAGGCGAGCCCGGGGCCGGAGGTGAGCTTTGTCTGGCACGGCGGGGAGCCGGCGTTGGCCGGGCCGGATTTTTACCGCCGCGCGGTCAGCCTGCAAAAGCGGTATCTCCCGGAGGGCTGGACCTGCTGGAACAATCTGCAAACCAACGGGACCCTCCTGGACGACGAGTGGTGCGAGTTCTTGGCCGAGGCCCGCTTTGACGTGGGCCTGAGCATAGACGGGACCGAGCGCCTCCACGACCGATACCGGAAAGACCCGGCCGGGCGGGGTACTTACCGGGCCGCCGCGGCCGCTGTCCGCCGTTTGCAGGCCCACGGGATTCAGCCCGATCTGCTTTGCACGGTGACCTCTGCGGCGGCGGAGGATCCGCTGGCCGTTTACCGCGCGTTGCGCGATTTTGACACGGGATGGATACAATTCATTCCCATTGTGCGCCGGGGGCTCGGCGGGGCGGTCACGCCGGACAGCGTGACCGGCGATGGGTACGGGGACTTCCTGTGCGCGGTGTTCGACGAGTGGGCTTACAATGACCTTGGGCGCCTGGACGTACAGCTATTCGCCGAGACGGCGCGGATTTGGGCCGGGGGCGAGGCCGGGCTGTGCTGGATGGCGCCTGTTTGCGGCCGGGCGCTGATCTTGGAGCGGGACGGCGGCGTCTATTCCTGCGACCATTATGTCGCCCCGGAGCACCGTATCGGCGACATTTACGCCTCGCACCTGGGCAAACTGGCCGATTCCATAGCGCAGCTCCGGTTTGGTGAGAGCAAGCGCAGCCTGCCCGGCCGGTGCCGTTCGTGCGCGTGGCTCGCGGTCTGTAACGGCGGCTGCCCCAAGGACCGGTTCGCGGTGTCGGAGGACGGCGAGCCGGGCGTGAATTACCTTTGCGCCGGTTTGCGCCGGTTCTTTTCCCACGCGCGGCCGGTGATGGATGAGATGACGCGCTTGGCCAGGCTGGGGCAAGGCCCCAAAGCCATTATGGACGGCCTGCGCGCGCGGGAGCTGGCCAAATGGAAGGGCGTCGGCCGCAACGACCCATGCCCCTGCGGAAGCGGCAAAAAGGCCAAAACCTGCTGCTGGTCAAAGCGGCCGTCACACTAAATCAGCGCGCATCCGGGACGCGCGCGGACACAATGGCCTCCGCTCCGGCCGCGCGCTCAATCAGTATATCCATAGGCGCCACCGGCCGCTCCACGCGGAGCCTGAGTATCTGCTGGGGATGCGGCGCGCCGGGCACGGCCTCGCCTTCCTCTGTATACAGCTCCCCGACCGTCTGGGTGAAGCCGTCCCCCTTGGGGGTGAGGACGGATACCTCATCCCCGAGGCGGAATTTGTTCCGCTGCTCTATAGCCGCCAGGCCGGTGTTTTCGTCATAATCCAGCACCACGGCGACGAAATCACAGCCCCGCACGTACGCGCCGCTGTCGTAGTTATGCTGGTCCCGGTCCGGCGCGCCGAACAAAAAACCGGCGGTGAAGCCCCGGTGGCTGGCCCGGGACAGTTGTTTTATATAATGCGGCTTGTTGCGCCCGTATCTATCGGGGTCCTCAAAGTAGTCGTCGATAGCCTGGCGGTACGCCTTTACCGTCACGGCGGTGTAATACAGGCTCTTGACCCTGCCCTCGATCTTCAGGCTGTCCGCGCCCGCGTCAATCAGCTCCGGCAGGTATTCTATCAGGCACAAATCCTTTGGACTGAGGATGTACGCGCCGCGCCCGTCCTCAAATACGGGCAGGAACTCGCCCGGGCGCTTTTCTTCCATCAAATGATATTTCCAGCGGCAGGGCTGCGCGCACTCGCCGCGGTTACCGTCCCGCCCCGCCAAATAATTGCTCAGGAGGCAGCGCCCGGAGTACGACATACACATGGCCCCGTGCGCAAATACCTCCAGTTCTGTGCCCCTTCCGCCGTCCCGGCCCATTCCCATAAACTCATCTATTTTTTTTATCTCATGGATGCTCAGCTCCCGCGCCAGGCATACCCGGCTCGCGCCGAGGCGCTTCCAAAAATCGACGGCCATGAAATTGGTGTTATTGGCCTGAGTGCTGATGTGCACCGGCAAATCCGGCGCAGCTTCCCGCGCCAGGGCGAAGACGCCCGGGTCCGCAACTATCAGCCCGTCCGCGCCGTACGCCCGCAGACGCTTGAAATATTCGCCCATCCGGGATAGATCCTCATTGCGGGCGAAAATGTTGGCCGTGACGTACACCTTCACCCCATGCCCGTGCGCGTAACGAATCGCCTCCGCGATCTCCGAGCCTGTTTCCGCCCCGGTTTCATCGTCCGCGAAATTCCTGGAGCGCGCGCGCAGGCCAAACCGCGGGCCGCTCAGGTATACGGCGTCCGCCCCGTAGTTGACGGCGTATCTCAGCTTCTCAAAATCCCCGGCCGGGGCCAGCAGCTCCGGTTTTTTGACTGCTCCCATATGATGATCACCCCTCGCCTTGTTCGCGGGCTCCTCAAATGCACGCACAGATATCTAATACAAGATCCCGTCAAATGCGGCTCGCCCGCTCCGAACAACTATGCGCATTCCCGCATCCCTGAGTTCACAATCCCGCTCTCGCCATCCATATAACGGATGATATCACCTGTCCGCACGCCCGTCAATGTTTTTGAGCTGGTGCTCTATCCGGCAAAATTTTGCAGAACGCTGTAGGGGCAGACCTTGTTCTGCCCGCATTCCGGGCGGAGACAAGCTCCGCCCCTGCTACTTTTTATCGCCGGATAATTACCGGTCTGTTTATCCGCCGCAGTAAACTGTTATTTTATAAATCGACGCTTAATTGGATAAAATAACACAAAGGACCCTCTAAAAACCCTTGCTCCGTCATTGCGAGCGGAGCGAAGCAATCCAAGTTCACGCTGAATTCAGGCTTTTCTGGATTGCTTCGTCGCTTCGCTCCTCGCAATGACAGGTTTTTAGAGGTCGCCATGAGTTTGATCAGTCCGGTGACTTGGCATAAATCAAACCATTCGGCAGTCAAAACGGGCGGAAGCGATGTGATTATTTTGGAGGAATCGCTCAGACAGTTATCCCCGCAGCCGTTCTCAATGGACGACGGCGATTTTAACCTGATAAGCTCGTATATCAAGAGCAAAATCGGCCTGAACCTCGGCAGTGAAAAGCGTTCCCTGATATACTCGAGGCTGCGCGGCATCCTCCTGGAGAAGCGTTTCTCAAGCCTTGCGGAATACTACGATTACCTGACCGGGGACGCGACGGGAGCGGCCCTGAACGAGTTCATCAGCAGGGTGACGACCAACCACACCTTCTTTATGCGGGAACCCGATCACTTCGACTACTTCTCACGGACCGCGCTGCCGCAAATAGAGCGGCTGGAGCGCGGCAAGGACATCCGGCTCTGGTGCTCAGGCTGCTCCACGGGGCAGGAGGCGTACACGCTGCAGATCCTGCTCATGGAATATTTCAGGGACAAACCCGGCTGGGACACCCGGATACTGGCCACGGACATCTCCTCGGAGGCGCTGGGGAAGGCCGTGAGGGGCGTATACTCCGCGAACGCGGTCGAGCCCCTGCCGGAGGCCTGGATAAGGAACTACTTTGTCAGATCAGGCGGCGTCGGACCAAACGGCGCGGAGTATACCGCCTCCGGCGAATTAAAGCGCGGCGTCATCTTCAGAAAGTTCAACCTGATGGACGCGGCCTTCCCCTTTAAAAAGCCGTTTCAGGTCATCTTCTGCAGGAACGTGATGATCTATTTCGATACGGCCACCCGCGACGAGCTGGTCAGCAAATTTTCCAAGATATTGCTGCCGGGCGGTTATCTGTTCATAGGCCATTCGGAGACCATACGGGGGGCGCCGGATTTAAAATATATCGCCCCGGCCCTGTACCAAAAGATCTAATAAATTTGTAAAGGTGATGTTACTTTGGCTGACTTTGACAGAGACTCCATGCTTGAGATGTTCACTTACGAGATGTCCCAGCTTATCGAGCAGTTGGAGCAGATCTTGATCAGGGGCGAGGGGGACGGGAGCGAGTATTCGGCGGGCGAAATCAACGAGATCTTCCGGATAATGCACACGATCAAGGGCTCCGCGGCCATGATGATGTTCGACAGCATGTCTTCGGTAGCCCACGCCGTCGAGGACCTCTTCTTTTATCTGCGGGAACAAAATCCCGCCGGCGTGGATTACTCGCGCCTTACCGACTTTGTACTGGAGGGCTCGGATTTCATAAAGGGCGAGCTCAATAAGATCGAGGCCGGCGAGAACCCCAATTCCGACGCCGGGTCAATAATATCGCACATCAGCGGCTTTCTCGCGGAATTGAACGGCGCGGAATCAAAGGGCGGCGCTGATCCCGACGCGAACGGGCAGGCTTATCCGCCGGGCGCGCAGCATGCCTATAAAGCCGTCGTCAGGTTCCAGGACGGCTGCGAGATGGAGAATATCCGCGCCTATAACCTGGTGCACAACATGTCGGAATCCGGCATTGAGAATATAACCCACGATCCGGAAGATCTGGTAGACGAAGGCTGCATAGAGGCTATCCGCCGCAACGGCGTGCAGCTCAGCTTTGCCGCGGATATGGGTTATGACGAGGTATACGAGTTGCTAAACGGCACTATTTACCTGAGCGAACTGCGGCTTGAGGAGGCGGACCCGGCTTCCGCTCAGGCGGCCCCGTCGGCGGCGAACAGATATACCGCGGTCATACGCTTTGCCGGAGACGCCGCGCCAGAAGCCGTCCGCTTCGCCGCGTCCCTCAATAACCTAAAGGGCGAGCTCCGGAATATCGAGTTTACGCCGAACATCGAGTTTACGCCGGCGGATTTATCGGATCAAAACCCAGATCAAAATCCAGATCAAAACCCAGATACGGCCGCAACAATCGAAACCATAAAAAGGGACGGGCTGCGCGTCACGTTTGAGACCGGCCTCTCGCCCGAGGAAGCCGCCGGCCTCATAAAGGGCGTCGTCCAGGCCGAAGACGTTCAGATCGAATCGACGGAATTCAACATAAAGGGAGCCGGCGCCGATTCCGGCGCGCAGGCCGGGGGGCCGCGCCCGGAAGCCGAAACGCCCCCCGGCGTCCCGCCCGGTCCCACAGCCGGAGAATCCGCGGCAAAGGCGGACGGGCCCGATACGGCCCGGCCCGACGCGGGAAAAGAGGGGGACGGCGGCAAAAAAGCCCCCGTACAGCACGTGGTCAGCGTAAACGTCAGCAAGCTGGACCAGCTTTTGAACCTCATGGGCGAGCTCGTCATAGCCGAGGCCATGGTCACGCAGAACCCCGAGCTGGACGGCCTGCAACTGGACAGCTTCAACAAAGAGACGCGGCAACTGCGCAAGATAATAAACGATGTGCAGGACACCGTGATGACCATGCGCATGGTGCCGCTGTCCACCACGTTTTTCAAAATGCACCGGATCGTGCGCGATATGTGCAAGAGTCTGGGCAAGAACGTGCAGCTTGACATCGCGGGGGAGGAGACGGAGGTCGATAAAAACATCATCGAGCACATCTCGGACCCGCTGATGCACATAATCCGCAACTCCATCGACCACGGCATAGAGACGCCGGAGGAGCGCGTGAGGCGCGGAAAGGACCCAAAGGGCACCGTGCGGCTTGAGGCCAGGAGCACCGGCGGCGACGTCCTGATCATCGTCACCGACGATGGCGAGGGCTTAAACCGGGATAAAATCATGGCGAAGGCCAAGAACAACGGGCTGCTCAGAAAGGCCGAGGCCGATTACACGGACAAGGAGATCTATCAGTTCATACTCCTGCCGGGTTTCTCCACCAACGAGCAGGTCACCAATTACTCCGGCAGGGGCGTCGGCATGGACGTGGTGTGCAGCAACCTGGAGAACGTGGGCGGCTCGCTTGTCATCGACTCCACCCCCGGCGCGGGCAGCGCCTTCACGATGAAGATACCGCTCACCCTGGCCATTATCGACGGCATGACCATCAAACTGGACGGGGCCAAATACACGATACCCATCATCTCCATCAAACGCTCGTTCAAGGCCACGAGCGACATGATATACGCGGACCCCGACGGCAACGAGATGGTCAGCGTGCGCGGCGAGGTGCTCAACCTGGTGCGCCTGAACGAGTTCTTTAATACGGGCACGGAGGCCAAGAACATCGAGGACGGCATCATAATCATGCTGGAAAACGGTGATCAGACGATATGCCTGTTTGTGGACGAGCTCATCGGCGAACAGCAGGTTGTGGTCAAGACGATCCCGAAATATATCAAAAAGGTGCGCGGGCTGAGCGGATGCACGCTGCTGGGCAACGGCGACATCAGCCTGATCATCGACGTGGCGGGGTTTTTTGACAGATAAAGACGCGGGAGGCGCAAAATGGCGACAGAACAGGAAAACGAACTGATTGAGCAGCAGGAACAGGAAGAGGACACCACGAAGGACCGCTTCCTCATCTTCAGCATCGACGACGAGGAATACGGCATAGAGATCTCAAAGGTGAACGAAATCATAAGCGTGTACGATATCACCCGCGTTCCGGACACGCCCCCATATGTAAAGGGCATAATCAACCTGCGCGGCAACATAATCCCCGTGATAGACGTGCGCGGCAGGTTTTTAAAACCCGCCAGGGCGTTCGACGATTTGAGCTGCATCGTCGTCATAGAACACGGCGAGTATACGCTGGGGCTGATCGTGGACGGCGTGAAGGAGGTCATGAACATCGGCGAGGACAATATGCAGCCCCCGCCCAGCGCGAAACTGGCCCATCAGAATCAGTACGTCAAGAGTATCGGGCGCGCGGAGGGCGACGGGCTGGAGATGATACTGGATATCGATAAGCTGCTGTTTGGCTGAAGCCTGCGGAGAGCTCTACGGTTGCTGGTCCTGTATAATCTCTAAAGAAATTCAGACACGAAAACGGCTTTGTCTAAGCAATTGGGAACACTAAAAAAATGAGAAAAAATTACAACTCAAAGTACAAAGCCGAAGCCGTGTTAGAAGTTCTTCGAGAAG
>Ga0209629_10000024_pt1 | contig 62163 bp, 53 predicted proteins | sample TergutCu122P5_FD_187286 | JGI IMG/M metagenome (GOLD analysis project Ga0209629, IMG submission 187286) | Cubitermes ugandensis P5 segment gut microbial communities from Kakamega Forest, Kenya - Cu122 P5 (SPAdes) (version 2) | ecosystem: Host-associated > Arthropoda: Insects > Digestive system...
GTGGTTACATCATCCCAATTCCCCGATGTTTCACATCGGGCTACCCATATCTAATCCGTTCCGGATTATCATCTCTCAACTTTTAAATAATTCAGAAACATTTTTGCAAAGGATACTGAGTAGTTACGATTTTACAGTATTATTAAAATATTTTATCAAATGTTTTTTGTAGCAATGTTATGAAAAAGCATTAAATTTGCATAAAAACAAAATATGAACGCAGAATTTATTCTACAAGAACTGCTATCGGTTGCTAATCCCGAAAAAGCGCGCTTTTTACAGGGATTTTTCAAGACCGGGAAAGGCCAATATGCCGAAGGCGATATCCTGCTTGGAATTGTTGTCCCTCACACTCGGGATATTGTGAAACGAAGTCCTTCTTTACCATTCAATGAGATTCAAATTTTGCTTGATTCGAAATACCACGAAGTTCGATTAGCCGGATTGTTATTTCTTGCAAAACAATTCAAGAAAGCTAAAAACGAGGAAGAACGAAAAGCGATTTTCGATTTCTATCTGCAAAATGCCCGAAAAGCGAACAATTGGGATTTGGTTGATGTCACTTGCCGGGATGTTGTGGGTGAATACCTTTTAGATAAAGAAGATAGAACTGTGCTTTACCGATTAGCTGAAAGCGATAATCTTTGGGAGCAGCGCATGGCTATTGTTTCGACTTGGACATTTATTAAGCACAGGCAATTCGATGATACGCTGGCAATTGCGGAAAAACTACTTACCCACAAGCACGATTTGATGCACAAGGCAGTAGGTTGGATGTTGCGTGAAGTTGGGAAAAAAGAACGCGCTATTTTGGTTGATTTTTTAGAAGAACATTATACTAAAATGCCGCGCACTGCTTTGAGATATGCTATTGAACATTTCAATCCTGAAGAGCGAGAACGATTTATGATAAAGTGTGAAAGGTGAAGTGTGAAAGGTGAAACCGGGAATGATTGGTTGTTATGCTTTCTTAAAAAAAATAGTTAAATTTTCTTTGTCAATCGAAGATAAAGTTGTAATTTCGCATCGTCAAATTTTAACGCATGAAGATTAATAGTATCCTGAGTATTTTCGTCCCAAGAGACGTAAAATTTTTTCCATTGTTGTCTGAAATCGCCGAAATCATTGACCGGTCGGCAACGCTTTTGCAAGAACTATTTGTTTCAACCGATCCGGAAAAAATACTTGAAACGAGTCGGTTGATAAAATCGGAAGAATCGAATGGCGATAAAGTAACCGGAAAATTGTTTAAGTTGCTTAATGAATTGTTTATCACGCCGTTCGACAGGGAGGATATTACCGAATTAACCGACACTATGGATGATGTGATTGATATCATTAACCGTGTAGCACAGAAAGTAGTGCTTTTTTCTCCCGAAACGCTTCCGCCTGCTACCTTGGAAATGGCTGTTATCATTAAAAAAGCAGCAACTGAAATTAAAGCTGCAATCGACGAATTACCCAATCTGAGAAAATCTAACCAACAAATAAAAGCGCACACGAAAGCAATCAAACTTTGTGAAGAAGAAGCCGACCGGATTTATGAAAAAGGGACTTCCGCTCTTTTCAGAAGTGAGATTAAAACAATAGAATTAATTAAGTTGAAAGAAATTATTCAAGAATTGGAAAAAGCTGCCAACAGAATAAACAGTGTAGGTAAAATTTTGAAAACCATGATTGTAAAATATGCCTAATTAATTCAGCTCATGATTTTATTGATTATTGTTATTGCTTTAGCAATCATTTTTGATTTTATCAATGGATTCCACGATGCGGCTAATTCTATCTCAACCATTGTAACATCCCGAGTCTTAACTCCTTTTCAAGCTGTATTGTGGGCTGCTTCATTCAATTTCATTGCTTATTTCATTGCCAAACATATTATTGGCGATTTTGGAATAGCAACCACTGTATCAAAAGTCGTATTATCAGAACTCATAACTCTTCCTATTATTTTATCCGGGCTTATCGCTGCTATTTCGTGGAATTTATTGACTTGGTGGCTGGGTATTCCCTCTTCATCATCTCACACGCTTATCGGAGGATTTGCCGGAGCTGCGATTTGCGCCAACGGATTTCAGTCCATTCACTCGGGAGTTATCATTAAAATAGCATCTTTTATCGTTTTAGCGCCATTAATCGGGATGATTATATCAACAATAATTACTATAATTGTGTTATGGACTTTTAAAAGAGTAAGGCCTCATAAAGCAGAATCCATATTTAGAAAACTTCAATTGCTCTCTTCCGGTTTGTTTAGTATAGGACATGGTTTAAACGACTCTCAAAAAGTAATGGGAATTATTGGAACAGCAATGTTTGCGTCAGGTGTGATTGACCACATGGATATGAACCTCGTACCGGAATGGGTGCCTTTGTCTTGTTTTGGAGCGATCGGACTTGGAACTATGATGGGCGGTTGGCGCATCGTAAAAACCATGGGTACGAGAATCACAAAAGTGACTTCATTAGAAGGCGTTTGTGCAGAAACAGCCGGCGCTCTTACTTTATTTCTAACAGAAATATTAAAAATCCCTGTAAGCACCACTCATACCATCTCAGGAGCGATCATGGGCGTTGGCGCTGTAAAACGACTAACCGCGGTTCGTTGGGGGGTAACCATTAATCTTCTTTGGGCTTGGATTCTCACCATACCGGTAAGCGCTCTGCTTGCCGCTTTGATTTATTTAGTTGTTCGTTGGATTGGGATTTAATTACGAAAAAAGATTATTTTTTTAGCAGAATTTCTATTTCGCTCATTATCGATCGAAACGATTTATCAATATCGATAAGGTCTTGAACGGTACGACATGCATGTAATACTGTTGCATGGTCTCGTTTCCCGACTAAACTTCCGATATGAGCGTAAGAAAAATTCGTATGCTTTTTGAATAAAAACATGGCAATCTGACGCGCTTTCACGATTTCTTGTTTGCGAGATTTGGAATGAATGTCTTTGAGATCAATGTTGAAATATCCGCTGACTGTATTTTGTATTTTTTCCGGAGTAATTGTTTTGTTACTTAGCTTAACGAATTTACCCAACACTTGCCGGGCTAATTCCAAATCGATTTCTTTATTGTAAACTAAGGCATGAGCCACCAAAGAAGTAATGATTCCTTCTAAATCTCGCACATGTTCGGTGACGTTTTCAGCAATGTAATTAATAATTTCATCGGAAAGATTCAATCCATCTTGTTTAACTTTATAACGAATGATTTGCTTCCTCAATTCCAAATCGGGTTTATATAGTTCGGCGGTCATTCCCCACTTCATTCGAGTAATCATACGTTCTTCAAGCCCTTGCATATCATTGGGCGATTTATCTGATGTTAAGACCAATTGTTTCCCCAACAAATGCAGATGATTAAAAATGTGAAAATAAGCATTCTGCGTCTTTTCTTTTCCGGCAAATTCTTGGATATCATCAATAATTAAAACATCTACATTCTGATAGAAGTTAACAAAATCGTTGAAAGTATTATTTCTGGATGCATCTGTAAATTGGACCTGAAACAAATGGGAAGAGATATAAATTACTTTTTTCCCCGGATATAATTCATGAATCCGGTTGCCGATTGCATGACATAAATGGGTTTTTCCGACGCCGGTACTACCGTAAATATAAAATGGATTGAATGTTTTACCCGGCTGTTCGGCAATCGTTTCTCCGATTCTCCTTGCTAATATATTGCTCGGTCCTTCAAAAAAATTATGAAAACCAAGTCGATTATTTAGATGAGAATACCACTCTTGAGGTGTAGCGAGGGGGTCCGGTGATTTATTCAACCGTTCGGCAGGCTTCTTCGAATCAGTTCCGACATTGATTGTTCGATCGCTTTGAATAGTTGTATGTCCTTTTTTCTTATCGGAGTTATCGACAAATACACGATAATAGATAATTAAATTCTTACCCGTAATGCGTGTCAGAGTAGCATGAATCAAATGCGCATATTGTTCTTCAATGTACTCATAGAAAAAGTGACTGGGAACTTGAATCGTAAAATCATTCCCTTCATATTTAATGGGGACAATCGGCATAAACCATGTACTATAGGCTTTTTCATTGACATTATCTCTGATTACCTCTAAACACTTATTCCATAAACTAACTGATTCCACAACTTTTTTATTATATATATTTTTAGCCGAAAAATGGTTGTTTCAAAATTTCAAATGCAAAATTTGGAAAAAAAAAGTTCAAAAAAAAATGTATTTTTGCTTGTTTTTTTTAATAATTCATTAGGGCTTGTTATACAAAGTATTAGAATAAAAAATTTAATCACCTCACTCTCAATTTGATAATGAAATAGGATAAAATTTATATGGTTTTTACAAGCAATTGATTGAAATGATTCTTTCTTGGAATAAGTTTTTTTGAAGTTTATTTTTTTTTATTCAATATATTTGTTTTTTAGAATAAGTCTAAATAGAATTATTGCCTCCCCGATGAAAAATTATTTTTTCCCGAAAAGCGAGAAATGCACATAGCGTTTTGGATTTAATTTTAAATCGAGCAACAGGTTAGAAGCATTTAAAAAAGTTGAATCCAAATGATCATATACCGAGCGATCATTTAACAAAAGTCCCAGTGAATTGTCTTTATTATTGATTTGCAGTGTCATTCGATCGATATTTTGCAGTGTCTGATCAATCCTACCCATGGTGGCGTTTAAATCGATCTGTTTTAATTGTGAACTAACCGTCGTAAAATCAGAAGAAACCCGGTTTAAATTAGCTATAATCGGAGGGATATCTCTCGATACCAGCAGATTCAGTTGGCGAGTAGAATTTTCTAAATTTGCGGTTGTAGTTGAAATGTGTTCGAGTGATTGGGAAAGCGCCGGATGGTTCACTAAAAGTTGGATACCGTGTAAAATTGAATCAAGGCGAGGTAGTATGGATTCGAGTTGAGGCAATAAATTAGCAGAGACTTTGTCCATTATTCCTTTTTCGGAAGCGCCGACAATTGTATCCCCTTCATTACAATATGTGCTGACATATCGATTAAGAACCAGATTCAGATAAGCTCCGGAAGTCAATCCCGATTTGAGTTCCGCATGAGAGTCGGTTTGCACTTTCATTTTTTTATCCAAGCTGATTTCAACAATTATATCTCCCGTATTTCGAAAATCGTAGCTTATTGAACTGACGACCCCTACTCTGAATCCATCCACAAAAACCGGAGAGGATTTTTGTAATTCACTTACATCAGGCATTCGAATGAAATATCGGTTAGTCGGTTTAAAAATGTTAGCTCCTTTCAGATAATTCAATCCGAAATAAAGAAGACCTAAACTGAGCAGGGTCACTAAAGCGATTATAATTTCTTTATTAAAATACTTTTTCATTTGTACATATAATTATTTGTTAGGTACTTTCACTCCGTTTTCAAAAGCGATGATAAATGCGCTTTTAAAATCTTTGGTAATTTTTTTTCGTAAACTTTCCATCTCGTTCCAATCGGCAGATTCGCCATAAGTATATTTATAAAGTTTACCTTCAATATAAAAATCGGCTTTATATCCTTTTAACTCCGGTGAGCGAGGAGATAATTTTTTATAAGACGCCAAAATTTGCACTTTATAAACCTTGTCGGAGAGAGCTGTTTGATTTAATTTTTCCGGTGGGTTGGAAGTTGGTTCATTTTTCGTTTCGAGTTGTTTTTTATCCGAGAGAAGATTCGCAGGCAGTTCAGGAGTTTCTTTGGCTGTGTTATTCCCGATTCGGTCAAATTCATTTTTATACTTCGAGAATGCTTTACTGATGGAACGAGCCAAACTTTCTTGTCCCGTTGCGCTCAATAAATATTTTTCCGTTTCCGAATTACTGATAAAATCCAATTCGATTAATATGCGAGGCATGGAGGATTTTCGGAGAACCAAATAACCGGCTTGTTTGACTCCGCGATCTCCTCTTTTTGCTGTACGAACCAATTCGTTTTGAACCATGGAGGCAAACTTGATGCTTTGATCAACATAAAGGTTTACCATGAATTCAAATATGATATACGATTCCGCCGAATTGGGATTAAATCCTTCGTATTTTTGTTCGTAATTATCTTCCAAAAGGATCACGGAATTCTCTCTTTGAGCTACTTCCAAGTTTTCTTCAATGCGCGTCACTCCAAAAGTAAAAACTTCCGCTCCATTGATCCGGGACTTTCTTTTGCTCACAGCATTGGTATGGATTGAAATAAAAAGATTAGCGTTTGCTTTATTGGCAATATCCGCCCGTTCATCTAAACCAATAAAAACATCTTTGGTGCGTGTAAAAACAACTTTTACATCCGGATGCTCGCTCGAAATGAATTTACCGGTTAACAAAGCGACCGCTAAATTGATATTTTTTTCTTTTCCTTTTCTCCCGAGCGCTCCGGTGTCTTTCCCTCCGTGTCCGGGATCAATTACGAGTACAAAAGAGCTTGCCGATAGGGGAGTTACAAAAAAAATAAAAAAAACTATGAATAATATGTAACCTTGTCTTGCCAAAAGTATTATTTTTGTTATTCAGAAGGCAAAATTATATATTTATTTCTAATTATTCATAAAATATTACTTGAATTACGGGAATGCAGCAGGAACTATTGTCTGAATCTTTGAATTATATTTATCTTTGTGCCGCTAATTCATAGTATGGTACCTATAGAAATTATCAAAAAATATTACGCTGAAGAGACAGAGTTATACAAAATTTTGCTTGATCACAGTTTTGCCGTAGCGGAAAAATCATTATCAATCGCTCAAAAGCATCTTGAGATGAATTTTAATAAAGCTTTTATTTATGAAGCAGCTATGTTGCACGACATCGGGATTTTTAAGACTGATGCCTCGGAAATTTATTGTTATGGTGAATTTCCTTACATTTGCCACGGTTATTTAGGCGGCGATTTATTAAAAGCGGAAGGACTTCCCCTGCATGCTTTGGTTTGTGAGCGACATACCGGCACGGGTTTAAGTTTAGAAAATATAATTAAGAATAATCTGCCTCTGCCGAAACGAGATATGATGCCCGAAAGCCCGGAAGAACAATTGATTTGCTTTGCCGATAAGTTCTTTTCAAAATCAAATCCGGAAAAAGAGAAATCAGTCGACAAAATCAGGAAAAATCTTGCGAAACATGGAGAAGATTCGGTGATAAAATTTGATGATTGGTGTAAGTTATTTTTGGGTTAATGATTTTCAATCGATGATGGAAGTTCCGGTTAAATTCAAAATAATATTGCTTCTATTGCTTTTTTGCGGACAAAAAGCAATAGCGCAAGAGACTGTTTTGAACGCATCGAAATTGAGCCCGGTCGATTCTCCGGGCACAACAACCCTCCAAAAGCACGATTCGATTGATACAATCGGAACGGGAAGCGATTCGATATCCGTTAAGTCTGATTCAACCAAGCAAAACTCCCTCGATGCTCCCGTTTATATGACGGCAAAAGATTCCATGGTAATGGTTTTGGACGGAGGAAATATTCTTCATATATATGGTAACGGTACTGTCAAATATAAAGAAGATAACTTAGACGCGGAATATATACGAATGAATGCCGACAGTAGTCTTCTTTACGCTAAATTTGGGATAGACTCGCTTGGAGCAAAATTTGGTTTTCCTTCTTATAAAAGCAAAGATCAAGAAACGGAGATGGAAGAGTTGGAATTTAATATCCATACGAAAAAGATGTTTACCCGCAACGTCATCACACAGCAAGGCGACGGTTTTATTACCGCCGAAGTTGCAAAAAAAATGCCGGATAACAGTTTCTATATGCTAAACGGAAAATACACAACATGCGATGATCATGAGCATCCCCATTTCTTTTTGAACCTGACACGAGCAAAATTCCAAGCCGGGAAAAATACCATCACCGGACCTGCTTACTTGGTAGTCGAAGATGTCCCTTTGCCGATTGCAATTCCTTTCGGTTTCTTCCCGGCTTCCAAATCCTATTCCTCCGGAATCTTGATGCCGACCTACGGGGATGAAATGGCTCGCGGATTCTCTTTGCGTGATTTTGGGTATTATTTTGCCTTTAACGATTACGTCGATTTAGAAACACGAGGAGAAATTTACACCAAAGGGTCTTGGGGAGTAACCATGCGTTCAGCATATAAAAAAATGTACAAATTTTCCGGAGGTTTTGATGCGTCTTATTTAGTGACTGTATTAGGGGATAAAGATTCAAAAAATCTCCCGAATTCCGATTACAGCCAATCGCGCGATATCAAATTAAACTGGAGGCATCAGCAAGATCCCAAAGCCAATCCTAATGGTACGTTTTCCGCAAATGTTCAGTTTTCAACTTCATCGTATTACCGGAATGATTTCAGAGCTTCTACCTTAGATCAGATGTCGGAAAATGTTAAATCTTCTTCGGTCAGCTATTCGTATCGTTCTCCAAAGCTTCCGCTTTCTATTAATACATCGTTTTCCGTCAATCAACAATCCAGAGATTCTACTTTATCGGTTTCTTTGCCGGATATGACCATTTCTCTGAGCAGTATTTATCCTTTCAAACGCAAAGAGCAAATAGGCTCCGAACGCTGGTACGAAAAAATTTATTTGAGTTATAGCGGGATAATCAAGAACAGTATCTCCAATGTGAAAGAATATGATTTTCTAAAGAAAAATGTGATGAAGGATTGGAAAAACGGAATAAAACACTCCATTCCGGTATCGGCCTCGTTTAATTTGCTTAAATATATAACAATAAGCACTTCATTTAATTATAATGAAAATTGGTACTCAAGCCGTACAGAGTATGGCTATAACCACGAGAAAAAAGATATCCTCCCGGTCGATACGCTTTACGGTTTTTTCCGTACATTTGATTATAACGGAAGCGTCAGCTTAAATACCAAATTATACGGAATGTACAAACCATGGGCGTTGTTCGGGAAATGGGCCAAAGGGGCGCAAATTCGCCACGTTTTGACTCCCGCGATCAGTTTCAGCGGAGCGCCCGATTTTTCAGATCCGAGATACGGAATGTATCAGATTATTAAGTATCCTGCTGCTGATTATTCCGGTAATTTTACGACCGTGCAAACCGTTCGACAGTCGATTTATCAGAATCAATTATTCGGAGGCCCTGCAGCGGGACGAACCGGTATGGCTTCTTTTTCATTGGATAATAATGTAGAAATGAAACTCCCGATCGCCGGAACCGATTCCACCCGTAAAATCAGTCTAATTGATAATTTAGGATTGCGGATGTCCTATAATTTTTTGGCTGATTCGCTGAATTGGTCGAATTTAGACGCTTCGATCCGACTTAAATTATTTAAATCGACTTTAAGTTTAAGCGGAAGTTTCGATACTTATCTTTATGGAGATAATGGCCGCCCCATTAATACGCTCCGATGGAACGCCGGAAAAGGAATCGGGCGATTCAGAGGAACTTCCACATCATACAGCTATACATTTAATAATGAATCCATAAAAAAATGGTTTAACAAAGGTGAAAAAGATTCCGGAAAAACCGATGGAAATAATTCGCCGCCAACTCAAGAGGGATCGGATGAAAATCCGACGACGGGAGAAAATCCGACTGCGCGTAAATCATTGTTGAAAACCGAAAAGCAAGAAGGAAACATGGATCCGGACGGATATCTGATATTTACGATTCCTTGGAATTTATCCTTGAACTATTCCGTCTCGATTGGTTACGACGATTATCAACATTTTAATCATATCACTCGTGAATATCCGTATAGAATCAGTCAAACGATGGGATTTAGCGGAGATATTTCTCCTACCAAATCATGGAAACTTTCTTTCGGCGGGAGTTATGACTTTAATGTAAAACGTATTGCAAATATGTATTGTTCTATATCGCGTCAAATGCACTGTTGGTCAATGAGCGCTTCAATTATTCCGATTGGACCGCTCCAAAACTACAGTTTCACCATAGCGGTGAATTCTTCCTTACTCCAAGATTTCAAATACCAACAAAGCAGCAATGCTCGGGATGCATTGAATTGGGGAAACAGGTAGAGAAATAGGAATTAAGAATTAAGAATTATGAATTAGGATTTTTCAATTATTCAATTATTCAAATGTATGGATGTAAAAATTGAACCCTCGTGGAAAGAACGTTTGGCTTCAGAATTTGGAAAATCATATTTTCAAGCATTGACTGATTTTGTCAGACAGGAATATGCAACTCGGACTATTTATCCGAAAGGGAGCTTAATTTTTAACGCCTTTGATAAAACTCCTTTTGACCGGGTCAAAGTAGTTATTTTAGGACAAGACCCTTATCATGAGCCCGGGCAAGCACACGGATTATGTTTTTCGGTGAATGAAGGAATTGCGCTTCCGCCATCGCTTCAAAATATTTATAAAGAATTAGAAGACGATTTAGGTATTCTGCCTAAGATTTCGGGTAATTTGGAACATTGGGCGGAACAAGGCGTTTTGTTGTTGAATGCTACATTAACTGTTCGTGCACATCAAGCAGGATCGCACCAATTGCGAGGATGGGAGGAGTTTACGGATGCTGTCATTCATCGTGTGGCCGAAGAAAAGGATCATGTTGTTTTCATTCTGTGGGGATCGTATGCGCAAAAAAAAGGGGAATTCATTAACCTCTTCAGACATCGTGTTTTGAAGTCGGCGCATCCTTCTCCCTTGTCTGCCTATCGTGGATTTTTCGGAAGTAAACCGTTTAGTAAAACCAATCAATACCTCACTCAGACCGGACAGATTCCGATCGAATGGTGAAATGCGACCGGTAATAATATTGCCGTTTATATTAAAGCGATTCCGTGTTTTATGGCTTCTTCCCTCATTTCCTGCGGCCAAATGCTTGCTTGAATTTCTCCGATATGCGCCTTGCGCAGGAGAAACATACATAAACGAGATTGGCCAATCCCTCCACCGATGGTTTGAGGCAACTCGCCATTTAATAATCGTTTATGAAAATATAACTTTTTACGACCCTCCATCCCGGAGGCATTTAATTGTTTTTCCAATACTTCCGCATTGACGCGAATACCCATTGATGATAGTTCAACGGCTCGTCCCAACACTTCATTCCAAACGAGAATATCGCCGTTTAATCCGGGAAAACCATTGGCCATCGTTGTCCAATCATCGTAATCGGGAGCGCGGTTATCATGCTTTTCTCCGTTGCTTAAAGGAGAACCGATGCCTATGATAAATACGGCTCTTTTTTCTTTGGCAATCGCGTCTTCCCTTTCTTTTCCCGTTTTCCCCGGATATCTTTGCAGTAATTCTTCGGCATGAATAAAATGAATGGCCGGGGGAAGCTGAGGCTTGAAATCGGAATACGTTTCATAAACTAAATATTCGGTACGGAGAATAGCGGTATAAATTCGGCGAACAATACTTTTTAAAAAATCAAGATTTCGTTCGTTTTCACGCATAACTAATTCCCAATCCCATTGATCAACATAAAGCGAATGCAGGTTCCCCAATTCCTCGTCTGCTCGAATTGCATTCATGTCCGTGTAAATACCGTAACCGGGATCAATGCCGAGATCAGCCAATGTCAGTCGTTTCCATTTAGCTAAGGAATGTACAATCTCTGCCTGAGAGTCATTAATATCTTTAATAGGGAAAGTAACCGCTCGTTCTGTGCCGCTTAAATCATCATTGATACCGGTTCCTTTCATCACAAAGAGCGGAGCGGTTGTTCGTCGTAATCGCAACTCTGAAGATAAATTCTGCTGAAAAAAATCCTTAATTCCTTGAATTCCTTTTTCTGTCTCAATCTTGTTTAAAAGAGACTTATATGCTTTTGGAGTTATTAAATAGCTCATAATATTAATATTCTTTTGCAAAAATAGGAATAATCTTTCAAATTGCAAAGGAAACAGGGGTATTTTACGGAAAAATGATTAATTCGGGAAGATACCTTCGAAGTGTAACCATAAGCAGTAGAAATTGTTTTTTTTCATTTTACGGCAGAAAATACTAACTTTGCCTGTCAAATTTTAATAGTAATCCCGGTGGCTCATACTTCGTTGTTGGAAAAATTAGATGCCTTAGTCATTCGTTTTGAAGAAATAGGCGCTTTGATTGCGGATCCGAATGTTATCTCGGACCAAAAACGTTATGTAAAACTAAACAAGGAATATCGCGATTTGGAAAAGATTGTCTCAGCAAGAAACGAATACAATCAGGTTCTTACCGGAATTGAAGAAGCCAAATCGATTCTTGAGAATGACCCGGATATGGATATGCGGGAAATTGCCAAAGAAGAATTAGAGGTTTGTATCCAACATTTACCTTTATTAGAAGAAGAAATCAAACTTTTATTGATTCCTGCCGATCCTCAGGACGGGAAAAATGCCATTATGGAAATTCGCGGCGGAACCGGAGGCGATGAAGCCGCAATCTTTGCAGGAGACCTTTTCAAAATGTATTCCAAATATTGCGAATTCAAAGGCTGGCAATTGGAAGTAACGGATGTAAGCGAAGGAACCATTGGCGGATACAAAGAAATCATTTTTACCGTCACGGGAGAAAATGTCTATGGAACACTTAAATACGAATCGGGCGTGCATCGGGTGCAACGCGTGCCGCAAACCGAAACGCAAGGCAGGATACACACTTCCGCCGCAACGGTTGCAGTGCTCCCTGAAGCTGAAGAGGTTGATGTGGAAATCAATCCTGTCGATTTGGAATATCAGACTGCGCGTTCCAGCGGAGCAGGAGGGCAAAATGTAAATAAGGTGGAAACGAAAGTACAACTCACGCACAAGCCTACGGGAATTACTGTACAGTGCCAAGTCTCGCGTTCACAATTGGCTAACAGGGAGATGGCTTTGCAGATGCTTCGGAACAAATTGTACGATATGAAATTACAGGAACACTTAGATGTAATTGCTTCCAAGCGGAAAACGATGGTTTCGACCGGCGACCGTTCGGCAAAAATCCGTACTTACAATTATCCGCAGGGACGGGTAACCGACCACCGGATTAACTACACAATGTATAATCTTCCGGCATTTGTCGGCGGAGATATTCAGAAAGTGATTAACGAATTGATTGTTGCGGAAAATGCGGAAAGGATGAAGGAAAGCGAAATGTAGGTGCAAAAAAATGAATGGTTTTCCAAACAGCGGTCCAATTCCGCTGATGTTTGGATTAGCCGGACAAAAGTAATACAAATAATTAAAAAACAATGACAAAACAGCAATTATTTCAAAACATTCTAAGGAAACAATCCTTTCTCTGCGTGGGATTAGATACGGATATAAAGAAGATTCCTCCGCATTTATTGAAGGAAGAAGACCCGATTACTGCCCTTATCGTTTTCAACCAAGCGATTATCGATGCTACTCATGCTTATTGCGTTGCCTATAAACCCAATCTGGCATTTTACGAAAGTCTTGGACTGAAAGGATATTTCGCTCTTGAAAAAACAGTAGCTTATATTCGCCAAAAATATCCCGACCAATTCATCATTGCCGACGCCAAACGGGGTGATATCGGCAATACATCCGAAATGTATGCCCGTGCGGTTTTTGAATCTACCGATTTTGATGCGGTAACCGTTACTCCCTACATGGGCGAGGACAGCGTGAAACCTTTCCTTGTTTATCCGGATAAATGGGTGATTTTGCTGGCATTGACTTCCAACAAAGGCTCGCAGGATTTTCAGTTAATGACCGATACCCAAGGTGAACGCCTCTTTGAAAAAGTTTTGAAAAAGTCCGGGGAATGGGCAAGCGACGAACAAATGATGTACGTTGTTGGCGCTACACAAGGCAAGATGTTTGAAGATATTCGGAAAATTGTTCCCGACCATTTTCTGTTGGTACCCGGAGTGGGAGCGCAAGGCGGCAGTCTGGAAGAAGTGGCGCGTTACGGTCTTAATTCCCAATGCGGATTACTCGTCAATTCCTCACGGCAAATTATTTACGCCGATTCAACGGGGCAATTTGCAGAAGCCGCTCAACGAGAAGCGCAAAAATTGCAGAAAGAAATGTCAATATACTTAGAATGGATACCAAACACAAAATAATCAACGACCCGATTTTCGGATTCATTAATGTTCCGGACGAATTTATATACCGGATTATCAATCATCCGTATGTTCAACGTCTTAACCGAATCAGACAGTTGGGACTGGCTTTTTACGTTTACCCCGGAGCTGTGCACACCCGTTTCCACCATTCGCTGGGCGCTATGCACTTGATGTCGGAAGCCATCAATCAATTGCGATCGAACGGTCATCCGATTTCTGACGAAGAAAAATCGGGTGCGATGGCATGTATCTTAATGCACGACATCGGACATGGTCCTTTTTCACACGCTTTGGAAAATACGCTCGTGAAAAATATTCATCACGAAGAAATTTCATTGCAATTGATGAAACGGATGAACCGGGAAATGAACGGGAAACTGGATTTGGCTATTGCTATTTTCAAAGATACTTATCCGAAACGGTTTTTACATCAATTGGTCAGCGGACAGTTGGATGTTGACCGCTTGGATTATTTGCGGCGCGACAGTTTTTTTACCGGCGTCACCGAAGGCAATATAGGTTCGGCTCGTATTCTTAAAATGCTTAATCTAAAAGATGATAAATTGGTCATTGAAGCCAAAGGCATCTATTCCATCGAAAATTTCCTGATGGCACGTCGATTGATGTATTGGCAGGTTTATCTGCATAAAACGGCAGTTGCCGCTGAAAACATGATGATAAACACTTTGCGGAGGGCAAAGCAATTAGCTTATCAAGGCATGGAATTGAATGTTACTTCAGCGCTGCATTACTTTTTGTATAATCAGGTTGATAAAGCTGCTTTTGAAGATCATCGGGAAGCTCTGAATTATTTCGTTGAATTAGACGACAACGATATTTGGTGTGCGCTTAAAGCATGGGAAAAGCTTCCGGATAAAGTGTTGTCCTTATTAAGCAGCGGATTATTAAACCGAAATTTATTTAAAATAGAAATAAATCAAACCCCTATCCCAAGAGAGATTATATTTGAAAGAACAGCAATGTACGCTCGAAATTTCGGTTTATCGCCGGAAGAAGCCTCGTATTTGATTTCTACCGATGCTATCTCCACAGATATGTATCGAGAAGAAGACGATAGCATCGCTATTCTCTATAAAGAGGGAAACGTAAAAGATGTATCCCTTGCTTCGGATATGATGAATATTCAACTCCTTTCAAAAAAAATTAAGAAGTATTACCTTTGTTTTTTGCAAGATTCAAAATAATTTACGTACTTTGTCTCGATTTTTAAAATAGATTTACACAAAAATGGAGCTGAGCGCTAAACAAATTGCCGGCATTTTAGAAGGAAAAATAGAAGGAAACGAACAAGTCTCAGTCGATAATTTTTCTAAAATCGAAGAAAGCAAGCCGGGGACACTAACATTCTTAGCAAATCCGAAATACATCCATTACATTTATGAAACCCAAGCGAGTATAGCTTTGGTTAATATGGATTTTTCACCTGAAAAAGCACTTCCGGAAACATTGACACTTATTCGGGTTCCGGATGCCTATCTGGCTTTAGCCACATTATTTAATATGGTCGAACAGTCGAAACCTAAGAAAAAAGGCATCGAATCGCCGATTTTTATCAGTCCTTCCGCTTCATTTTCGCAGGAAGAAATATACCTCGGCGCTTTTTGTTATATCGGTGAAAATGTCCGAATAGGAAAAAATGTAGCTATTTATCCGCAGTCGTATATCGGTGATAACGTTGAAATTGGCGATGATACAATAATTTACGCAGGAGTAAAACTATACAGCGGATGCCGCATTGGTCAACGCTGCATCATCCATTCCGGAGCAGTCATCGGTTCGGATGGATTCGGATTTGCCAAAGAAGAGGAGTCCTACAAAAAAATTCCGCAATTAGGAAACGTAGTGATCGAAGATGATGTCGAAATTGGAGCAAACACGACGATCGACCGGGCGACTATGGAATCTACCCTTATCAGGCGAGGTGTGAAATTAGACAATTTAATTCAAATTGCTCACAATGTTGAAATCGGAGAAAATACAGCGATTGCAGCGCAAACCGGAATTTCCGGTTCTACTAAAGTAGGAAAGAATTGCGTACTTGGCGGACAAGTCGGCTTGGGAGGTCATATCACCATTGGCGACAACACAGGTATAGGCGCTCAATCCGGAATAATCAGCAATATCGAAAGCGGAAGAAATATATTGGGTTCACCTGCCATTAATGTAAAAAATTTTTTCCGTTCCAGTGTAATTTTTCAAAAATTGCCGGAACTATATAAAAGCTATAATCAAGTAGAAAAAGAAATTGAAATTCTTAAAAAAGAAATAAACAAAGAAAACCGAAATAAAGATGAAACAACATACGCTTAAAAAAAGTTTTTCGTTGAAAGGAAAAGGATTACACACAGGATTAGATATCAAAATCAAATTTAATCCCGCCCCTGAAAATCATGGATATAAAATTAAAAGAATAGATCTACCGGACAAACCGATTATAGAGGCATTAGCAGAAAATGTAAAAAGCACCCATCGTGGAACTGTTTTATCAAAAAACGAAGTACAAGTTTCCACGGTAGAGCATGCTTTAGCTGCGCTATATGCTTACGAAATAGATAATTGCTTAATTGAAGTCAATGCACCCGAATTCCCTATTTTAGACGGTAGCGCTATTGTATATGCTGAAGAAATTGAACGTGTAGGATTAGAAGAACAAAATGTAGAACGCGATTATTATATTGTAAGGAACAAGATCGAAGTAAAAGACGAAGAAACGGATTCATGCATTACAGTATTCCCTGACGATCGTTTTGGCGTAAACGTACATATTGCATTTGATTCACGCTTTCTTAATAACCAATTTGCTATTTTGGATCATCTGAAAGATTTCAAAAAAGAAATAGCCGCGAGTCGTACCTTTGTTTTTGTCCGAGAAATAGAACCTCTTTTACAGCATGGTTTGATCAAAGGCGGTGATTTGGACAATGCAATCATTATTTACGAACGTCAAATCAGTCAGGAATCTTTTGATAAATTGGCCGATACAATGGGAGTAACTCGTAAAGATGCTTCAGAATTGGGATATATTATGAATAAACCCTTAGTTTTTTCCAATGAGCCGGCTCGGCATAAACTACTCGATATTATTGGCGACATTGCTTTGATTGGGAAACCGATATTGGGACGAATATCGGCGTACTGCCCCGGACACAAAATCAATAATCGATTTGCCCGCATGATTCGTAAAGATATAAAAATTAATGAAGTACAAGCTCCTATCTATAACCCGAATATACCCCCGGTTTTAGATATTAATCGAATAAAGGAATTACTGCCTCATCGCTATCCTTTTCTTTTAGTGGAAAAAATTATTGAAATAGGCCCCAATCATATAGTCGGAGTTAAAAACGTATCGATCAATGAACCTTTTTTTCAAGGGCATTTTCCGCAAGAGCCCGTAATGCCCGGCGTTTTAATGGTGGAAGCGATAGCTCAAACAGCCGGAATATTGGTATTAAATCCCCTGAAAGAACCCTCTTCATATTCCACTTATTTCCTAAAAATAGACAATGTGAAATTCCGGCAAAAAGTTGTTCCGGGCGATACATTACTTTTTCGTGTAGGATTGTCATCCGAAATTCGCCGGGGAATTGCCAATGTAAAAGGCTATTGTTTTGTTGGTGAAAAAGTTGTGTGTGAAGCCGAACTAATGGCTCAAGTTGTTAAAAATGATAAATATAAAAAATGATAATCTTTAAATATGAATCAAATTTTGTCCAATATTCATCCGGAAGCTGTGATCGGAGAAAATGTAACCATCAGCCCATTTGTAACCATTGAAAAAAATGTTATCATCGGTGATAATACATATATCCATCCCAATGTAGTCATTATGAGCGGCGCAAGAATAGGAAAAAATTGCCGGATATTTCCGGGAGCAGTAATTGCCGCTATTCCACAGGATTTAAAATTTCGGGGTGAAGAAACTACCGCGGAAATAGGCGATAATACCACGATCCGTGAATGTGCAACCGTTAACCGCGGAACAGCGGCAAAAGGAAAAACGATTGTAGGAAACGATTGCCTATTAATGGCTTATTCGCATGTAGCACACGATTGCCAGCTGAAAGATTTCGTCATTCTGGGAAATGTGACTCAATTGGCAGGTGAAGTGGAAGTCGATGATTACGCCATTTTGAGCGGAGGAACTTTAGTGCATCAATTTTCCAAAATCGGAATGCACGCCATGACTCAAGGTGGCTCACGAGTAAGCAAAGATGTCCCGCCCTATATCATTGTCGGTCGAGACCCGATTATGTATTCAGGTATAAATATTGTAGGATTACGAAGAAGAGGCTTTGATAATGAAAGAATCTCAGCGATACAAGAAATTTATCGAATTCTGTATCAGTCGGGTATGAATAATAAGGAAGCTGTGAAATATATTGAAGAAAATATTCCGGCTTCCAAAGAAAAAGAAATTATTATTACCTTTATAGCCAATTCTCAACGTGGAATTGTGAGAGGTTATTTGGAATGAGTTAAGAATTAAGAGTTAAGAAATATGATTTTCAAATTTGTTATATTATCAGATGAAGTAGACGATTTTAGGAGAGATATTACTATTGATTCAGATGCTACTTTTTTTGAACTACATAAAGCTATTCTGGATTCTGTCGATTATACGAAAGATCAAATGGCATCTTTCTTTATCTGTGATGAAGACTGGATGAAGGAGACTGAAATTACATTGATGGAAATGGACACAAGCTCGGAAGAAGATAGTTTTGTCATGGATTCAACCAAGTTAAGTGACCTGTTGAGCGAAGAAAAGCAAAAACTGCTATACGTTTTTGAATACCTGACCGAACGTTCTTTTTTTATGGAATTACGCGAGATTATTACCGGGAAATCACAGCTAAACACTGAATGTGTTTATCGTAATGGAAATCCCCCGGCTCAAACCACCGAGTTTGAAGCCTTAGATGAACGATTAAATATGCGCATGTCTGCGACAAATCATCATTTAGAAGAGGATTTCTATGATGACGATGAATTCGGTTCGGATGATTATGACGAAGAAGACTTTGATAATCTAAGCGAAGGAAATCCGTTCGACGATTATTAGACAGTCCAAATGATTTCGCTTCTAATGACGAATCACGAATGAAAACCTTAATCATTCTATTAGGACCAACCGGAGTAGGGAAAACAGAACTTAGTCTGAAATTGGCCGAATTTCTTGGATCTCCCATTTTATCCGCCGATTCTCGGCAATTGTATAAAGAATTGCCTATCGGAACAGCAGCTCCAACAAGAGAAGAACAAGCTAAAATCAAGCATTATTTTGTCGGTACACTTCAATTGACTGATTATTACAGCGCAAGCCGCTTCGAAGAAGATGCAATCGCCCTTCTTGCCAACTTATTTCAAACACACGAAACTGTATTGATGAGCGGCGGATCAATGATGTATATTGATGCAGTTTCTAAGGGGATTGATGAAATTCCTTCAATTGATGAAGTACTGCGCACTGATTTGAAAGACTTGTATCATAGAGAAGGAATTGATCCGATTCGCCGGCAACTCAAACTATTAGATCCATTATTTTACAAACAGGTTGATTTGCTAAATCATAAACGGGTGATCCATGCTTTGGAAATATGCCTGATGACCGGAAAACCCTATTCATCCCTTCGCACCGAAAAAGCAAAGCCTCGCCCTTTTCGTATTCTCAAAATCGGATTGAAAAGAGAAAGAGAAGAATTGTATGAACGAATCAACCGGCGTGTTGATAAAATGATGAATCAGGGACTTTTGGATGAAGCGCGTTCCGTATATTCTTTGCAACATGTAAATGCTTTAAATACCGTCGGCTATAAAGAACTCTTCAAAACTTTTTCCGGTGATTGGACATTGGCACATGCTATCGAAAAAATCAAACAAAATACCCGCATATATTCCCGTAAACAAATGACTTGGTTTAAGCGAGATAAAGATATTCAATGGTTTCATCCGGATAACCGGTTGGATATTGAAGAATGGATAGTTAAAAATAAATGATGGAGTTATTATTTTTTTCTTTACTTTTGTGATCGAATCAATGAGTTTTTTTAATTATTTAAATATTGTTAATATTAAGTCAAATTGAAGTTATGAATCGAATGAAATTTTTAATTGCTGTGTTCTTTTCATTCACATTTTTAATGAATGCTCAGGATGTGAAAAAAGAATTTTTTGGGATGTGGACCATTGATATTGAAGATGGTTCTGTGGGATGGCTTTGTGTAAACGAAGACAAAGGTTTTTTGGATGCCGATCTATTATGGCAAGGTGGGAGTGTTTTACCGGTTTCCGATGTATATTTCAAAGATGATCATACGCTTGTGGTTACAAGAACCAATGACATCAAACGAGGTGACAGCCGAAAACGTGTGATGACTCAAACGTTTACTTTTGAAAGAACAGGAAACAATTTTACCGGTACATTGGTAAATCCTTCCCGTGACGGGATGAATATTACGACAAGAAAATTTTCGGGTTGGCGTCTATCCGATCCCGGTCCGGCTCCCGATTTATCGAAAGTCAAATATGGTATGCCAATCAAACTGTTTAATGGAAAGGACTTAACAGGTTGGAGACTGATCAATCCAAATCAATCCAACGGATTTAAAGTCATAAACGGCGAACTCGTCAACGACCCCGTCAGTTCGAATGGGCAGCATGGAAATTTTGGAAACCTAAGAACAGATAGTGAATTTGAGGATTTCAAACTTTCTTTGGAAGTGAATGTGCCTGAAGGAAGCAATAGTGGAGTATATCTTCGTGGAATGTATGAGATACAGGTAGTTGATTCGTACGGGAAGGAACTTGATCCGCATAATATGGGCGCTTTATACAGCCGAATTACTCCCTCTGTCGCTGCAGAAAAAAAGGCAGGAGAATGGCAAACCATGGAAATGACACTATGTGACAGACATTTAACCGTTGTGTTGAATGGAAAGAAAATCATAGATAACCGGCCAATTTATGGTCCGACCGGAGGAGCTATGCAAGCCGATGTTTTAAAACCCGGCCCCATTTATTTGCAGGGAGACCACGGGAAAGTCTTGTATCGAAATATAGTACTTACTCCAATCCTGAAAAATTAAAATCGAGGCTGTTTTCGAAAATGTCGTATCATTGAATTTTTCTCCTAAAAAAATTGTTAGAGTGAAAACTTTAATGTACCTTTGCAGCGCAAAACGGTGTGGTAGTTCAGTTGGTTAGAATACATGCCTGTCACGCATGGGGTCGCGGGTTCGAGCCCCGTCCATACCGCGGAAATCTAAAGCAAAGTGAAGCAAAGTCCTGAAAATAAATGTTTTCAGGACTTTCTTTTTTTTTTGCAAAGTGAATTAATTTTAGTGAAGAGTATAGAGAAATAGTGATGCGTGCCCCGGCTTTCCTGCCCTGCACATCTTAACCTTTCTACCCTGCGCAGAGTAAAGGCTTTACCCTACGCATCGCGGAAGGGTTAAAGTCCAAATCGTGTTTTTTTCGTCCACAATATAAATGGTTTTTTTGACGATGACTCCGGAATAGATTTTTGTGTTTACTTCTTTAGGTAAAAAGGCGAATTCCGTCCAATGATCAGCCTCTTCATTTTTCTTCATGACTTTCCATTTTTATATTATTCTTTCGTTCATATCTCCTTCCAAGATGACATTCCGTGCCGACTATCCCTCTTTATGTTCGCTATCCGGGAGAATTCCACCGGTATAGTTTTGTATGGGGGGATAGTCGGCAATCCGGAATGATCAAGAGATGAAAAAACGTTTCATCTCCTTGTAGACGATGACGTTGAAGAACGTTGTTGCGTTCGTTTACTATCTCTTTCCGCGTTCTGAATTTGTTTTGATGTTTGCGGAGCCGCTCTGTTTGAAACAGTCGGTTGAGTCGGGGCTTGACGCGATACTCTTGGCGATGTTGTTTGCTGCGTTGCCGGTTGACTTGATTGCGACCGCCGTGTTTGCGAAGTGGTCGTTCTTGTAGCCGGTTGTTGTTCATATTGCGTGCGCGACTGTGGTGTTTCCGTTCTTGTTGCCGGCTGATCGTTTTGCGTACGCGATTGTGGAGTTGTTGTTCTTGTAGACGGCTGTTCATATTGCGTGCGCGACTGCGGTGTTCCTGTTCTTGTTGCCGGCTGATCGGGCTGTGTGCGCGACTGAGGAGTTGCCGTTCTTGAAGCGGGCTGATCGGATGACGATCGTGTTTGCGGAGTCCCTGTTCGATTGTTATTACCGGGAGTGGTCGATCGATTGGATGTAGCATCGCGAGTTACCGGTCGGTATACGCGTAATTCGTCGCTGCTGACACCTTCGCTTCTGCTGTTGGATACGTTACTTACACGCATCGGTTGAATGCTTCTGCCTGTGTATCTTTGAACATCGTTAGCGCTCGGTCCCGTAGAATAACGCCTGTTGTTTTCGGTTCCGTAATTATTAATAATCGTTGTATTATTAATAATGGTTACATTTCTCGAGCGATTCACATAATAGCCTCCAAGATTTGTTCTTCCCATATATCTACCCGGCATGAAAGTCCAATAGCTTGAAGGAAACAGATTAATGGAAAGATTTACGCCAAATCTCATTCCGGGCATCAATGGAGCCCAACCGAACATATCAGCGCTTGAACTCCAAACGACCCAAGCCGGTCCCCAAACATATCCGGGTACCCAATACCAGCCGTACCGGTTGTTATAACCCCAACGGCCGTAGTGGAACGGCGCCCAGCCCCAGGGATAATAAGAAACCCAGGTCCAACCGTATGTGGTATAAGCCCAATATCCATTGGTGGAATAGGGCTGAAAATTACGAACATTAGCAACCCATACCTGCCCGTAAGGTGGAATATTTACCCACACGCCGTAGGGAGATAATTGAGTGTAGAAATCATTAAAGCCGGCAGGAGGCTGATTGACCGGAACGTTGCCCGGTTGAGAATACGGATAGTCTTGATTATTATAATCAACATTTGATTGATCATAATAGTCGTCGGGTTGTCCGTCTCCATAATTGTAATTATAACCATAAGCAGTGTCATAATAGCCGTTGTCGGGTTGAGCGTAAGCTACCGGACTGCAACTTGAAATAATAAGTGCCGTAATAGTTAGGCCGGCAAATATTGTAAAATAATTTTTCATCGCTTTAAATTTTTACTGAATTAATAATAGCAATAATGATACCAAATTTCTATTCCTATGACAAAAAATAATTAATAAAGTTTAATCTCGTTTTTAACGGGTGCATTTGACTACGTCGAATTTTATTTTATCTTTGCAGTTGAAAATTTAACGCTTCGAATCATATCTGTCGAATGTAATATATTGCCATTTTTAGACCTGAGGCAAACAGTGCCGATCGTTGATGTCCGGTCGCCGGAGGAGTATCGTCGCGGACATATTCCGGGTGCTGTAAACATTGCATTGTTTAGCGATGAGGAACGAGCCGCAGTGGGAACTACTTATGTCCGGACGGGACCAAGGGAAGCTGTGTTGCAAGGCTTGGAATTTGTAGGAATAAAAATGCGCGGACTCTGCGAATCGGCTTTGGCGTTAAAGTCGGAGCAATTGAGGGTCTATTGCATGCGTGGCGGTATGCGTAGCCGTTCCATAGCCCGGTTGTTTGAAACGGTGAATATTCAATGCATGGTGCTTGAAGGCGGCTACAAAACTTTTCGTCGTGCGGTGGCAGATGAAATAGCCATGCAACGTAAGTTGTATATCTTGAGCGGATACACAGGAAGCGGCAAAACCGAAATTTTAAACGAATTAAAAAAGAAGCAGCAACAAGTGATCGATCTCGAAGGCTTGGCGTGTAACAAAGGTTCGGTTTTCGGAGCTTTGGGACAACCTCCGCAACCAAGCGCCGAGCATTTTGAAAACCTGCTTTTTGCAGAATTGCGAAAAACGGATCAGACAAAACCTCTGTGGGTCGAAGACGAAAGCGCGAACATCGGCAAGTTGCAAATCCCCCATAGTTTTTTTAATCTCATGAAAACTGCTAAAACCATACAGTTACAAGTGCCGCAGTCTGTTCGTATGGCCCGATTACTTAAAGAATACGGAAGCTTTGACTGCACACTTTTAGCAGAATCTATCCGAAAATTAGAAAAACGGTTGGGGTATGAACGATGCCGAAAAGCGATTGAATTGTGTTTAGCCGGAGAATTGAGGCAAGCGGCTAAAATACTTCTTGATTACTACGATAAAGCCTATGAACTACAATTTTCGATGCGCGTGCCCGAAACGGTGATTCAGCTTGAATTTCCGGCCTCGACAAGCGTTGCGGAAATTGCGGAAAGAGTTATGAGTTATGAATTATGATTTTCGTTTAACCCAATTCAGTCCGGGAGCGGGCTGCGGCTGCAAAATAGCGCCCAAAGAATTAGAGGTTATTTTGCAATGCGACAAAATGCCGATGCAATTCGCCAATTTGTTGGTCGGCAACGAAAGTCGCGACGATGCTGCTGTGTACGACATTGGCAACGGCAATGCAATCGTGAGTACAACGGATTTTTTTACGCCAATAGTAGATAAAGCGCGTGACTTTGGTCGCATCGCAGCGGTTAATGCCATAAGTGATGTTTACGCAATGGGAGGTATTCCGATGATGGCGCTTGCCCTGCTCGGATGGCCGCTCCATAAGTTGCCTGCCGCATTAGCTCGAGAAGTGGTGGAAGGTGCGCGGGAAGTATGTAATACTATAAAAATCCCACTTGCCGGCGGACATAGTATTGACATTGATACGCCGGTATTCGGACTTGCAGTAACCGGAATGGTGCGTTGCGAGCATGTGAAGAGAAATTGCACGGCGACTCCGGGCTGCAAGATATTTCTCACTAAACCGCTGGGTATCGGTATTGTAACCACTGCCGAGAAAATGGGTAAGGTACGAGTTGAAGATGCTGCCGCCGCCTTAGGATGGATGACCAAACTGAATGATGCCGGTTGTGACTTTGCCCGCTTGATCGGTGTTCGTGCCATGACCGACGTGACCGGCTTCGGGCTGCTGGGGCATTCCATTGAAATGGCTGAAGGGAGCAACGTACAAATTATATTGAATTATAATAAACTGCCGCTAATGACCGATCTAACAGATTATACTAATCGAGGTTGTGTCCCCGGAGGCACCGAACGCAATTGGAACAGTTATGGACAAAAGGCTATTATCTATAGGATTAATGAGGATGAGAAATCGGCGAGAGCTTTGTTATGCGATCCGCAAACCGGCGGCGGACTGCTTGTGGCTGTAGAACCGGGCGCTGTGGAAGATTTGCAAAAAGCTGCGTTAAAAACAGAGACGCAACTGTTTGAGATAGGCTATACGACCGAACATTCGGCGGAAGAGGCTTGGGTTAGAGTAATTAAGACTTGAGTTTCGTTGAAACTTTTCTCTTGGTTTTTGTTCGGGTTGCAGCTTTCGCAGTTTTTTTTGTTTTTCCTTTCGCCGGTTTTTCGGGAGCTTCGCGAATGATTTTCATCACATCGTCATAACTCAAGTCTGCGGGAACTTTACCTTTCGGGATTTTGTAATTGGTTTTATTATATGAAATATATGGGCCGAAGCGGCCATTCAACAAGTGTAGATTTACATCTTGCGGAAAAGATTTGATTTGCTTGTCTGCGTTCTTTTTTTGTTTCTCTTGGATTAATTTTCCGGCTTCTTCAATTGTAATAAAATAAGGATTATAGTTTTTGGGGATCGTAGTAAACGTATTATCGAACTTGAGATAGGGTCCGAACCGACCGATAGCTGCAATCACGGGTTTGTTGTCAAACAGTCCGACGTTGCGGGGCAGATCAAACAAACGTAGCGCTTCGTCCAACCGGATGGTTTCGAGCGATTGCGTTGGCATCAATGAAGCAAAACGCGGCTTTTCTTCATCTTCTGCCGAACCTATTTGTACAAAAGGTCCAAAGCGTCCGATTTTAACGGAAACCGGTTTGCCTGAAACCGGATCCGTACCCAAAGCTCTTTCACCTACTTTTAATTCTGTTTTGGCAGCGGAAACTTTAAGCACAATGGGATGAAATAAATCATAAAACTTATGAAGGGTATCTGTCCAACCCATTTCACCATCGGCTACTTTATCCAGTTCTTTTTCTACATTCGCCGTAAAATTATAATCTAATACATCGGGAAAATTGACGATCAGAAAATCGTTGACGATCATTCCTGAATCGGTAGGCATCAGTTTATTCCGATCTGCCCCGATGATTTCTTTTTTACTATCGGTGGTAATTACGCTATTTTTCAAACTAAGTGTCAGAAATGACCGTGTTTCGCCTTCTTTGTTTCCTTTTACGACATAACCCCTTTGTTGAATGGTTGAAATGGTTGGAGCATAAGTGGAAGGTCGTCCAATCCCCAACTCTTCCAATTTGCGAACTAACCCGGCTTCGGTGTATCGGGGGGGTCTTTGTGTGAGTTTTTCATTGGCAAGCGCTTCCGATAAATTCAACGAATCGTTGACATGCATGGGTGGAAGAATTGTTTCCACTGTTTCATCGGAAGTTTCTTCATCATTATCTTCGAGATACACTCGCAGAAAACCGTCGAATCGGATGACTTCACCTTGAACACTGAATTTTTCATTGACACAAGTACTGATTCCAATGGTAACTGTGGTTCTTTCCAATTCGGCATCGGCCATTTGTGAAGCAATCGTGCGTTTCCGGATCAATTCATACAATTTTTGTTCTTGTGCGGTTGCTTTGATCGTCCGATTACTGAGGTAGGTTGGTCGAATGGCTTCGTGGGCTTCCTGTGCGCCTTTGGTTTTCGTTTGATATTGGCGTATTTTTACATATTTATCGCCAAATTCATCTTCTATTTCTTGTTTTGCGGCATTTAAAGCCAGCGTTGATAAATTCAACGAATCTGTACGCATATAGGTTATTAATCCTGCTTCGTATAATTTTTGAGCGACCGACATGGTTTGAGCGACAGAAAACCCGATTTTACGGGCGGCTTCCTGTTGCAAAGTAGAGGTAGTAAATGGAGGTGCGGGAGATTTTTTTCCCGGACGTGTATTGATATCTTCGATAGTAAACCTTGCGTTTATTAACTTTTCCAAAAAAGCTTTTGCTTCCTTTTCCGTTGCAAAGCGTTTATTTAATTCCGCTTTCAGTAAAGTTTTTCCATCGGGAAGAATAAAGACTGCGGTTATTTTGAAATAAGCTTCCGAATTGAATTGGTTGATTTCGCGTTCGCGTTCAACGATAAGTCGTACGGCAACCGATTGTACGCGCCCTGCCGAAAGGGATGGCATAATTTTTTTCCACAAAATAGGCGAAAGTTCAAAGCCGACAATCCGGTCTAATACCCTTCGGGCTTGTTGAGAATTTACGAGATTTAAGTCGATGTTTCTCGGATTTTCAATGGCATGCAGAATAGCATTTTTTGTTATCTCATGAAAAACTATCCGCTTGGAATCCTTTTCATTCAGTCCTAATACGACAGCTAAATGCCAGGCTATCGCTTCTCCTTCCCGATCTTCATCGGAAGCCAGCCAAACCATTTGAGCTTCATTGGTTGCTTTTTTCAAAGTTTTCACTATTTCAGCCTTATCGGGTGAAACAACATAGTCCGGTTTAAAATTGTTTTTGACATCGACTCCCAAGCCTTTTTCTTTCAAATCGCGGATATGTCCGTAACTTGACAAAACCTTGTAGTCAGTCCCTAAAAATTTTTCAATAGTTTTAGCTTTTGCCGGCGATTCAACAATAACGAGATTTTTTTGCATATTACTTACGCTTTTCGGGCGCAAAGATAATAAAATTTAAACAAAATATCATTTTAAGTACCCCATCAAAATAAAAAGCTAAACCCGGTCATCAGATTAATTCCTTGTGCCGGATAGCCCCACCAAAAATCATACTTAGAAAGCAGCAGATTGTTTAAGGATGCATAAACAGAAAAATCGGGAGTAAACGAATAGGTTCCTTTAATCGATAAATCGTGAATATCGTTCATTTTATTACTTGAGCTGAATATTCCTCCCGTTTCGCCGGCGGCTTTTCTTCCGTAAGCGCCCAAATAGGATAGATCGAAACGCAGAGGAAACCAAGGAGAGAGATAACCGGCATTCAGTTTCGTTTCAAAACTTGGTTTATTCCAGGCTTCATGGAGAAAACCATCGTCCGGAAATTTTTTCATAATTGTCCATTGATAATAAGTCCCGGTTAAGTTTATTTCAAAGGTATTTTGAAAAGCATATTTCAAATCAACCCCAAATTTTAAAGTATTGGCATCTTCATAAGTCGGAGTTATCCAACTGCCTGCCAGCATCGGCGTAGTTTCTTCGAAATGATTTTTAGCGCCGACATTTGAATAAAAGAAGTGCTCGTCGTAGGTAATTTTATAACCGCTGAAAACTCCAACGCTTAAGGATGCCGGAAGCGTAAATTTTACTCCTGCCGTAGCATCCAAGGGCGATCTCGAATCCATCACCCGAATGAGGGGATCGACATATCGATTTTCGTAAAACAGCCGGTACCGGCTATTGTCTTTTCTTCCGCCTTCGGCAAGTAAATATAGCATTACCTGATTGCTCGGATAATAATTAAAGCGAATGGCCGGCGAGGCAGTTATTTTTTGACGACCTCCGACTTCAACTTCCATTTTAGCTCCCAACAGAAGATTCATATTCTCATCTTCCCAATACAGGTAGGGATTGAGTGAATATGTCCAATAATTCGTCAGGCTGTCGTTTAAAATCAGGTAGGAATCGGGATAATGATAAGTCTTTATGGAACCGGAGAGACCTAATTTCATGGTTGAATTAATTGATTGATGGATATCTCCGTCAATTAGAATCCGATTTTCTCCCTCGCCGCTTTCCGTCGGTTTATTTCCATATTTTTGCCGGAAGTTGGTATAACCGATTTTGACTGCGTAATTAAATTCATCGGCTTTTTCGGAGGAAACACCGATATGCGCTTCCAACATTTGATTGATTTGATTGGTATTTTTATCAAAATTATTATTCGGTTCAGGGCCGGGCATAATATAGCAAAGAATATAAGGAATAGATAAACCGTAATAGTTAAATCCGGAATAGGTATATTTTATATCGGCGAGAAATTGCATAGCGCCCATATCATGCAAATAATTCATCCCTCCCCAATTGTCATTGATTTTGAATTTTTGTTTTTCTTCCGCTTGATCCGGTTGTTTTTGAATATAAGAGATATTGGACCGGCTTGAACGATGAGAAAAGAAGACATTCAAGCGGTCTTGATCCGAATTTAATATTTGGTAACCGAGATCGCCGTCAATATCTAAGAGACTGCTTATACCACCGGTCAGAAAACCTTTATTTTTTGAATAATTCAGACGGGTAAGATAGGTTTGGGGACTCAGCGAATAAAGTTTGGATTGTGTTTCGAACGGAACCGCATAATTCGAAAATTCTACTTTTGATTTGGGGGCTTGCGGTTCGCTCAATTCAGGAATCTGGCTCAATTTGACGGCTTTGTTGATTGTCGGATTATACTCTTTTTCCAATGTAAGTTCTCGGTTCATGAGTGAATCGGTTCTGACTTTATTTTGACCTTGAATCGGTAAAAAGCAGCCTAATGCAATTATTGTTAAAAAAATCAGTTTCATCTTTATCATTATTTGTTTAACCGTTCATTAATTCGGCTCTGAATATCATCATTTGTTCCTTTGTAATTATTTTGCAGACTTTCCAAATATTGGCGCGCTTGTAGTTTATCGCCTTCCGATGAATAGATATCCGACATCAGGATAAAACTGCGCGCCAGCCAATAGTTGTGCGGTGTTCCCCGTCGGATATAGTCTAATATTATATCTTTAGCTTTATTGTTTTGTTTCCGGTCGAAATAGTTTTGCGCCAATAAATATTTCGATTCAGCTCCGAACAATGTTCGGGTGTCTTTTGATAAATCGAGCCAATCTTTTTCGGCAAGTCCGGTTTCGCCCAATTCGATAAAAGCTTTTGCACGGTAATACTTCACTTCGTTTGCTCGGGTCGGCTCGATGGATTCGTCTTTTAAAAGGCCGGTGGCAGTCGTAACGACCGTATTGGGTTGGTGGATTTGGGCAGCTGAGCGAACGATTCCCAATGATCCGTTATTGCGATTGGCTTTGGTCGTGGCGACATTTTGTAAACGCTCATACAGGGCAAGCGCTTTTTCGTATTCTTTGTCGTTAAAGTACAAATCTGATAAACGAGCCAAGGTTTCTTCGGTGAATTGATTATTTCCTGCAGCTAACACTTTTTCAAATTCCTGCTTTGCTGAAACGTAATTTTTATCTTGGAAACATGTTTGCGCTAAGTAATATCTTGCATTGATATTGAACGCGCCGGAGGGGAACGATTGAAGATAATTCAGCATTGCCGTTTGAGCTTGCTTTATGTCGTTGCGGAGAAAAAAACGTTCTGCCGCTAAATAAGTTAAAGAATCTTGCTCAGTGGCGTTAAATCGGGCGGCGCCTCCCAAGGATCGAACGTATTCTGCATATCCGTTTACGTCGTTCATATCGAAATAAACCGATTTTAAATCTTCTACTGCCACTTTGGCTTCTTCGCTGCCCGGATATTTTGCTACTACTTTTTTGTAGGCTTCTGCAGCTTGTTTCGGTTTATTGGCGTTGAAGTACATGAGTCCGATTTGCAGTCCGGCTTTACGAGCGTTTGGGCTTTCCGGAAAGCGATCCCACAACTGTTGGTAGGTTTCGATGGCAGCTTGAGTGTTTTCGAGCAAGACGTATGCACGACCTTTTTCAAACAGTGCGTCCGTATAATAGGCTGATTCCGGATAATCGGCGATTAATCGATCCATTTGAGCGATTTTCCCTTTGTAATCCTTTTGTAATCCCTGTACATACCCTTTTTGGAACAATGCGTAATCTCCTATCGAAGGATTTACGGAGACCGATTGGTTATAGGCATTTTCAGCTTCATTAAACTGACGGTCGTAAAAATAACAATCACCCAGCCGGGCATAAGCATCGGATAGAATTTGAGAATTTCCCGGTCCTAAAGAAATAAAACGACGGAAACCGGCTTTTGCCGTACTGTAGCGATCCCGATTAAAGTCACAGTAAGCCAAATTATAAGAAGCCAATAAGGCTGAATATCCGGATTTATTCCCTGAATTCAAATACGTTTGAAAATCATTGGCCGCTTTTTCATAATCTTCTTTTTTATAGTACGATTCACCGCGCCAATAAACTGCTTCGGTTTTTTCATCCGGAGCATAATTTCCATCGTTTACAGCTTGGGTAAAATATTGGATGGCTTCGTTGTAGTTTCCATTTGTGAACGACACTGTGCCTAAATAATAATAAATTTTTTGCCGGGCTTCCCGAATTTTATTCCCCGGATTTTTTATTTTTGCTATGGAAGCGAGCGCTGTTTGATAATTTTTAGTGGTCAGGTATACATCGATCAAAGCGTCGTTTACTTTATCTGCATACATAGAATTGGGGTAAGTGTTCAGGAAATTTTCCAAGACAGTGACTGATTCACCGAATGCTGAAACCGAATTTTGATGTAATAACATTGCATAGTTGTAGGAAGCAGCTTCTTTGGCTTGCGGATCAAAGTCTAAGCGGGAAGCTGTTTGAAAAGCCATGAGCGCTTGATTTGTATTTCCTTGTTTCAGATAAGCTTGACCAAGATATACGTTGGTATTCTGTCCAAGCGCATCCTTTCCGGGATTACTTAAATTCCAGCATTCAATGGCTTTCGGGTAATTACTCCTATAATAATAAGCTAAGCCTAACGTATATAAATCTTCGGGATTTGGTTTTCCCGCTCTTTCCTTATAACGGGTAAGGTATTCGATGGTTTTCGAATAATCCGCTTCCCGGTAATAGGACAGACCGACTAAGCGGTTGATTTCCGTGTTATAATCAAAATTATAAGATGGATAATCGGTAAGTAAATTCTGTCCATCCGAGATGGTTTGTTGGTAGCGTCCTTGAATAAAATTAATTTGCGTCAGATAATACAAAACATCCGGCTTGAATTCCGGTTGATTTTTAATTGTATTGAAAAAAGCGCTTGCTTGCTTGTAATCGTTTTCCGTATAATAGATATAGGCAAGATAATACGTTGCCGCCGAACGATAATTGACGCTATTCTCTCGGAGCAGCGAAAACAATCGTTTTGCATCTTGTTGTTTTTGCGTTTTCATGTAAGAATATCCCATACGGTAAGCGCAATCTTCCTGTCGATTTTCGGAAAGATTATCCAAATCCGCTTGACTGAACCAATAGATTGCGACCGCATATTCTTCCTTTGCGTAATGACTTGAACCGATCATAAAGCACGCTTCATCCCGATGGCGGTTCACCGGATAGTTATCTAAATATATTTTCAAATCCAATCCGGCGCCGGGTTTTCCCATGTAAAAGGACGAAGCCGCTAAAAGGAAATCGGCTTCTTGAATCGATTCAACATCGGATGTAGATTTTTTGTATTCTAAGATTTTGCTGATACATCCGGCATAATTTTGGTTGTCGTACATGCTTTTGCCTTCTTGAAAAAGAAGATCGGTGGAAATAAAGCCGGCTGAACGTTGTGCATCTATTATGGTTCCGGACAGGAATAAAACACAACAGAGAAAGCAAATAAATTTTTTCATCTGTACATAATTTGTTTTTAGAGGTCAGATGTAATCCGCAACATGTTCATGTTCTTTAATGCAATTTTTGCATGCGGATTTCATACCTGCAAATTCGTTAAAAAAATGTGAGACAAAGATAATAAAAAAAACCATGTTTTGCCAAATCACAAAATTTGTTGATACAAATGAATGTATTGTTGTACAACGACTTCTTCCGAATAGTAATTTTCCGTTTTTTTTCGCGCTTGGCCCGATAATAATCGATAGTTTTCCAAACACCACTTTATCCCTTTTGCTAAATCGTCAGCGTCTTTATAATTTGCTACATATCCGTTTTGTTGATGGTCGATCATTTCCGGAATGCCTCCAACATTGAATCCCACGCAGGGAGTTCCACAAGCCATGGATTCCATAATCGTATTAGGTAAATTATCTTCTAATGAAGGTATTACAAAAACATCTACGGCCGAATAAACATCAGCAAGATTTGAATCGTCTGAAAGGTAATGAAGAAGGTGAGTCGTCAATTTTACTTCTGAAAGAAAAGACTGCTCTCCTTTTCCCAGCAAGACGATTTCGAGCGTTTGGGCCGATTCCGGATAATTTTCATCCATCCGGCGGCAGGCTTCAATAAAAAAAATTCCTCCTTTACGGGTGTCGGAAATATTTGCCGCAGAAAAGAGAAGTAAACGTTTATCGATCGGTAATTGCAGTTTTTTTCGCACTTCGGTTTTATTTTTCGGATAAAAAACGGTAGTGTCAATAGGATTGGGTATGGACCGGATATTCGCTCCTTTCAGAAGATGGCCGGTTTTAGCTTTTTCTGCTATCCATCGGCTGCAACCGATATAGTGAATGCAATTCAAATTCAAGTCTTTCTTTTGGCGGAATATTTTACTTGCCAAATCATTAGTTTTCCCTTCCAATAGCATCGGACAATTATTACACGATACTTTATATTTTTCGCAATTCCCGGGATAATGACAAATTCCGGTCGTTATCCATAGATCATGCAGGGTCCAAACAATGGGTTTGCCTGTTTGAGTTAGTTTTTTTAATTCTTTTAATGATAAAAACCCTTGATTGATCCAGTGGATGTGAATAATATCCGCAGCTTTCACCAACGGATGGCCGGATACATCAAATCCCGTATTGGCTATCGAAACCTTAAATAAATTCTTCCGACTTAAACGGTTGTGTAAAAAAATGATCCATCGTTCCCAAAGGAAATAGAATCGGGCAAGTTGTTGTTTGATGAAAGTCGATTGAATGGGAATCACCTTTTCGTCATCCGTCTGTTTATTAAGTACCAAAGTTTTGGCTTCGATTCCGTTATTATTCAGGGCTTTCATCAACCGGTTGGCAGCTATGGCTGCTCCTCCGATTCGTTCAGAAGTATTTAGAAGTAGAACTTTCATTCTTAATTCTTTTTTATTAACCGTTGAATCCAAATTTTCAATTGTATCATCCACTTGGTTAACGGCTTATTATATTTTCTAATATCAAGCAAATGGTTATATAATACGGCTTGATAATCATTCTCCGATTGATTTCTCAAACCTCTGTTTTTCAAAAAGAAAGCAAAAAGTGTTTTAAAACCACGCTTCTTTTCAGCCGGTAAGTGCCAAATCGTAAATTCCGCATCATTAACGTCAATATTTCTAAACACAAAAGGATTCGTCCACATTTGTTTGATAGATTCATTTACAGCTCCAATTTCGCAATCGTATTTATAGTAAAAATAAGTCAGTGTATGTGCCTCTTCATTGAATTGCGGTAATCCTTTTTTGTTTCTTTCAAGCAACCGTAGATACAGCGTCGGGAATTCATCAGCCACTTTCTTAAGAAATCGGCCGGAGGCAAACAAAATTTCGCCCCCGCAATAGTCTACCGGTTTCGTGAGTTTAATACATAAAAGTTCTTCGATAATACGATGTAGATCTTTTCGCGACAATCCGTTGATAGGTATTGTTTCATTATAGGGAGGAAATGTGTTAACAAACGTTTGCGCCATCGGAAATGTTCGTTCAAACAGAGGAGCAACCGGTTTTGAAAACACGCAATCGGAATCGAGAAGTAAAAACTTATCGTCGAGTTCAAACTCTTTTGCCATAGATTCGATAATTGAAAATTCATAGAATTGATTTTGCCAGGAATGATAGTATCCTTTAGGCATAACATATCGATTTTCTACTACTACAACTTGAATATTGTTACTCACAAGCCATTGATGCACATCCAAACCGTCAACAACGGGGAATTGATTTGTATTCGTAAATAAAATATGTTCGAAAGACGCATTGTAACGCAGCGATGTTTCATAAAAAAGGACAATGCATCGCCAATAAATTTTTTGAAAGGCTGGAGAGTGGGATTTATTTCCGGTTTGAATATAAGTCGATTGTTCTTCTTTTGAATCCAAATAAATCCAAGTTGCAATTACATTTCTCATATCTGAAAATTAATTTGTTCACTTTGTTACTACATAAAATACGTTTTGAGGTCCCAGCCGTTGCCAACGGTTTTGAGGATGATAATGATAGTTCCAAGCCGTCAGTTGCGACGCTATTTGATCGAAGTATAAATACAGTATGCTGTTTATCAATTGTTTTTTAGAAAATTTATTTAAGATGCGTTGAAGTGCGAAAGTACCTGTAAGCAAGTATTTTTTGGACATTATGAACCCTTTATTTTCTGCAAATACTTTCTCAAAAACCGGCGGAGGTATTCCGCGTTCCCGTTTCGTTAATCCTTTACGTTCTTTTGTCCAATCGCCCATCGAATTGATCGGTTCTCTGATCAATAAAAAGCCTCCGGGTTTTAAAACCCGTAACAATTCCGAGAGAATAAAACTGACATTCGGGATATGATGCAAAACTCCGAAACAGGTAATCAAATCAAAGGTATTATCCGGCTTTTCGATTTTTCCGTCGACATTGGGTTTTACATAAGTCGGGATGATTTGCTCGATGGAATTTCTTGCCAGTTTGTCTGAAGGTTCGATAATGGTGATATGTTTGATACCATATTTATGTATGTACGGCTCAAATTCATATCCCCAGGCAGAGCCGAGTCCGAGGACTTCCGGGAATTTTGCATCTTTAGGGAGTTTTGAAAAACCGTAAAATCGATTCAAAGGATGAAATTCGTATTCATCGGATATCTTTTCCGCTTCGCCATCCAATTCGTCAAAACCATGACTTTCATCGTCCAGCCAAGATTTGATTTGCTCGAATGAAAAATCATCTCCCCATAATTTTTCTCCTTTTAAATATTCATCCATACCATTCATTCATTTTCAACGGTTTCTTAATATTGTTTCAAATAATACCTTATCCATCTTTTCCAAGAGAAAAATAAGTTTTTTATTGTGCGATCGTCGATTTTTTTATTCTGTAAAACATATTGCGGATGTTTCAGCGGAAAATGAATCGCAGAAGCAGGGATCGACTGTTTTGCCTTATTTTTGGTTGTATGAACCGCATTCGCATTTCCCAAACCGATATTCATAACCAAATTAACGCTTGGATAAACAGACAATTGATTTTGTAGTCGCAAAGTCAATAAATACTGCGCATCCCAAGCATTTATACCTTTTCTATTATGAATCACGTCCGAAATAAAGGAGGAGAAATAAATTTCTTCCTGTTGGTTGCAAAACAGGGAAGAACGTTTTTCTATTTCGGCTTCCCAAAACGGGAAATTTACGTCAAAATTTTTCCAAACCCGGCGCCAGGTAGCCCATCCCCAGATGTGGGAGAACGAACAAAAATCATAACTCCCCTCCATTTCGATGTTCCCGGGGAAAAAATTATTTCCGCCGATATGTCCGATTCTCGTATCCTCTTTATATCTATTTAGCAATTCTTCGCAATACGGGAAAAATGAAGGATCCGGCAAGCAGTCGTCTTCCAAAATGATGCCTTGCTCCACTTGTTCAAAAAACCAGTTAATAGCAGAACTCACAGCCATTTTACAACCTAAATTTTCTTCTCGGAACAAGGTTTGCAATTCGCAATCCCAATCGACTTGCTTAATAATATTTCTCACTCGGCGGCATTTCTCGGCCTCATCCGGCTTGTTTTTTCGAGCGCCATCGGCTGCTACAAACAGATATTTAGGTTTTTGTTGACGAATGGCGTCAAAAACCTTTTGCGTCGTGTCTTCACGAATGAAGATCAAAAATAGTATCGGCGTTTTAAACATAATTAAAATTGCATTTTTTCGTTTTCCATTATTAACCGTTGCACTTAGAGTTTGCTTCATTAACAAGAGTATCAAGCAAATCCTTTTTATCTTTATACAAATCATACAACAGCTTTGAGTTGTGTAAATCCTGTTCTTTGATAAATTGCGAATTCCATATTCGCATTCCTCCTGCGGTCAGCGATTGAAAGCCGGCATTATACCATCCGACTTGCAGCCCGTTTAGCCAAGCCCGGATGCATAGTTCTGTATCATCATATTGAAAAGGGGCAAAATTGTAATCAATACTTTTCAGCTTTTCAAAGAAAAGGCTTTTGTTAATCCACATGGGCGCTCTATTTACAGCCCGGACAAACGAAAAATCTTTATCGGTATTTTTTTTGTATAAGGTTAAAATTTGGCTCACTTTCGAATCACCAAATTCAAGATCAAAACCACCATACCCGCCTAAAATAACCAATTGGGGATATTTTGAAAAATAATTTACCGCTTGATCGACCCAAGTCAGGTCTTCAAAATCATCATCATCCTGAAGAAGCGCCAAATATTCCCCTTTGGCTAATCGAATCGCTCGGTCGTACATGACATTTTCATATAAATCATTGGCTCGGATTACAAATTCATTGATCCCTTGTAAATAACCGATAAGTGCTTTTGTATGATAGGATGTAGAGCCGTCGTCTATTACGATTATTTCACAGTTTGGCACATGGCGAAGTTTTGCCGCAATATGTTTTACTTCTTCGCTCTTATTGTGGGATTGAATGATAAAACTAATCAGCGGTTGATTATTATATTTTCTATCCAACCAATGCTGACGGCTTTTCTTATTATTTTCTTTGCCGCTTCTCTTTAACAAAGAAGAATATAATTTGTGGATAAATAAATTCACATTCATCTTACAGCCATTTCAAATTCTGAATATTCCTCATCCTCGGTTTATTAGTATGCTTATTTCTCTGTTCGTTTTTTATAAATGGAAGTAATCAAGGATTTTCCGATTAATTGATATCCATTTTCTTTAAGATAATTATACACATTACTTAAATTCATATTATCAAAGTCGATATCATCTTCTATCAAGATAAATTTCGGTCGATATTTTTGCCAGTCATTCGATTTCAATATTTCAAAATCCAAACCTTCTGCATCAATCGAAATAAATGTAATTTCTGTACCATCCGGTAAATTTTTATCTAAAATAGAAGATAGTTTTTCAAGCGGTATGGTTATTTTATCAATTATTTTATATTTAACATTTTCTCTACTAAGAGCTAATTCTTTATCAAAACTGTTCAAGGCCGGCTCATTGAAAAGATAAAACACCAACGGCTCATCAGAAATCCCTACGGCAGCATTGATATTAATATCTCTTTTTCTCAATGAATAGAATTTTTTAATTAGTGTTGGCGTTGGTTCCACATTAATGCCATGCCATCCTTTTTTATAAAAATAAGCGGTATTGGAAAAACGGTAAGGGTGATGAGCTCCAATATCCACATAAAAACCTTTATAATTCTTAGGATATTCCTTTTCTATAAACGTTTTTAGTAATAAATCTTCTCCATATTGTGAATAGGATCTATGGCCAAATAGACAAAATGGACATAAGGATTCTGCCAAAGGCCGTATCAGTCGCTTTAATTGCTTCATATTCAATTTGATATTTTTGTATAAATATTCTATTTATCTCCGCCGGATATTTTGTAGGCTTCCTATATATCACCGGTCATTTTATTTTCATTACAAAGATAACCAAAACTAACTGAAAAACGAAAAATAATCATACCGGTTCAAATTATTATTTAGCCCAAAATTTGTTTTTATGGATGGAAAAGAATTTTTTTGTACCTTTGCATAATAAAAATGTTACATTTGCAACATTGAATCAAGGTATAATAGATGATAAAAGCAAAATATTAACTATCTTAAAAGTAAAAACAATGAAAAAAATGATGGTAGCAGCGTTATTATTGGCTCTGGGAAGTATGGGAGCAAACGCACAAAAATTCGCGCTAATCGATACGGATTACATTTTGAAAAATATTCCGGCATACGAAATGGCCGGTGAGCAGTTGAATACGATCTCAAAAAAATGGCAGACCGAAGTGGAAAGTGTCCAACAAGAAGCTCAAAATCTTTACAAAACGTATCAAGCCGATTTGGTTTTTCTTTCAGCGGAAATGAAAACAAAGAGAGAAGCGCAAATCGTTGCAAAAGAACAAGAAGCGCAAGATTTAAAAAGAAAATACTTTGGCACGGACGGAGAATTGTTTAAAAAGAAGGAAAGCCTGATTCGACCGATCCAAGATGAAATCTACAATGCCGTAAAAGAAATTGCTGAAAAACAAGGTTATGCAATGGTCGTTGACAGAGCTTCCGCTATGAGTGTTATTTATGCTACTCCGAAGATTGATATCAGCAACGATGTCTTGACTAAACTCGGATATTCAAAATAATTGCGTATCTTTGCCCCCCGAATGTAATATAAACTTAATAAAGAAATAACTATGTTTAAAAAAATTCTATTAATTGCTCTTATCACGCTCCCTTTAACAGTATTTGCGCAAGAAGGTAAAATCGCTTATTTAAATTATGGAGATGTGATCACCGCTATGCCTGAATATAAGCTGATGACAGATTCATTAAGCAAATCCCAAAGCGAGTTTCAAGCTGAATTTAAAATATTGACGGATGAATATACAAAGAAAATGTCCGACTATATAGCACAACGGGATTCGTTGAATCAAAGCATCAAGCTGCGTAGAGAACAAGAACTTCAGGACATACAGCAGCGTGCGGATAATTTTCAACAATATGCCGCTCAAAAGCAAGAAGAATTGCAACAAGCATTGGGAGCTCCCATTCAAGCTAAATTGCAAAAAACAATCGAAGAAGTAGGCAAGGAAAATAACTTCCTCTACATTATCAGTTTGCAGGCGTTCTTATACAAAGCTCCTCATGCAATCGATGCAACCCCTTTGGTAAAGAAAAAATTAGGGATACAATAACCGGACAAGTGACAACTATTAAAACCACTCTCTTACGCTATTCGTGCAGAGCGTACACAAACCAAATGCCTTCGGAGGAATCATTGCGCATCATCACAGAAGCTGCAATTGCTTCACCAAGCGCAGTTAATCAACAAAATTGGCGCATGATTGTGGTGAAAAACAAAGAATTAATTGCCGATCTTTTTCAGAACGATATGTGCTGATTGATCCGGGAATTGCCTGTTGAAAGATTTTTATTAGGTGGCGGGATTAAAATGCCTCTAAAATGAAACACGAGTTATGTTGTATCGGACATATTACAATCGATAAAGTAACAACTCCTCAAAAAACAGTCTTCATGCCGGGAGGAACATCTTTTTATGTTTCTCATGCAGTCAATAATTTCAAAGACATCGACTACACCTTGGTAACAGCGGTGGGAAGTTCTGAACTGAATGTAGTTGATGAAATGAAAATGCAAGGACTAAATATAACTGTGCTACCGAGCGAAAACTCTACTTTTTTTGAAAATATATATGGCGAAAACCCTGACGAGCGCAAACAACGCGTTTGGGCTAAGGGGGATCCGTTCAATATTGAGCAACTCCGGGAGGTGGAAGCTAATATCTTTCATTTAGGAGCGCTCCTTGCAGATGATTTCTCTTTAGAGGTTGTAAAATATTTAGCCTCCAAAGGAAATATATCCGTCGATGTGCAGGGATACCTGCGAAAAGTACACAACACTTATGTATCTCCTGTAGATTGGACGAATAAACTCGAGATGATTCCTTACATTCGGTTTCTGAAAGCCAATGAACTTGAAATGGAAGCGCTTACCGGAAGCAAAGATTCCCAATTTGCCGCCCGGCAACTCCATGACCAAGGTGCAAAAGAAATCTTGCTTACTTTTGGAAGCAAGGGTTCATTGATATATGACGGAAATCGTTTCTACCGTATTCCTGCATACCTCCCTCGAAAAATTGTTGATTCTACAGGATGTGGCGATACCTATATGGCCGGTTATCTGTATAAAAGAGCCAAAGGCGCTCCTATTGAAGAAGCAGCCCGTTTTGCTGCCGCATTGTCATCGCTTAAGATAGAAAACTATGGCCCGGTTAAAGCTAAACCGAAAGATGTGATGCATGTCATTGCAAATAACCGAAATGTTTATTCCGGATAGTGAGTGAATAAACAAGAATGACAACGAAAGCGATCAACGGTACCAAGAACGAAAAGGTCATATTGCGTTGATCGGCAGCCATCCCCATTAAAACCGTACCTATCGCTCCGCCGATTGGCGTCATCATCAATAAGGCGGACGCTTTTTGTGTCAATTCGTTTAACCCTCTGATCGACAAAGCAAAAATAGTAGGGAACATAATGGATTCAAAGACATAAATCATTATTGAAGCTGCAAATGATAGGATACGAATATCCATCACAACCAACAGGGTCATCAAAACAGCTCCAACCGCACAAACCAATAAAACCTTTTCGGCCTTAACGAAACGCATAATCCAACTCCCTGTAAATCGACCGCTCATGAACAGAAATAAACCTACCGAAAGAACGATGGAAGCAACAAAATGTGAATTGAGGCTTATTCCCGATGCATCTTTAATAAATGAACCAATCCATTGAGCCATGTTATTTTCAGTTGCATAATTAATATAAAACGAATTTATAGCGATCTCGGCAACTTCATAACAAAACAGAGCAAAAAGTCCGAACAAGAACATGGGATGTCTCAACAAACCACGCGAATTAGCTGATAATTGCGTTTTATCTTTATCTTCAATTACAAATTCCGGTAGTTTTACTCGCGAAAACAGAAGGGCAATCAGCAAAACAACCGAGCCGATAACAATATATGCCGACGAGATGTTTGGTTGTTCTGTCGAAAAACAGTAAGCCCCACCCAGCAATGCACCAAAGATACATCCCATACCATTGAATGATTGCGCGCGATTGATGCGGCTTGCAGCCGTTTCAGGTGTACCAAGCAATGTGACATAAGGATTAGCAGCCACTTCCAAAAAAGCCAATCCGCAACCGATTACAAATAACAGTAAAAGATAAAACCAAAAAATAATTCCTCCGAAAAAACGACTCAACACAAAAGACAGTGCTGCCCCTCCGAATAGAATCAAACCGGTAATCACCCCATGACGAGTTCCGTATTTACGTATCACAATACCCGCAGGAACTGCCATCAGAAAATAAGCCGTAAACGTAACAAATTGAATTAATGACGCTTGCGTTTTATTTATTTGAAAAGTTTCTTGGAAAAAAGGATTTAATACATCCAATAGCGCACGAGCAAATCCCCAAAGAAAAAAGAAAAAAGTAATCAACACAAAAGGTAACCGGTAGCTTTGATCTACCTGCGAAAGTTTCTTACTCATCGTATTTGTTTAAGTTTTGAAAGAACAAAGTAAAGGTTTTTTTTTGAAGAAATCAAATTTATTTTTTGTAACTTATAAGAATTCATTCAAAGCGCATCTACTATTCTCCTTTGTGTCTCAAAATAAAGCGTTCGTTGTTTTTCGCCGGCAACGGAAAGCAAGGTGGAAGTTCTGATTTGTGATCGAATCCGATGTCTTATCATGTTTAAAGTTTCTTCATCATAAATCAATTGGCTGTTAAAAATAAACGACCAAATCAGTATAAACCGAGGAGAAGAGGCCGAATCGACGTAAGAATAGGTTGTATCAATACTTATATCCGAGGTATAAATAATTATTTTGTTCGCCGGATTATCGGCAAATCCTCTTGCCGCTACATTTTCCATGTAATCAAGAAATTGAAACAGTTCATTTTTGATGAGAAGAACATCCTCGTCTTTAATTAAACGGATGCTGTTAAAATAGCTGACATCATTAACAAAGTTATGAATAATTCGGTTATCGAGAATATAATACCCGGTTTTTATGTTTTTTGAATAAAGATAAATATCCTCAATAGTCTGATTAAGTCTATCTGATGGTACGATCTCATGATAGGATTTGCTCAAATCAGTTGGTATCGAATAATAATGCCATTTAAAATAATAGAAACGAAAAATAGATTTGAATCCCATAGAAAGTAATTGAGGTAATAAATTTGTAATCAAAGAGATTTCCCCTTTTGAATCAGATGCTGCTTCTTTCAAGGCATGCGTATATTTTTCCAATAATAAATGATCGAACTCCTCGGAATGGTTTTTTTCGTCGGATTGGACTTGGAATGGATTTGTTGATCGAACATCAACTCCAAGCATACTATCCAAAGAAATATTAAATTCCACGGCAATAACTGTGATTTCCTCAAACGTAAAAGGAACCTCCCGTCGTAAACGCCGATATACGGCTTCCCGCTCAAGAAACAAAATTTCAACCAATTTTGTAACTAAAGTTGAATTATGGGGGATTCGATTCCTAAATTGAATTAACAAATTCCGATGCAAAATTTCATACTTCATTTATTTACTTATTTAGTAAATTACTATTATACTTTTTCAAAAATCAAAACTTTTCTCCGGATCATCATCCGTTTTAACCCAAAATCAGATTTTTTTTTATTATCCATCGAAAAACAAAAAAACAGGTCAATCAAATACTCGCATTATAGCTTGATTCTACTCCTAAAATAAAATAATTTTGACTCATCGTTTACATACACTATTGCAATAGATCAAAACAGGAAAAACAAGTTTTGAAAAATTATGCATTGTATGGAGAACCAACTGTGATTATATAACAACTGAATTTAAAAATAGGTTTATCGGAATAGCTTTATTATTATTTATTTAATCATTTAATATTTATGACTGCAATACAATTTCAAGAAAAAATTTTAAGTATTCAACATAATATGTTTAGTTTTGCCATGATGCTGACAGCCAACCGTTATGATGCAGAAGATTTATTACAGGAAACTACACTTCGTGTTTTAGGCAATAAAGACAAATATGTGGATAATATTAATTTCAAAGGCTGGGTTCTCACCATCATGCGCAATATTTTTATAAATAATTACAGAAAAGTATTACGCAGCCAAATTATGGTTGACCATACCGGCGATTTACGGCATTTGAATTCGCTTGAAAATTCGAGCCGCGAAAATCCGGAAGAATCAATAACCGTAAAAGAGATTAAATTCATTATTAATAGATTGAATGATGATTTAAAAATCCCTTTTTTGATGTACATGGACGGATATAAATATAACGAAATTTCCGACAAGTTAGCGTTACCGATAGGTACAGTGAAAAGCCGCATTTTTTTTGCAAGACGAGAACTTCGCAGGAATTTAGTCGGGAATTACCGTACCCGGTGATTTAAAAAATCATTACCTTTGTAATCTAAAAAAATAACACTCACTTATGAAACGAGCATGTACTTAATACATCCAAGAAAATGAACATGCGAGTTCCATATAACCTTTAAAAAACAAATTATGTACAGATGAAAAAAACCTTGATCCTTGCTCTATTGTTAATTACCTTCGGAGCAATTTATGCCCAAACATCGCCTGTTTTTGTTAATTTTCTTAATAAAAAGAATTTAATTCATGCAACAGTCGGTTTTAAAGTGGTTGATCTAGGTACAAAAAAGGCCGTTGTTTCTTATAATGAAAACCTGTCGTTGACGCCGGCTTCCAACATGAAACTTGTCACTACGGCAACGGCTTTGGAATTGTTGGGAGGTGGGTTTTTCTTTGAAACGCCCTTGTTTTACACCGGCTATATTCAAGAAGAGACGCTGCATGGCAATCTGTATATTCAAGGAACGGGCGACCCGACTTTTGGATCTGAATTTATCCGGGATGATAAAGAAAACTTTTTGAAAGAATGGTTAGCCGGCATCCGAAGCGCCGGCATCCGGAAAATTGCAGGCAACATCGTTGTATTAGATCAATTATTTGGTTATGAGGGTGTTTCTCAAAAATGGTTGTGGGAAGATATCGGCAATTATTATGCGCCGGGAATTTACGGAGTCAGTGTGTTCGACGATATGTACCGCGTGTATTTGCAATCATCTTCACCGGACAGTGCTACTACGGTTTTATATACTGAACCGAATATAAGCAATCTAAAAATTACCAACGAGATAAAAGCATCCGACGATACATCGGATAATTCTTTCGTTTTTGGGCTTCCTTTTTCCAATGATATTCGTCTCTACGGAACTATTCCGGCAAACCGGGCTTCTTTTGCGGCAAAAGGAGCAATTCCCGATCCGGGCTTATTTTTAGCACAATATTTTCGCGATTATTTGCAAAACAACAGAGTTATCGTAGCCGGCGAAGCGACAACTTATCGGCTCTATCCGGTTAGGCCAGGCGATGGGAAATTATTAAGTACCGTTCGTTCTGTTGATTTAGCTTCTATCATAAAAATTACCAATGTTGAGAGCAACAATCAATATGCCGAGCATTTATACAAAGTAGTAACGGTATTAGATTCGATTGATATCCCGGAGTTTTGGAGGACAAAAGGATTAGATTCGGATGCTTTGTTTATGTACGACGGAAGCGGGCTTTCTCCTCAAGATGGGATTTCTACCGGATTTCTGATTGATTTGCTGGTTTATATGGATAAGCAATCCAAAAATAGGGAGGCCTTTTATCAATCATTACCTATCGCCGGTAGAGAAGGAACGGTAGCATCTTTTTTAAGAAATACCCCTTTGGCGGGCAAAGCGCGATTGAAATCGGGAAGCATGTCCAATGTACAATCCTACAGCGGATACATTGAAAGCAAAGGGAAACGTTATGCAGTTTCTTTGATTATCAACAATTTCACAGGGAAAAGAAGCGAATTGAGGAAAGCGGTCGAGCAATTATTCAACGGGATTTTTTGACACTTTCAGTCCGATATCCGAAATTCCTTTCAACGGATTATCCCGCATTCCCTGAGAAATTGAATAGATATATGTACCTGTATCCGGAAAAAGAATTGTATCTTCGTAAGGAATCGAAAGATTGAATAAACCCAGCCCTCTGCCTTTCCATTTCCCGTAAACGTCTGCCAAATCGTAGCCAACCGTATCGAGACGGCTGTTTCCGTCCGGCGTTTTATAATCAACAAACAACCAAATATTGCTGAAAGGATAATTGTTGTCGTTGCGAAGTTCAATGGTTACTCGGTAGGGTTGTGAATTATCTTCGATTTTTACGTTGAAAACCGCCGTATCCTCCCGATTCCATCCGGCGCTTGCAAATGAACGATATTTGAAAAAAACCTCTTTATGCGAACAAGAAACGGTTCCCCAAATTATTAATATCAAAATAAGACATTTAACGCTTCGCATAATTGTCACTGTTCGGACGAAATTTTTTATTTTTTTTCTTTTTAAGATGGTCGAAGCGGCTTACGCTTTCGTCGAGAATATCTTGATATTCTTTAGCCGATTTCGATTCATTCTCATCGGGTTGTAAACTACGTGGCTTAAACCCTTTTTTATTCATCCCGATAACTTCGTAAGCTCTTTTTGAAGAAATATTCACTGTGTTTGCTGCAAAATTCTTATCGGTCGAATACGTCATTTGGTCTTTGAATACGTCTGTTTTAAAATGGTAATACGTGTTATCTTTGGTTTCCAAAGGGATTTCGCGAGCCGGAAATTGGCGTTGCGCTTCTACGTAAGCGTCTATTTCGTAATTAAGACAGCATTTCAGTTTGGCGCATTGTCCGGCTAATTTTTGCGGATTCATTGAAATATCCTGTATGCGTGCGGCTCCTGTCGATACGGAAACAAAACTCGAAACCCAGCCGGAACAGCATAATTCGCGTCCGCAAGGTCCGATTCCGCCGATTCGTCCGGCTTCCTGACGGGCGCCGATTTGCTTCATCTCGATGCGCGTATGAAATGCTTCGGCTAAATCCTTAATCAACTGGCGGAAATCGACTCTTTCATCGGCAATATAGTAAAAAATGGCTTTGTTTCCGTCTCCCTGATATTCCACATCGCCGATTTTCATTTGCAGTCCTAAGCCTTCCGCTATTCTGCGCGAACGAATCATTGTTTCGTGCTCCTTGGCTTTGGCTTCTTCGTATTTTTCCAAATCGGCAGGCTTTGCTTTCCGGTAAATGCGGCGCACTTCCGCATCCGGACGAATGCGCGCTTTAGCCATCTGTAAAAGAACCAATTTACCGGTCATCGTAACTGTTCCGATGTCGTGGCCGGGGTTTGACTCCACTGCTACAACATCATCTTTTACCAAATCTATTTTGTTGCTGTTTAGAAAGTAACCTTTTCGTGTATTTTTGAATTGCACTTCCACATAATCGGTTGCTTGTTCCGACTCGGGAATATCGCTCAGGTAGTCGTAATTATTTAGTTTGTTGATATGCCTTTTGCAACACCCTTTGGCGTTTAATCGGCATTCTCCGTTATATAGTCGGTACTCCATTATGCTCAAATTTAAATCATGCAAATATAGCAATTTTATTTGATTATTGGTAAATATTGAGCTATTTTTTGATAATCATTTTCCTTGTTACCGGTATCCTGTCCACATAAATTCTAACAAGATAGAATCCGGCGGGCAAATTCGAAACGTTTAATTTTTCTGTTGGACGATTATTTATCAGTACACAAACTCCCGTTTGATTATATATCTCTATTTTTTCAACCGGAGAATCGGATTGGATAAGCAGGTAATCTTTTGCCGGATTAGGATAAAACGTGATATTACTTTTTGTTGTAATTTCTTCTATTCCCGTTTGCTTTGCCGTTTGCCACATCAAAATCGGGAAGCCTTTGTTGACAGGCGTTGCGTAATCCATTTTCCACATTGGCTTTACCAAGCCCTGATTGAGTGTATTGACAAAGGCTTGCAAACGCATATCGGCAGATGACATATTTCCCTCGTTTCCGGCTGCAGTGGATGATCGCTGCGAAGCAGAGGCAGAGGGAGACTTGCTTATATTGTTTTCGCCAATGGCAAACGCTTGACATGTAGTTTCTTCATTGAAATACCAATAATAAAACAGCATATCCTGTGCTCCACCGACAATCGCCCCAACGGCTGTGCCGTTGCCTGTTACCGAAGCGGCCACATACGAATTACGCACCGTTCCCTTATTGCTGTAGCCGAGCAAACCGCCCACATAATTATTGCCTGTAACCGCGCAGCCGGTATTGTAGCAACCTGTTATGATGGAGTTGGTACCGGGCGTTTGATAGCCTATCAAGCCGCCGCAATAACTCAAAGCGAAAAGTGTACCGCCGGTTATGTACGAATCGTCTATTTTCGTATTGTCGGCATAACCCACCATTCCGCCGGTGTAGTTTCTGCCGCTTGCCGTAATATTTACCAAACCGACTTTAATGAGATAGGCATTTTTGGTATAGCCGAAAAATCCCTGATAGGGCGTGTTGGGCTGATCGATATAGACATTGTAAATACGGTTGCCGTTGCCGTTGAAGGTACCGCTGAAAGGCCTGCTCGTACTCATCGTGCCAATGGAAAGGATATTATTCGGCGTGATAGGCAACGTTATATCGTTTGCCAATGTAAATGTTTGTCCGCTAAACGAATTGCCGCCGTTTACAAGATTGGCGAGCAGGACTAAATCTTCTTTGTTTTCGATTAAAAATTCGCCATTGCTATTTGTATTAAAACTTGTTGTAGTAAAAGTCATTACATCGCCGAAAGCATGATCATTGCTTGTATTTGTGGCAAAGGTTCTGTATTGATAATTAGTGTTTGGTTGTAATCCTGTTAAATTATACTCTAAATTTTCGGTAGAGGAAGCAACAATGACAGAAGTATAATCTGTTTCAGTCGTTTTTTTATACTGAAAACCTCTTGATGATAGGGTTACTGTACCTTGCTTGATAGTTCCTTTAAGCGTAGCGTTATCTCTGTTAATATTTGTTGCTGGTAAAGTTTGTATTTCAAAGCCACCATTGCTTATTACAGGATACCCATTGTTTACAAAAGGCGTAATATCTTGTTTATAAGCAAAGTTTGCATTTACACCACTGTTAAGCAGACTTACAAATTCTGCATCTTTCATATATACTTCGGTTTTTGATTGACCTGCACCTGCAGCACCACAAGTAACTAAATAATAACTATTGTCTATTTTTATGTTACCACCGCCTGTTACATAATATCCGACTATTCCGCCTTTCACACCGCCTGCTATATACCCTATGTTGTAACAATTATTAATCGTACAACCACTAGCACCTATATATCCGACTATACCGCCAGAATAATAAGATACTGCAGAAATATTCCCCATATTATAGCAATTATTGATAGTTGTATTATTGTTGCTTGTTCCAATTATGCCACCGGATTGATATTTAGCAGAAATATTTCCCACGTTGTAACAATTATCTACAATTGTATTATCAGCATTACCTATTATTCCAGCCCCAGAGTTTCCACTTGTAACCGAACTACTACCAACAATTCCTAAATTCTTAATACTTGCCCCATCCGTATAACCAAACAAACCAATTCGTTGCAAAGTGGTTGTGTTAATAAAAAGATTGCTTATGGTTTTTCCATTACCATCAAAATTTCCGCCGAAGGCGTAATAATCGGAAGCGGAAGTGTAATAGCCAATCGGCGTCCATTGAAATGTCTGGCTTCCTTTCAGGTCAATATTTGTCATCAATTTCCAATAAGTGTTAGCGCCTACAATACGCCCACCGCCTGCGCCTACGCCATTGTTTACAATATACGCCAAATGCGCAAGTTGTCCGGCATTCTCAATCAAGTAAGGATTGGCTTGCGTGCCGGTCCCTTTTGTCCAAGTGGTATGAGTGCCGTCCCATACGCTTGTCTGTGCATTGGCGGAAAGTATTGCTGCGATACACATCGCCCAAAAAAGTAATTGTTTTTTCATTTTGAGTGAAATTTTTTAGTAAAATATATTATAACATTATTTTCAATTATCATTTTAATGAGGTAATCAGGTTGAGAAGAAAAGGATATATTTTTCTGTTACTGAGGTTGTTTTGTTAATTAACTCAGGTTGAAATCAGGTTTTATTTATTTATTGTAACATGCCTGTAAATATTCCTTTATCATAAAGCGTTGAGCCATGGTCATAATGCGTGTAGGTTCCGGTGTAGGAATTTCCGGATAGCGTACCGGTCAAGCTGTAGGTGCATAGGTATGAATTATTCAACGTCCAGTTCATCTTCAACGCATTACCGCTTTGTTCCCATCTGCCCGTTAGATTATCTATTTGAAGTACGCTGTTTGGCTTTAAAATACCGGTGTGCGATTCAGTTCCACCCTTTAGAGCTCTCGTTAAAGTTAATGACAGCGTTTTATTAACAATATTACCGGGGTCATTTGGATTATCTGTGGCTATGGTATAAAAACTTGTTGTGTTTTCCGGTCGTCCCTCAATATATTTGTTGTCATCATATTTTACATATCCATAAACATAGTGCTTAGTACCGGACGGTAATTCTGTCAAATTGAATACATAAGAAGTCTGCGCGCTGTTAAAGTCTAATTCTTTGATTTTATACGAGTTAAAAGTTGAACTTGTGCTATAACAACATCCTACCTTGTTTGACGTAGGATATTTATTTTTTATCTCGGCAGGATTTATGCCCACAGTTAAAGTTGCCGAATTAACAGTTCTATTTGAAGCAGAAGCGACCGGTTTTACCCCCGCAACTGTCGGGGAAATAAATCGTCCGTTATTATCGGCTATCATTTTTTTTGCTTCTGCCAATGCCTGTACGGCAGTTAAATTTTTCTGCTCCATTATTTGGCTGATATAACATAACGCTCTTGGAGCGGCACAAGAGGTTCCTTTCCATTTCAAACCGGTTGTATCTACCTGAGCCATTGCATTATTTGGTGAAGATTGATTGGAATTGGCAAGGTCGGTAGATGTTACTATTAAAATATTGTTTTTCAATATTGCTTGTTCTTCGGCATTTAATCCATACACTGCATGAGGATCATTGAGCATAGGCAGAATAACTGAATTGTCAAAATCGGGCATTCCTTCGTTACCTGCCGCAATAGTTACTACGATGTTATTCAAAGCATTTACACCTTTGAGTCTTTTCAAATTTTTTAATCTTTTTATAACATCTTTTATTTGCTGCATTTGTGCTCGTTTGTATGCAAGTTGTTTAGGAGGAGTTGCCTGCGACTGCCACCATTTGATATTATTCCCATTGTCATCTTTCAATGACGGACCAAAAGACATATTAAACGAATAAATTTTATTCCAGTTTTTTTCTATTTCATTTGTCGCATTGCTATTAATTTTGGCTTTCCCATTTTCCGTGTATCCTACATTTGTCATGAAGGCTTGTTTTCCAAAACAATCGTTATATACAGCTGCTACTTTATCGCCGTGAGAGAGTGTTTCACCTGTTTCTACAGTTGTAAAGTTGTCTATGATAATTACATCTTGAATCGCCTGTGGTTCATAAATCAAATTTAAAATCGCATATTCTACATTTTGATTCTCGTATAATTTTGATATAAAATTATTTTCAGTTCCGGCTTTTACTTTTACTAAGTAATACCCGGTAGCCGGTACTTGTTCAATGATAGAGCCACCGAGATTTTCAATGACAGATTTTGCTGTACTCAACCCCACTCCTTCAATGAAATAGACAATTACATGTCCTTCGACAGCGTACATTTGATAAAAGATCCCATCTTCCTGACAATCTATTAATACGCCATTAATTTTGCCGTCGAAGAAAAAGGAATCTTTCATCAAATCGTTATCTGTATTAGTATTAGTATTAGGATCAGGATCAGGATTTGGATTATTTGCCTCGTTGCTTTTCCCGCAACTGCTAAATGCTGCCATTATCCCAAATAACAGGGTTGCTAATAAAAATAAATATTTTGTTTTCATATTTTAGAATTTATTGAGTAAATATTGCTTGCATTCTTCAAAATTTGACAAAAAAATAGCGTGGAAACAACCTGTCTGAAACTCAGGTTTCCACGCCTATCCTATCCAACAAGCTGTTCCACGCCGCAATAAACGGCGTTTCACTAACTTATTCTTGATAGGAAACTCCAAATGGAGTTAATTTGTGGAAATGTGAGTTTCAAGAATAACGCAAATCGCTATTTTTACATCTGTTTTATTTTGCGCTTATTAGCGCTGTTTTTTATATCATAATGTCATTTTTAAATGATTTCTATTCCTGTTTTCTTTATTTCTTCGATGAAAGGGTCGCTTTCTATAAAATAATCAGTAGGGTAAGTTCTTGGCTCAATCCACATGTAAGGGTTCTTAATACTCACGTGAGGGAATAAATCATAATCATCGAACGCAAATCCTGTAAATTCATCAGCCACCAATGCCACATCAATGTCCGACCATTCGTGTTGCGTTCCTTTGGCAAACGAGCCGTAAAGTATTACTTTTCTGAGGTTTACGCCTGCATCACGAATCTCGCGGGCATAATTTCTCACAGTGTCTATTACAAAAGATTGAGTAAGCATATTCTAATCTCCTTTGTTTTTTCTAATTGTTCGTATGTAAATTCCTCAGTGCATCTTTTGTAAAGATTGTTAGTATAATCAGGATAACGTCCCGAAAGTTGAAACTCATTAAACTTCTTTACAAAATTCATTTTTTCTTCACCTAAATCAACATTCGCCTGTTTCAAAAGTACAACCAAATTATGAATTTTTGGCGGAATATTTTCCTCGTTGTTTTTAACCCAAAGCGCTTTTGCTAATTTTTCCAAAACCAAATGTGCCCAAAACAACGACTGTAGATATTGTCGTCCAACAAACAATATATCAACCGAAGCCCAATCTTTTTCAGCTGTATTTATCCAGTATTCAACATGTTGTTTTTTTGTCATCATTATTTAGTTGTTGAATAAATTCAAGTGTAAAATTACTATAATTTTTTAAAACTGTTATTGTTTTTTTATCAATACCGCTATTTTCATCGATAAATCGAAAAAAACCATGCGGGGATTGACGTTGGATTCGATGTGTTTTTCGGCAAGCGCCAATTCTTCCATTAATTCTTCTACATTTTTTTCTGTGACATAAGGAGAAAAATTAACTGAAAAGTCGGCTTCTTCTGCATTTAGATAATTGATTTCAGGTAAATTCAAACGAAAGAGAAAGTTCTCGCGTATCATGTTTTGAGAATAGACTAAAAAATACTTTTGTCTTTCACGTCCCAGAGCGGCAAATTTTTCGGCTTCCGCTTTCATATTTTTTATATTACTTTGCCAGGCGTTTCTCATAATCATTTTGAACATATCGAGATTTTGTTTGGTTTCCAAGCCGGTTTCGATTATTTCAAGCGCTTTGAGGTAACTGCCGTTTGCAAGATGTACAAGGTTGGAGCGTTCGGAATCGTTGGTAACCATTGCAGATAAAGCGTTTCCCAGATCTTCCGGCAGGATGGGGGGAATCGACAGCCTCTGTGTCCGCGACTGAATCGTCCCGATTACGCGGTCGGGGTTTTCTGAAATCAAAAGAAAAACCGTTTGGGAAGGCGGTTCTTCAATCATTTTCAATAATTTATTGGAACATGCCTCATGCATCTTTTCCGGTAACCAGACAATCATGATTTTGTATTCCGATTCGTAGGCTTTCAAATTCAATTTGCGGATAATCTCATCGCTTTCGCGGGCATAAATCATTCCCTGCGAGTTCCCTGCATCGATAAAATTGAGCCAGGAAGTCAGACTGAAATATGGATTTTGCAAAACAAACGTCCGCCATTCAGTCAGATAATCGTCGCAAATTTCTTTTTTCTTTTTATCGATTTTAACGATTGGGAAAACAAAGTGCAAATCGGGATGCGACAGCTTGTTGTATTTGATGCAGGAAGGACAGTGTCCGCAAGCATCCGTTTCATTTCGGGCGCTGCAACTCAAATAGCGGGCATACGCCAAAGCCACGGCGACTTTTCCAACTCCTTCAGGTCCGCTTAATAAACGGGCGTGGGGAATATAGCCGTCTTTCACCGACTGAATCAACTGCCGCTTGATTTCCTTTTGTCCTATAATATCCTTAAAAAACATACTTTCATATTCAGACTGTAAAATTACTACTTTCATTTGAATTGAACAATGTTTAATCCTTATATGTACAATATAGAAAAAAAATAACATAATGACAGTATGGGAAGATTGGAGAAAGAATAGCGGTATTAAAAGCGACGTAATTGCGAAAACCGATTTGTTCGGAAATTGCAATCAGATTTATTTTATTCGAATGAACGTTGTGTATTATTTCTTTGGCTTTTTCGAGCCGAAGCCGGTTTAGATAGCCTCTGAATCCGGATTTATATGAACGTTTGATTTCTATATAATTGCTTGTTTATCATCAATTTAGGATTGAACGGAAATTCAAGTCCCACGATTTACAAACTGTTAGTTCTTCTAATAATTCTGTTAATTCGGAGGTTGTCATATTATTATGAATTATTTGATGTAGATTTACTGTTTTATTCAGTTCTTTCCACTCTCCCATTCACTTTCAACTTAACCACTTCTACACTTTCTAAACCGTCGTTATCCACTACTTTCACGGCGATATTGTGCAAACCTGCTTTGAGTTTTACGGTTTGTTTACCTTCTTTATCAATCATCACATCAGCTTTAAAGCCTTTTTCTGGATTATATTCAAAATCCCAACTATAAAATTCGATGCCTGCTTCGCTCTGTCCTGATGCGACAAATTCTATATCTTTGGCAAGGGGATTAATCCCCTTGTTAAGTTCATTTATTTCTACTGTAATGGTTGGCTTTTTTGCAATCGGAACAATCTTTTCTACCGTAACTAATTCAATGATAATATTCTCTTTCAATTTCAATCGCGCTACTTCTTCAACAGCGCCTTTGCCAAAAGAGAAAGCAATAATATAACCGATAGGCTTTTTATCTTCAATATTCTTATCATACAATATCTTGTCTGCACGTTTTACTGCTGAGAGGAAGTTGTCAATTACATTACGCCCGATATTGTCGCTACGCTTTACTTGTATGGGTGTGTTGTCGGACATTTTGCCATCTAATCCAAAGTCGCCACGTTGCTTGGTATTGCTTACTCCTCCAAATTGCTGCACAATCCAGTTTTCAAATTCAAAGGCATTTGCATAACGTAGCGTATCATAATCATATTTGTGTAACCGGATATAAAACGGAGCGCTGAACAAATCCCTCTGTTTATCAAGGCGTAACTCGGTAACTTTTATCGCCTGAACGGATTGGTCAATACCTATCCATTGGCGATTGAGTTTATCGGCAACGGCAACCGTTGTACCGCCACCAACAAAAGGGTCAAGAACAATGTCGCCTTCGTTGCTCGCGCATTCTATAATTCTTTTTAATAATGCTTCAGGTTTTTGAGTTGGATAGCCAATGCGTTCAGGAGATTTTGTGCCAATAAATTCAATATCGTTCCAAAGATTTGTTACAGGTGTTCCTTTTGCCTCGTCAAAGTATCTTTTATAAACAGGATATTTTGATTTTAGATTGAATTTTGCTTCTCCATTCTCTATCAATTTCTCTAATCTTTCTTTCGAATATGTTTTAAGATTTTCCCATTTAAACTTTCTACCATCTTCATCAATTTTGTCATACCTTTTTACGGTTGCATTTTCATATGGTTTAGATAATTGATTGTATAAAAAATTTTTAGATTTATTGTAAAACCATATTGTGTCTGTATTCGCAGGAAATTTTTTTGAAATAGATTTGCTACTACCTGAACCAAATGTTCTTTCCCAAATTATCTCCGAATTGAAATTTTCTAATCCAAAAATTCTATCCAAAATTTCACATCGAATATAGGAATTTGCGTGCCAATCGCAATGCAAAAAAATGCTCCCTGTTGGTTTTAAAATTCGGTACATTTGCTCGACTCGCTCTTTGAGCCAAGCAATATAATGGTCAATTCCTCCTGCCCAACGGTCTTGAAAACTGCGCACTTCTCCCTCGTCGCCCCAAATTACTTCGTAGTTGCGATTACTGAAAAACGGAGGATCGAGATAGATTAAATCTACGCTTTCACTTTCAAGCGTTTTCAAAATTTCGAGATTGTCGCCTAACAAGAGCTTATTTACTGACATTGTTCTATTGGATTATTACAGACAAAGGTACTTATTTGTTTTATTTTCGCAAATTCTTTCTCTCTATGTAACTATTTAGGTCAATTTTACAAATAATTTTCGACTCATTAATAAACGGATTCAATATTGGTGGCCCCATGTGAAATATCGGAGAAGGGGAAAAAGCCACCTCAGTACAATTTTCACAAAATCAACCTACGATTTTCACAATTATTTTTCGCCATCGACTACAAAAATCACAATTTAATAGTTTTGCGATTTTCGTAGCTATTTTCTTATCTTGCGTTTTAGCTTTGCCGTTGAATTGAGACTTTTCCTCTTTTCAGAATTAATCCATTATTATTAACTCAAAACTTTTTATTATGTCAGTAGTAAAAGACAATATTGTCACAAGAGGATTAAGTGGCAAATTGGGAAAACAAATCGTTTTCCGTCAGTGGAACGGAGCTACTTTTTTAGCTAATCCTCGCAACTCTCGCAATGACGGGAATTCATATTTTCTCAATAAATCGCTTTCGCAATCCGCCGAACGCTGTCGGTTGCCATTAAGGTATAAAAATGCAAACTTGGAACGCCGTTCCGAATCAATTCCTTGCATTGTTCGATCGACCATTCTACGCCAACCTGTTTAACCTCGTCGTCATTTTTGCATTTTCGTATTTCAGCGGCGAGCGCTTCGGGAATCTCGGTATGGAACACTTGTGGAAGAACCGTCAATTGATTTCGGAATACAATCGGTTTGATGCCCGGAATAATCGGGACGTGGATTCCTTCGGCTCGGCATCGTTCCACAAAATCGAAGTATTTCCGGTTGTCGAAAAACATTTGGGTTACGGCATATTCAGCGCCCATGTCGATTTTTTGCTTCAAGAACGTCAGATCAGATTCCATGTTAGGGGCTTCTTCATGTTTTTCAGGATAACAGGCAACTCCGTAAGAAAAAGGGGTTTGCATCTTTTCAAAAACGGTCCCGTCGATCGATATTCCCCGGTTGAAATTATTCACCTGTTCGATTAAATCGGTAGTATGCTCATGGCTCGCTCCCGGAGGATAAGCATTCAATTCCAATTTCTTAGTGTCGCCGCGAAGCAATAATAATTCATGAACGTCCAAAAAATTCAAATCGATCAAAGCGTATTCGGTTTCTTCTTTGGAGAATCCTTTGCAGATAAGATGCGGAATCGCCGTAATCCCGTACTGATGCTGAATGGTGGCGGCAATTGCCACTGTACCCGGCCGTTTGCGGATATTCATTTTTTTATACCGCCCATCCTCTGTTTCCTGAAAAAACGTTTCGCTGTGATGCGTCGTAATATTGATGTATTTCGGGTCAAATTCTTTCAATTTATCAATGATATTACAGACTTTCAGGAAACTGTTTCCTTTCAGCGGAGGCAGTATTTCAAAAGAGAAAGCGGTTTTACGACTGTTTTTTAATAGTTCGATAACTCTCATGTATTTTCCTATAAATTTGGGACAAATATAGGAAAAAATAAGGAAAGTTTACTACCTTTGCTCGTAAATTCAAGCATTATGGAAAATATCAATTGGGCTGATTTAACTTTCGGCTATATGAAGACGGACTACAACGTTCGTTCGTATTACAAAGATGGAAAATGGAGCGATTTGGAGATTTCCGATTCCGAACAGATTCATTTGCATATCGCTGCCACTTGCCTACATTACGGGCAGGAATCCTTCGAAGGTTTGAAAGCATTCAAAGGGAAAGACGGGAAAGTACGTATTTTCCGCATAAAGGAGAATGCCTTGCGTATGCAAGCCTCTTCACGAGGTATTATGCTGGCTGAAGTTCCGGTCAAGCTATTTGAAAAAGCCGTTTTGGAAGTTGTGAAACTAAACCTGCGATTTGTACCGCCTTACGAAAGCGGCGCTTCTTTGTATATTCGACCGCTATTAATCGGCGCTTCCGCACAGGTCGGCGTGAAACCGGCTACGGAATATCTTTTTATCATTTTCGTAACCCCCGTAGGACCTTACTTTAAAACCGGATTTAAACCTTCTCCTTATGCAATTTTACGTCAATACGACCGGGCAGCGCCGCAAGGAACAGGCAATATTAAGGTAGGCGGGAACTATGCGGCAAGTTTGGTTGCCGGCGATATTGCACATAAGAAAGGTTATTCTGCCGTTTTATACCTTGATTCCAAAGAAAAGAAATACATCGACGAATGCGGTCCGGCAAACTTTTTCGGAATTAAAAATAACACGTATATTACCCCTGAGTCAAAATCAATTCTCCCTTCAATCACCAATAAAAGTTTGATGACTTTAGCCGAAGAAATGGGTATGAAAGTAGAACGTCGCCCGATACCGATAGAAGAATTGCCTACTTTTGAAGAAGCGGGAGCTTGCGGAACGGCCGCTGTCATCAGCGCTATTTCCCGAATCGACGATTTGGATGAAAATAAATCCTACCTGTTTTCAAAGGACGGAGAACCCGGTCCTCTCAGTTTGAAACTGTATAATAAATTGCGAGCGATTCAATATGGCGATGAGGAAGATAAATACGGGTGGGTGACGGTGGTTGAGTGATTATAGTTTTTATCTCTTATGTATTTGATTAAATCGACAATATTAGCATTATTGCTTTGATAATAATCGGATTGATAAGTTAAAGGGTAAACAACCAAATTTGTTCCAACCATTTTCACCTTCTTATTCACATTAAATCCATACCCGATACTAAAAAAGCAATAATTTGTCAACAAATATCTATCATGATTCTCAGCCTTGAAATATTCTTCAAGATTGTTATCTTCTTTCATCTTTTCATAATCACGATATTCGTTTATATTCTCCGGATACTTTACATTTATAGTATAATCTCTAAGCGCCTCGATTGATTGTTGGATTTCATTTTTATTTGCCGGATAATCAATTTTCGGAAATTTTGAATCTTCGGAATCTTTCTTGTCTTTACTATTTGCATAAATAATTACATTGAATGAATTTCCTTTTAGTTTTATGGGCAATAATGCATCGAATAATTGTTTTATGCTGTTACTATTTAATTTTTTCTGACTTAATATATAGTTATCTACCAAAATTATTTCGTTGCAAGGATGACGATATTGTTTTAAAAAATTCAAATCTTTTGTGGTCTCATTGATCAATTTGATGTCGGATGAAAATAAGAAAGCTAACGATTCTAAATAGTTATCCTTTGAAATGAATATTAATCCAAATTCTTCTTCTAATTGCTTACATTCATCTTTTGATTTTTTTGTAAGAAAGATAGTGTACTTAATATTTTTTAAACCGGTTATTGTTTGTTCAAATAGAATTTCACTTATTTTATTTTCGGCATGCGCACTAATCAACTCTTGTACGGCAATTCCTGTTGGATTGTCTCCTTCTGCTAAATCAATCAGTATCTTTTTAGTAATATCAAGATAAATCCGAGATTGATTACGGAATAATAACCGGTCTAATTCATACCAATATCTGGCAGATAAATATTCTGCTTTGTTCTTTATCTGTGGGCAAGAGGTATAAAAAGTTTCCAGAAATTCAAATTCACAATATATGTCAATTAATGCCATATCAATTATTATTAGTGATAAACATTGCTTTTAACCATTTCAAAGATTCATCTGTGAATCCACTACCGAAAGGATGTGATAACTGCCCGTTCTTTTCGATTTGGATTTTTATAATCTGCTTTTCTCCTTTCTCTCTTTTTGAGGAATCGGGATTGCCAATATAGTACAATATTGTTTCTGAGGATGTAATCTCGCCTTTAGCAGTCAGATATTGAAGTTTACGTATTAAATATTCGCTGTGAGTTTCAACTATAAATTTTATTTTGAATGTTTTATATGCATCTACAAATAAGTCTGCTAACTTGGATTGAAATTTAGGATGAAGATTTGTTTCCGGTTCTTCAATTACAATCGTTTTCCTTCTTGTGTTATTGCAATAAATAATTTTTAACAGGATAGGCAAAAATTGAGTTACTCCATATCCAAGATCAACCAAGTTGATTGTTTCATCCTCTTTTTTTAGAAACACCTGACTTCCTGAACCCTCTATTAATTTTATTTCGCAACTCTCTGCAATGTTAAATGCTTGTAGCCATTTTTTCAAAAAATCTGTTTCTTTTTCTGAGTAGGATTGTTTCAAAAATTCGGTAATAAAATAATTGAAGTTCGATGATTGAGAATCAAATGAGTAAAATCGTTGTGAAGTGGCTCGGATAGAATCAATAAAGTACAAGTTTTTTGAATCGCTTTCAATCTGCTTACAAACATTGGAAAGAAAAGTTTTCAGCATATCTAAAGCCGATTCAAACCTGAAAACAGGTTTCTGATTGAATAATTCTTGCTCTAGAAAGATAGCATCCGAAATTATTTGATCACAGTTTATAATTGCTTTTTGTGTCGTTTCTTCGAATTGTGAATTTACATAAGGAGACCATAAAGTTGCACTCATTATGCCGGAACGAAAGGTTTGATAGAATTTTTTTTCACCTGATAAGTTAAAATCAAATATATTTTTAAGCGGATCTCCTATAAGCGTTTTTGAAATTTCATCCGTAGCTGTTTCTACTTGTGTCTTTAAATACTTTCCAAAATTATCAATTCCACTAAGCAAAAAATCATCTTTCCATAAATTTATTTTCAAGTTTCCTTGTTCTTCTTCTTGTTCTATAAAATTTTTAAAGGTCGTGTAATCGAATTGTTTCTTAATTTCGGGATATATTTCAATGATTAGTTTCCAAAAAGCATCAATAAAAAAGACTGATTCTGACTTTGGAATTTGTGAGAACAAATCAAGAATATCCATATTATATAGGTAAGGGTATTGTTTATAGTTCTCAATTCCATCTGTTTTTTCAGAGTCATTGGAAATTTGTTCTCCCGCTTTCCGGTATTCCGGTTCCGGAAAATTCTTTGAAAAGTCGATAAATAGAAAATCTTGCAACTGATAATATCTATCCCGGTTTATATTATTTTGTTCAAAATTCCTTTCAGATCTGTCCGGAATGAATAATTGAAAATCGGCTCTATCTTTACTTTTTGCGTCCTTACTTAATAATTCATCATATTTCTCAAATTCTTTACTTAATTTCGACCAATTATCTTTGAGTTTTGGTAATAATTTTTCAAGTATATATTTGTAGTTAAAACCATTAGCAAAATCATTTTCTTTTATCAAAAGGCTGTAAATAATCTCTTGTCCCAACTTAATTCGCATCCGTTCTAAAATTCCATTTTTCAATGATACATCATTTAATGATTTATCTTTGTTTAATAGAAAGAGTAATTCGATCGTGATGGGAGAATCGAACAGGATATGATTTACCCGGTAGGTTATTTTTATTTCATTCTCTTTACTATTTTTCGAAATACACTTCTCGAAATTCCCTAACTGATGATTTCCTTTCTCAAAATCAAGGTGATGACCGAACCCCGACTGACTCCAAAAAGATTGAAGCAGTTTCAATGCTTTGATAACAGTTGATTTTCCGGAACTATTTGTGCCTGTTAAAATTGTAATTGGGGCTAAATCAAACTCACTGTAATCTTTAAAAACCCGAAAGTTTTCAAAACCTATTTCGGTTATTTCCATATAATTGTCATTTCAATTATTACTAAAAGCGAACATTGCTTTTAACCACCTTAACGATTCATCTGTAAAACCACTCCCAAAAGGCTGAGACAATTGCCCGGTCTTTTCAATTTGAATTTTTATGATTTGTTTTTCTCCCTTCTCTCTTTTTGTGGGATCGGGGTTGCCAATATAATACAACTGTGTATCCTTTGGTTTGATTTCACCGGTAGCAGTCAAATATTGCAGTTTCCTTATCATATATTCGCTGTGCGTTTCTACAATAAACCGGATGCCAAAGGTTTTATAGGCATCTGCAAATAAGTCTGCTAACTTGGATTGAAATTTGGGATGCAGATTTGTTTCCGGTTCTTCAATCACAACAATTTGTTTATTATTATTTGCACACAAGATAATATCCATCAATATCGGTAAAAATTGGGTCACTCCATAACCCATATCAACCAGATTCATCGGTTCGCCTTTGTTTTTTTGCTTGATTATTATTTGAGTCCCGACTCCGCGAGTTCGGTCAAACAAAAGTTCATTGCCAATTTCAAATTCTTTTACCCATTTACTAAAGAATATTTCTTCTGTTTCGGATTGATTGAGTTTTAAAAAATCTATTAATAGGTTATTAAATGAAGTTCCTTGCGAAGCATTTGTATATAGGCGTTGCATATTGGCTCTAACAGCAGGAATAAAGTATATATTGTTTGAAAAGAGTTTTTCTATATTTACCTAAGTT